>Ga0308417_1001248_pt1 | contig 17656 bp, 16 predicted proteins | sample HotsprSampleOS65_FD_203528 | JGI IMG/M metagenome (GOLD analysis project Ga0308417, IMG submission 203528) | Hot spring phototrophic mat microbial communities from Octopus Spring, Yellowstone National Park, Wyoming, United States - 20090730_OS65 ... | reverse complement strand
CGACTATTTTGACAAACGTACACAACAGCAGACTCAACAGCGGTTAGTCAAGCGCTTAGAACAACTTGGTTACAAAGTCACGCTTGAACCCACTGTCGCTGCTTAATCTATTTTCAGGAGAGAGTCCGGCATGTCAATCAAGCAGGATCGCGTGGCAGAGCGCGTCAGAATCATTCTGAGCGAACTGCTGCTGCGCGAGGTCTCTGATCCACGGCTGAAGCATATTACTGTCACTGAGGTGAAGCTGGACCCAGAGCTGATGTTCGCGGATGTGTTTGTCAACGCGCTTGGTGACGAAGGTCGCCATGAGGACGTGATGCACGGTCTGGAGCGCGCGCGCGGTTTTTTGCGCCGCGAAGTGGGCAAGCGGGTACGACTGCGCAACGCCCCTGACCTGCACTTCCACTGGGATGTGACGCTCGAAAGAGGGGAGCGCATCAACCGGCTGATTGCAGCGCTTGATATTCCACCGGCCGATACTGACACAGCGCAGCAAGACGATGACGCCTGATACGCCCAACTGGCCAGGCGCTGTACGGGCGATTGACGCGGCAGCCTCGATACTGCTGGTGACGCACGTAAATCCCGATGGAGATGCGATCGGATCACTGCTCGGTCTGGCGGCGGCCCTGCGCGAGCGGGGCCGCCGCGTAGATGCGGCGGTTGACGGGGGAGTTCCCGATTTCCTGGCCTTTCTGGCCGGAGCAGACAGCGTGCGCGATGGGCTGGACGCCGGCGAGTGGGACCTAATGATCTCGCTAGACGCCAGCGATGAAGCGCGCACGGGCCAGGCGGGCGCTTACGGGCGCGCCCACAGCCGAGCGGTGATGAACGTTGATCACCATCCAACCAACACCTTTTTTGGCGACATCTTTCTGGTGCTGCCTGAAGCTGTTTCGACAACTGAAGTGCTGTTCCGCCTGCTGGATCACATGCAGCAGCCGCTGTCGGCCGAGGCGGCCACTGCGCTGCTCACCGGGCTGGTGACGGACACGCTGGGCTTTCGCACCAACAACGTGACTGCTGCGACCCTGCGCATTGCTGTCGCTTTGATGGAAGCTGGCGCGCCGCTGCGCGAAGTGATCGCCCGCACCCTCAACAACAAGTCATACAAGGTGCTGCTGTTGTGGCAGCGCGCGCTGGCCTCGATGACGCTGCACGACCAGGTGATCGCGGCCAGCATCTCGCAGGAAGACCTGCGCAGCGCCGGTTTGGCGGACGCGACCGATGCCGGTTTGTCTAGTTTTTTGGTGTCTGCCCGTGAAGCGGTGATTGCAGTTGTGTTCAAAGAGCTTGAAGATGGGCGAGTGGAGCTGAGCATGCGCAGCAAGCCCGGCTACGATGTGGCGAGCGTGGCGTTGGGGCTGGGCGGCGGCGGCCATGTGCAGGCAGCCGGTGCGACTATTGACGGCCCGCTGCCAGCGGCGCGCGCGCGCGTGCTGGCCCTGCTGCAGCAGGTAGCGCAGAGCGGCAGCGCTGGTTTGCAGCCTGCCGAGACACCGCTTGCATAAACACGCGCTTAATTATAATCTTGCTGACTGTAAAAATTCAGCGAGGGCCGCGTGATGAGCACAGGTTTTGCGATACCCACTTTGCTTCTCAAACAGCTTTATACTTTTGGCAGCCTGGAAAATACCCTAAGCGGTTTCACATTTGCGCTCAAGAACCGTCTGACGGACACGCGCGTGCTGGCGCTGAAAGCTGTGCGGGTGGACGGCACGCCGGTTCCGGCGGCTCAGCTCTCCGTCGAAACAGGCGATGGCACAGTCGTGATACCGCCTGGCGCTGCCAAAGACGTCCAGCCGTTTGATCTGCCGCTGGCGCAGGTGCTGTTGGTGCGCGTGGTTGGCCCGACGCTGGCAGAGGGCAAGCATCGCATTGAGATTGTGTTTGAGGCCGAGTCGTTTGGTGAGCTGGCGATTGACGTCGAGGACGCTATCGCCGCGGCGAAAGAGCACCTGATCCGCATCCCACGCAGCGCTGCTGACGACTACGATGAAGAAGCCGTGCGCCAGCGCCAGCGCTTCGTTGAGTCGTTCACCGGCACGCAGCCGCAGCACCTGTGGCGCTACTCGTTTGACGCGCACGTCGCGCAGGGCAACTGTGAGCTGTTCACGGGCGCAGCGCAGATTCCGCTGGGGTTTGCCGGGCCGATCCACATTAACGGTGAACACGCCCAGGGCGATTTTCTGATCCCGCTGGCCACGACCGAGGGGACGCTTGTTGCCTCGTATAACCGAGGCATTAAGGTGCTGAACCTGTGCGGCGGCGTGAAGTGCACAGTGGTTGGCGACGCGATGCAGCGCGCGCCGGTGTTCGTTTTTGAGGACGCGCGCGCCGGACGCGAATTTGTGAAGTGGGTGGAGAGCAATTACGACACGATCCGCGATCACGCAGAGGCAACCTCCAGCGTGGCGCGGCTGCAGTATATTGACCCTTATCTGTCAAACAAGTTTGTGTACCTGCGTTTCAACTACTCCACGGGCGACGCGGCTGGGCAGAACATGGTCGGACGGGCGACTTTCGCCGCGTGCAGCTGGATTCTGGATCATTACGACGGCATCAAGCACTTCTACCTGGAGTCGAACTTCGCCACTGACAAGAAAGCCTCGCAGATCAATATCATGCGCACGCGGGGCAAGCGGGTCACTGCTGAGGCTGTGGTCAAGCGCGACGTGCTGGTGCAGCACATGCGCGTTGAGCCAGAGAGCCTGCACTACCACTCGAAAATCTCGAACGTGGGGGCGTTTCTCTCCGGCGCGAACAACAACGGTGCGCACTCGCCCAACGCTATCACGGCGATCTTTATCGCCACCGGACAGGATGTGGCGAACGTATCCGAGTCCTCGGCAGGCATTCTCTACTCAGAGCTGACGCCGGAGGGCGATCTGTACGTTTCGATCACGATCCCGTCGCTGATCGTGGCCACGTATGGCGGCGGGACCGGGCTGCCCACCCAGCGCGAATGCCTGGAGATCATGGGCTGCTTTGGCAAAGGGAAAGTCAACAAGCTGGCTGAGATCATCGCTGGCGTGGTGCTGGCCGGCGAGATTTCGCTTGGCTCGGCCATTTCGTCGTCAGACTGGGTGTCCAGCCACGAGAAGTACGGGCGCAACCGTTGAGCGACCAGGAACAAAGCGTACGCCTAAGCGGCTTTCTCAACGTGGACAAGCCGGTCGGTATGACCAGCCACGACGTGGTGGCGGTTGTGCGGCGCGCGCTGCGCATCAGAAAAGCGGGCCACGCTGGCACGCTCGACCCGCTGGCGTCCGGCGTGCTGGTCGTGTGCCTGGGGTCAGCCACCCGCCTGAGCGAGTATGTGATGGCCTCGACCAAACGCTATCGGGCGCGCGTGTGCCTGGGGGTGGAGACAGACACATATGACGCTGAGGGTGAGGTGCTGGCGGTGCACGACGCCAGCGGGGTGACGCTGGCCGCTGTGGAACGAGCGCTGGAGCCGCTGCGCGGTGAGATTGCACAGGTTCCGCCGATGTACAGTGCGGTGAAGCAGGGCGGGCGTAAGCTGTACGAACTGGCGCGGGCCGGCGAGACAGTGACGCGCGCGGCGCGGCCGGTGTTTATCGAAACGCTGACGGTAATGGAGTGGACGCCGCCGATTGTAACGCTCGACATCGTGTGCAGCGCCGGGACGTATGTGCGCAGCCTGGCGCACGATCTGGGAGCTGCGCTGGGCGTGGGCGCGCATCTGGCCGGCCTGGTGCGGCTGGCGAGCGGCGCGTTCAAGCTGGAAGACGCTGCGCCGCTGGACGCCCTGCTGGCTGACCCGGACTGGACGCGACATCTCATCGCGCCCAGTGCCGCGCTAACTGACTGGCCCGTCGTTGAGCTGGACGCTGGCGCGCTCAAGCGGGTGCTGCGGGGGCAGGCGCTGCCCGATTCACGGGCCTTGGCCGGTACGCTGGCCCAGGGACGCGCCCCGGATGGCGAGCTTGCAGCGGTGCTGGAAGGCGATGGGACGCGCTGGTGGCCCATCAAGGTGTTTGCGCGGAGTCGTTGACGGCGAGGATCGGTATGGAGCACCTATCTGGCCTGGCGGCGGCGCAGTTGGATCGGCCCTCGCTGGTGACAATCGGCGTGTTTGACGGCGTTCATCGAGGTCACCAGCATCTGCTTGGCCAACTGGTGACACACGCCCGCGCCAGCGGGCTGCTGGCAGTTGTCCAAACCTTTTTCCCGCACCCGGATGTCGTGCTGCGCGGCCTGACCGGGCGCTATTATCTTACATCGCCTGAACAGAAGGCGGCGCTGCTGGCCGAACTAGGCGTGGACGTGGTGGTGACGCAGACGTTCGACGAGGCTCTGCGCCAGATGCGCGCCAGCGAGTACGTGAATTTGTTACTCAATGGGTTAAACATGCGCGCGCTGTGGGTGGGGCCGGATTTCGCGCTGGGCTCCCGCCGCGAGGGTAACGTAGCGTATCTGCGCGAGCAGAGCGCCCGCATGGGTTTTGATCTTCGTGTAGTTGATCTGTTGGCCGACGGCGAGCCGGAGGCGATCCGGAGCACGACCATCCGCCGGGCGCTGCAGGAAGGCGATGTTGAACAGGCGCAGGCGCTGCTGGGCCGTCCCTATGCGTTGGCTGGCGCAGTTGTGCCGGGCGACCGGCGCGGTCACCGCATCGGCTTTCCGACGGCCAATATCGCCGTCTGGGAAGAGCAGGTGATACCAGCCAACGGCGTTTATGCGGGATGGGCGGCCCTAGGCGATGCACGGTTCATGGCGGTGACCAACGTGGGTGTGCGGCCCACTTTTAACGGGCATGACACAACGGTGGAGGCGCACCTGCTTGACTTCGACCGCGACATCTACGGTGAGCGCCTGTCCGTCACGTTTGAGCGGCGGCTGCGGCCAGAGATGAGATTCAGCGGGGTTGACGCGCTGGTGGCGCAGATTCGCGCCGACGCCGCGGCCGGCCGGGCGTTTCTCAGCGGCGTCAGTCTTTAGGGACGCGGTAACCCAGGCGGCGCAGCAGCGCTTCGTCGCTGCGCCAGTTCTTGAGCGTCTTCACGCGCAGGTCAAGATAAACCTGTGTGCCCAGCATATCGCTCAACTGCTGGCGGGCGGCCGTGCCTATCTGCTTGATCATCCCGCCGCCCTTGCCGATCACAATCGCTTTCTGCGAGTCGCGCTCTACGTAGATCACAGCGCTGATATAAGTCAGATCGGCGCTGCGCTCAGCGTAGCTTTCGATCTCCACAGCAACGGCGTGCGGTATTTCCTCTTCAGTTAGCAGCATGATCTGCTCGCGAATGATCTCTGCGGCGATGAACCGCATGTTGACTTCGCTCACCTGGTCGGCAGGGTAGTAACGCGGGCCAAGGGGCAGACGCTGATACAGCGTTTCGACAAGCTCTGCTACGCCTTCCCCATGCAGGGCGCTCAAAAGCAGTGTGGTTTCATGCGGGATCAGGTCAGCGCAGGCAGCGCGGGCGGCTGCGCGGCCGCTTTCCCCGCCCAGCAAATCGGCCTTGTTCAGCACCAGGATAACCGGCGTGTGCGGCGCGGCTTGTTTGACGGTGTCGGCGATGTGCAGGTCGCCAGGCTGGGGCGGCACGGAAGCGTCGAGCACCCACAGAATGATGTCGGCATCGCGCAGGGCATCCTGAGCAACAGAGACCATGTATTCGCCCAGCTTGTGGCGTGGGTTATGCAGGCCGGGGGTGTCCACGAAAAGAATCTGACAGCGTTCGTCGGTGTAGATGCCGAGCTGACGCCGCTGGGTCGTCTGGGGGCGCGGTGTGACAATGGCGATCTTCTGGCCCAACACCGCGTTGATCAGCGTGGACTTGCCCACGTTAGGGCGGCCAACGACGGCCACCACGCCTGAGCGATGGCCGGGCGGCAGCGCGTCGTCGAACACCGTGTCGAGATCAGCCACGAACGGCCAGCCAATCTGCTGCTGAAGTAAAGCAGGGCAGGTATTCAAGCAGGCGCGGCGGCAGGCCTGCGTTCAGCTCCGCTGCGGCTATCAAAGCCGTCACACGGGCCATAGGCTCAACGGCTTTATCGTCCTTATAGGCCCACACCTGCACAGGCTGGGCTAGGTCCAACCACTTGACCTGCACCATGTCGTCGGTCCCGTCGGTGCGGTAGCCGATCACATCGGCGCGGGGGTAGAGGTTGCTGCGGTGGAGTAGGAAGTCCCAGGCAGCTTCACCGGTGAGCATGTCGCCGTAGTCCAGGGCGATCAGACCCGGCACAACGGCCAGATGCGGTTTGCCCAGGTATTCAACGGCGTAACGAACGGTCAGCGGCCCGCTGGCCACCAGTTCAGCGGACGGCGCGGTCTCGAACGCCAGAGCGTGCGAACCGCCGCTTCTCAGCAGCAGGCCAGGAAAGAGATCGCCAATTGGGCTGCGCTCCGGGATGCGATGCACTGTGGATCCGCCAGCTTACCTATACCAATTCGTGATGGGGCGCAGCAGCCAGCGCTGTATCGGCGGGCTGGTGGTTGTCATCGTGATGGTGCTCGTCTGGGGCAGGCACGTTGATGTCGTCGAAATGGGCGAACGGCCTCTCGACGGCCAGCCATGCGCCGACGCCACCGATGAGAAGAACCACACCCAAAGCAAAAAACAGGCCTAACGTTTCTGCGCTGGCGTTTTCGCCCTGAATGGCCCCAACTGCTGCCGTGGTGACCATCACAGTCAGGCCAGTGCCGGCGATGAAGGCCAGACCAGTCACGAGCGAGGGCGGCGCGCTGCTGGTTTCGGTGGTAGTCACTAAACGACCTCTCCCTGGTGTGGTAGACTGAACAAGTGTTAATTGTGCCGCCCTCGACAATGTACGTCAACCCTGACTGCTGCAGTGCGTGGAGACTGCTATGCCTGAACGCGCCTACCTGATTCGACACGGAGAAACTGACTGGAACGCCGCGCAGCGCTGGCAGGGCTTTGCCCCCACTGGCCTCAACGACGCGGGCCGCCAGCAGGCGCAAGCCCTCGCTAATTACCTGCGCGCTCGCCCGATCCGGGCGGTTTACAGCAGCGATCTGCTGCGCGCGCTGGAAACCGCGCAAATCCTGGGCGCGGCGCTGGGCGTTGATCCGCAGGTGGACAGGCGCTGGCGCGAGATAGACGTCGGTGTGTTTCAGGGGCTGACGGCGGCTGAGGTACAGCTTCGCTATCCGGATGAGCTGGCGGCCTGGCGCGCTGACACCCTCGATTACCGTGTGCCCAACGGCGAAACGCGGCGCGAGCTGCAGGAGCGCGCTGCTGCCGCGTGGACGGCGGCCGTCGCCGCGAGCCAGGCGGACGAGATCGCTATTGTGTCGCACGGCGGCACGATACGCCTGCTGCTGCGCCGGCTGTTCGGTCCCAGCTTCTTCGACGGACGCGAGCTGCCCAACACGTCCATTACAACGCTGGCGCGCGCAGCGGGCGGCGGCTGGCATCTGGAGGGTTTGGCTGAAACGCCGCACCTTGAGTGAGTCCAATCGGGCGCAGAGTGGTCGAAACCACCGAATAATGTGTGTTATAATTTTTCGCGCGATGTTTTGCCTGCAACAGAAGGAGATTGGACCTTAATTATGGCTCGTAATAAGGTAACGATTGTCGGGGCTGGAAATGTGGGCGCAACCTGCGCGCACTGGATTGCTGCCAAAGAGCTGGCCGATGTCGTGCTGGTGGATATTGTGGAAGGGGCGGCCAAGGGGAAGGCGCTGGACCTGCTGCAGTCTGGGCCGGTGATGAACTTCGACCTCAGCATTGTCGGCAGCAAGGATTACGAGCTGACAGCGGACTCCGATGTGGTTGTAATTACGGCAGGCGTGCCGCGCAAGAAAGACCCTGTTACCGGTCAGTTCCCCAGCCGCGACGAGCTGGTTAAGACCAACCAGGAAATCGTGGGCGAAGTCACCCGGCAGGTGGCGAAGTACTCGCCCAACAGCGTTATCATTGTGGTGTCGAACCCGCTGGACGCGATGTGCCACGTGGTGTACCACGAAAGCAAATTCCCGGCACAGCGGGTGATGGGCCAGGCTGGCGCGCTGGACACGGCGCGGTATAAGACGTTTATCGCCATGGAGCTGGGGGTCAGTGTGCGCGACGTCCACGGCATAGTGCTGGGCGGCCACGGCGACACAATGGTCCCGCTGCCGCGCCATACGTCAGTGGCGGGGATTCCAGTGCGCGAGCTGATGCCTGAGGATAAACTGCAGGCGATCATTGAGCGAACACGGCAGGGCGGCGGCGAGATTGTGGGGCTGCTGGGGTACAGCGGCTACTACGCGCCAGCTGCGGGCACAGTGGAGATGGTTGAAGCGGTGTTGAAGGATCAAAAGCGCGTTATTCCGTCTGCGGTCTTGCTGAACGGCGAATACGGCTATACCGGCCTGTTTATCGGCGTGCCGGCTGTGTTGGGCGCGGGCGGTGTTGAGCGCGTTATTGAGATGGACCTTAACGCCGAAGAGAAGGCAATGCTTGATCACAGCGCCGAGGCGGTGCGTTCGGTGGTGAGCGTTCTGGGTTACTAATCCGCGGTCCGCCGCGGTTGACGAGGGTGGGCCGTATCGCCCGCCCTTAATTTATTTGGAGCGTGTGGAGAGCGCTTATGTCACGGCGTGCACTCGACCTTGATGATGGCCTGGCTATGGTGGTGACCGACCTGCACGGCTCCTGGGAAGTGTACCGCCGCCTGCGCGATCTTTTTCTCGACCAGCAGGCAAAAGGGCAGGTTGACCGCCTCGTGCTGTGCGGCGATCTGATCCACAGCGATGGGCCGGATGAGATTGACGCCAGCCTGGAGATGATGCTGGACGTCATGTCGCTTCAGGCTGAGTTCGGCACGAACCGCGTCATTATGCTGCTGGGCAACCACGAACTGCCGCACATCTACGGGCTGTCGCTGGCCAAAGGCTCCACCCAGTTCACGCCGCGCTTCGAGGCGGCGCTCACACGGCTGGATCAGCAGTACCGCTCGCTGTACCGCCGCAAGAACGTGATCCAGTTTCTGACATCGCTGCCGTTCTTCGTGCGCACGCGGGCCGGGGTTATGCTAACGCACGCGGGGGCAGCGCCGGATGTGACGTCGGCTGACCATGTCAGCCGGCTGCTCAAGATTGACCATTACGACCTGATTGCGGCTGCCGACCGCGAACTCAACCGTTACGATATCGAAAGCCTGCGCCGCGGCTACTCGCACTTTACCGGTTTGTCTTACGAGGAGCAGGCGCGGCGCTTTCTGGCTGTTACTGGCCCGTCTGATCCGCGCTACAACGATTTGCTGCGAGTGTTGTTCCTGACCGGGCAGAACACTGAGTTTGATCTGATGTGGAACACATTGTTCTCGCAGAACGAACTGGATGGCAGCGGCAACTACATCGGCACTGTGCGAACGTTTCTGCAGTGCGTCTCAGAAGTCAGTCCGTATGACCAGCGCGTGCTGGTGGCGGGGCACATACCGGTGAAAAACGGCTATGAGCTGGTTGGGCCGCAGAAGCTGCGCGTTGCCAGCTTCACACACGCTATGCCGCGCCGCGCTGCCCGCTATTTGATGCTCGACTGCAGCAAGTCGATAAGCAGCGCCGCAGACCTTGTGCCACACCTGCGTCCAGTGTTCACTGAGAACTCGCTGGACGTGCCCTCCATGTCTACATCAGCTGCGATGTGACGAAGTCTTGGCGGCCGCGCACGAAGTCGTCAATCGGCAGCGGCGCGCGCCCGGCCAGCTGGAGCACATGCGGGTAGAAAAGGCCGCTGCCCGTCCCTACTGCAATACGCCCCTCATGTTCGACAACCAAGCCAGGCGCGACTTCACCCGGCCCCACTGCGCCGCTGTGAAACTTGAGCTGGTGGCCGTTCCACAGCGCGTAAGCGCCAGGCCAAGGGTTGAAGGCGCGCACCAGGCGCTCGATGGCTGTCGCTGACTGCCGCCAGTCAATGTGACCTTCCTCTTTCCTGATCATTGGCGCGTAGGTGCTGCGCGAGTCATCCTGCGGCTGCGGTGTGATTGAGCCGTCGAGATAGCTTGGCAGCGTGGCGATGAGCAGAGTGGCCCCCAGCTTAGAGAGCTTGTCGTGCAGCGACTGGCCGGTTTCGTCTGGCGCAATGGGCAGCGCGCGCTGCGACAGTATCGGGCCGGTGTCAAGGCCGGCATCCATGAGCATGATGGTGATGCCCGTTTCGCGGTCGCCGGCGCGGATGGCCGCCTGGATAGGGGCCGCGCCGCGCCAGCGCGGCAGCAGCGAGGCGTGAACGTTGATCGCGCCGCGCGTAGGGATGTCGAGCACCGCCTGCGGCAGAATTTGGCCAAAAGCGGCCACGACGAACAGCTCAGGCGCCAGCGCGCGCAGCGCTTCGACCGCCTCAGGCCGGCGCACGCGCTCCGGCTGAAGCACTGGAACGCCCAGATGCTGCGCCACAATCTTAACAGGTGGTGGCTGGAGCTGGCGGTTTCGGCCGGCTGGCCGATCCGGCTGGGTGACAACCGCGGCCACCTCGTGATGGCGGACAAGCTGTTCGAGGACCGGCACGGCGAAGTCCGGCGTGCCCATAAAGACGATTCGGGCCATAGTCTCCTCTGGAGCGGCTTGTGCCAACCCCGGCAGCATGCTAGTATCAGCGCTGAGCGCCCTAATTGTAGACCGTGTGTTCGTATATGTCCACGCCTGATCGTTTGTGGCGGCTGCGCCGCCAACCGCCATCCGCAAAGCATCTGCGCGCTTACAAGGGCATGAGTCCAGTGCTGGCCCAGGTGCTGTACAACCGAGGCTTTGACGAGCCGGCTGCGGCTGCTCGCTTTCTGTGTGCGAAGGAGATTGACAGCAACCCGTTTACTATGAAAGGCGTCAGCGAAGCGGTGACGCGGATACGACGCGCAGTGCAGGGCAGGGAGAAGATCGTTGTTTACGGCGATTTTGACGCCGACGGTGTGACCTCAACCGTGCTGATGGTGCAGGTGCTCAAGGCTTTGGGGGCGAATGTCGAACCATACATCCCACACCGCGTTGACGAAGGCTACGGCCTGAACAGTGAGGCTCTGGAGAAGCTGGCGGCTGGCGGCGCGAGCGTCGTCGTGACGGTAGACTGCGGCATCCGATCGGTGAAAGAAGTTGAGCACGGTAAGCGCTTCGGTCTCGACATGATCGTGACCGATCACCACTCTGTCCAGCGCGAACCGGCAGACGGCGGCAGAGACATCGTGCCTGCAGCGGTGGCAGTCATCAACCCCAAACAAACGGGGTGTAAGTATGGCCAAAAGCACGGCAGTATGCTGGCCGGTGTAGGCGTGGCCTACCGCCTGGCCGATGCCCTGCTGCGCGCTGCCAGCCATGACAGAAAAAAACCGTCCATACAGCTTGACACGCTGCTGGATTTGGTCGCTATTGGCACGGTGGCTGACCTCGCTCCCTTGAGCGAAATCGAGAATCGCGCGCTGGTGCGGATGGGGCTGGACGCGCTCAATCGGGCGGAAAGGCCGGGCGTTCAGGCGCTGCTGGAGGTATCGGGCGTCAAGCCAGGGCAGGTTACGGCTATGACGATTGGTTTTGTGCTGGGGCCGCGCGTTAATGCAGCAGGGCGGCTGGACAGCGCTATGCTGGCCTATGATCTGCTGGCCGCGCCGGATTACGAAACGGCACTGCCGCTGGCGCAGCAGCTTCAGCAGTTGAACGTTCAGCGGCAGGACCTGACGCGCGCTGCGCAAGAGACGATCCGCAGCCAGCTTGAAGCTGACGGTGTCGCCGATGCGCCGCTGATCTTCGCCCAGGGTGAGTTCCAGCCCGGCATCGTGGGCCTGGTGGCGGGGCGGCTGGTCGAGGAGTTCTATCGTCCGGCGGTGGTGCTGGAGAAGGGCGAAACCGAGAGCCGGGCGTCGTGCCGCAGCATTCCAGAGTTTGACATCACGGCGGCGCTGGACCTGATTGGTGACCGGTTGGAACGGTACGGCGGGCATGCACAGGCGGCGGGCCTGACAGTTAAAAACGCCAATGTCGAGGAGCTGAGACAGCACCTTGAGGAACGGGCGGCGCTGGTTTTCCAGGGCGCGCCGCCGCAGCGCACTCTGGAATACGATGCTGAGGTTGATCTGGCGGCCCTCAGCGAAGCGCTGTGGGATGAACTCCAGCAGCTTGAGCCGACCGGCCACGGCAACGAAAAGCCGGTGCTGGTCTCGCGCGCGGTGCGCCTGCTGGACAGGCGCACAGTGGGCACAGACGGCATGCACCTCAAGCTCAGAGTGGCGCGTTCCGGCCAGCCGCCGCTGGACGCTATCGCGTTCCGGCTGGGCGAGCGGGCCGACGCCCTGCCCGATATGGTTGATATCGCCTATCAGCTCGACATGAACGAGTGGAACGGCAGCCGTTACCTTCAGCTTGTGGTTCAGGACATCAAGCCGGCGGGCGCAGGATGAAGGTTGGACGGTGGCTGTTGGCCGTGGCGCTGTGCCTGCTGGCGCTGACTCCGGCGCAGGCGCAGCGGCGGGTGAACCCGTTCGGCGTGGTCGAGGGCTTCTGGTTCCCAGACGCGACGTGCGCGCTGGGCGTAGGCTGGGAGCGCATCATCTTTGATTGGGCGCAGCACCAGCCAACCGGCCCTGACGACTGGCACACGCTCAACGTAGACGACCGCTGGCTGAAAGCGGCCAGCCAGTGCGATCGCGAAGTCGTAGCGCTGCTCAAGCACACGCCGGCGTGGGCCACCGACGGCTTGGCGGGGGCAGGGGTTCCGCGCGGGCTTGACCTACCGGTAGATGACCCCGCCAACGTGTGGGCGGGCTTCGTGCGGCGCGCCGCCGAATACTACGCCAGCCGGGGGGTGTATCACTTTATCGTGTGGAACGAGCCAGACATCTCGCCAAAGACCTACGGCTTCGAATTTGAAGGTGGGCTGGAGGATTACTACCGACTGCTCAAAACGGCGTATTTGGCGGCAAGGCAGGGCAACCCGGCAGCGGTGATTCACCTAGCGGGGACGACATACTGGCACGACGTGAACGAGGGTCAGCGGCTGTACATGGATCGGCTGCTGGAACGCATCACGCAGGACCCGGACGCCGCCGCCAGCGGCCATTACTTCGATGTCTTCAGCCTACACATTTACTTCCGAACCGATACAATCTACGACATTGTGCGCGAGGCGCGCGCGCTGCTCAACCGCTACGGCCTGACTGACAAGCGCATCTGGATTAACGAGACTAACGCCGCGCCCACCGACGACCCGCAGTGGCCGGTGGTGCGGCCGGTGTACCAGCTTGACTTAGAGCAGCAGGCGGCCTTTTTGGTGCAGGCGGCGGCATTAGGGCTGGCAGCAGGGGCGGAACGGATCGCAGTGTACAAACTGTACGATCAGGCGCTTCCCCCTGGCGGCGAGTCGTTCGGCATTCTCAGCCCAGCGGACCAGCAGCCGCGCCCAGCGTACCGCGCCTGGCAGACAGTGACGCGCTATCTAGGTGACGCTGTTGGCGCTCAGCGCGCCCGCACGGCGCGGGCTAACGCCGTGCGTTTGACCCACCGTGATGGACGCCAGACGCTGCTGGCGTGGGCGCGCGGTGAGGCAGGCGCTGTGGTCGAAATTGGCGCGACGGGCGAAAAAGCGTACCTGATGGACCAGTATGGAAACACACGCCTGCTGCGTCCAGATAATGGCGCTTACCGTTTGCGTCTAGATGGTGCGCGCTGCAATCCGGTTGACGGCTGCGCAGTGGGCGGCCCGGCAGCGATTTTGATCCAGCCTGAGGGCGCGGCGGCAGTCCGCGACGTGAGCGAGTCAGCAGCAGTCACGATGCAGTTCGAGTAGAGACAGGTGTAAAGGCATGGCAGAGAACCAATCTCCGCGCGAGATCAAGTTTTCCTACGGCGGCCAGGCGGTGATCGAGGGCGTGATGATGCGCGGGGCGCACATGGCAGCGGTCGCTGTGCGCGACCCGAAGGGCCAGATCGTCGTGCACGAAACGCCGCTGAACCGCACGCTGTACCGCGGGCGCATCATCAAGACGCCGTTCGTGCGCGGGGTGATTGGGTTGTGGGATGCGCTGGGCCTGGGCACACGGGCGTTGATGTGGTCAGCCGATGTGGCCGTGGGCGAGGAAGAGAAGGTGGATTTCAACGGCCCGATCGGGTGGGTTACAATCGCCTTCTCGCTGGCGCTGGGGATTGGCTTGTTCTTTCTGCTGCCGACAACGGCGGCCACAGGCATCGGCAATCTATTGGGGCTGACGCCGGAAGGCTCTGCGCCGATCGGGTTCAGCGCTTTTCTGGTGAACCTGATCGAGGGCGTGATCCAGGTGTCGCTGCTGGTCGCATATATCTGGGCTATTGGACGCATACCGGACGTGAAGCGGCTCTTTGGCTATCATGGGGCCGAGCACAAGACGATCAATGCCTACGAAGCCGGCGCTGAACTCACGCCGGAGGTGGTGCAGCGCTTCCCGATTGAGCACCCGCGCTGCGGCACAGCGTTTCTGCTGACGGTGGCGTTTGTGAGCGTGCTGGTGTTCTCGCTGTTGGGCCGTCCGCCGTTCGCGCTGCTGATCCTGTCGCGCGTGCTGCTGATTCCGGTCATAGCCGGGATCGCTTACGAGACGATTCAGTTCTCGGCGCGACACATGAAAAACCCGCTGGTGCGGACGCTGATCAAGCCGAACCTGGCGCTGCAGCACCTCACCACGCGCCAGCCGGACCCGCACATGCTGGAAGTGGCGATCGTCGCGTTTAAGCGGGTGCTGGTATCGGAGAACCTGCTGGCCGAGGATGAGGCGCTGATCCCCGAGCCGCGGCCGGAAGCGGTGTCGCCGACGTTCGCCGCAGGCGATTGACGCGCGCTGCCGACCTCAATCAGCCGCGGCCATGCGCTTAAGCTCGTAGAGGTGTGTCAGGGCCTCCAGCGGGCTGAGGCTGTCCACTTCGAGTTTGCGCAGCGCGACCAACGCCGGGTGCGGCGTGTTATCGAAGAAGCTGAGCTGCATTGGTTTGGGGGGCGGGCGCAGCTGAAAGTCGCTGCCCTGCTGTTCAAGCTGCGCCAGCAGCTCGCGGGCGCGATCCACCACAGGGCGCGGCATGCCGGCGAGCTGCGCCACGTGGATGCCGTAGCTGCGGTCCGCGCCGCCTGGAACAATCCGGTGCAGGAAAACAACGTCGTCGCCTTCCTCGGTAACAGCCGCATTGAAGTTGCGCGCGCGCGGCAGGATGTTGGGCAGCTCAGTCAGCTCGTGATAATGGGTGGCGAACAGCGTGCGGCAGTTGAGGCGCGGATTGTTGTGGATGTATTCGATGACGGCGCGGGCGATCGCCATGCCGTCGTAAGTCGAAGTGCCGCGGCCCACTTCGTCCAGGATGAGCAGGCTGCGCTCGGTGCTGCCGGAGAGAATGCGCGCCGTTTCCGTCATCTCGACCATGAACGTGCTCTGGCCAGCGTGGATTTCGTCCTGGGCGCCGATGCGGGCGAAGATGCGGTCCACCAGCCCGATGATTGCTTCGTCTGCGGGCACAAAGCTGCCGATCTGCGCCATGAGCGCGATGAGCGCGACCTGCCGGATGTACGTTGACTTGCCGGACATGTTCGGCCCGGTGATGATATGAACGCGAGCGGCGGTGTCGAAGTGCGTGTCGTTGGGCACGTAGCGCGCGCCGCTTTCCAACAGCTTCTCAACAACAGGATGCCGCCCCGCGCGAATGATCAGCACGTTGTCCTCGGTGAGTGTGGGCCGCGCGTACCCCTCGCGGACAGCGACTTCGGCCAGCGACAGGAAGGCATCAAGGTGGGCGATCATGCGGGCAGTCTTGATGAGGCGCTGTCCGTCGCGGGACAGGTCGCGGCACAGCGCGTCAAACAGGCGGCGTTCAACCTCCAGAATCTGCTCCTCAGCGTTGAGCACCAGCGTTTCATACTCTTTCAGCTCCGGCGTGATGTAGCGCTCGCCGTTGACGAGTGTCTGCTTGCGGATGTAGTCCGCCGGGACGTTGTGCTGCTGCGCCTTACTCACCTCGATGTAGTAGCCGAAAACCTTGTTATAGCCCACTTTAAGCGCGTTGATGCCGGTGCGCCTGCGCTCCGCTGGCTCTAGGTTGGCGATCCACTCACGCGCGTCGCGCGTAGTGGCCAACAGGTCGTCTAACTCTTGTGCATAGCCTGGGCGGATCACGCCGGTTGCGTTGAGCGCGGCGGGGGGATCGTCAGCAATAGCGCGCCCGATGTGCTCGTAGACCTCTGTGCACGGGTCTAGGCCGTCAGCCAGCGCGCGCAGGGCGGGCAGCGGTTCAATCAACGCCCGGATGGTAGGCAGGGCAGCCAGGCTGTCGCGCAGCGCCAGCAAGTCACGCGGCCCGGCGCGGTTGATGAGCAGCCGATTGGTCAGGCGTTCAACATCGCTGATCGCGCGCAGCTGGCGGCGCAGTTCCTCGCGCCGGACGGCGTCGCCAGTCAGCGCTTCGACGGCGTCCAGGCGCGCGTTCAGCCGGCTCAGCTCGAGCAGCGGCTGGCTGATCCAGGCGCGCAGGAGGCGCGCGCCCATCGCTGTTACCGTGCGATCGAGCACACTGAGCAGGCTCCCCTGCGCCTTTTGGTCGCGCAGCGTTTCGGTGAGTTCCAGGTTGCGGCGTGTGAATGGGTCCAGCACCATGAAACTGGCAGTAGAGTAGGTGCGCAGCGACATGATCTGCCCCAGGCTGCCGCGCTGCGTCTCGCGCAGGTAGTGGAGGATGGCTCCGGCAGCGCCCACGCCAAACGGCAGGTCGCGCAGGCCAAAGCCGTCGAGCGTGCGCACACGAAAGTGGCTGGTCAGGGTCTGTTCTGCAGCGCTGCGCTCAAAGCGCCAGTCGGCCAGAGGCGTGAGGTGGATTCCGCTGGGCAGCGACACGCCGCGCTCTGCCCAGGACTGCGGCATAAGCACTTCGCGGGGCGCTAGCCGCGCCAGTTCCTCTAGGACCAACACAGCGGCGTTTTCGCCCTCAAGCTGGGTGGCAGCAAACTCGCCGGTAGTCACATCCACGTAGGCCAGCCCGGCGCGATCCCACTGGCCGGTTTGCGCATCGCCTACCGGCAGCAGCGCCAGCAGATAGCTGGCCTGTTTTTCAGCCAGCAGCTCCGGCTCAATGACGGTTCCCGGCGTGATGACGCGGGTCACCTGCCGCTCGACCGGGCCGCGTCCGTCAACTTCGCCTACCTGATCGCACACGGCGACGTGATAGCCCCGCTCGATGAGGCGGGCAACGTAGTTTTCCAGCGCGTGATGCGGCACGCCCGCCATCGGCACACGGGTGGTTTTGCTCACGGGCCGGCTGGTGAGCGTGATGTCCAGCTCGCGCGCGGCGATTTCGGCGTCGTCGTCAAATGTCTCGTAGAAATCGCCCAGGCGAAAAAAAAGGATGCAGTCCGGATATTGGCGCTTGATGTCCAGGTACTGCTGGCGCAGCGGCGAGACCTCAGCCATCGGGTGATTCCTGTACAGTGTGCTGGCAAATCAGAAACAGCGGTCATTGTTATTGTAGCAGCGGGCCGGTGGCGGTTCAACGACTTGCCAGGGGCCTGCGCTCCGGGGAGTGTGGGCGAAAGAAGCTGCGGGGCAGCTTGTTTGGGCTGCCCCGCTGTTTGCACTATGTTGTTGTGATGACGTTTGCGTCAGCCGCCGATCCGCACCGAAGCGTCAGCCAGCTCGGTGTTGGCGAACTCGTTCAGCTCTGCCAGGATGTCCGCAATCGGGC
>Ga0308417_1001247_pt1 | contig 17663 bp, 24 predicted proteins | sample HotsprSampleOS65_FD_203528 | JGI IMG/M metagenome (GOLD analysis project Ga0308417, IMG submission 203528) | Hot spring phototrophic mat microbial communities from Octopus Spring, Yellowstone National Park, Wyoming, United States - 20090730_OS65 ... | reverse complement strand
CGATTGTGATGGAAACACTTGATTTGATTATTGAGCCGCGCAGTTTGGGCGTATATCCAAATCCACGCTCACCTGACGCGCCACTGACAGAAATTGAATGATGCAACGATAGAACAATGGGCATTACTTACACAAAAGTCAAAGTGCGGAACTTATTGACAAAAAGCGAGCCAACCGAGATTGATGCAAAAATCGATACAGGGGCGATGATGTTAGTATTGCCTGGCGACATAGCGGCGTTACATCAATTCCCTGTATCGCGCCGAATCTCGGTCAAATATGCTGATGAATCAAGAGCAGAGAAAGATGTCGTTTGGGGAGTAGAGTTAGAAATCTGTGGTCGAAAAGCCGTTTTTGAAGCAGTCGTTGAGCCGAAAAAATCTTACGCGCTGGTGGGTGCGATTGTGATGGAAACACTTGATTTGATTATTGAGCCGCGCAGTTTGGGCGTATATCCAAATCCACGCTCACCTGACGCGCCACTGACAGAAATTGAATAACCGTAAAACAATACAGCGAATCAATGAATCAAGAGATACGTGAGAAGAACCGCAACAGAGCATATCGCACGAATGATGACATTCGCATTCCCGAAGTGCGCGTCATTTTTCCCGAAGGCGACCAACAAGTGATGAAAACCAGCGATGCCTTACGCGAAGCACGAAAGTTAGGGCTTGACTTAATTGAAATTCAGCCCAACGCACAACCGCCTGTCTGCAAAATCGCCGACTACGGCAAGTTCCTTTACGAAATCGAGAAAAAGGAAAAAGAAGCAAAGAAGAAAACGAAAACATCTGTACTCAAAGAAATTCGGTTTCACCCAAATACCGACAAGCATGATTTTGATTTCAAAGCCAATCACGCCGAAGAGTTTTTGAGAAAGGGCGACAAAGTTCGCGCTACAGTCGTTTTTCTTGGTCGCGCAATTGTCTACAAAGAAAGAGGGTATGAGCTCCTGAAACGCCTGACTGAACGGCTGTCGATTGTCGGTAGAGAAGAAGCTCCGCCAAAGTTGGAAGGAAAAAACTTATACGTGTATTATGTGCCTGACAAAGCAAAAATTGAAGCCCTCGAGCGAAAAGAAGCCCAAGAACGAGCGCAAGAAGAAGCGGCACTAAAAGCCGAAGCCGAAGAGCGCAAGAAAAAACAACAAGAAGCAACCGAAAAACGCAACGCCACTGCATAAAACCAAAACAATCATCTTCAATCACAACAATCCATGAAAGGAAAATCACCATGCCAAAGATGAAATCAGTCAATTCTGCAAAAAAGCGATTCAAAGTAACCGCTTCGGGAAAAGTGATGCGCAAAAAAAGTGGAATGAGACACAATCTCGGACACAAGAGCACAAAGCGCAAGCGCAACTTGCAACACGATACACCAGTTGCACCAACACACAAAGCCACCGTTAAGCAGATGTTGCTTGCCTAATCTGAAATCAACGACACACTCAACCATTAAAAATTTTTAGGAGAACCTGTTATGCCACGCGCTAAAAATGCGGTTGCCTCACGCGCACGCCGTAAAAAAGTTTTGAAAAGAGCCAAAGGATTCTGGGGCGCAAGAGGAAATGTTATCACGATTGCTAAACATGCGGTCGATAAAGCGGCTCAATACCAGTATCGCGACCGCCGCGTCAAAAAGCGTAATTTCCGCGCCTTGTGGATTACACGCATCAACGCCGCTGCGCGACTCAACGGCACAACTTATTCCAAACTCATTGCGGCAATGCAAGCGAAAAACATTGAAATCAATCGCAAGTCACTGGCTGAACTTGCCGTCAAAAATCCCGAAGCCTTTACGGCAGTCGTTAAAGCGGCACTCGCCTAACGCATTAGCAAATCAAAGGGCGAAGCGTTATCAAAGGGCTTCGCCCAACTTCTCCGATTTGGTCAAAACACAATGATAGAAGAATCCATCGCCCAGCTTAAAGCAGAAATTGAATCTGTCGAAATTTCTGATGCGCAGTCGCTCGAAGCCTATCGGCTGAAATACCTTGTCCGTAAAGGCATGGTCGCCGAACTCTTTGAGCAGATGAAAGTCGTTCCGCGTGAAGAAAAGCCTAAAATCGGAAAACTGCTCAACGAGCTTAAACAACTTGCCGAAGCGAAGTTCGAGCAAGCCAAAAGCCGACTCATTCGAGATGAAGAGGATACAAGCGAGCTTGATTTAACACTCCCAGGACGAAAGGTATTTTTAGGCTCTGAACACCCTGTTCAAAAAGTCTTGAGCGACATGAAGCGCATTTTCTTTGGAATGGGTTTCAGCGAAGTGACAGGACCAGAAATCGAGCTTGATGATTACAACTTTACGAAACTGAACTTTCCTGACGACCACCCTGCACGCGACATGCAAGACACGTTCTTCATTCGCAAAGGCAATGGTGAAGATATTGTGTTACGCACGCACACCTCGCCCGTGCAAATTCGTGCGATGCTCTCGCAAAAGCCACCGCTTCGGCTCATTATGCCCGGCAAAGTCTATCGCAATGAAGCCGTCAGCGCAAGAAGTCTTTGCGTTTTTCATCAACTCGAAGGATTGTATGTTGATAAGGGCGTGAGTTTCGCCGACCTCAAAGCCACGATTTATTCTTTCGCAAAGCAAATGTTCGGCAGTGATGTGAAGTTGCGATTCCGACCAAGTTTCTTTCCCTTCACCGAGCCATCGGCGGAAGTTGACATCACTTGCTACCTCTGCAACGGAAAAGGCTGTCGCGTCTGCAAACAGTCAGGCTGGCTCGAAATTTTGGGGTGCGGAATGGTTCACCCGAATGTGCTTCGAAATTGCAATATCAATCCTGACGAATACTCCGGCTATGCATGGGGCATGGGCATTGAGCGCACAACCTTGCTCCGCTACGGCATCACCGATATTCGCTACCTCTTGGAAAACGACATCAGAATGCTTGAACAGTTTGAATAAATGACCTTACATGACCTCATTACGCATCTGCTCCGCAAAGTCCCCGACCTCCAAGCCTTTGCAGGAAAAGACTACGACACCTTCTACGATGAAACCGAACGCACACTTCATGTTGTCTTTGATAAAGAGCGCGATGCTGATAGCAGTTACGACCACGAGCCGATTGACTTCATTGATGGCGACCTGATAATTCACACGGCGCAAGGCGAGATTGTGGGCTTTTCAATCTTAGAAACCGACATTGGCAAAAGTTCAGACCCCGAATCGTAATGCCTACACTTTCGCTTGACCTTTCATACATCAAGGCGCAGGCGAAGAAAAACGAACCTGAAAACCACGCCTTCGCAAAATTTCTTCGCCAATTTCCATCATCAATGCTCGATGCGCTTGTTGCCTCGCTCTGTGATGACATTGAACCAAAAATTGACTGCAAAGCATGCGCTAATTGCTGTAAAAATCTCTACGCCGCCGCCTTCGAGCATGAACTTCCTGCACTAGCGCAAGTAAAAAGCGTTTCGGTAGAAACCTTTAAGGAACAATTCGTCAAGCCGTATAAAGACGCCTACTATTTCACGACCAAACCTTGTCCGATGCTTCACGAAAATTTGTGTAGTGCCTACGATGTGCGTCCTGTCTGTTGTCGAACCTTTCCAAATCTCAAAGGCGAGCATTTCAAGTATCGATTCCACATGGTGATGGAAAAGTATTCGATTTGTCCGATTGTCTTTAATGTTGTGGAGAGATTGAAAGTGGCATTATCTTTCCCGAAAGATGCTCATTGAACCTTAAACCGAGTTCAACAATGAAAAAAATCATTGGGCTATTGTTCCTTGTGTTTATTGGGCTGTTTGTCTATTTCACCTTTATTAAGAAAGAAGACTTTACGCCCGAGCGTGTCAGAGATGAAGCCATCAAAGCGGCAGAAAAAATCAAAGACCTTGCCGCACGCAAAGAAGAACTCCTGAAAGCCGCCGAAGAGGAAATGAAAAATGCAGAACGCCAAATCAATGAAATCAAAGAACGCATCAAAGAAGGCAAAGACCAATCTGAAAAAGTGAAAAAGCAAATGCAAGAAGTAAACGAGAAAATAGAAGAGTTAAAGAGAAAAGCAGAAGAACTAAAAAATGCGAGTGAAGAAAAGTTTAACGCACTTAAAAAGGAGTTTGAAGAGGCGTTAAAAAAATTGCAAGAAGCAGAAGAGGAGTTGAGAAAATAAACCCTTCGCTGAATGCGTTAGTGTTCTTGTTGGAGCATCACAATCCCCGTAACGGCAAGTGCGCCGCCCACAACAAGCAAGAGCGAAAAAGGCTCACCAAAGAAGAGCATGCTCACGCTTGCCGCAATCGCAGGTTGCGCGTTCATAAAGACAGAAATCTGCGACGGCATAAGTTGCGAGAGTGCAAAACTGATAAGCCCATATGCTACAACCGAGCTAAGAATTGTAACCCAAACGACGCCAAGCCAAGCACTGACTGAAACGCTCGACCACTCAAACGAAAGCGTTGGCACAAGCCCGATGGGAAAAAACATCAATGCGCCAAGCATCATCATCAGGGCTGTGCCTTGAATCGCATCATATTTCACCAAAATTTTTTTGCCAAACGCTAAGTAACCTGCCCAACACCACACTGCGCCAAGCGTGATAAGGTTGCCGAGCCAAGCGTTTTCGGCGAAGTCCACTCGTTTTCCGCTTCCAAAAAGTGCCGTTAAGCCGCCCGATATAGCAATCGCAATCGCAACGAGTTTGCGCGTTGTGAGCCGTTCCGATTTGCTTATCACCACCGAGAGAAGCAAAACCCAAAGCGGTGTCATCGCATACAGCACGGCACTGCTGGCAGGCGTTGTAAATTTCAATCCGAAAAGAAAGAGAAATTGTCCCGATGTAATTCCCACAAAAGCAAGCGCGAAAAGTTTTCTCCATTCCGAGAGCGTGGGACGATTGCCGTTGAACCCGCCGCGCCAAAAGAACAGCACGCCGAAAATCAACGCTGAACCTGTTAGGCGAAGAAAGGTTAAAACAAGCGGATTGAACTCGAGCGAAGCCGTGCGCGCAAACGAAAAACTCGTGCCTGCAATGAAGGTTTGAGCAATCATTGCCCAATGCGCCGCCGTAAGGCGTGAAGCCGATTCAACTTGCATCAGCCGTAGACACGTCCTTTCCAAACAATTTTGCGGTCAAAGAGAAGCGAAATCGGCACGAAGATAATGAGCAAGTATTGGTAGAGTTCAAAGAAGGGAAAACTTGGCGCAAGGCGAAGCATGCGTAAGCGAATCAGCGGCGTCAGGAGAAACAGTGCATCAGCCCCACATTTAACCGCAAGCATGGTAAGAGCCGTTTTAATTGGAAACATCACAAACGAAAGCGCAGAAAGTAAATGCGTGCAAAAGCCAACGAGCAAGGTTATCCAACTTTTCCAATCTGCCGAAGTTCCGCCTAATATCCACCGCTTTTGTTGCTTGTAGAGTTCGGCAACAGTTTGCACAGGCTCCGTAATGTTTTGTGTTTCACGAAGAGCAGGATAGGCAATTTTCCATGTTGTCTTTTTGATGGCTTGAAAGAGCGCAAAATCTTCCGTAACGCTGAAACGCACTTTGGCGTAGCCGCCCACGTCCAAATACGCGCGCTTGCGAAAACTGAAATTGTTACCAATGCCGCCAATCGGATAGCCAATCGCCGCCACTGCCGAGCCTGTCGAGAGCAAGTATGTCCAGTTCATTTCTTGCACGCGTTCAAAGAGCCGTGAACTGCGTGGTGTCGTAATGCCGCACACGAGACCGGTTTCGTCCGTGAAGTAGTTGATAGTTTCTTTTGCCCATGTGGGTTGAACAGCGCAATCGGCATCGGTCATAAGCACAAACTCGCCTTTTGAAATCAAGACGGCTTGATGAATCGCATTGCCCTTGCCTTTAATGTCGGAGGCTTGAACAGCATAATAGCGCACAAAGGGAAATCGTTTGACATAGTCTTGAATAATCTCGGCAGTGCGGTCGGTGCTGTGGTCATCAGCAATAATAATGTCGAGTTTCTCTTTGGGATAATCCAACTTCACAAGCGAGTCCAAACAGCGTGCGATATTCTCCTCTTCGTTGCGAGCGGCAACCACAACGCTAATCATCGGCAACTCCTTCCAACGCTTCGTTGGAAATTTCCGCTGAAGACCCACAACCAAGACCAGCGTCTCTATTGCATACACAGCAACCATCGCCATTGCGAGGACTTGAAGACCTGTTACGATTGCCTCAAACAGAGCCATATCTTACAAGGGTTTGAGTGAAAAACATTCTGCTAATTGTGGAAGCGCGATTGGCAAAACCGATTTCAGTTTTGAGATTGACTTTTCGTTATCGTGCATCACAATAATGTCGCCACCAGTTGCCGAGCGTAAAAGGTTCAAGACCGATTTTTCAGAGACACTCACATCAAAATCTGCCGTAAGAAGCGACCACATCACCGGCGTTAAGTTGAGTTCTGCCAAGATTCGAAGCGATGCAAAGTTAAATTTTCCGTAAGGAAAACGAAACAGCGATTGCTGTTGCAAATTCTCACGATGCAACTGCGAGAGCAATCGTTCCGTTTTGATTACTTCATCTCGGAAAAATGGCGCGTGCAAGTTTCGCGTGTGCGAGTAGGAATGATTGCCAATATGATGACCGCGTTTGACGATTTCTTCGGCATGGTCGGGGAAGCGTTCAATATGTTGTCCAATCAGAAAAAAGGTGGCTTTTGCATTGTGCTTTTCTAAGATGTCGAGCAACCAAAGCGTATCGGGTGAAGGGGAATCGTCAAAGGTGAGGTAAAGCGCATTGTCCGACTTGCGCCAAAGGCACTGCGGAAAAAGCCTATCAACGAATTTTGGAACACGCTTTGGATAAAACACAAGGCACTCGGTTTAGGATTTTCCAAGTTGTTTCACAAGCCAACGAATATCGCTTTGGTCTTCGTCACGATTGGTTGCTTGCTTGTTTGTTAGCAAATCTTCTTTCGAGAGCGTGAATATCGGTATGCCGTCAATCGTCAAGGTCAGTTTTTTTTGCCATGCTTGTTCGAAGCGTAGTCCATCAACGGTTGTAAGCAAATCGATTCGATTCGGGGCAACGCTCAACTGAATCACAACATGTTCATCAAGAAGTCACTTTCTGAAACTGGCAATGGTGCAGTGAAGCAACAGAGAGACTTGATGATGCATTTGGCATTTTCGGGTGTTGGGTTTATCCAAAAGTCAATGTCGCCTGTGGCACGCGGGTATCCGTGCGCCGCTAATGAATACGCACCAACGACCAGATACTCAACTTTTGCGTCGCTTAAACACGCGAGAAAATCTTTGATGTCTTGATTCAATCGAATCATCGGGTTGTTCGGCATTAGGCATAAACGCCCAAGCGTTACAAGTCAGTTGCCACATCATACCAAGTGCTTCTTCGGGTGACAGAGGTTGTTCGTTGAGATGATTGGCTTCGTTGTGGCGCAATTTGCGCACAGCGATTGAGTTTATTTCCGATTCACGCCTTTCCATTCGTAGCCTTTGCCCAATTTGAAGAGTTCCGCCAAGAGCGGCGTAAGTGCAACATAAACAATTTGCAAAAACTCTGCCGCAAGAAACACACGCCGCAAGGCTGTGCGATGAAACGCTTTCGTGATGTGCCAAATCGCCAAGAAATCCACACTGAATTTGATGAGAACGGAAGCAAACGCAATGTGCCACAAGCCTGAAAGCCAAGCCCATAGCGGCGAAAGCAAGAGCATGAGATTGAATGCATAAATCAAAGCGAGTGCAAGCAAAAAAAGAAATGACACATCGCCATACGCTGTGCCTTTTGATGCCCAGCGAATGCGCTGTTTGAAAAAATTGCGAAGGGTTCTGACAGGCACAGTTTTGACCGTTGCGCGTTCCGTTGCAAGAAACTCGACGTTGTAACCGATTTTGAAGATGTTGCGCATGACGGCTTCATCATCGCCCGAAGCAAGTTTGATTTTGCCGAATCCGCCTGTTTGAAAAAAGAGGGTGCGGCGATAGGCAATGTTTGCGCCGTTGCAAATCGCTGGTCTGCCAAGTTTGATGAGTGCGCCGCCAATTGCGACCAGCGCAAGAAAATCAAGCGATTGACACTGCTCAAACAAGTTTTTTTCGTTGTGATACACCACAGGCATGGAAAGAAATCCAAGCGATTCCTCTCGGAATGAAGTCGCAATTTCTTCGAGCCAAGTGGGTGGCACAAGACAATCAGCATCGGTGCAAGCGATAATCTCGCCTTTGGCACAAGCAATGCCTTTGGCAAGCGACGGCTTTTTGCCGATTGGCGTTTCATTTCGCAAAAGGCGAAGGTTGGAAATCGGTTGCGCCTGAACAATGTGGCTGGTCTCGTCTTCGGAAGCATCATCAATGATGATGAGTTCAAGCGGGGCGTGAGTTTGAAGTGTAAGCGCGTGCAAGCATTGAGCAATATGTTCGGCTTCGTTGCGAGCGGCAATCACAACGGAAATCGTTGGCGTTCCTGATGCGCCCTGCTTTTGCGGTGTGTTCAACTTTCGCAATCCAAATAAAATCCAAACAACAAAACTCACATACACAATGAGTGAAAGCAAAAAGAACAAGAGAAAGAACAGAAGAAAAAGGCTCACGGTGTTGAAAAGCGAAGTTTTGGAATCACAGCAAGTCCAATGAGCGCAGGCAGGAGCAAGTTAATTGTAAAAATCAAAAGTGAAGCGACAACGCCGGCTTCCGCCGCATAGCCAAGTGCAGAAATGAAGTATGCCGCTGTTGCTTCGCGCAAGCCTAAATCGCCAATGAACAACGGCACAACCGCCTTCGCAAGCCAAACCGATGAGACCGCCACAAACGCTTGCTCAAAGGGCATTGTCGCTTCGCCCAAACACGCATTGATGAGCAAACAAAATTGCACCGTCGAAACCAAATGCCGAAGAAGCCCATAAAACGCAACTCTCGTCCATTCCTCTTTTGTGTAATCCAACAAGAAGTTTAACCAGTCAGGAAAAGGAACGCGTGATGCTGAAACCCAAATCAAAGCCGTGAGCAGAAGCAGAGCGAAGATAAACAGCCATAGAAACACGAGAGCAAGGTTTTGGTGATGTGTGAGGTAGAAAAAATATGCAAGCGATGACAAGCCAAAGAGAAGCGTAAAGATGCCAAGAATCTGACCGTTGATGAACACAAGCGCAAGCAAGGTTTTGCGCGGCACGCTGGCATGAAACCACATTTGCGTTGCATATTTGCCAATGTGCAAAGGCGTTGTGATTGCGCCCGCAGTGCCAATAAGCACAGATTGGAGCGATTCGAAGAGCGTGATGCGCTTGTCGTGCCGTGCAATCAAGGTTTGCCATTTCAGTGACTCCAACAAGAAACTAACAGGCACAAGTGCCACTGCCAAAGACGCATATTGCCCATCGAGCCTCGTAAATGCCGTTAAAACTGCGTTGAAATCGAGTTTTGAGAAGAGCAATCCCAACAGCACAAGTGAGAGCGCAAGTTTCAGCGGAACGATGTAGCGTTTCATTTGTATTGTGTTTTCCAAAAGAACTTAAATATACGACAATAAAGAGTGTGATTCGTTTTATCTTTGAGTTCTAAAAATTTTTTCCAAATGCTTGAAGCACGCAACCTTTCGCTCACGATTGGCACAAAAGAACTGTTGATTGATGCTTCATTCCGAATTGGCGATGACGAAAAAGTCGCACTTGTTGGGTTGAACGGCACAGGCAAATCGACACTTCTGAAACTGATTGCGGGGCAACTGCCAACGCAAACGCTTCACTACACGGGGCAAATTCTCAAATCGGCTTCGACCACGATTGGCTACTTGCCACAAGAAATTTCTTTCGAAGGCGACCTCGAAAAAACCGCACTCCAATATGCCATGCAAGCCAATGAGCGGCTCTTCCAACTCTCGCAAGACATCGAGCGCATGGAAAAAGAACTTGCCTTGCCCATTGACCACGACAGCGATGCTTATCACAAACTAATTGAAAAATTCACCGAAGCCACACACGAATTTGAACGCTTGGGCGGCTATCGCATAAAAGCCGACGCTGAAAAAGTCCTATCAGGATTAGGCTTCTCGCAAGGAGATTTCCACAGAAAAGTCAAGGAGTTTTCAGGCGGCTGGCAAATGCGGCTCTTGATTGCAAAACTGCTTCTCCAAAACAACACGCTTCTTTTACTCGATGAGCCGACCAATCACCTTGATATTGATTCGCTCCGATGGCTTGAAAATTATTTGCTCAATTATTCAGGAGCTTACATCATTATTTCGCACGACCGCTACTTTCTCGACAAACTCACACAGAAAACGCTTGAAATTAGTTTCAAACGCATCACGGAATACAAAGGCAATTACTCTTACTATGAACAGCAAAAAGCCGCACGCTACGAACAACTGATGGCGGAGTATGAAAATAAGCTCAAACAGATTGCGCACTTGCAGAAATTTGTCGACCGTTTCAGAGCCAAAGCCACCAAAGCCACGCAGGCGCAAAGCCGCATCAAAATGATTGAGAAACTTCAACAAAGCTTAGAAGCCCCCGAAGATGATTTGACCCAAATTTCGTTTTCATTTCCCAAAGCCGCGCCTTCTGGCAAAATGGTGCTGACGCTCGAAGGCGTTACGAAAACCTATACGCTTCCCGACCACTCAACAAAGACGGTGCTCGATAAGATTGACCTTGAAATCCTGCGCGGTGAACGCATTGCCCTTGTTGGCTCTAACGGTGCAGGAAAATCAACTCTTTGCAAAATCATTGCCAACGAAATCGAGTTCGATGGCAAACGCCTTGTTGGGCATAATGTTCGATTGGCACTCTTTGGACAGCATCAAACCGAAATGCTCAATCAACAGCACACGATTTTGGAAGAGATGATGTCGGTTGCGCCTGATTCCGAAGCACGCATGAAAGTGCGCGATATTCTCGGCTGTTTTCTTTTTTCGGGTGATGCGGTCAATAAAAAAATTGGCGTGCTTTCAGGCGGCGAAAAGTCGCGCGTGGCACTTGCCAAAATGCTTCTCACTGCATCGAACTTTCTCATTCTCGATGAGCCAACCAACCACTTGGATATGCGCTCAAAAGAAATGCTCATAGAAGCGTTAGATAACTATGACGGCACGCTCATCGTGGTCTCGCACGACCGATACTTTCTTGACAGTCTTGTCGAGAAAGTAATTCTTGTTCAAAATGGAAAGTTGCGGTTGTTTCACAACGGCTATGCCGATTTCATTAGGCGTATAGAAGCCGAAACACAAGCCGAAGTAGAGCGACAAAGAGAGCAAAAAGAACGTCAAAAGGCGCAAGCAAAACCTGCTAAACCCGCATCGCAACCGAAAGCGAACTCAAACAAAAAGCAACTTGAAAAACTCGAAAAGCAAATTGAGAAATTGGAATCCGAAAAGAAATCGCTTGAAGAAGAGATGTTGTCGCCGACCTTTTTCAAGCAAGCGGATTCAAAAGCCAAAACCGACCGATATAACACGCTGAAGGCGGAATTAGAAACGCTCTATGCTGAATGGGAATCAGTTGCAGGGTGAAGTAACTTTGAATAGTTGGTAATGTTTGAAGGTTCGTTGGTGTGTCGTATATTTGCGCCCTTGTTTTAGAAACTGGGGTGAGGTAGCTCAGCAGGTTAGAGCACAGGATTCATAACCCTGAGGTCGAGGGTTCGATTCCCTCCTTCACCACAACAGACGAAAGAGACATCTTGCCGCATTGCTCGTGCTATGCGGCTTTTTATTTTTGGAAAATGAAAGGAGAAGCAAGGTTGTTTCGCGTGATTGTTGTCGCTGCATCACTTGCCTTTCTTTGTTCACAAATGGTGGCGCAACCCTCACCTCGCTGTTTTCGCGTCGATGTTGACACGTTCAAAATGCCTCAAAAACGCTATGTGATTGCGCCTTACAAAATTCCAGCGCGCAAAACGCTTGGACTTGCACTTTCAGGCGGCGGCGCACGCGGCATTGCGCAAATCGGCGTGCTGAAAGCCCTTGAAGATAAAGGCGTGCCAGTGGATTACATTGTCGGAACAAGCATGGGCGCAATTATTGGCGGCTTATACAGCGCAGGCTATTCGCCTTCCTATTTAGAAACGCTTGCAAAAACACTGCCTTGGGACGAACTCACTGCCCTACAAGAAAACACGCGTCGTCAGGAACTCTTCCTCGAGCAAAAACGCGTGCGCGATAGAGCTTCGCTGACACTTCAATTCGATGGCTTAAAACTCGTGATTCCAAAATCGTTAAGTGCGGCGCAAGAACTAACTGAAACGCTCGATAAACTTGCGCTCACTGCGCCGTATCACCACGAAAAAAGTTTTGATGAACTCCCTGTTTCGTTTCGAGCGATTGCCACAAATTTGATAACAGGCAAGCGCGAAGTGTTGAGCAAAGGCTCACTCTCGGAAGCAATGCGTGCAAGTGCAGGCGTGCCACTTTTGTTCTTGCCCGTTGAAATTGATGGCAAGCAGTTGGTCGACGGCGGATTGGTCTCCAACATTGCCGTTGATGTGCTCAACGAACAATCGCCCGACGTGAGTGTGGCAGTCAATACATTGGGCGTGCTATATCAGCAAAAAAGCGATGTGGATTTGCCTTGGAAAATTGCCGACCAAATCATGGGCATTATGATGCAAGAGCAGAACGCGGCGCAACTCAAACAAGCGCACGTGGTCATTAAGCCTAACATCGGTAATCGCGAATCGGGCGATTTCAAAAACCTTGTGCCCCTCATCATTGCAGGCTACCAAGCAGGACTTGAACTCGCCGATAGTCTGCTCAAACTCATTGATGTTGAACAAACAAACGACCTTGATATTTCGGGATATGAAAAAGAAGTGGTTTCGCCAATTCCAATCCCTGACAGTGTGTGGGAAGAACACTATGCAGGCACAAAAGTAAAAGCCACACTTAAAGCCATTCTAAACAGCGATTTTTTTATTGATGGATACGCCGAAGTCGATACGCTTCAAAAAAAGGTTCGATTTCTTCTGACGCCTGTTCCAACCTTTTCGGTCATCAAAGTCATTAGCAAAAACGACTCGAGGTTTATTCGATTTACAACACACGCACACGCTCAACCGATGACCAATCGAGCAGGGCAAGCCATGATTGAGCGGTTAGTGCAAGAACTCAAACAAACCTTTCCGCTCTTGAGCATTGAATCAAGCAAGGTGGAAGCCGATACGCTTCACCTTGTAATTGATGAAGGCAAACTCTCGGAAATTCGATACGAACTCTCGCGCGGGTGGACAAACCAAAGCGTGATTGAAAAGGAAATTGAATTTGATACCCTTTCGCCACTACTACTGCCAAAAGTGGAACGAACGGTCAATGGGCTTTACAACACAGGCATTTTTAACCGAGTCTCGCTTTGGACAGAGCGCAATCGGGATTCTAATGCAACGATAAAAAACGCAATTATGATTCGAGTGAATGAAAAATTCAGCGAGCAGCTGCGCATCGGATTCAGGGTCGATGATGTCTATGCCGCGCAACTGTTACTTGATTTTCGCAACGAAAATTTTTTAGGCACAGCAACAGAACTCGGCAGTTGGCTCACCGTTGCCGACCGCATCTCCACAACGCAAGTTGAATATCACGCGCATCGATTGTGGGATACTTACTTCACCTTTTTCACCAAAGCCTTTTATCAATCGCGAAAACTCTTTGCAACCGACATTCGCTTTTCAAGTCCAACACTGCAATCAGAGCGGAAGGAGCGTGCAGAATACGGACAGCAACATTATGGGATTACTGCCGCATTTGGTCGACAAATTTACCGCGATGGCACAATCTTCTTTGAGTTCACGCATCAAAACGCTATGCTATTTGATAATGATAACATTGCGCCAAATCAATCTATCTGGCTGACATCACTCAAAACGCGCTTTACGATTGATACACGCGACAATCCCTTTTCGCCTTCAAAAGGCAGTTTCACCGAAATTTATTTCGATTTTTATCCGCAGTTTTTAGGCAACCCTGTTACCTTCTCCAAGTTGTTATTTTCTCATCAAGAAACGAAGCCGTTTGGCAAAAACATACGTGGGCGATGGCGGTTGAATGTTGGCTTTGCTGATAATCTCACCCCATTTACAGAGCAGTTCAGTCTTGGCGGCATTGGGGCAAATTTCAGTATTCCCTTTTATGGCTTTCGGTTTGATGATTTTAGAGGACGCCAAGTTGTAGTTGCAGGTTACGACATTGAATTTCCGTTACCGATTCAACTGGTGGTGCCGACCTTGCTGAATGTGCATTACAATCTGGGCAATATCTGGACGCAATCAAGCCGAATTACTTTGCGCGACTTCACGCACGGCGTTGGCACAGAACTGGTGCTGAAGACTCCGCTCGGTGCGGCGCGCTTCGCCGTTGCCAAAGCCTTTCGTTTAGGATTGCCGACTGACCTTGCGCCAATTAAATTCGCTCCCACAGTTTATTATTTTGTCTTCGGCTACGACCTGTAAGGGAAAATTGAATCTTCGTTTTATCTTCGCTCTCAAAACGCTATTAAACACACTTCGCTATGCAAGTCCGTTTCATTTCTATTACCAAGCCTGAAATCACGATTGATGGACAAGCTCTTTCTCCCGAAGGGTTAATTGCGTATTGCGCCCGTGTGTCAAGCCCGAATCAAGAAAATCCGAACTACGCCAAACTCTTGCAGTTTTGCATCCGCGAAGGACATTGGAGCGTGTTTGAGATGGTTGATATGACGCTTGAAATCACGACCACGCGTGCGATTGCGCCACAGATTCTTCGACATCGAAGTTTCTCGTTTCAAGAGTTCAGCCAACGCTATGCCAAAGTCTCGACATTTGAGACGTACGAAGCGCGTCGGCAAGACCTGAAAAACCGCCAAAACTCGTTTGATGATGTCGATGAAACCACAAAACAGTGGTTTAGAGAAGCGCAACGCGAAGTCTGGGAACATAGTTACAAGCGATACGAAGAAGCCTTAGAACGAGGCATTGCCAAAGAATCGGCACGCGTGCTCTTGCCGCTCAATACCGTGACGCGAATGTATATGAAGGGGTCGGTGCGCAGTTGGATTCACTATTTTCAAGTGCGGTGCGATGCAGCAACACAAAAAGAACATCGCGACATTGCCCTCGCCGCCCGTGCAATTTTTATAGAGCATTTTCCAATCATCGCCGAAGCCCTGTCTTGGAAGTCGCCTGTTCCAATCCAGAATGGAACGCATGAACCAATTAACTCAACCGCACGATGACACACACAACCGATATGCCGAAAATCCTCATCGTTGATGACGATGAAACCTCACTAAAAGCCACTCAATACCAACTTATCGGAAAAGGCATTCGCCCGCAAACCGCAACCAGCGTGGATATGGCAGAAATGCTGATTGCCCAAGAAATGCCTGAAATCATCATCTGCGACTGGACAATGCCCGGCCGCGACGGTATTGATTTTGTAAAATCGCTTCGTGCCAATTCAGAAACTGCCGCTATCTATTTCATCATGCTTACAGGCAGAGGCGGCACTGACGATAAAATCACTGCGCTTACACACGGTGCTGACGACTATCTCGAAAAGCCCGTTAAAATCGCTGAACTGCAAGCCCGTATCATAGTGGCTAAGCGCATCATTAAACTTCAGCAACAACTGGTGCATCATCAAAAAATGCAGACCTACACCGAAATGGCGGCAACAGTCGGTCACGAAATCAATAACCCGCTCACAGGCTTGCTCGGCTATCTCGAACTCGTTAAGAAGAAAATCCAACAAGATAACTTAACAGAACTCAATATCGAGCGAATTTTACAGATGATTGACCGCAGTTACGAACAAGGCAAGCGCATCGCTGAAATTGTCAAAAAACTCACAAGCCTGAAAGACTATCGCGTGAAAACTTATGACGACAGCATTCAAATGGTAGATATTGACGCAAATAATTCCACTCTATCAGAGCCTTGAAACATGGCTTATCTTGAACTGCTTCGCCCATCTAACATCATCATACTGTTCTTCGGCACACTGCTTGGTGCGTTTGTCGCAATCGGCAAAGGTGCTTTTTTTCAACTCGAGACCTACCTTGCAGGCTTGGCGACAATCCTCATCGGCGGCGCGGGCAATGTCATTAACGATTACTTCGATGTTGAAATTGACCGTATTAACAAACCGAACCGACCACTTGCACGAGGCGCAATCTCACACAAACACGCCTTGCGATACTGGCTCGTGCTGAATCTCGTTGCGCTGATTATTTCCACATGGCTCACGCCGCTCAATCTTGGTATGTCGCTGTTCACGATTCCCATGCTTTACATTTACAGCCGCTACTTCAAGCGTATGCTCTTCATTGGAAATGTGGTGATTTCTCTCTTGGTGAGTTTGGGATTCCTTTACGGTGCCGCTTCAACGGGGCGCGTGGAGAATGTTCTTTATCCAACCGTCTTTTCCTTTCTTCTAAATTTAGGGCGAGAAATGCTCAAAGATTTGGAAGATGTCGAAGGCGATAAAGCCTGCGGCGCAATGACAATTCCCATTCGCTTTGGCGTATCCATCACGCTCTCATTGACGACGCTCATTTTTGCAAGCATGATGCTCACAACGCTTGTGCCGTATTCGACTGGCGAATACGGGCTTATTTATTTTCTCGTGGTCATGCTTGGCACGAATATGCTCTTGCTCTATGTGCTGATTCAGGCGTGGCGCAATCCGACAAAGGAGAATCTCTATCGGCAAAATACCTTGCTGAAAGTGGCGATGTCGTTTGGCATTGTGTCGGTAGCGTTGGGCAAAGTGTAGGCAATTAAAAAAGCCGCTCGGTCGGCGGCGGTACAATTACGCAGAGTGTTCAACCTCTTTTCCCTTTTTGAAAATCGGCACGGCGGCACACGCTTCGCCATACATCACCTTTTGTGCATGCTGAACCAAGTAAGCGGTTACAACCATATATGCCCAAGTCGGAATCGGCGTTGAGCCGCACCCTTTGATGATGACTTTTTTCCCATCATACTGCGACCAATCATGCGCTTCCAATTTCTCGCGAAAGACGGATTCTTTCAAGATGCCGTTCCATAAAAAATCTTGAATGTCGAACTCCAACATTGCTTTGTTTTCCATAATGCTGATTAGTTTTGGTTCGGATTAAGTTCAAACATATGCGAAGAGATAGATTTTGCTTGGAAGAGTTCATCAAAAGTGGCTTGAACGATTTGTCGCGGAAAATCAAGGCACAATGCCAAGAAAAGAGCCATTCCGCTGAATGTTGAAAGTGTTTCCATTGTCAAGGTTATGATTTAAAAAGTTTATAGTGATAATCTCCAAGTTTCTCGATGCAAATCGTGTCCCCTGCTTTCAAACCTGACTCAATCACCCATTTGCCTGTGCCGTTCATAGATTTTGATTTCTTGCGAAAACAAAATTTTCCTTTCTCAATATCGGTTTCAAACGACCAGCCCAAGTCAGTTTCAATGAGCAACTTTTTCCCTTCGCCGTGTGCCGTCTCAATCGCATCGGTAGGAAAGAAGTCTAAAATATCGAAGAGATTGAGTTGCTTTTCGTAGAACCAAACCTCTTCTTGCGATTTAATCGGAATTTTCCTGATGTCTCCCATTAGGCTTATCGATTCGTCAAGGCTTCTTTCAGTGTTGGAATTTTTTTTCCGTCTTTGTAGATACGAATCAAGCCGTCTTCAAAAACGAGTTCTGCGTTGAGTTCTTGAAGAAAGAAGCGACCGTGTTCATTGGGCACAAGTTGTTCGTAGTCGCCTTCAT
>Ga0308417_1001244_pt1 | contig 17672 bp, 15 predicted proteins | sample HotsprSampleOS65_FD_203528 | JGI IMG/M metagenome (GOLD analysis project Ga0308417, IMG submission 203528) | Hot spring phototrophic mat microbial communities from Octopus Spring, Yellowstone National Park, Wyoming, United States - 20090730_OS65 ... | reverse complement strand
ACAGTGTCCATCGGCTTTGAAAGTGGCAGTGATCGGGTGCTCAAGATCCTGAACAAAGAGTGCACCGAGGAAGACAACTACTTCGCCATTGACCTGCTCACCCGAATCGGCGACGAGATGGAAGCGAAGGGTCAGAAGCCGCCGGTGTTCTGGAGCAACATCATGCTCGGCATCCCCGGAGAGACGCGCGAGGACGCCTTTAAGACCATGCGCATGCTTAAATACACCAAGCGCATCATGCCCTCCATTTCCTTCTACGCACCTTATCCCGGATCGGTACTCGGCCACCAGATCATCGCCGAGGGCAAGAGCCTGATGTCAAAGGAGAACTATCATCGCTATCCCGATGATGAGAAGGTGAAGGGCATTGACTATCAGTTCTATCGCGACCTGCTGAGCGGCAAGTACGATGACGAAGTCAACCGCGGGTTGGCCAGCATACGGCAACAGCGCGTGGATTTCTGGGACGCCCTGGCAAAGGCGTAGTGAGCTGAGATGAGCAGCTTCTCTAACCCGCACTACATGTATTTGTTCGACATGAAGAACGGCAAGAAGAAGCTGGCTTACGGCCAGTCGCCGGAGGATGCGCTGGAGATCCTCTCCTATCGCCTGACCGAAGAGGAGATGGCGCAGATCATTCCCGACAAATACATCAAAGTCAACCAGCGCCAGCTCCAGGCCTACGTGAGTGAACTGGGGTGATGACCAGCGTGCAGCCGCGCAGGCCTGGGTTATCGAGCGTGTGGCGGCAACTGAGCGAAGCACAACGTCGCATCTTGCTGGCCGTGGCGGGCGACATGCGGCTGAAAGACCATCGCGACATCGAGGGGAACAAGACCTACGCGCTGCATCACCCCGACGACCGCAGCGAGCCGGTTGATGCGGGCGACGTCGAGGTTCTGGTCGAGCTCGGCCTGATCAGCAGCAACAAAAAGTTCCCCTCTGCCACATACTGGTTGACGGAGCAAGGCAACCTGGCCCTGCGCAGCCTCGCAACAGCGCCCGACGCCGACGACGCGCCTGATACCAACGACATCATCCCCTGATCCTCGCATCCTGTGCTGCATCGAGTCTTCATATAATCCCAGTCGCATACAGAGGAAGACGACATGCGAGGCATCACCATCTTCAGCGGCAGCGCGCATCCCGAACTGGCGGAGGAGATATGCCAGCAGCTTGGCCTGCCGCTCTCGCCAGTGGACATTCGCCGCTTCAGCAACGACTGCTTGCAGGTTCAGCTCCTAGCCAGTTGTCGCGAGGCCGATGTGTTCTTCATCCAGCCGATTTGTCCACCGGTGCAGGAGAACCTGATGGAATTGCTGCAGATGCTGGACGCGGCCAAAGGGTCGGCTGCAGCGCGACTCACCGCCGTCATCCCCCACTACGCCTACGCCCGCTCGGACAAGAAGGACGCGCCGCGAATCTCGATCGCCGGCCGACTGGTGGCCGACTTGCTCAAGACAGCCGGCGCCGACCGCGTCATCACCATGACGCTGCACTCGCCGCAGGTGCACGGCTTCTTCAGCGTGCCGGTGGATCACCTCAACGCGCTGATCACGCTGGCCCGTTACTACAGGGAGCGCGGCGAACTCGACAACACGGTTGTGGTTTCTCCCGATCTGGGAAATGCCAAGTCGGCTGCCAAGTTTGCCCGCATGCTCCGGCTGCCGGTAGCTGCGGGCAGCAAACAACGCCTGTCCGACGACAAGGTAGTGGTCGAGGAGATCGTCGGCGACGTGGACGGCAAGAACGCAATTGTGCTGGATGACGAGATCGCCAACGCCGGCACCATCGTCGAGACGCTGCACTGCCTGCGCAGGCACAAGGTAGGCCGCATGTCGGTCGCCTGCACGCATGGGCTGTTTACCGGGAAGGCCATTGAGCGCCTGCGCGCGCAGGCCGACGTGGATGAAATCGTAGTCACCAATACCGTGCCCATCCCGCCGGAGAAACGCCTGCCCAACATGCGCGTGATTTCGATCGCGCCGCTGCTGGCCGAAGCCATTCGCCGCACCCACAACGGCGAATCCATCAGCAGCATGTTCGAGGAAGAGATCTGGCAGCCGACCGCGTGACCGTCCTGCCGGCGGCTGCTTTTGGTGAGGGCGCCGGAGTCAAACTGTGGACAGGTTGCTGCTGGCCTGCCCTGCCGGCGCATCTTGCAGCGCCGGGGCGTCGCCCCGCTCGAAGTAATGCCACCACGCGCGAATGACCTCGGCATCGCCGAAGAACCACCGGCCCCAGCCGGGTGAGTGGCCCACGCCCTCCAGCTCCAGCGTTGCCGCCCCGTCCAGCTCGCTGAGCGAGAGAGGCACGACGCCATCGCCCCACTGCGCGCCGTTGCCTGAGATGAAGCGATAGTTGTAATAGGCCTCGCGCTGGCGCGGGGTGCCATTTGGCTTGCCCTCGATGTGCCGGCTGCGGATGTTGAGGTAGCTGACCTGCGGAGCGTAGTAGGCGCCAGGATACATCTCATCTACCCATGCGGCGGCGCGCATGCCGGGCCGCGGCGCTTCCTTCGAGGCCCGCAGCGGGCTGCCGACCATGAGCAAGTGCGACACGCGCTCGTAACCGTGATAGCACCGCTGGTGCGGCCTGGCCGTCCGGTCGCCCAGGTAGGCGCGCCCGACGATGCCGCCAGCGCTATGCCCGATGACGACGGCCCGGCGCGCGCCGGTCTGCTTCAGCGCATGGCTGACGGCGATGTGGGTGCGATCCACCAGCAGGCTGTAGTCGGTCAACCCGGCCAGCAGCCACGTCACGCGGGTGATGCCGGCGATGAAGACGCGCCGGCGGGTGATGTTGGCCAGCGCGCGCGCCGCAAAGCGATAGTCGCTCCAGTGCGAGCCGAAGCCGCCGATCAGCACGATGGGTTCTGCCTGGTCCATATCATCAGAAGGGTTCGGCAACTTCGCAGGACTCTCCCCTGGGCGCCTCGATCGGGCGCGTGCCGCGGGGTTGAGAGCAGCGAAGCTGCCGCCCAACTGCTACCCAGTGTAGCAAGGACGATTAGCCAGGCATTAAGCGCGCCTCAACTGCGGATCACATCCGCGCCGACGTAGGGGCGCAGCACGTCCGGCACCACCACGCTGCCATCGGGTTGCTGGTAGTTCTCCAGCACGGCGATCATTGTGCGCGGCAGGCCCAGGCCGCTGCCGTTGAGCGTGTGCACGAACTCCGGCCGGGCGCCGCGCTCGCGTCGAAACCTGATATTGGCGCGGCGCGCCTGAAAGTCGCCCACGTTGCTGACCGAGCTGACCTCCAGCCATTCCTCCACGCCCGGCGACCACACCTCGATGTCGTAGGTGATGCGCGAGGCGAAGCCCAGATCGCCGGTGCACAGCAGCTTTACGCGATACCGCAACTTCAAGGCCCTGAGCGTGGCTTCGGCATCCTCTCGCATCTTCTCCAGATAGTGGTCGCTCTCCTCCGGCCTGGTGAAGGCGTACATCTCCACTTTGTCGAACTGATGGCCGCGCTTGATGCCGCGCACGTCTTTGCCGGCGCTCATCTTCTCGCGCCGGAAGCACGGCGTGTAGGCCGTGTAGAGCCGGGGCAGATCGTCCGCGTTCAGGATTTCGCCGCCATGCAGGTTGGTGAGCGGCACCTCGGCCGTCGGCACCATCCAGAAATCCTCTTCGGCGTCGTGATACAGGTTGTCGCGGAACTTGGGCAACTGCCCGGCGGCGAACAGCGTCTGCGACTTCACCATGAAGGGCAGGTAGCGCTCCTGGTAGCCCTGCTGCATGCGCAGGTCAAGCATCCAGGTAATCAGGCCGCGCTGCAAGCGAGCGCCCCAACCGTTCAACACGTAGAACCGGCTGCCGCTCAGCTTCACGCCGCGCTCAAAATCAATGATGCCCAGCGCTTCGCCAATCTCCCAGTGCGGCCGGGGTGGGAAGTCCGGCTCAGGCAAGCCGCCCTCTTCCACGCGCACGACCAGATTGTGCGCCTCGTCCGGGCCAACCGGCGCGCGGGGATCGGGCACGTTTGGCAGCGCGGCGGTTAGCTCGTCGAGCTGGGCTTCGATTTTGCTCAACTCGGCCTCCAGCAAGGCAATTTCATCACCCACGCGGCGCATCTCGGCCTTCTTCTCCTCGCGTGCGGCGTCGTCGCGCATGCGGCCGATCTCCTTGCTGACGGCGTTGCGGGTGGCGCGCAACTGTTCGGAGCGCGCCAGGATCTCGCGCCGTTGTACGTCCAGGGCCAGGATTTCGTCCACGGGGGTTGGGTCGTTGCCGCGATTGACCATCGCCTGGCGAACGATCTCCGGCTCCTTGCGAATCAGGTTAATGTCCAGCATTGGTGTCCTCACTGTCAAAAGAACGAGCGCCCTTCCTGCATATCAGGACGAAGGGCGCTCGTGGTGCCACCTGACTTCGTCGGCAGCCTGCTCGCGAGACCGGAGACTTGCTCAGGCATCCAATCGCCAATCTGCGCGGGCAACTGCCAACCTCAATCTGTTCGCTAACGGGAACTCCCGTCCTGCTCATCGCAGGAAGCTCAGCGAGTGGAAGCGTGGTCCTGCGCGCTGCCGGTTCGCACCCAGCACCGGCTCTCTGAAAGGCGCCACAGGCGCGCGTCTCGCGTCGTCGCAACTGATGCAGATTGTACTATGAGGGGGCAAGGCTGATCCTCACGCGGAGACGCGGAAAGAAGTGCTGCGTTCGGCGCGGCAAACGCCGGATAATTCGCCCGTGGCGTTACATTCCTGGGAACTCTCGCCCGAACAGGCCATCGCCGTCCAGCAAAGCCTGCGCCGTCGGCTGGTATTGCAATGGGACGGCCGCGCAGTCGAGACCGTCGGCGGCGTGGACGTGAGCCTGAGTGACCAGGAAGCCCGCGCGGCCATCGTGGTGCTGCGCCTGGCCGACCTTGCGCCCATCGAAGGGGTGATTGCTGCGGTGCCGCTTGTCTTCCCATACGTCCCCGGCTTGCTCGCCTTTCGCGAGGGGCCGGCCATCCTGGCGGCATGGGAACGGCTGCGCAATAAGCCCGACCTGGTCATGTTCGATGGACAGGGCATCGCACATCCGCGCGGCATCGGCATCGCCTCACAAATCGGGTTGTGGCTGGAGCGCCCCACCATCGGCGTGGGCAAAACCAGGCTCTACGGAGAGTTCGTCCCGCCCGGGCCAAACGCCGGCGACGCCAGCGACCTGCGCGACCCACAGACGCACGCGATCATCGGCGCAGTTGTGCGGACGCGCGCAGGCGCTAACCCGGTGTTCGTCTCACCCGGCCACCGGGTTGACGTGCCGCGCGCGGTGGATTTTGTAAGGCGATGCACGCGGGGCTACCGTTTGCCGGAGCCGACGCGCTGGGCGCACAGGCTCGCTGCCGGCGAGGCGTTACCGAACATCGAAACGCGCGATGCCGGCGATCAGCTTTCGCTGCTCTGAAGGCGGCGCACGAGCGCGGCATCGTCCAGCACCGTGCGCAGGTCGAGCACCACGCGATCGTCTTTGATGCGGGCGATGATGCCCTGAGCGCGCAGCCGGGCCAGCACGTCGTGGGGCGCGTGCGCCGGCGACGACAGCGCGATCAGCACCGTCGGCAGGGTTTCGCCGGGCAACGAGCCGCCGCCGACTGTGCTCTCGCCTTCAAGCAGTTCTGCGTTCAGGCCGCAGCAGGCGGCCCAGCCGGCGATCCCGGCCAGCACGCGCTGCGCGCGGGCCGCGATCTCGCCCTTGGGCGTAGCCAGCATGCGCAGCACGGGGACTTCGCGCTGCGCCTCGTCGCGCACGTAGTGCAGCAAAGTCGCCGTCAGCGCGGCCAGGGTGAACTTATCGGCGCGGAAGGCGCGCGCCAGCGGATGGCTACGGCAACGCTCGATCCAGGCGCGCTGGCCGACCATCACGCCGGCCTGCGGGCCGCCCAGCAGCTTATCTCCGCTGAAGGTGACGAGGGCCGCGCCAGCGCGGACGCTATCTTGGGGCATTGGCTCGCGGCGCAGGCCGAACTGCGAGGTGTCCACCAGAGCGCCGCTGCCCACGTCGTCGAGCACCGGAATTGGTTCGGCGCCGGTGACTGCGGCGTGTTCGCGGGCGAGTCGCACCAGCTCGCCGATGCCGACTTCTTGGACGAAGCCAAGCATCCGAAAATTTGACGGGTGTATGCGCAAGATGGCGCCGATGCCTGGCTCGCGCCCGGCATGCTCGCGCAGCGCCTGGGCGTAGTCGGCTGGCCGCGTGCGGTTTGTGGTGCCCACTTCGATCAGCCGAGCGCCGCTCTGCGCCATGATCTCCGGGATGCGAAATCCGCCGCCGATCTCCACCAGTTGGCCGCGCGAGATTGCCACGCCCCGTCCACCGGCGATGGCCGCCAGCATCAGCACAGTGGCCGCCGCGCAATTATTCACCACGAGCGCAGCCTCGGCGCCGGTCAGCAGACACAGCAGCCGCTCCGCTTCCTCGCCGCGCCGCCCGCGCTCGCCGCTGCGCAGGTCGAATTCCAGCGCGCTGTAGTCGCCGGCGACGGTCTGCATTGCCTCCTGCGCGGCCCGGCTGAGCGGCGCGCGGCCAAGATTGGTGTGGACGATTACGCCGGTGGCGTTGATGATGGGCAACTGGCCGCTGGCGATGGGCGATTGGAGCAGGTCGCGCGCAGCCGCGATCAACTCGGCGTGAGTCGGCACCGGCGCCCCGCTGCGGACGGCCAGGCGAACCCGGCTCAGCACTTCGCGCAGGGCTTGCACCACGCGCAGATGTCCCTGAGCTTCCACCAATCCGTTCGCCTGGGCGAGCAGATCGCCAACGCTTGGTAACTGCCGCAGCCTGTTGTTCGTGGACATCGTGCAAAGATTATAGGGCTGCGGCAACCCGGCTTGCTGCGCGCCGGTCATCCCGCCGTTTCACCCCGGCTGCGTCATGCACGGCCAGATTGGGGCTTCTGCTCCCCCGGTGATTGCGCCTGGCCGCGTTGCCTGACGGCTTCGTAGATCACCAGCGCGGCGCTTGTGGCCACGTTCAGCGAATTGATGCGCCCGAACATGGGAATGCGCACGGCAGCGTCGGCCTGGTCGAGCCACAGCTTCGATAGTCCGTATTTCTCCTCGCCGACGGCAACCGCTGTCGGCTGCGTGAAATCGAACTCCGTATGGCTGGTCGGCCAACGACCGCGCACCGGGTTGGGGGTGGTGGCAACGATGGTGATGCTGCGCTCGCGCAGCCAGCGCATCGCTTCGGCGCTGGCGCACTGCGCGACCGGCACGCTGAATAACGCGCCTTGCGAGGCGCGCACGACGTTAGGATTCGTCAAGTCAGCCCTAGGATCGCAAAATAAGAAGGCGTGCACGCCCGCTGCGTCGCAGGTGCGCAGCATTGCCCCCAGGTTGCCGGGCTTCTCTACGGCCTCGGCGACGAGGAGCAGTTGAGGGTGGGGAAGCGGAGACTGGTTCAGCCGCGCGATCGAAAAGTCCGGTTGCTGCGCTACCGCCAGCCAGCCGTCCGGCCCATCGCGATAGGCCATCTTCTCGAACACCGGCCGCGTGGTCTCGACGACTTCGCAGCCGGCATCGCGCACGCGCCGCAGCAGGTTATCGTGTGCGTTCGGGCTGTGAGCCGGCTTGAACAGGTCCGGGCAGATGAAGACAACATGCGGTCGCACGCCGCAATCGAGCGCAAGCGACAGCGGGTCGAACCCTTCGACCAGCATCAGGCCGTCCTCATCGCGCTGACGCTTATCGCGCAGCGCGACGACGTGTTTGACGCGCGGGTTGGCCAGGCTGGTGATGCGCGTTGAATTCATCCCATCGGGAATGTTATACTAACGAGCAGAGCCTCGGCACATTGACCGAAATAACTCCTCACGGGAAGGCGCGCTCCAGGGGGACAAATCGGGAATCGGCAGCGGCGGAACAGGAGACAAATGTCCCCCATCCTTTTGTTCGTCACACAAGCGTTGCTCGTCTTCGTCGGCGCAGGTGCGCTGGCCATCGCGCTGCGCCGTCGCCTGCCGGCGCCGTGGCGAGCGTGGGTGTGGGGGGCGCTGGCGTTCGTCGCCTCGCAGGTCGTGCGTATGCCGCTGCTGGTCGGATTGACTCTGCTGAGCCAGGCGCTGCGGCTGGACTTCGGCCAGGAGGGCAACTTCTGGTCCAACGTCGTCCTCCTGTCGCTCACAGCCGGCTTGTTCGAGGAAACTGCGCGCTACCTGGTGCTGCGTTTCCTGGCCAGGGACATGCGCGGGTGGCAGAACGCCGTGATGTTCGGCGCAGGACATGGGGGCATCGAGGCTATCCTGATCGTCGGCGTCGGATCGGGCCTCACGAATCTATACCTGCTGGTGAATGCCGACATGCTGCTGGCACAAACGCGCGCCTTCTCTCCGGCTCAGGCTGACGCCCTGGCTTCTCAGCTCGACGCATTGCGCAGCGTTGGCCCCGATGTGATTGCTGCCTCGTTGATCGAGCGCGCCTTCGCGATCATGCTGCACATCGGCTTGAGCGTGATGGTCATGCGCGCGGTCGAAGGCGGCGGCCCAGGGTGGGCGCTGGCCGCGGTGGCCGCCCATGCCTTGGCTAACTTTGCGGCCGTGACGGCGCAGCGCTTCGGCGGCATCCTCATCGCCGAAGTCGTCGTGGCCATGGCCGGGTTGGCGATGCTGGCGTTCACGTTGCGACAACGCGCAGCGATGTCCCGCCCGGTGGCCATCGGGTACGTTCACAGTGAGGGACAAAGCTGATCCTCGCGCGGAGACGCGGAGAACAAGGAGCGCCGCGCCTCAGCGGTGGCCGCCTGGAAGGCAGCGCTCCTGGCAGCGCTCCTGAATGCTGGTATCTGTGCTGACCGGCAGCAGGGTTGCCCCTGTGCGTCCCCGACGTCGCTCCGCCGGTATAATCCGGCGCGTAAGCACATGTCGCGTTAGCCGCCTCGTTCCTCGCAATCCGTGCGCGTCCTCGCCAGATAGCTGCGCTCGTTGCGTTTGGCCGGGCGGCTTTCGCTCGTACTGCACCCGCTGCACATGGAAGAAAAGCTTGCCAGCGTCGAGCGACGCTTCAACGAACTGACTGCGCAGATGGCCGACCCGGCCCTGGCCAACGATTACGCGCGCTATGTCGAAATCGCCCGCCAGCATAGCGAGCTGGAGCCGATCGTGCAAAAGTATCGCGAGTGGCGGCGCGCACGACAGGAGCTGGCCGACAACGCAGCGCTGGCCGAAGGCGACGACGAGCTGGCCGAGCTGGCTCAGGCTGAGCTGGAGCCGCTGCGCAATCGGGTAGCTGCGCTGGAACAAGCGCTCAAGCTGATGCTGGTGCCCAAGGATCCGAAGGACGAGCGCGATGTGATCATGGAAATACGCGCCGGCGCCGGCGGCGAAGAAGCCGCCTTATTTGCCGCCGACCTCTTCCGCATGTACACGCGCTACGCCGAGAACCACCGGTGGAAGGTGGAACTGATTGACGCCAATGAGACCGGCATCGGTGGATTCAAAGAGGTGATCTTCGCCGTGAAGGGCAAGGGAGCCTACTCGCGGCTGAAGTACGAGAGCGGTGTGCACCGCGTGCAACGCGTGCCGGCCACCGAGGCCAGCGGCCGCGTCCACACCAGCACCGTTACGGTGGCTGTGCTGCCCGAAGTGGACGAAATCGAGGTGCACATCCCGCCGGGCGACCTGGAGATCGAGACCTTCCGCTCGCGCGGCGCGGGCGGCCAGAACGTGCAGAAAAATGAGAGCGCCGTGCGCATCACCCACAAGCCGACCGGCATCGTGGTGGCGGTGCAGGACGAGCGCAGCCAGACGCAGAACCGCCTGCGCGCCATGGCCATCCTGCGCGCCCGGCTCTACGAGATGGAGCACAGCAAACTGGTCAGCGAGCTGGCCCAACAGAAGCGCGAGCAGATCGGCACCGGCGAGCGCAGCGAGAAAATCCGCACCTACAACTACCCGCAGAACCGCGTCACCGACCATCGCGTTGGCCTGGACGTATATCGCCTGCCGGAAGTGCTGGAAGGTGACCTGGACGTGTTCATTGATGAACTGGCCGCGCGTGAGCAGGCAGAGCGCCTGCAGGCGGCGGGCGTTTGATTGCTTCCCGACGTGCCGACCATTCACGAGACCCTGCGAGCGGCCATCGCCCGGCTCGACGCGGCCCACGTGGACGCCCCGACGACCACGGCGCGCCTGCTGCTGGCGAAAGCGCTGGGCAAGCCGAAGGAATGGCTCGTCGCGCACAGCGCCGAACCGCTCGACGCTGCCCCTCAGCGAGACTTCCAGTCCCTGCTCGAACGGGTCATCTCCCGCGAGCCGCTGGCCTATGTGCTCGGCCATCGCGAGTTCTATGGCTTCGACCTGGCCGTGGACCGGCGCGTGCTCATCCCGCGCCCGGAGACGGAGCTGCTGGCCGATCTGGCGCTGGAGGCGCTGAAAGGTGAAGCACGGGCGAAGGAGAGGCCGGCGGGCCGATTTTCGCTGCTCGACGTCGGCACGGGCAGCGGCGCGATTCCCATCGCGGTGGCCAAACATGCGCCGGGCGCGAAGTTGCTGGCTACCGACATCAGCGCTGAGGCACTGGCCGTGGCCCGCCTGAACGCCGGGCAGCATGGAGTGGCCGACCGCATCGCCTTTGTGCAGGCAGACCTGCTCGACGGCATCGCGGCGCTGCCCCCGATCATCACGGCCAACCTGCCCTACGTCGCGCGTGCGGAGATCGAGGGGTTGCCGCCGGAGATTCAGGCGCATGAGCCGCGCGTAGCACTCGACGGCGGCGAGGATGGGTTGGCGCTGGTGCGCCGCCTGTTGCAGCAGATCGCCGACCGTCTCAGGACGTGTCGGGGCGCGTCGCTGCAGGCGGCCTATCTGGAGATCGGCGCTGCGCAAGGCCCGGCAGCGCTGGCAGATGCGCGCCGAATCCTGCCCAACGCCCATAGCGAGATCAGATCAGACCTGGCCGGACTCGATCGCGTGCTGGCTGTTCGCTTTCGCCGGGGGGAGTGAAATAGAAGGCCGACAGCCGCGAGTTGCAGGCAGCGGATCGTCAAACTGCCCGATGACATCTTTTAAACTCCTCGCCCTCGACCTGGACGGAACGACGGTCAATCACGACCTGAGCATTTCGCCGCGCGTGCTGCGCGCAGTGCAAGAGGCCCTGGGCAGGGGCATGCTGGTCACCATCGCCACCGGCCGCAACGTGCCCAGCACGCGACCGTTCGCAGGGCGCTTCGCCGTCAACGCGCCGGTGATCTGTCAGCAGGGCGGGATGATCTACGACTACCGCACCGAGAGGATGCTGCGCCACATCACATTGCCGCACGAACTGGCCTGCGAACTGGCGGCGCTGGAGCGCCAGCATCCAGCCTGGAAGGCGGTGATGTACCAGGGCGACCGCATCTACGTCACCGATGGCGCGTTTTTTAGCTGGCTCGACAACCTGGTTGGCCAGGGATTCAGCGCCGTGCCCGATCTATGTGTGGTGCTTGACCAGAGTGATGCAGACAAGATTCTCTTCACGCTCGATCCGCACGAGGCGCCCGCAGCGCTGGAGCGCCTGCGCGCGATCGTCGGCGGTCGGGCTACCGTCGTGCAGTCGCACGCCCGCTTCGTTGAGGTGAACCCGCTTGGCGCGGACAAAGGCTCGGCGCTCAGGATGCTGGCTGCCGATCTGGGCATCGCGCGCGAACAGGTGATGGCCATCGGCGATCAGGGTAACGATGTGACGATGATCGAATGGGCTGGCTTGGGCGTGGCCATGGGCAACGGCAACGAACTGACTAAGTCGGTCGCCGACTGGGTCGCCCCTGGGATCGAAGCGGACGGCGCGGCCATTGCCATCGAAAAGTTCATCTTGGGCGAAGGGTGAAGGTCGCCAGGTCGGCCAGCACGCACCCTTTGCGGCGATGTTGCTCACCACTTTCTCTGCTGGCTCAGCTCTTCGCGCAGGCGCACGTATGAGTCGTATCGCGCTTCGCTGATGCGCCCTTCGTGCAGGGCTCTGATGACCGCGCAGCCCGGCTCGTGGGTGTGCGTGCAGTCGGAGAACTCGCACTGGCTGACCAGTGGCGCGATCTCTCGATAGTAGCCGTCCAACTCCTCGGCCTGCACGTCCCAGATGGCATAAGCGCGAATGCCGGGCGTGTCGGCGATCCAGCTCACCTCGTCGAGTTGCACCAGCTCCGGCACCACGGTGGTGTGCTTGCCTTTTTTGTATGCCTCGCTCACGCGGCCCACCTCCCTGGCCAGCCCGGGCTTGAGCGCGTTCAGCAGGCTGCTCTTGCCCACCCCGCTTTTGCCCGTCAACACGCTGAGCTTGCCGTGCAGGCGCTGGCGCAGGGCGCGCACGCCGGCGAACGCCTCGTGGTCGTGGTGGGTCGAGGTGTAGATTACCTCGTAGCCCAACTGCTCGTAGGTGCAGAACATCTCACGCGCGGCGGCAAGGCCGAGCAGATCCACCTTGTTGGCCACGATCAGCGCCGGCAGGCGCTGCGCCTCGGCACCCACCAGGTAACGATCGAGCAGGCGCGGGCGGAACTCCGGTTCGGCGCAAGCAAACACGAAGGCCACCAGATCGGGATTGGCCACGAGCACCTGGCGAATCTCCTGGCCCTGTCTGCCGCGCGCGGTGAAGATCGGGTCCAGGCGCGACAGCGTGCGCTCGCGCGGCGCGACGGCGACGATGCGCCCGTTCACCAGCCCCTCGCTCTTGACCGGCTCCACCTCCACGCGGTCGCCAACTGCCAGGGCGTCTTCGGCATGCTTCCCTTTGGTCAGACGACCGGCGGCCGCGCAGACGAAGCGGCTGCCGTCTGCGCAGTGGACGGTGAAGAAACCGCTCTGCGCCTTGATCACAAGTCCGGATTTTGTCATTCGCCGACCATTTTCACTCACCTGCGCGCGCCGCCCAAGCAGGCCGCTGCCGGGCGACGACCGAGGGCGGCGCGCCCGCCTTCACTCATTGGCCCTGCGATCGGTGGGCGTTGGGGAAATCGGCAGGCCATAGTAGGCCTCGATGATCTGGCGCACCAGCGGCGCTGCATAGCTGGAGCCTTCGCCGACGTTTTCCAGCAGGGCGACCACGACGATCGCCGGCGCATCGGCGGGCGCGTAAGCAGTGAACCACGCGAACGGCCTGGCCTCCCCGCCAGCTTGGGCGGTGCCGCTTTTGCCCGCTACGATCAGCCGGCGCGCGTCGGCGCGCGCGCGGGCAGGAATGCGGCTGCACGGGACGACGCGATCCCCGGCGTCGAAGCAGTAGTCGAACCCGGCGAAGCGGTAGGTTGTCGTGCCCAGGCGCGCATCCCGGGTCACGCCGATCATGCCGCGCTGAATCGCCTCCAGCGCCGCCGGCGAGATCGGCAGCCGATCGGCGGAGGCCGCGGCCTGGGCCTGTGGCCGGGCGATGAGGTAGGGACGACGCTTCACGCCATTGTTGGCGATGGCTGCGGTCATCTGCGCCACCTGCAGGGGCGTGACGAGCATGAAGCCCTGCCCTACCGACAGATTGATCGTATCGCCGCCCGTCCACGCTTCGCCGAGCGACTGCCGCTTCCAATCCGGATCAGGCACGATGCCGGCTGCTTCGGGCAGCTCGATGCCGGTGCGCGCGCCGAACCCGAATCGGCGCGCATACCCTCCCAGGAGGTAGGCGCTTTTCTCCTGCAGGCGTTTGCCCACTTCGTAGAATACGACGTTGCACGAAGCGGTCAAGCCGGCTTGTAGAGTGATGCGCCCGTGACCGCTGCGCAGCCAGCACGTTTTGCGAAAGTCGGAGCCGTAACCATCCCAGTAGCCGGGATCGCGAAAGACCTCCTCTGGTCGGGTCAGGCCCTCGCCGATGCCGGCGGCCATCGTCACCATCTTGAAAGTCGAGCCGGGCGGATACTGGCCTTGCGTGGCGCGGTTGAGCAGGGCGCCCTCCTGGATCGCCCGGCTGGTCACGCCAGCCTGCGAGAAAGTGGGTGAACTGGCCATCGCCAGCACAGCGCTATCGGCAGCGCGCAACACCACCACGGCCCCGCGGCGGTTGCCCAGCAGGCGCTGCACGTTCAGTTGTAACGATGGGCTGAGCGTAAGCGTCACATCCTGGCCTGGCACGGCCCGACGCTCGGCGAGGATGACCAGTTTGCCATTGGTGAACAGCTTTAACGTGCCGCCTGGCAAACCGCCGATCAGCGCATCGGCGCTCGCCTCGACGCCGGCCAGGCCGATGCGCTCGTCGCCCTGATAGCCGAGGGCGCGGTATGCGCTTAACGATTCGGGCGGGATGAAGCCGACGAAGCCGACGACGTGTGGCGCGAGTTCCGGCTGCGGGTAGTGTCTCTGAAAGCGCAGGCGCGTGCTGATGGCCGGAAAGCGCTCTAGCGCGTCGTTGAATTCATCCAGCGTGGCTTCGTCCACGTCTGCCACCGGAGAGAACCAGTGCTCTGGCTGGTCGGCGTACCTGGCCTGGATCTCTTCGGGCGGGAGTTGCGTGATCTGGCTAAGCAGCGCCAGCATGCGCTGTTCCTCTTCGGGCCCGGCGATTGCCCCGCGCTGAACGCCGATGGTGGTGAGCTCCTGTTGAACGGCCAGCGGTGTGCCGTCGGCGGCATAGATGGCGCCGCGCGTGGTTGTGGCGCGCTCCATGCGCAGCACGCCATTCGATAAGCCGGGGATGATGGCGTCGCGCGTCCAACTGATGCGCCAGTCGGCGGCAGACGAGTCGAAGACCAGCTCCAGCGTGCTGGTGACCTGGAACGTCCCAACCAGGCTGCTCTGCCAGCGGGTGACCAGCGTGGCCGCGGCCCGGTCGCCCTGATACAGCAGCCCGCCGCGCAGTTGCGCGTCCATCGTCGTGGCCAGGGCGATCTCGCGCACTGCCTCGTAGCGGCGGCCCAGCCCATCGGCTTCCTTGAGCACAGCCCGCGATGGCTCATCCAGCAAGGTGAAGGCCTTGACGAAGTCCTGGCGGTTGAGCGCACTGACGAAGGCGCTGGCGACGGCCGTCGCCGAGAGCAGTCGCAGATCGGCTGTGGGCGTGGGTGGGGAGCCGGTTGGCGCTGAAGGCGGCAGGGCCGGCGTCGCAGGCAAACCGGCGCATGAGGCGACGATTGCCGCGGCAGCGGCTGATGCGAACAGCCATCTCTTCGGACTCATGCGCGTCAAGCCGACGAATCAAAGTACCAGGCGACTGCCGGCGAACTCAAGTCCGCGCTGGCGAAGTTTGCGCAGCTTGGGGTCGTTTGCCGAGAAGCTGCTGCGTCCGCTGGCCACCCATACGATGCGACGCGGGTTGTAATTCATAGCCGGCGCTTCTGCCTTCAACCAGTCAGTCAGCCAGAGAAGTTTCTTGTCCATCTCGCCCAGATTGTTGTCGCTCTCGGCAGGATGTATCTCTGCCCACACAATTTGCTCTGTACCTGTTGGATCGCTATGACCAATGGCGTAGTCCCATCGCGGATCGTTTGGTTTTACCGGCTGAAGGCTCTTATCAATACAAATGCTGCCTTTGAGCCTTTGCGGGTGACTACAAACGATGCTTTTCTTGTCGGCGGATGCAATCGCCTGCAACCCAGGACGGTAGGCCGATGCGAGAGCCCTGGTAGCTTTGACTGCCCGGTAGAAGCGTGACCGTGCCTTTCTGGACGAACTTCTACTAGTAGAGGACTTTGCCATTTGCCACTGCCCGCGCGACAAGATTCCCTACATGACCACTGAATTCGGTCAGACCGCCCCAGCCTGCCTCGAAGGCGCGCTCAGAGGCCGGGTCGAGGTTCGAGATGTCTTGCACAGTTCCCTGTTCTCTCTCGAAGTAATACACCTTAAGATCCTTCTCTGGGTCAAGGGCAGCTTCGGCGAGCTTCTTCGCCTCAGCGCCGGCCGGCAAGCCAAAAAGCTCGCGCACGAATTGCTCGTTCGCGTTGCTTTCGCGAAACCGCCTCAGCGCCCAGACCACGTCGAGCACGTGGGGCGAATGCGTAGAAAGGTATACGCGATAGCCTCGCTGCAACAGGTCAAGCACGAGCAGCATCGCTGCCGAGGTGGCCTGGGGATGCAGTCCCATCTCGATTTCCTCAATCACCGCCAGCTCGAGGGGGTCGCGACGCGACGTTTTGGAGGGAGGGAGGAGTTGGTAGGCGCCCAGCAGAAGCGGGACAAATTCGCGCTGGCCAGCCGACCAGACGGTGAACGGCAGCGAAGCGCTTTCATCCTTCCGAAGCACGAGCCGGCGCTGTCCCATTTGTGCTTCCAGTTGTAGACTGAAATCGCCAAAGATCGCTTTGAGCAGCGAATCGCGAATGGATTTCTTTAGCCGCTTCTTCTGTGGGAAGACCACGCCGCTGCCCTTCAAAAGTTCCTGTTCTGCCAGGCGACGCAGCTTCTCGCCAAAGTCGCGCACGACGAAGGGATCGCCCAAGCGATAGTCGTAGAACCCCCGAAACCAGCCACTCTGCGGATTGATGGCCAGCACGCGCTGGGCAGGAATGTAGAACACGCGCTCTGCGCTATCGCGCCTGCCGCGACGAGCCAGCGACTGCAAATTCACCGGCTCACCATCGCTTTCTATGCGAGTATCTTCATGCCATATTCCCTGCATGCCTTCCCCGAATACCACATTGGCAAAGGTGGCGATGTCGTTGTTGTCCCAGCCGACGCCGTATTGCTTCAAGGTGTTGTGAATTGCACCGGTGTCAGCCAGGAGTTTGACGAGCTGCAGGGTCAGGCTCTTGCCCGTCGCTTGTGGGCCGACGAAGATGGTCAGCGCCCCGAAGGTGATGTCCCCGGATTTGACCGGGCCGAAATTGCGCAGGCGCAGGCAGCCAGGTAGCATGGATACGGCCCTAACCCTGCCCCGACGCTCTGGCCCAGGCGTCTTTTAACGTCACGGCGCGATTGAACACCGGTCGCGCCGGCGTCGAATCGGGATCGGTGACAAAGTAACCCAGCCGCTCGAACTGGTAGTGTTTGCCGATGGGTGAGCCGGCCACGCCCGGCTCGGCGAAGCCCTCCACGACTTCCAGCGACTTCGGGTTGAGCGCGCCCAGGAAGCCCTCACCTTCCTCGACGTCGTCCGGGTCGGGGCGGGTAAACAGGTGGTCATACAGCCGCGCCTCCACCGGCAGGGCGTGCGCCGCGCTCACCCAGTGGATGGTCGCTTTCACCTTGCGGCCGTCGGGCGCGCTGCCGCCGCGCGTGTCCGGGTCGTAGGTGCAGCGCAGCTCCACCACGCGGCCTGTGGCGTCCTTCACTACGTCGGTGCAACGGATGAAGTAGCCGTAACGCAGGCGCACCTCGCGGCCCGGCGCCAGGCGATAGAACTTGGGCGGGGGATCCTCCATGAAGTCATCTTGCTCGATGTAGAGCACGCGGCCAAAGGGTATCGGGCGCGTGCCGGCGGTTGGGTCTTCCGGGTTGTTCACCGCCTCCAACATCTCCGTCTGCTCGGCGGGATAGTTTTCGAGCACCACGCGCAGCGGGCGCAGCACGGCCATCACGCGCGGCGCGGTCTTGTTCAGCTCGTCGCGCAGGCTGTGCTCCAGCATGGCGATGTCCACCACGCTGTCGGCCTTGGCTACGCCGATGCGGGCGCAGAAATCGCGGATGGCGGAAGGGGTGTAGCCGCGCCGACGCAACCCGCGCAGGGTGGGCATGCGCGGATCGTCCCAGCCGCGCACGTATCCCTCTTTCACCAATCTCAGCAGCTTGCGCTTGCTCAGCACCGTATAGCTCAGGTTCAGTCGGGCAAACTCGATCTGGCG
>Ga0308417_1001242_pt1 | contig 17680 bp, 13 predicted proteins | sample HotsprSampleOS65_FD_203528 | JGI IMG/M metagenome (GOLD analysis project Ga0308417, IMG submission 203528) | Hot spring phototrophic mat microbial communities from Octopus Spring, Yellowstone National Park, Wyoming, United States - 20090730_OS65 ... | reverse complement strand
AGCCAGCGCAGACGCTCCTCCGCGTCGAAGAAACCAGCCTGACCCGCCATCCCCAACCTCCGCCATTGCCAACCTCAGCGAATCAGATCAGACCGCGTCGCAGCCAGAGGTTTTTCGAGGCGTCCGAATGCGGTCCAGCCAAAGCGCCGCGAAACTGGGCCCAGATCAAGTCTTCGCCGCAGAGGTCCCTCCCTGAAGCGCCGCTCTGTGCAAGCGTGAGCCGCGCAATACCACCGTGCGCAGCACCAACTCTGTCTCCCCCACGCCAAGCTTAAGGCCTGCCACGCGCTGTGCGGCCCAGAGTCTCCAGGTCTCTGACGCTAATCGCCCGCTCGTTCGGCAGCCCCGGCACGCTCAAGACCAGCCTCAGTGAGACATGGTTATCATATCGGATTGTGGTTGCAGCCGAACAGGAAGGCGCGAAGCTTTTGGACTACGATCGTCTCTTTTCCAGCCAATACGAAGGACACGTTGTTAGAAATGCGGTGCATGGTTGCGAAGTCGAAAAAACTCGATCACAGCGCTGAGAGGAACATCCAACCAGCGAGGCTCCGCCCTCATGGTGTCTTCACATCTTCCTCCTGAAGCGGCCGCCGCAGCGCTTCTTCGTTCGTAAGTCCTTCCTGCTGAGGCAGAGGTAACACCACGACTTCGTCGCGTCCTGGTGGGGCAGGCCCCCCCTCTGGACGAAACTGCAGGAGGAGCACGGATAAGGGCACCAGCGTCAGCTCCCCCATCAGCCCAAGCGCTCATTCCCTTCAGCGAGAGGCCGCGGCCGCGATCGCGTGTCCCACTGGAAAGGGGCGACGGGCCCCGACGCCTTGCGGCCCTTGCCCCGCGCCGAGGCCTGCTGCAACGCCCCGCCGCGGTTCTGGTGCGTCAGCGACGACACCGCCGCCCAGTCCTGAAGAATTTTTGGAAGACCGTCGCTTGCGCTCAACGAAAGGGGAGAGGGAAGGCAGATCACCAGCCCTCGCACCGCTTGTCCGGGGGGCGCCCGCGCGCCACGTGCGAGGTTGGACTGGCTGAAACGGCCCAAGACCGCGGGCGGCGGCCGCTCCACCCCCTCACATCCGGCTCATGCAACCGGAAGCCATAGGACGTCGTCGATCCGCGCGGCACCAGAGGCTAGCATGGCGAGCCGATCGAAACCGAGAGCGATGCCCGAACATGGCGGCAGCCCAGCCTCCAACGCAGCGAGGAAGTCCTCATCGGGCTCGCGGTCCTCTCCCGTTGCGGCGCGGCGCTCGGCGCGCCAAGCGGCGAAGCGCGCCCGCTGCTCTGCCGCGTCCGTGAGCTCCTCGTAGGCGTTGGCGAGCTCCACTCCAGCCGCGAAAAGCTCAAAGCGCAGTGCCGTTCGCGGGTCAGCCGGGTCGCGACGGGCGAGGGCGGCTTCCGAGGCTGGCCAGTGGGTGAGGAAACACGGAACGTCGCGCCCGATCTCGGGTTCGACCCGGCCCAGCAGCAGGCGGAAGAACACGTCCTGCCAGGTGTCTCCTGGGCGCAGGGGTTCGCCCGCCGCCGCTGCCAGTTCCGCCGCCTCACCTGCACTGGCGAGGAGGTCAACGCCGACGCACTGGGCAAAGGCTTCCGCCATGGTCAGGCGCCGGAACGGCTGATCGGTCCGCACCACGAGCCCGCCGCGCCTCAGTCCTTCCGGGCAGACGGCGCGGATCAGCGCCTCGGTCTCGTCCATGAGCCCGGTGAGGTCGAGGCTGGGGCGATACCACTCGAGCAGCGTGAACTCGGGCTGGTGCAGGGGACCGGCCTCGCCGTTTCGGAACACCTTCGCGAACTGAAAGATTGGACCGGCACCGCCGGCGAGCAGCTTCTTCATCGCGAACTCTGGGCTGAACTGCAGGTAGAGCACGCGCCCCTCGCTGCCGAGCTTGGGCTCATAGCGCGTGGCGAACGGGTCGAGGTTCGGCTCCATACCCGGACAGGGCTGCAGCACGGGGGTGTCGACCTCGGTATAGCCCCGCGCGGCAAGGAAGGCCGTGATGTCAGCGCGAAGCCGGGTGCGCCTCGCCAAGAAGGGCAAGCGCGCGCGAAGGCGATCCGGTGCCCAGGCGGGCGGCAGGCCGGGGGAAGTGCAAATCACGACGGAATGCCTTCACGGCAGCTCTGAGCGGCAGCAACCACGGGGAGCGAACAATGTTTACCCCAAATTTACCGCGTTGTCGGTCTCCTCGCGGCGCCGTGTATCTCCTGGGTTTATGAGGTGGCCATGTTGTCGCGGCGCTTTGGTCGTTTGCTGCTCGGGGTCGGGCTCTTGGGCGCGGCCGCGACTGCCGGCGTGCCGCATCTTACGCAGCGCATTTCCACCGCCGCGGTCGTGAATGCCGATCTTATCCGGCTGTCCGCGCCCATCCCGGGCGTGGCTGACGCAGCGCTGCCGCGACCGGGGACCGTGCTTGCGGCCGGAACGGAGATCGCACTCGTCCATCGTCTCGTGCCGGAGGATCGGGAAAGGTTCCGGCTGGCGCAGGAGCTGGAGAGCGTTCGCGCACAGATCGCCCGGCTCGACGAGACGCTAACGGTGCTGGCGGTCCACGAGCGTGAGGTGGCAGAGCGCGGGCGCAAGCTCGTCGCCGCCGCCGAAGAGGTGCTGTCGCGCGAACGCGCCGAGACGGCAGCGGCAAGGCTCGCTGCCCGGGCGCGCGCTAACAAGGCTGCGGCCGACCTTGCCTACGCCGAGGAAATGCAGCGGCGGGGCTTGTTCGCCACACCAAGGGTGGAGGCGGCACGTGCCGCCCTTTCCGCTGTTCAGGCGGAGGAGGAGGCGCTGACTGCGCGCGTCGAGCGGATCGACGCCCAGATCCGGGCTCTTGCGATCGGCGTCCACTTGCGCGACGGGTACAACGACGTGCCGTACAGCGTGCAGCAGCGCGACCGCGTGTTGATGATGCGCGAAGCGGCGCTCGACCGTCTGGCCGAGGCTCAGGCGCGCGAACGGGTTCTCGTTGCCGCGCTCGCGGCCGAGGAGGAGGCCGTGCGGCGACGCACGCTGTTCTCCCAGCGCATCGATGCCCCGATGCTCGTCTGGCAGCGCCACGTCGCTCCGGGCGCGCCCGTTGGCGCGGGCGAGACGGTGCTCGATCTCGTCCGCTGCGACAGGCTTTTCGTCGAGGTCTCGCTGCCCGACCGTGCGTTCGCCGCCGTGGCCCCGGGAGAGACCGCGCGGGTCCGGCTGCCCGGCGGTCTCGCCCTCGAAGGCGAGGTGGCGGCCCTGCGCGGGGCCAGCGCACGTGCGAGCCGCGTCCTCGCTGCGGCCGAACTGCCGGGCGAACCAGGAGCTCGATTGACCGTCCGCGTCGCTCTCCCCACCGACGCCGCAGAACGCCTCGCCCACCCTATGGACGGTTCGTTCTGCGGCGTCGGGCGCCTGGCGGAAGTCTCTTTTCCGGCGACTTTAGGATGGAACGCTGCCGAGATTGCACTCGGTATTCTGCGCCGAGGCAGCGACTTCGTCTCCAGCCTCGCCAAAACCCTCACCACGCCCGCCGCCGCCCTGCCACCTAGCGGATCGTGATCCACGACGTTCCGCTAACGGCCTTCGTCCCGCTCGCCGTCGTTCTCGGCGTCTTCCTGCTGTCCGCGGAACTGCGCAACGATCGCGTCGTCCGCGCCTTGACTGCTCTCGGCATGGCGATCGCAGTGGCGCGTTACATCGTGTGGCGAGCGGTTGAGACACTAGACGGCCCGGGGATCGTCGCGGCAGACAGGGTTTTCATCCTGGCATTTTTCGCCGTCGAACTGCTCGGGCTGTTCGACGGACTGGTGCTCGCCCTCATGATGTCGCGCCGCCGCGACAACACGGCAGAGGCCGACCGGCACGAAGCCCGCTTGCGCGCAGCAGACCCCCGCAGCCTGCCCGCTGTCGATGTGCTGATCGCGACCTACAACGAACCGCTCGAGGTGTTGGAACGGACAATCCTCTGCGCGCGGGCGATGGACTGGCCCGATCTCCGCGTCTGGGTCTGCGACGACGGCAGGCGCGAATGGCTCGCCCGATATTGCTCCGCCAAGGGCGTTGGCTACCTGACGCGGCCCGACAACAGGGGAGCGAAGGCTGGGAATATCAACGCCGCCCTATCCCGCACCTCCGCCCCCTTCGTGCTGGTCCTCGACGCCGATTTCGCCCCGCAGCGCAACTTCCTTTACCGCACAATCGGCTTTTTCGACGATCCGACAGTCGGCATCGTTCAGGCCCCGCATGCCTTCTACAACCCGGATCCGATGCAGCAGAACCTCGCGCTGCACCAAGTGCTGCCCGACGAACAGTGGTTTTTCTTCAATGAGATCATGCCCTGCCGCGATGCCTGGGATGCCGCCTTCTGCTGCGGATCGAACGGCGTCCTGCGCCGGGAGGCGATCGACGCCATCGGCGGGCGATTGCCCGAAGGCTCGATAACCGAAGACATTTTGACGACGCTCGTCCTTCTCCGCCGCGGTTACGTGACCCGCTACCTATGCGAGCGACTCGCCCTCGGCCTCGCCCCGGAGTCAACAGACGCGTTCTTCGTGCAACGCGCGCGCTGGGCGCGGGGTTCTCTGCAAATCCTCTATCTTCGCCACGGGCCGTTCGGGCCCGGGCTGTCGCTTCTGCACCGCCTGTTCTTCCTGCCCACGCACTGGATTTCCGGCAGCCTCGTTCAGGCCTTCGCGTTGCTGGCCCCGCTCGTCTTCATGTTCACCGGCATCGTGCCGATCGCCAACCTGACCCTGGTCGAGGTGATCGAGTACCAGCTTGCCACTGTCGTTGCCCTTCTCGCCGGCCTCGTCAGGCTGTCGAACGGCGTGTTCCAGCCTTTGCCTGCGGTGGTCCTTGCTGCCTTCAGTTGCGTTCGCCTTCTTCCGGCCGTGCTGTGGACTTTCATCCGCCCGTTCGGCCACGCGTTCAAGGTCACTCCGAAGGGCAAGGATGCGCGATCGGCGAACCGAGACGACCTCGTGCTGGCGGTCGCAGGCGCGATCTTCGTCGCCACCATTATAGGACTGACCCTCAACGCCACGGTGGAGACCAGGGTCATCGACCGCAACGCGCTGATCCCTGTGGTCGCAGGATGGGCGATTTATAACGCCGTGGTGCTGGCACTGGTTGGGGTGATGGCGACAGGCCGCCCGCAGCTCCGCGCCGAGGAGCGCTTCGACATGGGGGGCGAAGCCGCCGAACTTCGGCTCCTGGGGCGGTCGATTCCGGTCTCGCTCATCGACCTGTCGCTTGGCGGCGCGTTCGTGCAACCGCGCCAAGAGCTACCGGCAGCCTGCCCCCCGCAAGCCACCCTCCTCATCCGCGGCGCACCCCCGCTCAAGGCCCGTCTCGTGGCTCGTCGCGGAGTGGGACTCGCCTTCGCTTTCGTGGACCTTTCGGACACAGCCCGCGAGGCTTTGATCCTCCGCCTCTTGTCCGAACATCACCGGCCGGCACTCGGCCCGAAACGGCGGCCCCGCGTCGCCGCCGCCCTGTTGTCGCGGCTATTCCTCGCTCCAACGCCGCCCAAAGCCGCCTGACCGCATAGTACAGTCTAGTCTACCTTAGATCCTAACCCAGTACGCGCGCCTGCGCTCTGGCAGTGGGAACAGCACCACGGGATTTGGAGCAGGCGTGACCGGCTCCGACCGAACCGGTTTTCGCCCGCCTGCAAGCGACGCGCCCCCTGCCCCGTTCCTCTCTCCCGCGCTACATGGCGCAGCATGGCCGAACGCCCGGGTCCACCCCCGCGCCCGCTCCGTGACGTCCGCTCGCTCGTCGCCAAAGGTCTTGTGCGTGCCGAGGATGCACCGGCCCTCGAACGCGTCGTGGAACGCTACGCCGTCACCCTCACACCTGCGCTCGCGCGGCTGATTGACCCCACCAATCCCGACGATCCGATCGCGGCGCAATACCTGCCGCATTCGGACGAACTGGTCACCTTCGCTGACGAGATCGCAGACCCAACGGGGGACGAACGCCACTCCCCCGTTCGTGGCGTGGTGCATCGTTATCCCGACCGAGCGCTCTTGCTTCCAACCATGGCCTGCGCCGTCTATTGCCGCTTCTGCTTCCGTCGCGAGCGAGTAGGGCCGAATGGTGGAACGCTGAGCGAGGCCGAGCTCGACCGTGCGCTGCGCTACATCGCGGACAGCTCCGCGATCCGGGAGGTCATCCTCACCGGTGGCGACCCGCTGATCCTCTCTCCCCGCCGGCTCGGTTCGGTCCTCGCTGGCCTCGGTGCAATCCCGCATGTCGAGACCGTCCGAATCCACAGTCGGGTGCCCGTCGCCGACCCCGCGCGAGTCACCGACTCCCTTGCCGCGATCCTCGCGTCAGGCCCCCCACTCTGGCTGCTGGTGCACGTCAACCACGCGCGGGAACTGACGCAAGAGGCCGTCGAGGCGCTCGATCGACTTCGCCGCCACGGTATTCCGCTCCTTGCGCAGACCGTCCTCCTGAGAGGCGTAAACGATTCATCCGATGCGCTGGAGACGCTGTTCCGAGCCCTTCTCCGTGCCCGGGTGAAGCCGCATTACCTGCACTTGCTCGACCCTGCGCCAGGAACGGCCCGCTTCCGCGTCCCGCTCCCGTTTGCGCGTGCGCTGCATGCCAGTCTCCGCGGCCGCCTGCCGGGCCACGCGATCCCGACGCTCATGCTCGACCTTGCCGGCGGCTACGGTAAAGTGGAGGCCACTGCGCCTCGCCTCCTGTCCTGGCCCGGCGGCGGCGTTCTCGCCATCGATCCCGAAGGCCGGCCGCACGCCTTGCCCAGCGCCGTTGCCGCAGCCGTGGAAAGCGGCTAACTCGGCGCCCGACCCGCGAACACCGAAAACGGAAACCCGTTCCGCCATGCCAAAGATGCAGGCCAACCAGATGCGCCCGGGCCACGTGATCGAGCACGAGGGCGAACGCTGGACCATTCTCAAGAGCCAGATCAACACCCCCGGCAAGGGTGCGGCTGTAATCCAGGTTGAGATGCGCAACCTCCGCACCGGGGCGAAGAAGGACGAACGCTGGCGTACCGTCGATACCGTCGAACGACTGATAACTGAAGAGAAGGAGTACGACTATCTCTTCTCCACGGGCGACATACTGACTCTCATGGACAAGGAGAGCTTCGAACAGATCGAAGTTCCCGCCGATCTCTGCGGCGAAGCCAAGCAGTTCCTGCAGGAAGGTATGGTGCTGACGGTCGATCTCGTCGAAGGTGAGCCGGTCGCCGTCCATCTCCCCGCGACGGTGGTTCTTGAGGTCACGCAGGCCGACCCAGTGGTTAAGGGACAGACCGCCGCCTCCTCCTACAAGCCGGCCGTACTCTCGAACGGCGTGCGAATCATGGTGCCTCCCTTTGTCGAGAGTGGGGACCGCGTCGTCGTTCGGACGGAAGACGCGACCTACGTTGAGCGGGCCAAAGGCTGATCCCGCGGCACCGTTCACTCCGACGCGCAACCTCTCACGTGGCGCCGCCGCAGTTCTCTCCTGCCGTGAACACGATGGTCGCGGCGGTCCGCAAGGCCGCGCGCCGTCTGCTGCGCGACTTCGGCGAGGTCGAGCAGCTTCAGGTCTCGATCAAAGGGCCTTCGGACTTCGTGAGCCAAGCCGACCTTGCAGCGGAGGCGACCCTGAAGGCGGAACTTGCCAAAGGCAGGCCTGACTATGCCTTCCTGCTCGAGGAGGGCGGGCTGGAGGGGCCCGAAACCTGGAAGTTCCGCTGGATCGTCGATCCGCTCGACGGGACAACCAACTTCCTTCATGGCATTCCGCATTGGGCAATTTCGATCGCGCTCGAGCGTCGGCTTGGCAGGACAAGCGAGATCGTTGCCGGGGTTATCTTTTCGCCTGCACAGAACGAGCTCTTCGTCGCCGAGAGGGGGGTAGGGGCCTATCTGAACGACCGGCGGATCCGCGTCTCCGCCCGTCGCGAGATGGCGGAGGCCGTTTTCGCCACCGGCATCCCCTTCGCCGCGATGCCCACCAAGCGGGCCTTTAGCGCCACCCTCGAGCGGATCATGCCGGAGGTCGCGGGCATTCGTCGGTTTGGCTCGGCGGCGCTCGACCTCGCCTGGGTTGCCGCGGGACGATACGAGGGATTTTGGGAACTGGGCCTCAATCCCTGGGACATTGCCGCCGGGCTTCTGCTCGTGCGCGAAGCCGGGGGTTTCGCAACCGACGAGAAGGGTGGCGACCCTCTCGCCTCTGGGAACGTGGTCGCGGCCAACCCGCATCTGCACCTGAAGCTGCGCGAGATCGTTCTGGCCGGACTCGAGACGGTCGCGTGAGCGCGCCGTGGTGTGCTGCGTCGTGATCCGCTAAAGTCTCGCAGCGACCGCCAAGAGCGGTCATCCTACGCAGCATGGCGTGGTTGTTGCGAGCACCGGCAAGCCTGCTCGTCGTCTTCGCAGTCGCTGCGGCAGCAGCCGCGCGCGACGCAGCGGTGCGGGTCGATCGCACGGTGCTGGACAGTCTCGGCCCGCCACCACCGCCGCCTCGTGTACCGGCCGGCGCACCGCGCGCGGCAGGCCTCCCGCTCGCGCCGGACGTCCTCGCTTCGGACGCTGATACCCGGCCGCTCAGCCGGCGCCCAGCGCCCCGCGCAGAGCCAAGACCCGCCTCCCCTGGGTCCACGACGGCGATCGCTGCTGCGCCAAGCCATCCCGTTCTCCCCCTGCCGCCGGAGGAGGCCGAACAACCGGCCGCGGTCGTGCGCGTTGCGCCCGCACCACCTACACCCCCCCTGCCCGGTGCTGAACGGCCTCCGCCGACCCCGGCACGCGCCGAACCGCCTCTTGCCCCCGCCCCGTCTGGCCTCTCGGCGGCCCAGCCCCTGTCGCAGGCGGAGGCCCCGCCGGCTCCCGCCCGACCCACCCCGGTCTCGGTCGCCCGCACCGCTGGGGCGGTCGCTCCCCTCCGCCTGCTCTTCGTAGGCGACTCCCAAGACCTCACTCCGGCCATGCTTGCTGATCTGAAGGCGCTTGCTGTCGCCCTGGCCGAGGATGAGTCCGTCCGTCTGACCGTCAACGCCTACGCCGGCGGCGACCCGGCGAACGCCTCGGCCGCGCGCCGCCTGTCCCTCGGGCGCGCTCTCGCGGTACGGTCCGTACTGCTCGAGCATGGCGTGCGCGCCACTCGGATCGATGTCCGAGCCCTCGGCCTCGCCGCGGGCGATGGCCCGCCTGATCGTGTCGACGTACTGATCGGAGGCTCTCGTTCATGACCCGCCCTCGCCCGTTTCTGTTGCGGATGGTGGGCTTCCTGGCCGTCGTCGTCGCTTTGGCCGCGGTTCTGCACGCGCCGCTGCTCAATGCCTTCGCCGCCAACCCAGCGTTGAACGCTCTCATCCTCGGCGTTCTCGCCCTCGGCATCGCCTACAGCGTCCGCCAAGTCTTCGCGCTCGATGCCGAGGTGGAATGGCTTGAGACCTTCCGTCGCAATCGACCCGGGCTCGCGGGCCTGCCCACGCCGCGCCTGCTTGCTCCTATGGCCGCGATGCTTGCCGAGAAGCGGGAGCGCTTCGTCCTCTCCGCCCTCGCCATGCGGAGCCTGCTGGACGGCATACAGAGCCGGCTCGACGAGAGCCGAGAACTCTCCCGCTACATGGTGGGCCTGCTGATCTTTCTCGGCTTGTTGGGCACCTTCTGGGGGCTTCTTCTGACCATCACCTCGATCGGCGAAGTCATCGCGGGAATGAGCATTGGCACCGGCGATCTGCCGATGCTGTTCAACCAGCTGAAATCGGGCCTCGAGGCCCCTCTTCGCGGTATGGGCACGGCGTTTTCCACCTCGCTCTTCGGGCTCGGGGCTGCGTTGGTGCTCGGCTTCCTCGACCTGACCGCAGGACAGGCGCAGAACCGCTTCTTCAACGACCTCGAGGAGCTCCTCGCCACCCAGACACGCCTCTCTTCCGGCGCGATCGGCCTCGAAGGCGAGGGCATCGGGTCGGTGCCGCTCTACGTGCAGGCGCTGCTCGAACAGACGGCGGAAAATCTGGAAAGCCTTCAAAGTATCCTGGCCCGTGGCGAGGAAGGGCGAATCGCCGCCAACCAGGCCGTGCTGTCGCTAACCGAAAGGCTTGGCCAGCTGACCGACCAGATGCGCGCCTCGCAGCAGCTGCTGCTGAAAGTGGCGGAGGGGCAGAGCGAGCTGCGCCCTGTTCTCGCACGGCTAGCCGAGGCGCAGTCCGTCGGAGCGCTGGATGACGCCACACGCGCCCACGTCCGCAACATCGAGGTCTATCTCGCACGCCTGCTCGATGAGACGACGCAAGGCCGCGTGCAGAGCACAAGCGAGATCCGCAGCGAGATCAAGCTTCTCGCCCGCACCATCGCCGCTCTCGCCGAGGAGCAGCCGCGGTGAGCGCGCGGGGCGGCTGAGGCGCGGGGGAGGCGAACGCCATGCCGGCAGTTCAGTCAAGGCGAAGCCGAGGGGGGTTCGATCCCTGGCCCGGCTATGTGGACGCTCTGTCTACGCTGCTGATGGTCATCATCTTTGTCCTCCTCGTTTTCGTCCTCGCCCAGGCCTTCCTCTCCTCAGCCCTTTCTGGACGCGACCAAGCGCTGGCACGCCTCAACCGACAGATTTCGGAATTGTCCGACATGCTCGCCCTCGAACGCGGGACCTCCGAGGAGCTTCGGGCCTCCATCGCGCGGCTCTCTGCTGACCTGCAGACCGCCTCTGCCGCCCGCGACACGCTCGCGCGCCGGTTGGAAGCGGCGCTTGCCGACCGGAACCGCGCGGGAAGCGAACGCGACGCCCTGGCCCGCGAACGCGACCGGCTTTCGGGCCTGCTTGCCGATGCCCAGGGCCGTGCCGAGGTGGCGCTGAACCGGATGGCGCGGCTCGAGGCGCAGCTTGCCGAGGCGCTGACCCGGGCCGACCAGGCTCGGATAGAGGCCGACACGCGGGCGCGAGCCGAGGCCGACACGGCACGGGCGCTTTCCGAGCTGCAACGCGCGCTGGAGGAGGAGCGTGCCGCCCTTGCCCGGCTTCGCGACCAAGCCGCAGCGCTCGATCGCGAGGTCCAGGTCGGGCGGGAGACGATCGCCGCTCGGCTTTCCGAACTCGCCCGGCTAAGCGCCGAGGTGCAGGCGCTGGCCGCGCTCCGCGACCGGCTCGAGGCCGAGGCTGCGCATGCGGCAGCGCGCGTCGTAACTGAGGAAGAGCGGCGTCGCGCCGCCGAGGCCATGCTCGCGGAAGAACGACGGCTTGGCGAAACCGCGCGCGCTCAGGTCGCACTCCTGAACCGCCAGATCGCCGAACTGCGCGCCCAGATCGCGCGCCTTGCCGCCGCCCTCGACGCCGCCGAGGAAACTGGGCGGGACAAGGACGCGCAGATCGCTAACCTCAGCCAGCGCCTGAACCTCGCGCTGGCCGCGCGGGTCGAGGAGCTGCAGCGCTTCCGCAGCGAGTTCTACGGCCGCATGCGCGAGGTTCTCGGCAACCGGGGCGACATCATTGTGGTTGGTGACCGCTTCGTGCTTCCTTCCGAAGTGCTGTTCGCGCCGGGCTCGGCCGATCTCAACGCGGAGGGCGCGGAGCAGATCCGCCGCATTGCCAGTGTGGTGCGCGAGCTCGCGCGCGATATCCCGCCCGAGATTCCCTGGATTCTGCGCGTGGATGGTCATGCCGACCGCACGCCGATCGCGCCCGGCGGCCGCTTCGCTTCGAACTGGGAACTGTCGGCCGCGCGCGCCATCACTGTCGTCCGGCTCCTCGCCCTGCTCGGCGTACCGGAAACTCGTCTCGCTGCCACGGGCTTCGGCGAGTTCCAGCCGATTGACCCGCGGGAGACGACCGATGCGCTTGCCAGAAACCGCCGCATCGAGTTCCGCCTGACGGACCGCTGACACGGTCTTTCGATCATGTCTTCCCCAGGCAACCGGTGTGCCCGACCTTTGCCGTGCACGCTGCGGTGTTGATACGGGCAACGTGATGTCGTGCCCCCCATCTACGATCACGAAATCACGGTCTGCGCGCCTGAGGTCCCCGCCGCCTCCTCAATGGCGAGCGCGACCGCAAGCGCGGCACGCCCCGCCTCGCCATCGACCGCGACCGGCGCCTCGCCTCTGACTGCAGCCACAAAACCCGCGAGTTCCGCGGCCAGCGGGTCGGCCTCCTGCCAGGACTGAGTTTCCACTGCATCTCGACGCGTCCGGGTGAGCCGTCTGGAGACGAGGTCGACGATCACTTCGCCCTCCGCGTCGTAAAGCCGCACCACTCGTTCCACTGCCGGGGCGAGGCGGGAGGCGCTGAACTGGGCGATCAGCCCGTCGGCGAAGGTGAGGCGAGCGAGCGCCATGTCCAACGTCGGCGAGCGCAAGGCTCGCCCTGCCGCCTCGATGCGAAGGGGCGCCGACCCGGCGAGGACCAGGGCAAGGTCGATGTCATGGATCATCAAGTCGAGCACAACAGAAACGTCAGTGCCGCGCGGCCGATACGGCCCGTGGCGGAGGAACTCCATGGCGAAAGGCTGGCGTACGAAACGGCCGAGCAGGGCTTGCGCGGCCGAGAAGCGCTCGAGATGACCGACCTGCAGCACTACGCCGGCCTCCCTCGCTTGCGCGACCATGGCATCCGCCTCCTCGAGCCGGGTCGCGAGCGGTTTCTCCATCAGGAGGTGCCGGCGTGCGCGCAACACGCTCATACCGATATCGTAATGAGCGCGAGTGGAGGCGGCGACGATCACTGCCTCAACCTGCTCGAGGGCTTCTTCGAGGGTCGGGAAGGCCCGCCCACCGGCTTCCGCGGCGAGGCGTGCCGCTTTCTCGGGGTCGCGATCGACGATGCCGACTAGCAAGACGCGCGGATCCGCAGCTGCCTTCAACGCATGGTAGCGGCCGAAATGCCCCGCACCAACGACTGCGAGGCTAAGAGGCGAAGGCATCGGAAAAAGGCTCTCTCCTTGTCGCGCTTCCGCTCTGCCTTCATTCCGACACCTTGGCATCCGATCCAAGGGGGGTCAGAGTAGGGTTCGATACGGCGCCGGGCCGGTCGGCCCGTCCGGGGCGCCGCAGCAAGGACAGGGATCGCGTCGGGGAGCGTCGATGCACGGCATGACGGGAGCGCTCGTTCGCACCGAGCGAAATGAGCACGTGGTCGTGTGGGTGCTGGGGGGAGCCTTCTTCGCCTCCGGCTTCGCCGCCCTCCTCTATCAGGTCATCTGGCAACGGATGCTCGGCCTGTTCGCCGGGTCGGATGCGGTGACGGCCGCGCTCGTTGTCGGAGCGTTCCTGCTCGGTCTCGGTTTCGGCTCGCTGGTCGCCGGCTTGGCCGCCGACCGGCTCGCGCCGCGCCGCGCAGCGTTGGCTTTCGCGCTCATCGAATGCGGCATCGCCGGCTTCGCCCTCCTATCCCGCCCGTTTCTGTACGACGTTGTGGTCGAGAAGCTAGGGCCGCTGATGACGAGCCGCTGGGAGGTGTTCGCGGTCTGCTTCGCGGGCCTGCTCGTACCGACCTTCCTGATGGGTCTCTCACTCCCGGTCCTCGCCAAGGCAGTGGTAGCCCGGATCGAGCAGGCGGCGAATCGCATTGGCCTCCTCTACGGCATCAACACGCTGGGAGCGTCGGCCGGAACCTTAATTGGCGGGTTCCTGATCGTCGGCGAGATCGGCTTTGAGGCTTCCCTCCGCGCTGCCGCCGTCCTCAATGCGCTCGCCGCCTTGGCGGCACTGGCGATCCGCCCGTCGCTGTCGCTTTACCTGCCGCGGCAAACCCCTCGTCACAGGACAATCGTCACCCCCGCAACGAACGCGCTGAGCCTGCCGGCCTGGACTCTGCTTGTGTTCCTGTCGGGCTTCCTCATTGTCGCCCTCGAGATTCTATGGGTGCGTGTGCTTGGCATCGCGGGCCAAGGCTCCGCTTATGCGTTCCCGCTGATCCTCGGCGTCTTCCTCCTCGCAGATGGGGCTGGGCTCCTGTACGGGGCGCGATGGGTCGCGCGCGTGAATGATCCGCGTCGCGCGTTCATGCTGCTCCAGGGTTGGGCAACCCTCGTTGCCGCTCTCACCTTGCTTGCACTGTGGTTGATCTATCCTTGGCGACCATTCGCCGCCGTCATGGGCATGGACACGGTTCGTGTCGGCGCCGACTCGCTTGCGATTCTTGCCCTGCTGGCCTTCGTTCTGGTCGGACCGGCCGCGTTCCTGCTCGGAATGAGCTTTCCCCTTGTGCAAAAAGCGGTGCAGCGGGATCTTGCGTCGGTCGGGTTCCGCGTCGGGATGGTGCAGCTCGGCAACATTGTCGGCAACGCTGCAGGTTCCCTCGCGTCAGGACTTCTCATGTTGCATGTTCTTGGCACGGCAGGGACAACCGTTGCCCTCATCCTGCTTGCCGGCCTGATGCTCGTGTGGTGGAGCTGGCTTGCCGCATCCGAAGGGCGGCGGGAGCGGCTGGGGCTCGCTCTCGCCGGCGCCTTAGCCGTGCTCGTGGTCGTCTTTCCGCGGAACGAAACGTGGTGGAGCCGGATTCACGACGTCGATGAGGACGACGAGAGGGGTCTCGTTGCCGAGGACCGATCGGGGGTGGTGGTTCTACGGCTGAAGGACGGCGAAGGCCCGATGTTCATCTCCGGCCACGCGCAAAGCCGTGTTCCCTTCCATCCACATCACGTGTTCCTCGGCGCGATCGGGCCTGCTATCCATCCGATGCCGAAAGACGTCATGGTGATCGGCGTCGGCTCAGGCGGAACGCCCTACGCGGCAGGCTGGCGCCCGGAGACACGAACAGTCCGCGCGATCGAGCTTATCCAGCCTGTCTACGAGGTGATCCGGGCCTATGCCTCGCTAAACCCCAACAGCGCTTCGGCCTGGCTTGCGCGCGACGCGCGCTTCGAACTCGCGGTTGGCGACGGAAGGCGTGAGATCTTCGTTTCAGGCCGGCGCTGGGACGTGATCGAAGCAGATGCGATCCTACCCTACACATCGCACTCGGGCATGCTCTACTCGGTCGAGTTCCTCACCCTGGTCAGGGACAGCCTGACCGAGGGCGGACTGTTCGTGCAGTGGGCGCCAACCAAGCGGGTGGTGCAGAGCTTCGTGACGGTCTTTCCGCATGTCATCCTGCTCCGCCCCATCTCGGTTCTCATCGGCTCGAACTCGCCGATCGCCTGGGACCCGGATGAGGTCTTGGCCCGCCTTCAGGGGCCCGCCTTTCGCAGCTGGGCTGACCGCGCAGGGATCGATCCGCGCGCGTTTGCGCAGATGATCGCTGCCCAAGCCGTGGTTTGGGGGCCGGAAACTGTTCGCCGAGAGGGCGAGGTGAACACTGACCTCTTCCCACGCGACGAATACTACCTCAACAATCCGGTAGAGTGGCCGAACGGTACCTGGCACTGATCGCGCTCAGAGCTTTGCCGTCTCGGCCTGTTCTGGCGCCGGCAAGGGTCTGAGCGATGAAACGAGGGGACAGGGGTGGCCGAGGCTAATCCATCTGTGGAGACAAGAAGGTGATACGCCGGTTCGATATCGGCGACGTCGTTGGCGGCCTTCTTCTGGTCGCCTTCGGCCTTTGGTTCGCGTCATACGCGTTAGAGCACTATGCCTACGGCACAACACGCCGTATGGGGCCAGGATACTTTCCGACTTGGCTCGGCTTCCTGGTCGCCGGGCTCGGTGGCGTCATCGCGCTATTCGGCCTATTCCGAGGCGGCGATCCGATTTTCGTCCGCTTTCGCCCGCTTCTCGCTGTGATCGCGGCGACGGCCGTTTTCGCGCTCGTAGTGGAACGGTTCGGTGTCGTTCCCGCCGTGGTCGGCCTGGTGTTCGTCGCGGCACTCGGCGATCCCCCGTTCCGCCTCCTTCGCACCTCCCTCCTCGCGCTCGTTTTGGCCGCGCTCGCGGTGGTGCTGTTCGCCTGGGGGCTCGGTGTCCCATTCCAGCCGTTCCGGTGGAACTCGTGAGCGACCTGTTCGCCAATCTGGCGATGGGTTTCTCTGTCGCCTTCTCGATGAAGACACTCTTTTGGTGCTTCGTCGGCGTCTTCCTTGGCACGTTCATCGGCGTGCTGCCGGGGATCGGGCCGCTGGCCACCATCTCTATGCTGCTACCTGTCACCTTCCACCTTGATGCCACGAGCGCGATCATCATGCTCGCCGGCATCTACTACGGTGCGAATTATGGCGGCTCGACCGCCTCGATCCTGCTCAACCTCCCCGGCACGCCATCCTCGGCCGTAACCTGCCTCGACGGTTACCCGATGGCCAAGCAGGGCCGGGCAGGCGTGGCCTTGATGGCGACCACGCTCGCTTCCTTCATTGGTTCCTCGATTGGCATCCTGCTCTTCACAGGCTTCGCGCCTGCGCTTGCCGAAATCGGGCTCAAGTTTGGGCCCGCGGAGTACTTCGCGATGATGCTGCTCGGGCTGGTTGCGGCCTCAACAGTGGCCACAGGGGCACCGATCAAGGGCGTTGCGATGGTGGTGGTCGGTGTCGCCCTCGGCCTCGTCGGCACCGACGTGCAGACCGGACAGCAGCGTTTTACCTTCGGCCTTTTGCCGCTCGCCGACGGCATCAGCCTCGTCGCTCTTGCCATGGGCCTATTCGGGATCGCAGAGGTGATCAACTCGGTCGGGCGCGTCGCGCAGCAGAAAAGCGCATACAAAGCAAGCGTTCTGCCCTGGACGCGGGATTTCTGGCGCGCGATGGATCCGGGCCGCGAGGACTGGCGCCGCCTCCCCGGCTCCTCGGTCCGGGGCTCCGCCATCGGCTGCTTCTTCGGCGCCCTTCCTGGCACCGGCCCAACCATCTCCGCATTTCTCGCCTACGCCCTCGAGAAGAAGATCTCGCGCACGCCCAACCGGTTCGGGCGCGGCGCTGTCGAGGGGGTGGCCTCGCCTGAAGCCGCAAACAACGCCGCCGCGCAGACCGCCTTCATTCCCACCCTTACGCTCGGCATCCCAGGCGATGTGGTCATGGCCCTGATGCTTGGGGCCCTCATCATCCAGGGCATCCAGCCCGGACCCCGTCTCGTCGCTGAACATCCGCAGCTGTTCTGGGGCCTCGCGGCCAGTTTCTGGATCGGTAACGTGATGCTGGTAATCCTCAACCTGCCCCTGATCGCGATCTGGGTCGCGATCCTGCGCATCCCGTATTCGATACTCTATCCCTCGATCCTCGTCTTCCTCGTCATCGGCGTCTATTCGGTAAACAACTCCGTGTTCGATGTCGTGACCTGCATTGTGTTCGGGCTGGTCGGCTACGTGATGAGCCTCATGCGGTTTGAGCCCGCGCCCCTGCTCCTCGGCTTCGTGCTCGGGCCGCTTATGGAGGAGCACCTCAGACGCGCGATGCTGCTCGCGCGCGGCGACCCGATGGTGTTCCTCGAGCGCCCCATCTCGGCCGCGTTCGTCGCCGTCACCGCGGGTTTGCTCCTGTTCGCGCTGTGGTCGAGCCTGAAGCCGAAGCGCGCGGAAGGATTCTCGGCGCAGATCTGAGCCGGGCAGCCACGAAGGTTATGTGGAGGCGCGTTTTCGCCGAGTTCGGGCTGGTACAGCCGCAAGCCGGTTCCCTCAAGCCAGATCGCCGCGACAATCGCTTCCAGCCGCCGCAGATTCGGCCCCCCCGGAAAGCGAGCCGCGATCGCGCATGACCCAACTTGGACAGTGGAGAATGTTAAGTGTCTGTTTTGGTATGTAAAATCGGCGAAATTAGGCAGGCGTGGCACCACGCCGGGGTCGGCCCCGGCGGCGGGATGCGTGTGACGGGGACGGCGC
>Ga0308417_1001237_pt1 | contig 17708 bp, 14 predicted proteins | sample HotsprSampleOS65_FD_203528 | JGI IMG/M metagenome (GOLD analysis project Ga0308417, IMG submission 203528) | Hot spring phototrophic mat microbial communities from Octopus Spring, Yellowstone National Park, Wyoming, United States - 20090730_OS65 ... | reverse complement strand
AACTCAACGGACCGAGGGACCAACTGAGTCGTCCACGCCACCAAGGTATCATATGACCCGGCACGCTAAGTTGATGGCATTGGGCGAGGACGCCCGTGCTACGTCGTGCGCCGGCGCGATGCCGGACCACCGGCCACAGAAAGTGTCGCGCCCCCGCGGCCCGCCGCCTGGGGCTGTGCCCTGTACGGCGGGCTTGCTCGGGCGTAGACTACCCTGAATGATCAACGAGAAACTCTCCGAATCCATCGATGCCCTGGCGGCCCGGATGTACGCCATCCGGGACTCTCTTTGACTTGCCGGCGAAACAGACTCGACGCCAACAACTGGAGGCGAGGATGGGGGAGGCCGGCTTTTGGAACGACCAGCAGGCGGCCCGCGGCGTCGTCGCCGAGCTCAAGGCGATCAAGGCCCTGACCGAACCGCTGGAGGCCATCCTCCGCGGCATCGACGACGTGCGCGCCTTGTACGATCTGGCCACTGAGGCCAACGACGCCGAGTCGCTGGCGGAGGCCGAGCGGATGCTGGCGGAGCTGGAGGCTCAGGCCGGTCGCGTGGAGCTTCAGACCCTGCTGGGGGGCAAGAACGACGCCCTGAACTGCTTTTTCGAGATTCACGCCGGCGCCGGCGGCACGGAGGCTCAGGACTGGGCCGAAATGCTCCTGCGTATGTACCTGTACTACTTCGAGAAACGCGGCTGGGAGGTCAGCGAGCTGGACCGTCAGTGGGGCGAGCAGGCCGGAATCAAGGGGGTCACGCTTCTGGTGAAGGGCCAGTACGCTTACGGGTATCTGCGCTGCGAGGCGGGCGTGCATCGGCTGGTGCGGCCCTCGCCGTTCAATGCTCAAAACAAGCGGCAGACCTCGTTTGCGGCGGTGGACGTCGTGCCGGAGTTTCCCGAGGACGACAGCGAAATTGAAATCCCCGATAAGGACCTGGAGGTGGTGGCCTTTGTGCGGGCCGCCGGTCCGGGCGGGCAGAACGTCAACAAGGTGGCCACCGCCATCCGCATGACCCACCTGCCGACGGGCATCCAGGTCACGTGTTCGGTGGAGCGATCCCAGCAGCAGAACCGCCGGCTGGCTCTGTCGCTGCTCAAGGGCCGCCTGGAGCTGCTGGAGCAGGCCAAGCGTGACGAGGAGCTCAAGAAACTCTACGGCGAGAAGGGCGCCATCGCCTGGGGCAACCAGATTCGCAGCTACGTGCTGGACGACCGCCGCGTCAAGGACCATCGCACCAACGTTGAGACCACCAACGTCGAGGCGGTGCTCGATCGTGGGGAGCTGGATCCGTTCATCGACGCGGAGCTGCGGCGACGGCACCGGCGCAGCGCCGGCGGATGAACGACAGACCCCACACTCGCCGGGGGCCGCCTTGCAAGTCCTCGGGCGGGCGTGGGGTCTGCGGGGATTTACGGCGCGAAAGCCGGCAGCGCTCAGCCGCCTCGCAGCTCGCGCTCGGCACGAAGCCAGTTGCTCATCTCATCCCCGGCTTCGGGCGACTGACTGATCTCATAAGCGCGGCGGGCGATGGCGTCATGGGTCACCTCTGCCCGCTCCGGAACCACGGTGGCGGGGCCCTTCGGGATCGAAGTGTTGCGCACGGCGGTGGCTGTTCGGACTGCGGGACGGGTTTCACTGCTGGTCTTTCGGGTTCTGGTCTTGGCCATGGTTCTTACCTTCCTTCCACGTAAACAACTGCGGAGCGTTGGTTTCTCAAGTCGGGCTATCCCTGCCCAAGTCGGCAGCATCGCACATCAACCGCGGGTTGGCAAGGCGTTATTGGACCGTGCTGCCACTTGGGCCTTTATCGGCAGAGCGGCCGAATCCGATCAGCAAAAACCGACCCGCAGGGGCATCGGGGCTGTCGGCGGGAACATGCCATTGAACGCAAAAAACGCCCTCGCAATGAGTTACGTCGCTTCTCCGCAGGTCTGTTCGGACACGCTCGCCAGTTATAGGGCGCTGGCGACGGGGCGGCAGTTGGCCGCGAATTCGCCGGGGAGACGAGCAGAAAATACTTGTTGCCCCGGCGAGTGCGAGGTAAACTTAGATGATCGGCTCCAGCGCGGGTACGTTCGAAGGAACGCGCGCCGCGCCAGGGTCGCCGCTGGCGAACTTCGGCGGCGAAAGTGTTGTATTAGTCGAAAGAGGGTTGGTTGTTTTTGCGCCTTCCGCAGGTCGGTCCTCAGCAGGCGGACGGGAACATCATGGCCAGGAATCAGAAGAGACTCGGCGAGATTTTGGTCGAATGGGGGATCATCAACGCCAACGAGCAGGCCAAGGCTGTGGAGCACGCCAAGGCCAAGAACATGCGGATGGGCGAGGCGTTGATGGACCTTAAGTTGTGCAGCGAGGCCAACGTTTACAAGGCGCTGGCAGCCCAGCACAACATGGAGTACGTGGACCTGGACAAGAGCGCGGTGGCGCCCAATGTCGTAAGCATCATTCCCGACGATCTGATGAAGAAGCACCTGATCCTGCCGCTGGGTCAGGAGAACGGTCGGCTGCGGGTGGCCATTCACGACCCGCTGGACCTGGAGACGCTGGACATTCTGCGTTTCCGGTTGAACAAGGAAATCCGCACGGTGCTGGCTCCCAAGAGCCGCATCAAGCGTTATCTGGATGACATGTTCGGGACCGATGCCTCCAAGACCATCGACCGAACCATCGACCGGGCGCTTCAGTCGCTGGACCGCACGATGGACAAGTCGGTGGACCGCTCGATCGATAAGTCGATTGACATTGCCGGCATGGGGGAGGACGCCATGAATGACCCGACGCAGGCGCCCATCATCAAGCTGGTGCACGCCATGATCGTCGAGGCGGTGCGCAACCGCGCTTCGGATATTCACATCGAGCCGATGAAGGACCGCGTGCGCGTGCGCTATCGCATCGACGGCGAGTGCGTCGAGCGCGACCGCATCCCGCTGCGCATGCGCAACCCTCTGATCAGCCGCATCAAGATCATGGCGGGCATGGACATCGCCGAGAAGCGCCTGCCCCAGGACGGCCGCATCAAAATGCCGGTGGACAAGGTGGACATCGACTTCCGCGTCAGTTCCCTTCCCGGCTACCACGGCGAATCGATCGTGCTGCGCATTCTGCGGCCCGATTCGGTCCGCATCGGCATTCAGAACCTCGGCTTTGAGGATGAGGACTACCAGCTCTTCCAGAAGATCATCAAGCGTCCCAACGGCATTTTCCTGGTGACCGGGCCCACCGGCTCGGGCAAGACCACCACCCTGTACGCGGCACTGAACGAGCTGAACCGGCCGGACAAGAAGATTATCACGGCTGAGGATCCGGTGGAGTACAACTTCGTGGGGATCAATCAGTGCCAGGTGAAGGAGCAGATCGGGCTGACGTTCGCCCGCATCCTGCGCTCGATGCTGCGACAGGCGCCCAACATCATTCTGGTGGGCGAAATCCGCGACCTGGAGGTGGCCGAGGTGGCCATCCAGGCGGCACTGACCGGCCACCTGGTCTTCAGCACCCTGCACACCAACGACGCTCCCAGCGCCATCACGCGACTGATCGACATGGGCGTCAAGCCGTTCCTGGTGGCCAGCTCGATTCAGGCAGTGATGGCCCAGCGGCTGATCCGCGTGCTGTGCCCCAAGTGCAAGGTGCCGGACCGCGATCCGGAGCCGTCGTGGCTGAAGCTGTGCGGCATCCAGCCGGCGGACCTGAAGGACAAACAGCTCTTCCGGGCCCGCGGCTGCGACTACTGCATGGGGACGGGCTTCCGCGGTCGCCTGGGCATTTTCGAGCTGATGCAGATGAACAGCGAGCTGCGCGAGCTGGCCTACAACCGCTCGCCGACCAATAAGATCCGCAAGGCGGCGATCGCCAGCGGCATGAAGTCGCTGCTGGCCGACGGCCGCATCAAGGTGCTCAACGGCGTGACGACGGCCGAGGAGGTTGTGAAAGTCGCGCAGGTCGAGGGTATTGTGACGATGTGAAGAATAGTTGCCAGTTGCCAGTTGTTGGTTGCCGGAAGGCGACCGATCGCTGGCAACTGGCGACTGGCAACTGACAACTTCCGCTATGGCGACGATTCAGATCGACAGACTGCTTGAAACGGTGGTGCGGCGCGGCGCCAGCGACCTGCACCTGGCGGTGGGTCGGCCGCCGACCCTGCGCATCAACACGCACCTGCGCGAGCTGCAGACCAAGGTTCTAGAGCCGGAGGACACGGTGGCGCTGATGAAAGCCATCACCCCCGAGCGCATCCAGCAGGAGTACGAGGAGCAGGGCTCGGGCGACTTCGGCTTCGCCTACGGGGATGAGGCCCGCTTCCGCGTGGCCGTCTTCAAGCAGAAGGGCTACTGTTCGCTGGTGCTGCGGCGGCTGCCCAACAAGATCATGACGTTCGAGGAGATCGGCCTGCCGGAAATCTGCAAGCAGATCTGCCGGCGTCCGCGCGGGATCTTCCTGGTGACGGGGCCTACCGGCTCAGGAAAGACCACCACGCTGGCCACGATGATCGACTACATCAACACCAATTTCGACAAGCACATCATCACGATGGAGGACCCCATCGAGTATTACCAGCCGCACAAGAAATCGATCGTGGTGCAGCGCGAGATCGGCGTGGACGTGCCCAACTTCGCCGAGGGCCTGCGCCGGGCGCTGCGGCAGGACCCCGACGTCATGCTGGTGGGCGAGATGCGCGACCTGGCCACGATTTCGGCGGCCATTACCTCGGCGGAGACGGGGCATCTGGTCTTCGGCACGCTGCACACCTCGGGGGCGGCGTCGACGGTCAACCGCATCATCGACGCCTTCCCCACCGATCAGCAGGAGCAGATCCGCGTGCAACTGGCCAACAACCTCATCGCCGTCTGCTCCCAGGCGCTGTGTCCGCGCATCGACACCGACGGCATGGTGGCGGCGTATGAGTTCATGTACGTGACCCCCTCGATCCAGAACCTGATCCGCGAGAACAAACCGTACCGCATCGACTCGGACATTCAGACCGGCAAGCGCTACGGCATGCAGCTTCTGGACGACCACCTCTGGCAGCTCTTCAGCGCCGGCAAGATCAGCAAGGAAGAGGCCATCGACAAGAGCAAGCACCCCGGCCACATGGTGGAACGCATGCAGCGGGCCGGGATCATGGTGGACCGGCCGGACCTGGAGGATCAGGGCGGCGAAGGCGGCGGTCCACCGGCGGTGCCCAGGAACCCCAACGGGGCCGGCGGCGGCTCGGCGACTTCCGAGGCCGATCGCCAGGCCCAGATACAGGCCAATCGCGAACGGATGGCGCGGCTGGCAGGCAAAAAGTAGCAGCTCGCGCAGCGCGGCGGCACGCCGCCGGAACAGACAACCAGTGCGCCGGTGCGACCCTGCGGTGAACCGGCGGAGGATGGCCCATGGCAGCTTCGATACCTTCGGACGAGAATCGACCCGTTAACCGCCCCGACGCTCCGCCGGCCCGAGCCGCGGCGCCGGGCTTCAAACCCGCCGGCGGCACCGCCACGGCGACCGCGCCCCCGCCTGCGCCGACCGGCCTGCCTCCCATCGATCAGCTCAAGGACCGCCCCATCGGCCGCGTCCTGACCAAGATGGGCAAGATCAACCGCGACCAGTTGGTCGAGGCCCTGACGTTTCAGAAGAGCAAGGGCGGGGCGCTGGGGCGCATCCTGATCGACCTGGGCTACATCAAGGAAAGCGACCTGAACATCGCCCTGGCCGCCCAGCGGGGTTTCGAGCCGGTCAACCTCGAGGGCATCAAGATTCCCGAAGAGGCCATCAAAGCCGTGCCGCCGCAGATCGCCACCACCAACAAAGTGCTGCCCATCAGCTTCGACCCGGCCACCAAAAAGGTGGTTGTGGTCATGGCCAGCCATGAGAACTTCCGCGCTCTGGACGATCTGCGCTCGCTGATGGGCTACAACGTCGTGGCCAAGATCGGCGACGCCGACCTGATCGAGCGTCTGATCCAGAAACACTACAACACGGCGGCCGAGGGGCTCAGCGACGTGCTGGGCGAGCTGGGGACCGACGAGACGCTCAAGGACCTGAAGAACCGCGGCGAGTCGATTGACCTGGAGACGCTGAAAGAGGCGGCCGACGCCAACCCGGTGCGGAAGCTGGTGAACCTGGTGCTGCTTCAGGCGATCAAGGACAAGGCCTCGGACATTCACTTTGAGCCGTTCGAAAACGAGTTCAAGATGCGGTATCGCATCGACGGCATTCTCTACGAGATGATGCCGCCGCCGCCGCACATCGCGCCGGCCATCGCGTCGCGCATCAAGGTGATGGCGAACCTCGACATCGCCGAGCGGCGGCTGCCGCAGGACGGGCGCATCGAGCTGTCGGTGAACAACCAGCCGATCGACCTTCGCGTCAGCGTGCTGCCGACGATGTTCGGCGAATCGGTGGTGATGCGCGTGCTGGACCGCAGCAACGTCCAGCTCGACCTGGACAAGCTGGGCATGCGCGAGGAGGATCTGGCGATAACCCGCCAGCTCATCCACAAGCCCAACGGCATCTGCATCGTCACCGGCCCCACCGGCTGCGGCAAGACCACCACCCTGTACGCCGCCCTCCGCGAACTCAACGACATCTCCAGCAAGCTCATCACCGCCGAGGATCCCGTCGAGTACGACATCGACGGGATCATCCAGTGCCAGATCAAGCCCGACATCGAGCTGACCTTCGGGCGCATCCTTCGCCACATGCTGCGACAGGACCCGGACATCATCCTCGTCGGCGAGGTGCGCGACAAGGAGACGGCCGAGATCGCCGTCCAGGCATCGCTGACCGGCCACATGGTCTTCAGCACGCTGCACACCAACGACGCTCCGTCGGCGGTGGCGCGTCTGCTGGACTTGGGACTGGAGCCGTTCCTGGTGACGGCGACGCTGGAGGGCATTATCGCCCAGCGTCTGGTTCGCAAGATCTGCGTGCACTGCAAGACGGAATATCAGCCCAGCGAGGAGCAGCTCATGGAGCTGGACCTGCGCCCCGACGACGTGCGCGGGCGCACGTTCTACTACGGCAAAGGGTGCGATGCCTGCAACAACACCGGGTTCCGCGGCCGCCAGGGCATCTTCGAGATCATGATTCTGGACGACGACCTGAGGGACCTGATCATCAACCGGGCCAGCACCCAGGTGCTGCGCCAGGAGGCCCGCAAGCGCGGCATGCGCACGCTGCGGCAAAGCGGTCTGATGGCCATCTACGATGGCGTGACCACCATCGGCGAGGTGGTGCGGGAGACGATCATGGAAGAGGAGTGATTGCCACGACCACCCGTGGGTTACCACGGTGACCTAACCCTCGGCACTGGACAGGCCGAATAATCCGGCAAGCGCTCTTCATCAACGCGGAGTCCACATATGCCGGTCTATGCATTTGAGGCGATGAATTCGTCGGGTCAGGAGGTTCGGGATGAGGTGGAGGCGGCGACCTCGGAGGAGGCGATCGCCAAGATCCGCCAGAAGGGCTTTTTCCCCACCAAGGTGAGGGAGAAGGCGGCCAAGAAGAAGGTGGGCAAGAAGGCGGCGACGCCCGAATTCGCCCCCAGGAAGAAAATCCCCTTCGCCATCGGAGGGGTCTCCAAGAAACAGCTCACCAACTTCACCCGCCAGCTCTCCACGCTCCAGGACGCCGGCCTGCCCATCCTGCGCTCGCTGCAGATCCTCGAGCAGCAGCAGAAGCCGGGGCTCCTGAAGGCGATTATCGGCGGCGTCGCCGAGGAAGTGGAAGGCGGCAGTTCTCTGTCAGACGCGATGGCCCGTTTCCCCAAGGGCTTCGACAAGCTCTATGTCAATATGGTCAACGCCGGCGAGGCCGGCGGCGTGCTCGACCTGATCCTGGCTCGTCTGGCCGACTTCATGGAAAAGGCTCAGCGGCTCAAGAAGAAGGTCATCGGGGCCATGATCTATCCCTGCGTGGTGATCACCATCGCGGTGACGATCGTGACGGCGATCATGATCTTCGTGATCCCGGAATTCGAGAAGATCTTCAAGGACTTCAAGGTCCCGCTTCCCGGCATGACGGTGCTGCTGCTGACCATCAGCCGCTGGGTGGCCCCGCCCACGCACGGCTGGGCGTACATTGCGGCCACGCCGTTCGTCTTCATCGGCCTGATCAAGCTGCTGCGGCTGAGCGAGGGAGGGCGATATGTGGTGGACGCCGTGAAGCTGAAGATACCGATCCTGGGGACGATCGTCAGCAAGTCGGTGATCGCGCGGTTCACGCGGACGCTGGGAACGCTGATCAGCGCCGGCGTGCCCATCCTCGACGCCATCAACATCACCAAGGACACCTGCGGCAACGAGGTCTTCGCGCGGGCGCTGATCAAGGTGCACGACGCCATCCGCGAGGGCGAGAGCTTCGCCGATCCGCTGCGGGCGTCGAAAATCTGCGACGCCATCGTCGTCAACATGGTGGACGTCGGCGAGGAGACCGGCGACCTGGACAAGATGCTGCTGAAGGTGGCCGACAACTACGACAACGACGTGGACACGCTGGTCGGCACGCTGGTGAGCATTCTCGAGCCGCTGATGGTGGTGATTCTGGGCGTCATCGTCGGTTTTATCGTCGTCTCGCTGTTCCTGCCCATGATCCACCTGATTCAGGCGATTTCCTGACGGATGCGCACAGGAAGGCAGGCCATGAAAGATTCCAGACACGTTCGCGGCGCGTACCGGGGCAGCTCCGGCGGGCGCCCCCGTCGCGGCTTCTCGCTGGTGGAGCTGCTGGTGGTCATCACCATCATTCTGGTGCTGATGGCTTTGGCGGTGCCGCTGGTGGGCAAGGTACGCTCCGCGGCCGCCACCGCCGATGCCCGCGCCCTGATCAACTCGCTGCGGGCCTCGATCGAGCAGTATTATCAGACGTTCGGGGCCTATCCGGGGCCGTTGTCGGATGAGCAGATGTACGGGCTTGCGGGTGCGCCACCTCTTCCGCATGGAATCGTGGGCCAGGTAACCCAGGCCGAGAACATGCTGCTGGGGCTGCTTGGCGGGCTGGCAGTGCAGGGCGGACAGGTGGTGTACGATCCTTCGCTGGTTGGCCAGGGTCCGCGCAATCTGAGTCTCAGCGGCGTCAATTCCAACCGTCAGTACAAGCCCTTCCTGGAGGATTGGCGCAAGCACGTGCATCCCAACTTCCTGGCCCCCAGTCCCCCGCCCAGCGGTCCGCCGGCATACAACGGGCGCTTCTCCTGGGTCTTTCGGCCTTCGGGAGGCGCCGCGGTGGAGTTGACCACGGACGACTCGAACGTGCCCGAGCTGCTTGATGGGTTCGGGGAGCGGATGGCGGTTCTGTATCTGCGGGCCCGCCGGGGCGCCCGGGGGATCATGAGCGACGCGAGCACGGGGGAACTGTATCAGTACGATCTGCGGCAGATCAGCGGCTACACCGTCGACCCCAATCCGGCCGTGCCGCCGCAGCCCTCGCCCATTTCCGGCGTGAGTGAGCCGCTGACGATGTACATCCACAACAACTACCAGGGGCTGTGGACGTTGGGGCCGCTTGTGAACCCAGCTCCGCCCCCGCCCGCACGCCCGCCCTACGCCGGCTCCAGTCCGAGCTTCAGCCAGAACCCGGCGCTGATGTACTTCAACAATCCCTCGATTCCCCCCGCCGACCTTTCCTCGGATGCGGCGGCCAACGCAACCGGCACGCCCCGGGCCAAGGACACCTTCATTCTGATCAGCGCGGGGGCGGACAGGATTTATGGGACCATCGACGATGTGGCGAGCTTCGGCAGCGTGCTGCCCTGACAATCTCAACCGGCGCGGCTTCACGCTCGTCGAACTGCTGGTGGTGATTCTCATCATCGGCCTGTTGATGGCGCTGCTGTTCGGGGCCACCACCGCCGCCCGCCGCAGCTCGCAGTCCCTGCGCGTCAAGGCCGACCTCAACGTCATCGCCCAGGCTCTGGAGCAGTACCGCAACGATTTCGGCGCCTATCCCGGCACGTTCCCGCAGGATGTGCCGCGTGGGGGAATCCTGGGGCTGGCGCTGATCGGTCCGGGACCGGCCGGCACTTACGTGCCGGGCCTTGGCTACGGGCCGCCAGATCCCGCCACCGGCATCCGCGCCGACGGACACGACGGTCCGGGTTTCCGCGTGGTCCCCAACGGCAAAGTCTGGCCACCGCTGCTCTCCACTGACAGCTTCCCCGTACGTGGGCGGCTGGGATTGGACGATGGGGCCGACATTTTGGATTACTTCGGCACGCCAATCCAGTACTTCCCCCGCCGGCGCAGCGTGGATCCGGCCAGCGCCGACCTGCTGGGCCCGGCGGGCATGTACGATCCGGCCGACGGCCCCGCGGTGCCGCCGGAGGCGCTGGCATTCGCTCTGGGCGACAGGAACCTGGACAACCGGATCGGGCCCGGTGAGACATTGAAGTTCTCCGGGCCGTTTGTGCTGGTGTCGGCGGGCCCCGATGAGGCCTTCGGCACGCCCGACGATATCTGGAACTTCGACCCGTGACACCAGTTGGCGCCGAGGTATCGACCATGAGAAACGTGCATTGTTCAATCGCCCGGAGCCGGACCGGCTTCACGCTGATCGAGCTGCTGGTGGTGATCGGCATTATCGCGGTGCTGGTGGCGATGCTGCTGCCGGTGCTCGGCCGCACGCGCGAAGTGGCGCGGTCGGCGAGCTGCGCCAACAACCTGCGGCAGATCGGCGTGGCCCTCGCCACGTACGTGAATGATTTCAACGGCTATACGCCTCGGGTCCAGTACGTTTTTGCGGTGACGGGCAATCCGCCATCCTACGTGTTCCTGGCAGATGAGGCGGTCCGTCCGCTGTGGTTTCACGCCCTTCAGAGATATCTGGGCACGCGGGTGCTCATGCTCGACAGCAGACCGATAGATGACCCGGCCGTGGACAATGCCACCGTCAGAGGCTATCTGGAGGATCAGGGTCCGGGCATCTTCCGCTGCCCCAGCGCCAAGCCGGCGCGGGCACGGGCTGTCGGATCGCTCACCTGGCCCGTCAGCTACATGCCCAACGGGAACGTGATGTTCTCGCGGTACAACCCCAACAACGGCGGAGACATCAACAACAGCTACCACATCAGCTATTCGTCGATCAAGTTCAAAGACCGGCAGATGGCCGTCGCGGAGACGGTCCTGGGCACTCTGGTCGACAGCGAGTTCGTCGATGCCTGGATGCCCAACGCGATCGTGTGGGTTGGCGAACACCGGCTCATGGGTTTGAACGTCGGCAACAGCCACACCGTCATGCCCTGGCACGGCGGCGGGCGCACCAGCAACATCCTCATGGCCGACTGGCACGTGGAGACCGGCGTCGATGGCAGCACGGGAGCACGGGCCCGCTATCAGGGCCCGATCCACTGAGCGGCTTGCGGAGGTGCGTGCTGCCGCGCAGCCGGCGCCGCGCGCAACCGGCCTGAGCCTGCTGGGTCTGCTGAACACGATCGCCGCTCTGGTGATCGTGCTGGGTCTGATGGTGCTGACGGTCCGGCACGTTCGGCTCCGCTCCGGCGAGGAGCTGACCCAGCAGATCCTCGGCGAGCTGGAGGAGATGCTGGCCCGCCATCCGGAGCTGGAGAAAGCTCTGGCCGGCGTGCCTCCGCTGGTCAGAGAAGGTCGGCAGGACTCGCGGGCGCTGCTGGCCGCGGCCACCGAAAACAACATGGCGACGGTTCGGATAATTCGGCGGCTGGTTCCGCCGCCGGTATTTGCCCAACTGCCGCTGTCAGTGTATGACGGTCAGACGCTGCGGGATGCCTGGGGCACGCCGCTGGTTTACATGGCCGGCGGCGCGCCCAATATCGGCATAGCGCCCCAGCAACGGGCGTTTTTTCTCTCGGCCGGGCCCGACCGCGATTTCGCAACTCTACTGGACAATCTCTACAGTTATGAGCGACCCAGGGCTCGATAGGCGGTGGACAACGCGAATACTAAGGTGACGGAGGTCTTCTGTGGTCCGTGCGCGTAAAGCCTTTACCACGGTGGAGTTGCTGGTGGTCATCGGGATTCTCATCCTGCTGATCGCTGTGGTGGTCGTCGGTCTGGGGCGATTGGCCGGCGGGGCGCGCACCCAGGCCACCGGCGTGGCCATGGAAACCCTCAAGTCCATGCTCGAGGAGTATCAGGCCACGCAGAAGCCGCGCTCCAGCGCCATAGTCAACCTGACCGACGGCATCTACCCGCCGCCTCCACGACCCCCGTTGCCCGCGCCGGGCGATGTGTCGGCCGAGGCCTACGAGACCGGCGCGGAGCAGCCCCAGTATGGGCGCCGGGGAGAGGCGGTCACGCTCACGCGCGAGGTGATGAAGCGCCTGCTGACAGTGGCGGGCAACCGCCAGAAGGTTGAGAGACTGCCGTCGAACTCCGTCATGGACTATGACGGCGTGCCCATCGTGCTCGACGGCTGGGGCAACCCGATCATCTTCGTGCCGCCCGAGGGACTTCAGATCGAAAATTCGGCTTCGGTGCTCCTGAGGCTCATCACCGCCGGCGGCGAGAGGCCGTTCTTCGCGTCGGCCGGTGAGGATGGGCGGTTTCAGGACCGGCGTGTCGGCGTGCCCGATCAGCAGGTCCTGGCCGCCAGCGACGACAACATCTACTCGTTTGAGAACTGAGTCATGGTATTGGCGCGTGTGGTTCAACATCGCTTTGGCCGAGGCACGGAGGCATGGAGGCACGCAGGCACGACGATGAGAGCGACGAAGCGACGAAGCGACGAAGCGACGAAGGGGAGGCGGCGGGGCTTCACGCTCATGGAACTTGTCGTGGTCATCGGCGTGCTCGTGCTGCTGATGGGCCTCGCCGTGCCGCTGATCGGCGCCTTCCGCGGCAACCGCAGCATCGAGGCGGCCCAGGGCCGCCTATCGGCCCTGCTGAGGAGCGCCCGCGCGCAGGCCATGGAACAACAGCGCACCACCGGCATCCTCTTCCACCTCGACTCCAACACGCGGCGGATCGCGGCCACTCTCGTGTACGACAGCGGGCGGCCGCCCGCGGGCGGCGTGGATGTGTTCCTGGACGCCGTGGGCGACATCGAGCCGGTTCTGCTGCCGTTGGGTGTGATGGTGCAGACGATCGACAACAAGGACTTGTCTGGCGCCGTCCAGGTAGCCGATGGATACATCGGCCTGAATCGCACCCCCGCCGCCCACGGGCTGTTCAGCATTCCCATCGGCGGCGCACTGCTGTTCGACAGTCACGGACGGCTGCTCTCGCAGCGATATGGGTTTGTGATCTGGAACGGTTCGACCTGGACGCCGATGGCCCGGCTGCTGTATCAGGACCGGCCTCAGGGGGATCCGTTCTGGTCCACGCCGCCGCCGCCCAATGAACATCAGGGATTTCAGACGGTGCTGTTGGGAGACGAGGCCGGCGGCGCGCCGCGCTCGGCGCTGGGGCTGGTGCTTTTCGACTGGGAGTATTTCCGCAACCGCAATTTCACGGACGGCGATCCGCAGTTCGACTCCAACTACGCCTGGGCCCCTTTCGAGGCCGAGGAGGAACAGTGGATCGACGACAACTCGATACCGCTTCTGGTCAACCGCTACAACGGCACATTGATCAGGGGCGAATGAGGCTGGCGGCCGCGGACCCGCATCCGCGGCGCAAGCAAGGCGAATCGACATGATGCTGGCAAACCAGACATCGCGGCGCACGGCCGGCGGCAGACCCGGGGCGCATCCCTCCTTCCGGTTGTATTTGTACTCCGCCCTGTCGGCTGTCGCCGGCCGTGCGCCGGGGATTTTTGATTTTCGATTTTCGATTTTCGATCGGGGGAGCGGAGTTGCCAGGTGCCAGTTGCCAGTTGCCAGTGGGCTGCTTCGTCATTCGGATTTCGTCATTGATTCGGGCGTCGGGTTTCGTCCTTCGTCATTCCGACACAGGCGAGGCGTCACCTTCCCCGAGCTGATGTTCGCCGTCATCCTCCTGGGCATCGGCTTCATCATGCTGGCGGCCATGTTCCCCGTCGCCATCCAGCAGACGCGCACCACGCAGGAGGAGACGGCGGCGGCCGCCATCGGCGCCAGCGCCGTGGACATGCTGTGTCAGTTGGCGCCGGAGCTGGAGCGGGCGGGGCTGCTTCCGCCGACAACGCTGAGCACCTGGCCGTCCCTGCCGCCGACCAGCGCCGTGCCGCACGGCGCGGTGCTGACCCTGGGCGATCCGCGCTTCGCGGACACAGATCCGCCCGGCAATCCGACCATGCTCTGGGAGCGCATCCGCGGCAACCTCATCATGGCCAACGATCCGCGTTTCGCGTTCGTGCCGTTCTACAGCCGAACACGCGATGCCGGCGGCGCGCCGGCGCGCCACGCCGAGTTCATCGTCATCGTCGTGCAGTCGCGGGGCCAGGACAGGTTCATCGCGGCGCGCGACGTCACGAACGCGCCTTCCGGCGACTGCTGGCTGCGCGGACGGATTATCACTGTCAACCTCGTCGAACGCGGCCCCGATGCCGACTGGGTCGTGGTTCCCAATCCCGCCGAAGCCGGTCCGCTGACCAGCGGATCGTTTATCGTGATTTCCGACGCGACGATGGCGGCCACGCCCAGGCCCGAGGCGCACGGCCGCGTCTACCGCCTGGGCCGGCAGGTGAACCCGACGACCTGGGAGCTGGCGCCCGGGTATGACATGAGAAGCAACGCCGAGGACCTGAGCGGCGCCAGGGCGCTGATCGTCGGCCGCGATCCCCGGGTGGTTCCCTATGAGGGACCGGCACCCGACGTGGCGGTTTTCCGCGCTGTGGTCCCGCTGAACTGAAGATGAACATGAACCGGATATCCGCGCCAATCCGAGCCTGTGTGAGACGGCACGTCCGGCAGGCCTTCACCCTCATCGAGCTGATGATCTCGATCGCCCTGGCCGCGCTGATCATGGCCGGCATCCACTTCATCTTCTCGACCACCAGTCGCACGGCGGGGATGGCGCACGGTCTGGTGTCGGTGGTGGCCAACGCCCGCGCCGCCGAACCCGTGATGCGCCAGGACCTGCACGGGGCGGCGATGGACGGGCCGTTTTTCATGATCCGATCCGGGCGGACCTTCGCGTTCCTCAATCGCGACGAGGAGGTCGCCGCCGGCGGCAATCCAGCCATGAAGCGGCCCTACCGCACGGACATGCTGATGTTCTTCGCCCGCGGGCGCTTTCCGCGGCAGACGGGCAACGACGGCCAGTACGTGGCGCCGATGTCCAGCGATGAGGCGTATATATGGTATGGGCATGGCCGACGGCCAAATCTGGGTCAGCCGACCGGGACGCTTCAGAAGTGGACCCACTACTTGCCCGGCCAGGGAACCTTCGCCGACAACCCGAACAACTATTACGCGAAAGACTGGGTGCTGAGCCGCGTGGTGATGCTGTTGCGCGAGCCGGATCCCATCACGGGGAACGTCCTCAGCGATGCGGGGCAGCCGCAGGCTTGCATCCAGCGCAGCCCGACAGCCCAGGCCGACTCGCTGGCTCCGTTCTCCTTAAACTCGCAATCCACCGGCCCCAACGTATATATGGTCCAGTGGTCGCGCTACGACCTGGCGGCCACGAGCATCGCGGGCTACCGCGCGATCCTCAACAACGCGATCCTGCTGAACGCGCCGGCCACGCCCTGGTGGTCGGACAATCACTTCAACTTCCGCTTCCAGTGCAACCCCACGCCGACCAAGCCGCTGGACAGTTTCGGCATGGCGCGCACGGTGCCGTGTTTTCTGCTGGGCTGCGTGAGTTTTGCCGTGGAGTTCGCCGGGGATTTTCTCAGTCAGGACCCTGTCAGCGGCGCCGTGATGGCCGATCTCCCCGACGGGCAGATCGACTTCATCCGCGAGAACCTGGGCGGCGGGGAAGTGGCCAACCGCGTGCGCTGGTATGGTCTGCCGCGCGACGTGGACGGCGACGGCGTGATCGACTGGCGCGACGTGGTGCCCGTCCGCGATCTGACCACGACCCTGACGCCCCTCGGCTTCGAGCGCGTTGGTCCGGTGTACCAGGCCGACTACAACAGTCCGCCGCTGCCGCCCGATAAGCGGTACATCGTGGCCTGGGGCCCGGACACGGCCGCCCTGCCCAGGCCCGCCATGATCCGCGTGGTGCTGAGCGTGGACGATCCGGACGGGCGGCTGGCCGACAGCCAGAGCTATGAGTACGTCTTCGCGCTGCCGTAAGCGTGCCGCGGCGCGCTTTCGGCGCGGAGGATATGAACATGAGAACAAACCCGCATTCCCAGCGCAAACGTCCGCCGCGCCGCGGCTCGGTGATGATCATGGTCGTGGCGCTGCTCCTGCTGCTGTTCCTGATCGGCACAGCGCTGATCGCCACCACCCGCAGCGACCGTGCGGCCGCCGGCACCAGCCTCAACGCCGCCCAGATCGACGCCACGGAGCAAAGCGCGCTGAGCATGCTCGCCAGGGCCGTGGCCGACGACCTGTTCGGGCGCAGAGCAGGCACATCTGAGCCGTTGCTCTACCGCCCGCCTTCCAGCGCCGTAGATCCCGCGCAGGTTTTCACCTACCGCCACTGGGATGCCCTGACCGACACGCCGGCGGATTTGGTTAACGGGCTGTTCTTCAATCTTTTCCTGGCCGAGCGCATTCCCAGCCTGCTGAACCCGGCCGGGGCGCTGGCGCCGAACAACCCGCCGGTGTGGCGGGCGATCACCTGGCCGCTGTGGCAGAACGGCGACGTTCCGGTTGCACCGGCGCCGCTGTATCAGCTCGATGTGCCGCGGCTGTTCCTTCCGACCGACGTGAGCAGTGTGACGCTGGATCCGAGCCGCCGCCAGTTCTATCGGTTTGTTCCGACGCAGATGCCCGGCACGCCGCCCAACGAGCCACCCCAGGCGGGGTTTGTGATCCTGGACTGGGAGCCGCCGGCGCCCCCGGTGGTCGTCACCGCGCCCAACGGGCAGACGATCTTCCCCGCGGCCGACGCCGACGGCGACGGCATCGCCGACTCGATCTACTGGCGCGCCCCGATGCCCACGGTGGACGGCATCACCTGGTTCTACGCCATGCGCGTGATCGACAACAACTCGGCGATCAACGTCAATACGGCGTGGAGCGTGGTCAGCGACTTTGCAGGCAGTCCGCTCCAGCCGCTGCTTTCGGTCAACAACGAGCGGATCAATCCGGCGATCTTCCCGTCGGCGGTGGGCTTGCAGGAGCTGATGGTCGACAACCAGGACGCCGCCCCGGTGCAGATGCCCAGGATCCACCTGTACCGCGCCAATGGCGGGATTCACGACCTGACTGCCTACCCGCGCTGGGACGACTCCAGCACGCGCCCGGACTTCGCCTTCACGACCCACGGCGAGGCCCTGTTCTTCCAGCTCACCCGGCGGATCGAGAACCCCGGCCTGCGGAGCTGGATCGGCGCCAACAACTACCAGCATTACCGCGCCCTGCCCATCGCCGACATGATGGCCATCGCGGCGCCCTTCGCCGTGCGCAATCCTTCGGCCAGTCCCTCGACGCTCGAGTGGCTCGCCGCCGAGTCGCTGCTGGGTTCGCCGCGCGTTCCTTTCGTTCGCAGTGCTCCCTATTCCAGCACCGACGCCGGGCGCGACACGTGGTTTGCCGAAAACTTCGACTACATGAACCCGGTGATGAGCTTCCCGGTGAATCGCTTCTCGCTGCGCCCGCTCCTGGTCACGCGCAACGGCGTCAGCGAACTGATCCCGGCCAGGTCGGCCGCGCCGCTTGGTGTCAATCCGTACGCCGTCTGGCCAGGCATGCCGGCGTATCCCAACACG
>Ga0308417_1001235_pt1 | contig 17712 bp, 14 predicted proteins | sample HotsprSampleOS65_FD_203528 | JGI IMG/M metagenome (GOLD analysis project Ga0308417, IMG submission 203528) | Hot spring phototrophic mat microbial communities from Octopus Spring, Yellowstone National Park, Wyoming, United States - 20090730_OS65 ... | reverse complement strand
CAGATCCGGGACGGCTGGGGGCAGGCTTCCGGCGAGGAGCTGGAGGCGAACCGCGTGCAGGTGCGCGTTGCCGGCCGGGTGATGACGGTGCGGCGCATGGGCAAGGCGGGCTTCTTCCACATGCAGCAGCTCGGCGAGCGGCTGCAGGTGTATGTCCGCAAGGACGCGGTGGGCGAGAACGAATACCGCCTGTACCAGCTTCTCGATCTCGGCGACATCGTCGGCGTGGAAGGCTATCTGTTCCGCACGAAGACGGGCGAGCTGTCGATCCACGCCGGGAAGCTCACGTTTCTGTCGAAGAACCTGCTGGGGCTGCCGGAGAAATATCACGGGCTGGAAGACGTCGAACTGCGCTACCGGCAGCGGTATCTGGACCTGATCGCGAACCCGGAGGTGCTGAAGGTATTCGAAACGCGCGCGCGCATCATCGCCTCGCTGCGCCGGCAGCTCGGCGAACGCGGCTTCGTCGAGGTGGAGACGCCGATGATGCAGCCGCTGTACGGCGGCGCGGCGGCGCGCCCGTTCATCACCCACCACAACACGCTGGACATCGACCTCTATCTGCGCATCGCGCCGGAGCTGTATTTGAAGCGGCTGGTCACGGGCGGCATGGAGCGCGTGTTCGAAATCAACCGCAATTTCCGCAACGAGGGCATCTCGACGCGCCACAACCCGGAATTCACGATGCTCGAGTTCTACCAGGCTTACGCCGACTACCGCGACCTGATGGACCTGAGCTGCGAACTGCTGAAGCAGACCGCGCTGGACGCCACCGGGTCGACGAAGGTGAACTACAACGGCGTGGAACTCGACTTCGGCAACGTGCGGCGCTACCGGATGCGGGAAGCGGTGATCGAGTTCTGGAAGCACGGCCCCCGGCCCACGCCGGGCCAGGTGCAGGATCCGGAATGGCTGCTGCGCCACAGCGACAAGCAGACGCCGGGCGAGGCGCTGGTGGACCTGTTCGAGCGCCACTGCGAGGAGGCGCTGGTGCAGCCGACAATCATTTACGAATACCCGGTGGAGGTGTCCCCGCTGGCCAGGCAGAACCCGGAGGACCCGTCGATGACGGACCGCTTCGAAATCTACGCCGCGGGCATGGAAATCGGCAACGCCTTCACCGAGCTGAACGACCCCGACGAGCAGAGGCGGCGGTTCGAGATGCAGCTCGCCATGCGCGAGCGCGGCGACGAGGAAGCGCACCAGATGGACGAGGACTATCTGCGCGCGCTGTGCTACGGGATGCCGCCGGCGGCGGGCGAAGGGATCGGCATCGACCGCCTGGTGATGATCCTCACCGGGCAGAAGTCGATCCGCGATGTGATCCTGTTCCCGCTGCTGCGGCCCGAGGGCGAGATAGGCATCGCAGAGTGGCTCCGGCAGGCTTCATCGAAGTGACCCGCGCGTTTGAGTGGTTCGTGGCCGCGCGATACCTGCTGGCGAGGCGGCGGCAGGCGGTGATCCCGCTGGTGACGGCCGTATCGGTGGCGGGCGTGGCGGCGGGCGTGATGGCGCTGGTGATTGCGCTGGCGATCAACAGCGGGTTCCGGCAGGCGCTGGAAGGAAGCCTGCTGGGGGCGACGCCGCACGTGGTGCTGCTTGAGAAAACGCCCTCGACGGGCATCGGCAACTGGCGCGAGATCGCGTCGCGGGTGGCGCGGATCGACGGCGTCGCCGAGGCCGCCCCGGCCTTGTACGGCAAGGTGCTGGCCTCGGGCCCGATGCAATCGGCCGAGGCGACGCTGAAGGGCACGCGGCTGGATTCTCCGCAACTGCGGGCGCACATCCGCGAGGGCGGTGTCGAACAGATGGACGATGTGCGGGGGCTGCCGGGCATCGTGCTCGGGTCGCATCTGGCGGCGCGGATCGGCATGCGGACCGGCGACGTGGTGCGGATCCTGAGCCCGCAAGGAGAGATGACGCCGTTCGGCATGCGCCCGGTGGAGTTCCGTTTCCGCGTGGCGGCGATTATCGAGTCCGGCTTTTATGATCTGGACAACCAGATGGCGCTGACCACCATCGCGCAGGCGCAGCGGGTGCTGGCGCTGCCGGACGTGGTGAACGCCATCGAGCTGAGGCTGGACGACCCGTACCGCGCGCCGGAAGCAGCGCGCGCGGCGGAAGCGGCGGCGGGACCGGAGCTGGGGGCCTCGCACTGGATGGAGCAGAACCGGCAACTGCTAAACGCGCTGCGCATGGAGAAGACTGTTTCGGTCATCACCATCTCGCTGATCCAGCTTGTGGCCGCGCTGAACATTCTGACGGCGCTGTTTCTGCGCGTGATGGAGAAGAAGCGCGACATTGCGGTGCTTTTGTCGATGGGGGCGCGGCGGGCGCAGGTCGCGCGCATTTTCCTGTGGCAGGGGCTGATGCTGGCGGGCGCCGGCGTGGCGCTGGGCCTGGCGGCGGGCTACACGCTGAGCCTGCTGGCTGGGCGGCATCGCTGGATCCGCATCGACGAGGAGATCTACTCGCTGTCGTATGTGCCGTTCGATCCGCGGTGGGCGGACTCGCTGTGGATCGCCGCGCTGGCGCTCGGCGTGGCGCTGCTGGCGGCGTGGTATCCGGCGCGGGCGGCGGCCTCGGTGGCGCCCGCGGAGACATTGCGGTACGAATGAGGGGATTGCGGCCCCGCCTGCGGGGGGTCATGGAGACGGGTTCAGCAAGATGACGACAGGGGCTTTGCTCATTCACATCACGGGCCAGGACCGGCCGGGCGTGACCCATGCGCTGACTTCGGTGCTGGCGCATCACGGCGCGCGCGTGCTCGACATCGGGCAGGCGGTGATCCACGACGCGCTCGCCCTGGGCATACTGATCGAGCTGACGGCAACGCTGCGGACCTCCACGCTGATGACAGACCTGTTGCTGGAGGCGCACCGGCTGGGCGTGCAGGCGCGCTTCACGGAAGTGTCCGCGCCGCGCTATGCCGAGTGGGTGGGCCAGCAGCGCAAGCGCCGCTACATCGTGACCGCGCTGGGCCGCAGGCTGGATGCCGAGCACCTGGCCGGGCTGGCGGGCGAGATCGCGCACGCGGGGCTGAACATCGACCGGATCGACCGGCTTTCCGCGCGCGTCCCTTTGGATGAAGGACAAGCCGAGCCGAGGGCATGCGTCGAGATCACGGCAAGCAGCGCCAGCCCGGGCTGCGAACCCGACGAGGGCGCGCTGCGCACGGCGCTGGCGCGGCTGGCGGGCTCGTCGGGCATCGACATCGCGTTCCAGCATGACTCGGTGTGGCGGCGCCATCGCCGCCTGGTGGCGTTCGACATGGATTCAACGCTGATCCAGGGCGAAGTGATCGACGAGCTGGCCGCCGAGGCTGGCGTTGGCGAACAGGTGCGGCGGGTGACGGAAGCGGCCATGCGGGGCGAGATGGACTTTGAGCAGGCGTTCCGGCAGCGGGTGGCGCTGCTGCGCGGCCTGCGCGAGGAGGCGTTGCAGCGGGTGGCGGAGCGGATCCCGCTCACCGAGGGCGCGGAGCGGCTGACGCGGACATTGAAGCGCCTCGGCTACCGCATGGCGATTCTCTCCGGCGGATTCACGTTTTTCGGCCGGATTTTGCAGGACAGGCTGGGCATCGATCACCTGCACGCGAACACGCTGGTGGTGCGCGGCGGGGTGGTGACGGGCGAAGTGGCGCCGCCGGTGGTCGACGGGGCGGAGAAGGCGCTGCGGCTGCAGGCGCTGGCATCCGGGCAAGGGCTGGATCTGGAACAGTGCATTGCCGTGGGCGACGGCGCCAATGACCTGCCGATGTTGCGGCTGGCCGGGCTCGGCATTGCGTTCCGCGCCAAGGCGGTGGTGCGGGCGGGCGCGCGCCAGTCGATTTCCGCCATGGGGCTGGACGGCATACTTTACCTGCTGGGGCTGCGCGACCGCGACACGCTCAACGACGAGGGCTCGTGTGCGGCTCAACCGAGCGGATAGCCTTTCGGCACCATGAACGTGCGCTTCCAGCGCGTCTTGGTGAAGAAGTTCAACCCCAGATCGATCAGGTGTTCGATCGAGATGAAGTTTGGATCGGCGAGCCGGTGCGTGGGAGCGTCGTAAGACCAGAAGATGATGGAGGGCTTGCCGATGATATTTTCTCTCGGAACGAAGCCCCAGTAGCGCGAGTCGAGGGAGTTGTCGCGGTTGTCGCCCATGGCGAAATAATGGCCGGGCGGGACGACCACCTCGCCGTTGACCACATGGCGCATGAGCATGTCGTAAGCGGCTTCGGCGAGCCGCGTGTTCGGCTCGGAGGGGAAATTGTCGCGGTAGGAGTCCACGTAGGGAGTCTTGTGGACAACATAGGGCTCCTGGACCGCCTTGCCGTTGAGATAGAGCTGCTTGTTGACGATGCGGATGCGGTCCCCCGGCACGCCGACGATGCGCTTGATGTAATTCTCGCGCGGGTTGACGGGAAACTTGAACACCACGATGTCGCCGCGCTTGACTTCGACATAAGGCAGGAGAAAGCGGCTCACGGGACCGGCGGGCGCGTAGGAGAGCTTGTCGACGAACATGTGATCGCCGATGAGCACGGTGTCCTCCATCGAGCCGGTGGGGACGACGAATGCCTGCAGCAGCGTGGTGGTGCCAAACAGGAGCAGGATGATCGTCACTGCCCATTCGGAGACAAATGAGCGGACTTTTTCTGCCAGATCGGGCTTGAAATCCTTTTCTTTCTCAGCAGGCGGCGTCGATGTTTTTTTCGCTGAATTCTTCATGGCGGTAAGGCTTTACGGCTGCATGGCGTGGCCGCGGATCAGCAGGAAGGTGCGGCGCCAGCGTGTCTTGGAAACGAAATTCACGGCCAGATCCTTCCAGTGCTCCAGTTGAAAGCCGGGACCGGCGAGCCGGTGCGTAGGAGCATCGTAGGACCAGTAAACCAGCAGGGGTTTTCCGACAATATTCTCCCGCGGCACGAAGCCCCAATAGCGGGAATCCAGGCTGGAATCGCGGTTGTCGCCGAGAACAAAATAGGCGTCCGGCGGAACGACCACTTCCCCGCCCTGCACGTGCCGCTCGAGCATCCGCTCCGCGCGCCGGTCGATGCGCGTGTTGGGCTCGGACGGGAAATTGTCGCGATAGGAGTCGATATAGCTGGTCTTGTGGACTTTGTATGGCTCCTCGATGCGGCGCCCGTTGAGGAAGACTTCCTTGTTCACAATGCGGATGCGGTCTCCCGGAAGGCCGATGACGCGCTTGACGAACGTCTGCCGCACATCCACCGGGTAGCGGAACACGACGATGTCGCCGCGCTTGACCGGGGTATAGGGCAGCAGGTAACGGCTGACCGGACCGGCGGGAGCGAAAGCCAGCTTGTCCACCAGCAGATGGTCTCCGATGAGCAGGCTGTCCTCCATCGAGCCTGTGGGGATGACAAAGGCCTGAACCAGCGTCGTCGTGCCGAACAGCAGCAGGATGATGGTGATGGTCCACTCCGACAGGGCATGGCGGGCGGACCCGGCGGAGGCGTGGGGCGCCTCGGGCGGCGGCGCCAGCCCGGACTCGGGCGCGGGTTCAGGCTGAACGAGCGGGCTGTCCGGCGTCACCCTTGTCATTGTACTGGATTGGCCGGCGCGGGCTGCCGGGCCGGCTCCGGCTGCGGGAGGAGGCGGACCTGCAGCGACTCGGACAGCACGTTGCCGGGGCTGAGGACGGCTTCAACCCGGAAGCGCACGTCCGGGCTCGCGTTGCGGTAGATGAGCGCGCCGCGAGAGATGTCTTCCTTGCGCAATTCGATGATTTTGGTGTTGTCACCGTCACGGATGACGAGCGACGCGCTCTGGCAAGCCTCCAGCGCCGGAGCGCGGGGATTCCAGCGGAAGTGGATGGCATCGCCGAACTGCAGCGCCGAAAGGCCGAGCGCGTAAGGATCCGCGGGCGGCGGCGGGGGAGCGGGACGGGAGAGACCGCCCGCGATCTGCACGCCGATGGCAACGCCCGCCAGCAGGAACGTGAACAGGGCGGCCACCCACAACCAGGTATAGGAAGCGCGCGTCGCGGCAACGGGCTCGGGCGCCGTCAAATCCGTTTCCAACGCCGCCGGAAGCGCGTCCGGCTCTGCTGACGCCGAGACGGGCTGCGGCTCGGCAGCGGGCGCCTCGGCCGCGGGCGCCGCAGCGGCGCCACGGGGCGTCGCCCCGCCGCCCATCTCCTTCCTCCGGAAAACGAACGTGGCGGGCGGCGGTCCGGGGCGGAAGCCGCCCGCGCCGCGCAGAAAAAATGCGGCATCCGCGGGCCTGACGGCATAAGGCCTCACCACCAGGCACACAGCCCGCGTGCCCGGGAAGAACGCATCCAGCAGTCCCACATCCTCCGCCGTGAGCTCGAGATCGCCGCGCGTATGCGTGCGGTACAGGCCCACGGCCTGCAGCCGGGCGCTCTTGCCGTTCAAACCGGCCAGCAGTTCGGCCAGCGCTTCGCGGTCTTTTGGCGAAAGTTGGAAGTTCGGCCCGTAGAGATGCTCGCAATCGAAGGGGGCACAATCCGTGATGCGGACAACCGCCGGCGCCGTGCCGCTGTCAGTGCTGCCGAGCAGAATCCCGCCCACCTCAATGCCGCGGCGCGGCAAAGCGCTGAGGCCGCGCAGCGCCTCGGCGGCGATGCGGTCCACGACGAGGAAATCGATCCAGATCTGCGCCTGCGGCAGGAGGCCTTCGTAAAGGTAGCCTCGGTGTCCCGGCACGAATTGTTCACCGGATGCCATGGCTGGTGGCGCCCGCGAGGGGCGGCGGGTCCAGCCGTCTTCCCTGGCGGGCTTCCCTATTATCGCCAACAGCGCGGACCCGCGGGCGCGCGGGCCGCCTTACAATGGCCGTGTGGCCGGCACGCTGTTTGTGGTCGCAACTCCGATCGGCAATCTCTCCGATCTCAGCTTCCGCGCGGTGGAGACTCTGCGCTCGGCAGACTGGATCGCCTGCGAGGACACGCGGCATACGCGCAAGCTGCTCTCCCATTACGGCATCGAGGGCCGACTCGTCAGCTACCACGAACACAACGAGAAGGAGCGGAGCGAGGAGCTGCTGGAGCGGTTGGAGAAGGGCGCCACGATTGCCCTCGTCACAGACGCCGGCACGCCTCTGATTTCCGACCCCGGCTTCCGCCTCGTGCGCAAAGCCTCGGAGATGGGCCTCCGCGTGGTTCCCGTGCCCGGGGCCTCTGCCATCATGGCGGCGTTGTGCGCCGCAGGCCTGGAAACGGACCGCTTCTATTTCGGAGGTTTTCTGCCCCGAAAGCCGGCCGAGCGGCGCAGGCTGCTCCAGGAGCTTTCCCCGCTGGAAGCGACGCTGATCTTTTATGAAGCCCCGCACCGCATCCGGCAGACTCTCGAGGACATCGAAGCCGTGATGGGCGCCCGGCCGGTGGTGATCGCGCGGGAACTGACGAAACTGCACGAGGAATTCCTGCGCGGTTCGGCTGCCGGGTTGCTGGAGCAGCTGGAGCGACGCGGCGCCGTGCAGGGCGAGATCACGCTCCTGATCGGAAAGGGCGAATCGAAGGCAGTTGCAGGCGGCGGCCAGGAAAGCGTGGCCGGGCAACTGCAGCGCCTGGAACAGGAAGGCATGCCGAGGATGGAGGCGATCAAGGCGCTTTCCCGGCGTCTGGGGCTGCCCAAGCGCGAGGTATACCGGCGGGCGGGTATGAAGAATTGACGCTCCCGCCCGAGTCCAGCTGCGGAATCTCAGCCGCTGCTCCGTTGCATCCAGAGGCGCCTCGCGTCTTCCATGGCCGATTTCATGTCTTCGTGATGGGCCAGTCCGCCTTCCAGAAACTGCAGCCCCCCGAGGAGCCATTCGGCGATGGCTGGATTGCTGAGAGAATAGAAGACGTGCCTGCCCTGGCGCCTCTCGTGGACCAGGTGATGGGCGCGGAGAATCGACAGATTTTGGGAAACGGACGAATGGCTGATGCCCAACAGTTGCTGAAGGCCATTGACATCCCGCTCGCCCGCATGGAGCTCGATCAGAATCCTCAGGCGGTGCGGGTGGGAGATGGCTCCAAGCAATTCAGCCAACTCTCTGGCGATCAAAGCTCGAGCAGGAATGGCCTAACCTCCGGTCGCGAAACCAGATGAGAAATCCTTGACCTTGATTATCACGGAAACTCTGCATCACAGTCAAACATCTAAATGAATCGAATCCATCAGGCCCGGGGACGGTCGCCCCGACCGGGCCGCTCAGCGTCTGTGGCGCGAACCCCTGCCGGACCGGGAGCCGGGATCGGGCGGAACGGCCCCAAGTTGCGGCTCATCGCGGCGGCAGGCGCAACAGCAGTCCGGATAGGCCGCTCAGCGAAAACAAAGCAGGAACAACCGGCGCATGGCAGCCAAGGAAGCACAACTGACCGTTTATCACTCTGTTCATCCATTCATCCGGCTGCGGCGGTGGCTCCAACTGGAGTCGGAAGACGCCTGGGTGGTGGTGATTTACACCGCCGCAACGGGTCTCATCTCCCTGGTGGTGCCGGTGGCGGTGCAGGCGGTGGTCAACACCATTGCTTTCGGGACGCTGCTGCAGCCGCTGGCGGTGCTGACGATCCTCGTGTTTGTGGCACTGCTGGCCGTGGCGTGGCTGAACGGCTACCGGCAGTACGTGGTGGAAATGATCCAGCGGAGGATCTTCGTCCGCCTGGCTGGCGACGTGGCCGACAAGCTGGTGCGGGTGGAACCCAAGGCATTTGACCGCTACCACGGGCCCGAGCTGGTGAACCGTTTCCTGGAAGTGGTGACGGTGCAGAAAGCCGGCGCGACGCTCCTGCTGGACGGGCTGACGGTGGCGGTGCAGACGTTGATCGGGATGATCCTGCTGGCGGTCTACCATCCGTTCCTGCTGGCGTTCGACGTTCTGCTGGCGCTGAGCCTCTTCGTGGTGCTGGTGCCGATGGGATCGGGCGCCGTTCCGACGGCCGTCAAGGAATCCGAGGCGAAATACAACCTGCTGGCGTGGCTGGAGGAGCTGGCGAGGCACCAGATCGCGGTGAAATCTCGCGCGGGGCTCGCCCTGGCCATGGAACGGACCAACGAGCTGGTGAAGGATTACCTGCACTACCGCGCGGCGCATTTCCGCATTCTGATCCGGCAGATCGTGGGCTCGTTCGTTCTCCAGGCCTTTGCGAGCGCGACGCTGCTGGGCGTGGGGGGATGGCTGGTGATCGACCGCCAGATGACTCTGGGCCAGCTTGTGGCGGCCGAGCTGGTCGTGGCTTTGGTGACCAGCGGCATCACGAAATTCGGAAAGCATCTCGAGCTGTTCTACGACCTGATGGCCTCGCTCGACAAGCTGGGCTATCTGACGGACTTGCCGAAAGAGCGCGAGGACGGCGAAGCTTTTCCCCGCAGGAACGGAGCCGCATCGGTGCGGCTGGTTTCGGCAACCGTTGTGGCTGGAGATTCGATCCCTTTGCTGCGCGACGTCACGGTCGAGGCCGGAGCGGGAGAGCGGATCGGCCTGCTGGGTTCGACGGGAAGCGGCAAGAGCACGCTGCTCGACGTATTGTACGGGCTGCGCCAGCCGGGCAGGGGCCGGGTGGAGATCGACAACCGGGACTACCGCGAGCTGAGCCTGGACGACCTGCGCGACCAGATCGCGCTGGTGCGCGAGCCGCAGATTTTCGAGGGCACGGTGGTGGAAAACCTGCGGCTGGGCCGGGAAGACCTGACGACGGACCGCGCGCGCGTGGCTTTGGAAGAAGTGGGCCTGCTCGAGCATATTCTGAAAATGCCGGATGGCGTGCACACGAAGCTGTCGACCGGCGGAGCGCCGCTCTCGGCAGGGCAGACGATCCAGTTGGAGCTGGCCCGTGCGCTGGCTCACGAGCCGCGCGTGCTGGTGCTGGACGAATGCCTGGACTGGCTGGAGGACCTGCCCGAGCGCGGGCGGCTGCTGGATCTGGTTTTCAGGCCGCGGGACCGCTGGACGGTGATCGTGGCCAGCCACAATGGGGAAATCCTGAGGCGGTGCGACCGCGTCTATGAGATCCGGGACGGACGCCTCCTGGAGGTGAGGAGATGAGTACTCATGTGCTGCCTGTGATGGCCGAACTTGACAGCGGGAAACGGATCCGCACCGTGGCCCGCTCGCTGTTGGTTCTCTTTGTGGCATCCACGGTGGCGCTGATCTTCACGCCGTGGCAGCAGAGCGTTTCGGGCATGGGGCATGTGTCGGCGCTGACGCCGGTGGAGCGCGTGCAGGCCATCAGCGCGCCGGTGGAGGGCCGCGTGGCCCGGTGGCATGTGACGGAAGGCGTGCACGTGCGCCAGGGACAGCTCATCGTGGAGCTGACTGACAACGACCCGATGATCGTGGACCGCCTGCGCAATGAGAGACAGGCCGTGGTCGAGCGCCTGATGATGGCCGAAGGCCGGGCGGCGGCCCATGAAGAGAGGCTGGGGCGCTTGCAGGAGTCGAAGACCAACGCCGTCAACGCGGCGCGCAACCGCGTGCAGATGGCCAACGAGCGCATTGTGCAGAACGAACAGGCCATGCGGGCCGCCGAGGAGCGCCTGACGGCGGCGCGGCTCAACATCGCCCGGCAGAAGAGCCTGCTCGAGCGGGGACTGACCAGCCAGCGGACCGTCGAGCTGGCGCAGCAGGAGTTCGCCACGGCGGAAGCGGAAGTGCGGCGTGCCGTGGCGTCGCTGAACGCCGCGCGCACCGAGCGGCAAGCCCTCGAGGACGATCTGCGCAAGGTGACGGCCGACGCCGACGCAGCGATCGAGAGCGAGCGGGCGGCGTTGAACCTGGCGCGCGCCGAGATCGCCAACATCAAGGCGGAACTGCAGCGCGTGGACTCGCGACTGGCGCGGCAGCAGACCCTCAAAGTGTTCGCGCCGCGCAACGGGACCGTTCTGCGGCTGCTGGCGCAACCGAACAGCGAGCTGCTGAAAGGCGGCGAGCCGGTGGCGTTGTTCGTGCCGGACGCGCAGGAGCCGACCGTGGAGCTGTGGCTGGACGGGATGGACATGCCGCTGGTGCAGGTGGGTGACAAGGTGCGGCTCCAGTTCAACGGGTGGCCGGCCATCCAGTTCGTGGGCTGGCCGGCGGTGGCGGTGGGCACGTTCGGCGGCGTGGTGAGGCTGGTGGACGCCGCGGAGACCAACGGCGGCAAGTTCCGCATCCTCATCACTCCCGACCCGGAAGACGATCCCTGGCCCTCGGCCCGCTATCTGAGGCAGGGCGTGCAGGCCAAAGGGTGGGTGTTGCTGCGGCAGGTGACGCTCGGCTGGGAGCTGTGGCGGCGGTTCAACGGATTCCCGCCGGTGATCGCGGAAAACGAGCCCGGGGCGGCAGGGGCGAAAGGAAAGAAGAAGTGATGCGGTCGCTGCTCTGGTTCGCCGCCGCATTGCCTCTGGCGGCGCAGGAACCCCTGCGGCTGGAGGAGGTGCTGGAATCCGTCGACCGGCACTACCCGCCGTTGCTGGCAGCCTTGCAGGACCGCGTGCTGGCTTCCGCCGACGTGCTGGTGGCCACGGGACGCTTCGATCTGTCGCTGAAGAGCGGCTATGAGGGCGATTATCTCGGCCAATACCGCAACGACGTGTACCGCACAGGCATCGAGCAGGCGACGCAGTTCCAGGGCATGACCTACTTCGCCGGCTATCAGCTCGGGCGGGGCAGCTTCGCTTCCTATGACGGGAAGTTGCAGACCGACACCGGGGGCGAATACAAAGCTGGCGTCAAACTGCCGCTGTTTCGGGACCGCTCGATCGATGCGCGCCGCGCGGATCTCCAGAAGGCACTCATCGGCAGGCGGATCGCCGACCTGGGCATCGACCAGCAGAGGCTGGTGATCCTGCAGATCGCCACGCGCCGGTATTACGAGTGGCTCGCCGCGGGGCAGCGCTACAACGTGGCCAAATCGGTATTGCAAGTGGCGGAGCAGCGTGACGGCCAGTTGCGCGAGGCTGCGCGGCTGGGCCAGATTCCGGCGGTCGACGTCACCGACAACCAGCGCGCCATTCTCACTCGGCGCGCCCAACTGATTGAAGCCGAGCGCGCGTTGCAACAGGCGGCGATCGAACTCTCGCTGTTTTACCGCGACGCCTCCGGCGCGCCCGTGCTGGCCGGCGCAGAACGGCTGCCCCGGGCGTTCCCCGCCGCGCGCGACATGGACGAGCAGCGGCTGAAGGATGACATCGAGCTTGCCCTGAAACGGAGGCCGGAGATCCTGCGCTTCCGCGAGCAGCGCAACCAGGTGGAGGTCGACCGCAAGCTGGCGCAGAACCAGTTGCTGCCCAATGTGGATGTTTCGCTCAGCTTCACGAGTCAGCTTGGCGAGCGGCGCGTCGGCCGCGGCCCCAACGATCTGATTGCGTCCCTCGTTTTCGACCTGCCCGCGCAGCGGCGCGTGGCCAAGGGGCGCGATCTGGCGGCGCTGGCGCGCATCGAGCAGTTCGACCAGCGCGAGCGTTTCGCCCGCGATCAGGTGGAAGCCGAGGTTCGCGACGCCTATTCCGCGCTGAAAACCGCCTACGACCGGGCCCGCGTCCTGCGGGAGGAGGTGGAAGTGGCGCGGCAACTGGAAGTGGCCGAGCGCGTGCGCTTCGAGTTGGGCGAAGGGAACCTGTTTTTGGTGAACCTCCGCGAGCAGGCCACCTACGAGACGGAGCTGCGCGAGGTTGCGGCGCTGACGGAGTATTTCCGGGCGCTGGCGTTCTACGAATTCGCCATCGCCGAGGCGATCAGCCGCCCGCGCAAGCCCTGAACGCACCGGCCGCGCCTACAAGGCGAGCTTGCCCTCGTAGACCATGTCTTTGAGCCGGAACTTCTTCTTCACTTCCATGGGGCCGCGGCGCATGCAGAACTCCACTTCCTTGTCTTCGAGCTCGATCGGGTGATCCTTGGGGAAGTGGAAAATCAGGACGCCGCGCTGGCCGGGAGGCGCCACCACGGACGAGGGATGGAGCTTTTCGTGGTCCTTCCAGGCGAGCCAGGTGTTTTCTTTCAGCTCGGCCATCCATTGTTCGGGGTTGCCGCGGCGGTCTTGCGGAGAGGCGCCCGATTGCGGCGGCGGCGTTGCGGTCCCGCGCGGGCCCGCCCCCGGTCTTGCGCCTCCTTCGGGAGGACCGCCGAGGGGCGGCCCGATGACGGCGATGACATAGTCCGGCTCTTCCCGCTCGACGAACTCGCGCGCCTGCGGCGAAGTGTCCGCTTCCGCGCCCATGCGGGCGCGCACGGCAGCCAGTTTCATCGGCTTGGCCGACTGCCAGCGGATCTGGAACTGGATGGACGGCGCCATCGCGCCCCCCATGCCTTCCCCTGTGCCGGCGCGGCCGCCGCCCATGCCCCCCTCGCTGCCTGCGCCGACGCTGGCGTCCGGCATCGAGCCGCCCACGCCGCCGCCGCGCCCTCCCCTCCCGCCGCGGCCGCCGCCCATGGGCATGCCGCCTCCCATGGTGAGGGAAACGGATTTCGACCACGGCGAATCCGACAGGATCCTTTGCACATCTTTTTCGACCCATTGCGCCGGAGGCTTGGTCCAAGGGTCGGCCGCCCTCGCCGGCAACGGGAGGACCGCGGCGAGGGAGGCGAACAGGCTTCGGCGGCAGATCAGATTCATGGCTCGCTCCGAGCCTAATATATCGCAGCAGCAGGCCGGCGGCCCCGCGATTCTCCGCCGGCCGGCGAAGCAGTGTCATGATAGGGAGTTCACGGTGATTCTTGCATGCCGCTGGTCTCCATCCTGATACCCGCATATAACGAAGAAGAGTTCCTCCCTGCCGTGATCGAGCGCGTGCTGGCCGCGCCGCTGCCTGCGGGCGTGGAGCGGGAAATCCTGATCGTCGACGACGGTTCCACCGACGGGACGCCGGAAGCCGTATTGGCCGCGGCGCGCCGCGCGCCGGAGCTGATCCGCGTTCTCCGGCACGAGCGCAACCGCGGCAAAGGGGCCGCAATCCGGACGGCGCTGGCTGAGGCGCGCGGCGAGTTCGCGCTCATCCAGGACGCCGATCTCGAATATGACCCGCGCGACTACCCGGCATTGCTTGCGCCGCTGCTGGAAGGGCGCGCCGACGCCGTTTACGGCACGCGTTTCTCCGTCGGGCTGGAGCGGCGCGTTCTCTACTATTGGCACTCGGTCGCCAACCGGTGGCTGAACGCGCTGGCCAATGCCGCGGCGGATTTGAACCTCACCGACGTCTGGACCGGATACAAGGCGTTCCGCACGGCGCTGATACGCAGCATTCCTTTGCGGTGCGACGGATTCAGTTTCGAGGTGGAGCTGACGCTGAAACTCGCCCAGCGCGAAGCCGTGGTATATGAGACACCCATCCGGTATCATGGCCGCACCAGAGATGAGGGGAAGAAGATCCGGGCGCGGGACGCATTGTGGGGCCTGCTGGCGCTGGCCCGCTTCGCCTGGCAGCGCGACACTTACAAAGAGGCCGGCCCGGAGATCCTGGACCGCCTCTCCGGCACCAAGCGGTTCAACGCCTGGATGGCGGAGACGATTGCGCCGTTCGTGGGGCGCAGGGTTCTGGAAATCGGCGCGGGCATCGGCAACCTCACGCGCCGGCTGGCGCCGGGGCGCGAACTTTACATCGCCACGGACATTGATGGCGAGCACCTGACGCGGCTCGCCGCGCGGCTCGCGCACCGTCCCCTGGTGCGTGCTGCGCGCCTCGACCTGACCCGCAGCGAGGACTTCGAACCCTTCCGCGAAAAGGTGGACACGGTGGTCTGCCTGAATGTGGTGGAACACGTCGAGGACGACGCGCAGGCTCTCCGCAACCTGCATGGCGTGCTGGCGCCGGGCGGGAGGGCCATCGTGCTTGTGCCGCAAGGCAAAGAGATCTACGGCGAGCTCGACGTGGTCCTGGGGCACTGGCGGCGCTACACGGAGGAGGAACTGCGCTGCAAGATGGAGCAGGCCGGATTTGCCGTGGAGCGCGTGTTCGGGTTCAACCGCGCGACGCGGCCGGGATGGTGGTGGAACGGGCGCGTGTTGAAGCGCCGCACTTTCAGCCGCGTGCAGCTCTGGGTGTTCGACCGGCTGGTGTGGCTTTGGAAACGCCTGGATGCGTGGCTGCCCTGGCCGGGCGTTTCTCTGATCGCCATCGGGCGGAAGACGGCGGACGAAAGCGCTCAGACGAGATAGTCTTTCAGTTTTTCGAGCAGGGATTTCTCCTGCGGGTCGCTTTCGTCCGGGAGGGTCTCGCGGAGCTGCTCGAACAGCTTGCGCTGCTCGCGGGTGAGTTTGCGCGGGATGCGCACGTCGAGATGAACCACGACGTCGCCGCGGCCTTTGCCGTGCAGGTGCGGCACGCCGCGGCCCTTGAGGCGGAGCGTCTCGCCGCTCTGCACGCCTTCCGGCACCTTGACCGTTTGCACGCCCTCGAAGGTGAGGATGTTGAGTTCCGTGCCGAGCGCGGCCTGGGCCACGTTCAGAGGCACTGTGCAGTGGAGGTCGTTTTCGCGCCGGTCGAACACCGGATGCGGTTTGACGATGATGAAGACGTAGAGGTCGCCCGGCGGACCGCCGTTTGCTCCCGGCTGCCCCTCGCCGGAAACGCGCAGCTTGTCGCCGCTGCTGATGCCGGGCGGGATCTGGATCTTCCGCTTGTGGGTGGTGCGGACAAACCCTTCCCCCTGGCATTGCCGGCAGGGGCGCCGCAGAATGCGCCCCGCGCCGCCGCACTGCGGACAGGTGCGGCGGATGGTGAGGAATCCCTGGCGGTAGAACGTCTCGCCGCGCCCGTGGCAAGCCGAACAGGTGGTCCAGCCGTCGTGCGCCTCGGCGCGCGAACCCTGGCAGGCCGGGCAGGTCTCCAGCCGCGGCACCTGGATTTCCACTTCTTTGCCGAAGATGGCGTCCTGCAATTCGATTTCGAGATCAAAGCGGGTGTCATCTCCGCGCTGCGGGCGGTTGCGCCGCCGCCCCGAGGACCCGAACAGATCGCCGAAGCCGAAAAAGTCGCCGAAAACGTCGGCGAAATCGGCGAAGGCTTCCGGGTCAAAGCCCGGCGCAGCGGCGCCGGAAAGCCCCTGATGGCCGTAAGCGTCATACAGGCGGCGCTTCTCGGGGTCCGACAGCACGCTGTAGGCCTCGGCAGCCTCCTTGAATTTCTCCTCGGCGTGCTTGTCGCCCGGGTTGCGGTCCGGGTGGTACTTCAGCGCCAGCTTGCGGTAGGCGCTTTTCAGCTCCTGCTCGGAGGCCGAGCGGGAGACGCCGAGGACCTCGTAGTAGTCGCGCTTGGTCACGATCCGCTCTTGACGGCGACGCGCACGAGAGCTTCGCGGAGCAGCCGCCCCTTGTAGGTGTAGCCGCGCTGGAGTTCGGCAACGACAGTGTCCTGTTCGACATCCGGGTCTTCGACGCGCTCGATGGCGTGGTGCACGGCCGGATCGAAAGGCTTGCCCTGCGCCTCCAACGGCTCAACGCCCAGCTTGCGCAGCGAGTCGGAAAAGCGCTGGCAGATGAGTTCCACCCCCCGGGCGTAGTCGGAGTCCGTGGTGGGAGTCTTGAGGGCGCGTTCGAGGTCGTCGAGCACTGGCAACAGCGTCGCTAGCGCGCCGGCGGCGGCGTACTCGATGGCTTCCAGGCGTTCGCGCTCGCTGCGTTTGCGGAAGTTGTCGAACTCCGCCGCCAGCCGCAGCAGACGGTCCTGCAGCTCGGCCTTTTCCTGGGCGAGCCGGTCCCGCTCGGCGGCCAGCGCTTCCGCCTCCGAAGAGGCGGCAGAGGGCGTCTCGCCCAGCCCGAGAGCAGATTGCGCTTCCTCGGAGAGGGAAGCGACATCTTCTGTGGTTGCGTTGGGAACTTCCTGTTCAGACATACAACGAAAGCCTACAGCCCAAATCCCAGAGTAGCAGGCAGCCCGATTATTGCGGCGCGCACTGCAGGAGAGACCGCAACTGCACCACCGCCGCCATCACCCGCGGATAGTTCATCCGCAGCGGACCCAACACGGCCAGGCGCGTCTGCAGCCCGCCGGGGCCTTCCACGGCCACGCCGACAAGCGCGAAGTCCCGCATTGCCGGATGCGCCTGGGCCAGCCCGATGTGCACCTGCAACCCGTCTGCGCCGGCATCGAGGAACTGGTCCAGCAGCTCGATCAGCCGGTGTTTCTCTTCCAGAGCCCGGAACAGCTCCCGCAGCCGCTCCCGCGTGACCTGCAGATCAAGCCCCAACAGATTGGAGGCGCCCTCCAGGTAAACGCGCGGCGGCAACTCGAACGACAGCAGCCCCTGCGCATGCAGGAGCTGGAGCCGGCGCATCAGCAGGTCGTACACGGCCCGCTCCTCCGCCACCATGCGGTCCAGCTCGGCGCGGATGTCGCGGAGGCGCCAGCCGGAAAAGTGCTGGTTGACGTAATTCCGAATGGATTGCAGCTCGTCCTGCGTCACCGGCTCGGGCAGTTGCGCCACCTGGTTGTGAACCAGGCCGTCGCGGGTCACGACGATCATCAGGATGCGGCCGTCGGGCAGCCGGATCAGATCAATCTGATCCAGCAACTGCGCCGATGCCGGGATGGCGGCGGCAATGCCCACATTGCGCGTCAGCGATGTGAGCAGATGCGAAGCCTGCTGCACGCACTCGTCCGGGCTGCCGAACGCGGCCAGCTCGCTGCGCAGCTTCTCATTGGCCGGCACAGGCCGCAGCCCGGCGGCGACGCTGGCGGCGTAGTGCTCGAACGCCTTGGCAGTGGGCACGCGCCCCGCCGACGTGTGCGGCTGTTCCAGGTAGCCCATCTCGGCAAGGTCGGCCATGATGTTGCGGATG
>Ga0308417_1001233_pt1 | contig 17714 bp, 12 predicted proteins | sample HotsprSampleOS65_FD_203528 | JGI IMG/M metagenome (GOLD analysis project Ga0308417, IMG submission 203528) | Hot spring phototrophic mat microbial communities from Octopus Spring, Yellowstone National Park, Wyoming, United States - 20090730_OS65 ... | reverse complement strand
TGGGCCTTGTGGATCATCATGCGGATCACCTCGTGCGCCTTGCCCAGCCGCCGCTCGAGCTGGTCGCGATACTCGTCGAGGTCGATGGGAAGCTGAGCCACACCGCTGTCGATGGCCGCCTTGGCTACGGCCGGCGCCACCCACAAAAGCACGCGGTGATCGAAGGGCTTGGGGATGATGTATTCGCGGCCGAACTCGATTCGGTCGACCCCGTAAGCCCGGCGGACCGAATCGGGAACATCCTGGCGCGCCAGCGCTGCCAGGGCGTAGGTCGCCGCCAGCTTCATCTCCTCGTTGATGGCTGTGGCGCGTACGTCCAGGGCTCCGCGAAAGATGAAGGGAAAACCCAGGACGTTATTGACCTGGTTGGGGTAATCGCTGCGACCGGTGGCCATGATGACGTCATCGCGCGTGGCCAGAGCGAGCTCCCAGGAGATCTCCGGATCCGGGTTGGCCATCGCGAAGACGATCGGGTTGTCGGCCATCGAGCGCAGCATCTCGGGCGTGACGCAGTTGGCCACCGAGAGGCCGCAAAAAACGTCGGCGCCGCGCAAGGCCTCAGCCAGCGTCCGGGCGTCGGTTTCGCGGGCGAACTGCTCCTTATATCGATTCATGCCTTCGCGGCGACCTTTATAAATGACGCCCTTGGTGTCGCACACGATGAGGTTTTCCGGCCGGACGCCCAGCCGCAGGTAGTGGATGGCGCAGGCGATGCCGCTGGCGCCGGCGCCGTTGATGACGACCTTCACCCGGTCGATCCGCTTGCCGGCCAGATCGAGCGCGTTCAACAGAGCGGCGCCGGAGATGATGGCGGTGCCGTGCTGGTCGTCGTGGAAGACGGGGATGCGGAGAGTGCGGCGCAACTCCTCTTCGATCTCGAAACATTCCGGCGCCTTGATGTCCTCCAGATTGATCCCGCCGAAGGTCGGCTCCAGGAGCTGGCAGGCCCGGATCACCTCTTTGGGATCTTCGGTGGCCAGTTCGATATCGAAGACGTCGATGTCGGCGAAGCGTTTGAACAGAACGCCCTTGCCTTCCATCACCGGTTTGCCCGCCAGCGCCCCGATGTTGCCAAGTCCGAGCACGGCCGTGCCGTTGGTCACCACCGCGACCAGATTGCCTTTCGAGGTGTACTTGTAGGCGAGACTTGGGTCGCGATGAATCGCCAGGCAGGGCACCGCCACGCCCGGGCTGTAGGCCAGCGAAAGATCCCGCTGTGTTCGGCAAGGTTTCGTTGCCACGATCGCCAGTTTTCCCGGCGGCGCGGCGGCATGATAGTCAAGCGCGTCCTGGTCGCGGATGGCCATGCTCGAGTCGCCTCCTTTCCTGCTCCGATTGTCGCGCATTTCGGCTCTTTGCGGAGCAGGGCCGTTCGGGCTTGCCTAAGATAGAATAGGGCGATGGCCGAAGAACAGAAATCGGTGCCGAGCTTCGAAGAGAGCCTGGCCGAATTGGAGGCCGTCGTCAAGCAGCTGGAGAGCGGCGAGCTGCCGCTCGAGAAAGCCATCGAGGTATTCGAGCGGGGCATCGCGCTGAGCGAAGCCTGCCGGAAGCAACTGCAAGCGGCCGAAACGAAGGTGGAAATCCTGTTGCGGCGCAACAACGAATTCGAGCCGCACCCCTTCGAGCCGCAAGAGCCGTGACGCCGGCGCCCATCGCACACGGCCGGTCCGCCAATGCGGGGCCCCGCTGAATGGGTAGCCGATGACGCTCCGTGAATATCTTGCGGCGCGGCAACGACAGATCGAGGCCGCGCTGGACGCTTGGGTTCCCCCGGAGACGACGCCGCCGGAGACGATTCATCGCGCCATGCGATACAGCCTGTTCGCCGGCGGCAAGCGCATCCGCCCCATCCTGTGCCTGGCCGCCGCCGAAGCGGTCCGCGATGATCCGGCCGGCGTGGAGGACGCCGCCTGCGCCCTCGAGCTGGTGCACACCTACTCTCTGATTCACGACGACCTGCCGGCGCTGGACAACGACGCGTTGCGCCGCGGGCGACCCACTGCGCACATCGTGTTCGGCGAAGCCATAGCCATCCTGGCCGGCGACTCGCTGCTGACGCTAGCCTTTCAGGTGCTTTCGGAGATGAACGGCGCCAGCGCCGAATGCCGCCTGCGATTGTGCCGGGAGCTGGCCACGGCCGCGGGCACCGTCGGAGGGATGATCGCCGGTCAGGTGCATGATCTGGAGGGCGAGGGCAAGCCGCCGACGCCGGAGCTGTTGGAGCAGATCCACCGGGCCAAAACCGGCGCTCTGCTGCGAGCGAGCCTTCGAATCGGCGCTATCTACGCCGGAGCCGGCGAGGACGAGCTCGAGGCGCTCTCCCGCTACGGGGACCACATCGGCCTGGCCTTCCAGATCGTCGACGACCTGCTCGACGTCGAGCAAACCTCGGAGAAGCTGGGCAAGACCGCCGGTAAAGACGCGGCGCGCCAGAAGATCACCTTCCCCGCCGTTTACGGCGTCGAGCGCTCGCACCGCATGGCCGAAGTGGAGCTGGAGTGCGCTCACCGGGCCCTGGAGCCCTTCGGCGAACGGGCCCGGCGCTTGCACGAGCTGGCGGAGTTTATCGTTCACCGCCGCGCATGACTCCAACCAAGAAGCGGCGCCTGGATCAGCTCCTCGTCGAGCGCGGCTTGGCCGGTTCCCGCGAGAAGGCGCGGGCCTTGGTTCTCGCCGGCCAGGTCTTCGTAAACGGCCGGAAGGCGGACAAGGCGGGAGAGGCGGTTGCTCCCGAGAGCCGCATCGAAGTCGCCGAACCACTCCGCTATGTCAGTCGCGCCGGATTGAAACTCGAGGCGGCGCTGGCGCACTTCCGCATCTCGGTGGCGGGCAAGGTCTGCCTCGACGTCGGGGCTTCCACCGGCGGCTTCACCGATTGCCTGCTCCAACACGGCGCGCTCCGCGTCCACGCCGTGGATGTCGGCTCAGGCCAGCTCGCCTGGAAACTGCGCACAGATCCGCGGGTGATTCTCCACGAAAAGCTCAACGCACGCTACCTGCGTCCGGAGGACCTGGGCGAGCGGGTCCGGCTGGCCACTTGCGACGTCAGCTTCATTTCGGTGACGAAGATCTTGCCCGTGCTGCCGAGCGTGCTCGAGCCGGACGGGGAGATCGTCGTGCTGGTGAAGCCGCAGTTTGAAGTGGAGCGCGGCCAGGTCGGCAAAGGGGGACTCGTCCGAGACCCGGCGCTGCATCGGGCGGCTTGCCAGCGTGTCGAACAGGCCCTGGCTGCTTTGGGCTACCGCTGTGCCCTCATGGCAAGTCCGGTGCTCGGGGCGGAGGGCAACCAGGAGTTTCTTCTCCATGCAACCCGTTAGGACCGTCGGCATCATCACAAAGCCCCATTCGGAGCGCGCCCGGCAGGTGCTGCCTGAACTGCTCGAGTGGCTTCGGGCCCGCGGCATTGAGCCCCGCTGCGACGAGGAGACCGCCGGCTATCTGTCCGGCGTCCAGGGCCTGCCCCGCGACGAGGTTCCCGAAGGCACCCAACTGGTGATCCTGCTCGGCGGCGACGGGACCCTGCTTTCGGCCGCCCGGGCGATCGGTGGGCGCAACATTCCCCTGTTTCCGGTCAATCTCGGCGGCCTCGGCTTTCTTACTGCGATTCCGCTCGAGGACCTGTTTCCGGAGCTCGAGCGGGCGCTGCGGGGCGAGCAGCGCATCAGCCGCCGCATGAAACTCGAATGCGAACTGCGCCGGGCCGGCCAAACTGTCTCCCACTACGAGGCGCTCAACGACATCGTGGTGGACAAGGCCGACATTGCGCGCATGATCGACATCGAGGCGCGCGTCGACGACCAACTCGTCTGCCTGTATAAGGCCGACGGGCTGATCGTGTCCACACCCACCGGCTCGACGGCATACTCGCTGGCCGCCGGCGGGCCGATCATCTTTCCGACGGTCGGCGCGATCGCAATCACACCGATCTGCCCGCACATGCTGACCAACCGGCCGGTGATCGTACCCGACCACAGCGTCATCACTCTGATCTCGCATGCCCGCGACGAGGCCTCCTATCTCACCGTCGACGGCCAGGTGGGTGAGCCGCTTCAGCACCAGGACGTCATCGTCTGCCGCCGCTCCCCTCACGAGCTGTGCTTGATCCGTCCTCCGCGGCTGAAGTTTTTCGACGTGCTGCGCTTAAAACTCAAATGGGGGGAGCGCTGAGCGCGCGCCGCGTTCGGAGGCGCGGAGCTAACGGGCCGGGACCGGCGGCCGGGTCGAATCTGCCGGTGGGTTGCAATGGGAGGTTATGATATGGTACCCAAGGAATTAGTCCGATCTTTTTATCCGCGCCTCAGGGCGAGAAGGAGGTTTTTCGAAGTTATGTCTGGCGCTGCGACCATTTTGATACTGCTTCTGTCGATCGCGCTCAGCTTACCGGCGCAGTTGACACGGGGTTTCATCTCGGGCACCGTCCAGGACACCACGGGCGCCGTCATCCCGGAGACCCGCGTTGTGATCACCAACCTGGCCACTGGGATCCGCTCCGAAACGCAGACCAACAGCGTCGGAGTATATCGCTTCGTGGGCGTCGAACCAGGAACCTACTCGATCGAGTTTTCCAAATCCGGCTTCGCCACCGCCCGGGTTGAGAGCGTGCAAGTCGGAACGGCGCAGGAGGTCGTGCTGAACCAGACCCTCTCGGTGGCGGCCGCGGTGGAAGCGGTCCAGGTCATCGAAACGCCGGTGGGCGTCGAGCTGTCCAAAGCGAGCGCCACCATCGAGCGGAAACTCGACGGCCGCTTTGTCGAGAGCGTGCCGCTTACGGCGTTTTTCCGTGATGTGAACGCGCTCGCCTACATGGCGCCGACGGCCACGCGCGCCCCGGGCTCGACCGGCATCTCGGTGAGCGGCCAGCGGGCGCGCAACAACAACTTCATGATCGACGGCGTCGACAACAACGATCTGAGCGTGACGCTCGCCAACGCTCGCATCATCCCGGAGGCCGTCGCCGAGTACCAGGTGCAGACCACCTCCTACTCGGCTGAGTACGGCCGCAACAGCGGCGCTCAAATTTCGGTGATTACGCGCAGTGGTACGAACGAGCTGCACGGTTCGGCCTGGAACTATTACCGGGCGAACTGGATGGAGCCGGTGAGCCTGCTCAACAAGCGGGCCAACATCCTCCAGACGCCCCGTTTCGTCCAGAACCAGGCGGGCGGCTCGCTCGGCGGTCCGATCGTTCGCAACCGCGCCTTCTTCTTCGGTCTGGTGGAGACCAACCGGCGCCGCGAAGCCGCCGACGCGCGCAACGCCAGTCCGATTGTGATTCCCACACCGAAGGGTTTTGCCGATCTGCGCAACGTCCCGCTCGGTCCGGACCAGACACCTCAGAGCCGGCAAGCGATGCTGGACGCCATCTCGTTCCTGCCCGAGGTGCACCCACTGATTCCGCGCTATGACGACGTGAGGACGGTCCGTGTGAACGGCGTACCGATCGAAGTCGGCACGGCGCGAATTCCGCTGGCCAACCCGGCCGACTTCTGGTACGTGCAAAGCCGCGTCGATTACGCCCTCAGCTCGAGAGACAATCTGAGCTACCGCAACCACTTCGACAAGCGCTATCAGCCTGACGTGGTGAGCAATCTGGGCTTCGGCACCCGGTTCAGCGGCGCGCAGACGATCCTCTCGCAGAACCACGCGCTCAGCCACACGCGAACCTTCTCGCCCCGGTTCGTCAACGAGTTCCGCGCCGCATACACGCGGCGCAATCTCGACTTTCCGGAGCGCGACTCGCGGCCGACGGTCGGCATCACGGGCTTCTTTACCATCGGCGGGCTGAGCAACTTCCCGCAAGGGCGCATTCAAAACACTTTCCAGTGGCAGAACGTGTCCACGTTCCTGCTCGGCCGCCACTCGCTCAAGGCGGGTGTCGACATCCGCCGCAACCGGCTGTACAACCGCGCCAGCTTTGATTCGAAGGGGACCTGGACGTTCAACAGCCTGGAAGACTTCATGAACAACCGGGCCTTCAGCCTGGTGCAGGCGGTCAATGAGGCCACCTTCGACGCACGGCAGACCAACCAGTACTACTTCTTCCAGGACGACATTCGGCTGACGCGCGATCTGACGATCAATCTTGGGATTCGTTACGAGTACTCCGGCGTGCCGTTCGGATTCTTCGGCGCCGCCAACGACGAGATCGCGGCCGTAGGCGTACCCCGCCCGGTGGTTCCGGACAAGAACAACTGGGCGCCGCGGTTCGGCTTCGCCTACAGCCCGAGCGGCATGAGCGACGGCTTCTGGAAGAGGCTGCTCGGCGACGGCCAGACGGTATTCCGCGGAGGCTTTGGCGTCGCCTACGACGTGCTCTTCTACAACATCCTTACGGTGAACGCGAGCAATTACCCGCGCGTGGTTGTGGCGCGAACCGACCCGCCGGCCACCCACAACCTGTTCCCCACCCTGGCGCCGAAGCAGGCGACGGTGCCGCCGCTCAACCCGCTGGCCACTTTCGTCAACTCCCCCACCGACACGCAGAATCCGACGACGCACTTCTGGAGCTTCTCCATCCAGCGCCAGTTCCTGCGCAACTACATCGTCGAGGTGGGCTACACCGGCAACCGCTCCTACCATCAGATCCGCCAGGGCCAGACCAACCCGGGCATCTTGACGCCGCAGCAAGCCGAGACGGTGCGCAACACGCGCAACGCGGCCGCCATCCCCTCGCTGCAAGCGCGGCGGCTCAACCCGGCCTGGGGCTCGCGCGTGTCGATCGAGGCGACGGCCAAGGGCGAGTACCACGGCATGTTCGTCCGGTTTGACCGCAAACTGGCTCATGGGTTGTTGATCGGCGGCAACTACACCTTCAGCGCCAACTTCTCCGACAACGACGAGTCGCTGGCGGTGGCCGACATTGTCGGGAGCAGCCCGCCGGTGCCGCAGGACTATTTCAACTACCGGAATGAGTGGTCGCGGTCGGTCTTCGACCGGCCTCACCGGCTGGCCGTTTACTACAGCTACGAGATCCCCTGGTTCAGCAACGGCCCGTTGAACCATGTGCTGATGCGGCATGTCTTCTCCGGCTGGCAGGTTAGCGGCACAACCGACTTTCAGTCCGGCCAGCCGTTCACCGTGCGCACCGGCGTCGACACCGGCGGCACGGGCGATGCGAGGCCGCACCGGCCGATGTACAATCCGGGCGGAGCGTTCACCAAAGATCCGGTGACCGGCAATCTGCGGACATTCACCACGCCGATCGACGGAACCGGCATCTTCATCACGCCGCTGACAGCGGGCGGTGCGCCTCTGGCGAACTCCTGGGTCGGAGGAGGAAATCTGGGGCGCAACACGTTCCGGGGCCCGGGCTTCTCCAGTTGGAGCGCCAGCTTGATGAAGACGTTCTCCATCACGGAGCGGTGGAAGATCCAGATTCGCAGCGACTGGATCAACATGTGGAACCACAGGAACTTCGGCAACCCCGTCGCGACGATGAACTCGCCCGCCTTCGGCACCAACACCACGGATCCGGGCGGGCGCACCATGCTGCTGAGCGCCAAGATCCGGTTCTAAAGGAAGGCGGCGCCGAAGATAACCGCGGGCCGGCGCGGCCGCAGGCCGTGCCGGCCCTTTTCTACCGCGGGGCTCTGACAGAGAAGGTGGGTGCGCGCTGCGCCCTGCGCCGGAGCTCTTCGAGGAGACCGAGCATCCGCTGGGCTGCTTCCGCTCGTCCTCCGAAACGGAGGGCGTTGTAAGCGCGAGTAAACTCGGCCAGCAAGCCTTTCAGCTCTCCATCCGGCAAGCTCTGTGCGAATTCCGTCGGGGTTAGCGACGCCGGTTTGTCGATCCCCCGCCGCCGCAAATGCGCCAGGAATCGCAAATAAAGCAGCGTAGCGTCGCTGGCGGCGACCTGGCCGCGGCTGATCCGGCGCGCCCGACGCCGACTCAACAGCCACCGCGCCGCCCAAGGTCCGAGGAGCAAAACCGCGGCGACAGCCGCCGCCCAGGCGGCAAGCGATTCCAGGTGAAGCCGCAGGGATGTCACGGCGCGCCGCCACAGGCGCGACGCTTCCGAGAGCCCGCCGAGCGACAGCCCGCGCCGCATTTCCTCCACGCGCGCCGCCAGCGTCATCTGGCGGTCCAGGTCATATTGCAGGACCCATTCGTTCCAAAATGTCTCGGCCGCGTCCGCCACGAACATCACCCGCATCCAAAGGCCCGGTCGCGCGGCGGCAGGATCGGGCGGCGTCGGATCGAAGCTCGTCCAGCCGGCGCCGGCCAGGTAGGCTTCCACCCAACTATGAGCGTCCGAGGCTCGGATGACGTACCAGCCGCTCAAAGGATTGAAAACGCCGCCGAGAAAACCGGTGGCCACGCGCGACGGAATCCCGGCCGCCCGGAGCAGGACGGCCATGGCCGAGGCAAAATACTCGCAATGGCCGGCACGGCGTTCAAACAAAAAGTAAGCGATCGGGTCAGCCGGCTCCTGGTCGGGCAGGCGCATCGTATATTGATATTCGCGCCGCAAATAGCCCTCGATGGCGGCCGCTTTATCGAAATCCGAAAGGTGGCCCATCGTCAGATAACGGGCCAGTTCGCGCACCCTTGGGTCAAGCGGCGGCAGCCGCAGGTACCGGGATCGTTCGGCGGCCGACAGCCAGCCTTCTGACCGCGGGTCCTCGCCCATCCCCTCGAGAAAACCGTACACCCCGTAGCGGACGGGCTCGGGCGAGGGACCGGCGAGGCGATAGCTCGCTGAGCTGGTTCGGATGAGCCAGGGGGAGTCGATCCGAAGCGCTTCGGGCAGGCCGGCGATGAAGAGGAACTCCGAGGTGAAGGGCCGCATCTGGACCTCGTAGTTGATGCGGCGGCCCCGGCGACGACGCTGCTCGTCGTCGGCCAAGATCACCTGCCTTCCTCGAACTCGAATGATTTCGCCGGGGTCGGCGGAGTTGTACCACCGCCGTCCGTCGAACTCCCCAAGCGCCGTCCCCCGCCACTTGAGCGTGCCCAGCTCGGTCTCTCCCGGGATGCGGGCGTGCAGCAGGACCGTGCTCTGCTGCTTGATCTCTCCGATCTCACCGAGGCGAACCTCGTTGGAGAAGGCGGTCAGGATAACGCGGTCGGGCCAGAGGTGGCGGAAAGCAGCTCGGGCTGTGCGGGGTAACAGGAAGAACAGGCCGCTCGTGAGGACGAGGATACCCAGCGTGATGGCCGCCGCAAAGATCCCCAAACGTCGTCCCGGGGCGCCGATGCCGGTGCGCGCAACGGCGGCGGCCGAGGCCAGCGAGCGGCGGATCTCCCAACTGGCGAAGGTGGCCGCGGCGAAATTGAGAAACAGGCCGAGGAAGGCAAAGAAGTTCAGGCGGCTGGACAACATCGAGGCCGCTACCAGCTCCAACACGGCGATCACTAACACGTATGCGTTGTCGCGCTCCGAGCTTGCCGTCAGAACCTTCAGCGCCGCCAGAACCAGCACCAGGTGCACCGTCGCTCGCAGAAAGTCCTGGGAGATGTAGAGGTAGTCGAGCGGATAGAATCCCAGATAGGCCAGCGCGACGCCCGTGACCCAGCGGGCGCTCGCCGCCAGGCGCAACCGTCCCGCAAGCACCAAGAGGCGCAGGCAGAGAACGGCCGCGGCCACGGCGACGATCGCCGGGTGGAGCTCGCCGGAGGAGGCCAGGGCGGCGTATCCGCTCGCCACCATGCCGAAGAGCGAGAACTCGAAAAACCGCTCGAGCAGGCGCGGCGAAGGCGACATCCCGCGAGGAGCCAAAACGGCCATTCTTGCTTTCATTGTACGGGTCCTCAACGAGGCTGCCCGTCTGAGATGATGAGGGCAGGGGCCCAAAGCTCCGCAAATCGGGATGGCGAAGCTGAAACCCGCCAAAGGCGGCAAGAGGAAAAAGCGATCGATCGCCGGCGCGATTCCGTGCGTGGTATTCGTCCTCTCCGGTATGGCGCTTCTGTCGCTGCTGTTTTATGCGATCCTGAGGTCGGCAGGCACATGAGGGTCGACGGCCGCGCGCCGGACCAGTTGCGCCCGGTACGGATCGAGACGGGTTATCTTCTGACCGCCGAGGGCTCCGCGCTGATCGAGCTTGGCAACACGCGCGTGCTCTGTGCCGCCACCGTTGAAGAGGCGGTTCCCCAATTCCTGCGCGGCACCGGGCGAGGCTGGGTGACCGCCGAGTACGCCATGCTGCCGCGGGCGACCCTGACGCGGACGCCGCGTGAAGTGACCAAGGGGCGCCAGAGCGGCCGCACGCTCGAGATTCAGCGTCTCATCGGGCGGTCGCTTCGGAGCGTAGTCAACCTCGAGCTGCTCGGGGAACGTTCCATCCTGGTGGATTGCGACGTCATCCAAGCCGACGGCGGCACCCGCACGGCGGCCATCACGGGCGCCTACGTGGCGCTGGCGCTGGCCGTCGGGCAGCTCGTGCGATTCGGCGCCATCTCAGCCGATCCGATGCTGGACAGCGTGGCGGCCACGAGCGTCGGCATCGTCGACGGCGGACCGGTTCTCGATCTGTGCTATGAGGAGGATTCACGCGCCGAGGTGGACATGAACGTGGTGATGACCGGCGGCGGCAAATTCGTCGAAGTGCAGGCAACCGCCGAGCGGAGCCCGTTTGACGAAGGGCAGCTTGCGCAACTGATCGAGCTGGCCCGGCGCGGCATTGCGCAACTGGCCGCGGCCCAGCGGGAGGCTCTCGGCCGCAGATGACGCTTTACTGCGCCACAACCAACCCCGGCAAACTGCGCGAGTTTCGCCTGGCGGCGGGCGAGCTCGGAGGCGCGATCCGCATCGAGCCCGTGCCCGGATTGAGCGAGATCCCGGCGCCCGCTGAGACGGGCCGGACGTTTCTGGAGAACGCCGTCGCCAAAGCGATCTATTACAGCCGTTTCGCCCCCGGAGCGACGTTTGCCGACGATTCCGGTCTGGTTGTCGATGCCTTGGGGGGCGCCCCGGGTGTCGATTCGGCGCTCTATGCCGGGCCGGGCGCCACCGACGAAGCCAACAACCGGCTCCTGCTCGAACGGCTGCTGGGTGTAGAGGACCGCGCGGCCCGCTTCGTCTCGGTGATCGCCCTCGCCGAAGACGGCCGCCTCATTCGCACCTTTGAGGGGGTTGTCGAGGGCTGGATTCTCGAGGCGCCGCGCGGGTCGAACGGTTTCGGCTACGATCCCCTGTTTTATTACCCGCCTTACGCGAGGACACTGGCTGAGGTGTCGCCGGAAGAGAAGCTGGCCGTGAGTCATCGCGGTAAGGCGCTCCGCGACATGCTTGAGTTCGTTCGGCGCCTCAGTAGCCCATCACCTCGCGGACATAGCGGCGGCTGATCTTCAGGCTCTCACGCAAGGGGCGCGTAGGGCGGAAATCGCGCGGGTGCGCCAGTTCGATCGCCAGGTCTCCCTGGAATCCAATCTCGCGAAGCGCCCGAGCGACAGCCCGATAGTCGATGCTGCCTTCGCCCATCGCCTCCGACCAGACGCCGTCGGATTTCCGGTCCCGCAGGTGGGCGTAGACGATGCGGTCGCGATGACGGCGGATGAAATCGACAGGATCGACGCCGGCGCCGACAAGCCAGTCGATGTCCGGCCCCAGCTTGATATCGGGAAGACGCGCGAGCGTCCCTTTCAAGTCGCGCTCGTCGTTTTCGACCTCGTAGGTGTGGTTGTGCAGGTTTAGAGTGATGCCGCGGCCCTGGCAGATGCGCCGCAACCGCACAAGCAGCTCCGCCTGCGCATCGAGCTCGGCCTCGGTCTTGCGCCGCCGGGCGTTGCCCACCGAGACGCCGACGAGCCGCCCGCCGACTTGCGCCAGCCGTTCGGTGAAACGGTCGGCGTACTCGAGGATCCGGCTGTGCTCCTCGCGCCGCCACATGTCGGCCCCGTAGGAGGAGCCGATGACGGGCAGATTGTGCTGCGCCGAGAGCTCTCGAATGCGGCTGACGGCCTCATCGGGCTCGAGCGCGGTGTGCATCAACTCGATGAAGTCCATGCCGGCCCATGCCATGTCGGCGAAGATCTCATCGAGAATGCCGTAGATGTCGTTTTTCGGGCGGGGCGCGGCATAGACCCAGGGATGCGCTCCGACGCGAATCCTCTCCTGGGGCGCCGGCGAAACGCCTGTCGAGGCAAACAAGGCGCCGAGCAGCGAGCGGCGGGTCGGTTTCATCATGGCCGAATTGTACCGCTTCCGGGCGCGGGCGCCTTCAGGCTTTCGGATGGGCGCGATCGTAGACGGCGATCATATCTGCCAGGGACACCTGCGTGTACTTCTGCGTGGTCGAGAGCCGGGCGTGGCCGAGCAGCTCCTGGATGGAGCGCAGGTCGGCGCCGTCGGCAAGCAGGTGCGTCGCGAAGGCGTGGCGGAAGCTGTGCGGGTGCAGAGCAGGGTCGGCCTCGAACAGCCGGGCGTAGAACTTCACCAGCAGGCGGACGCTGCGGTCGGAGAGCCGCTTGCCGCGGTGATTCACGAACAAAGCGGTCTCGCCGGGCGCGGCCTGGCGCCGCTCAAGATATCGCCCGAGAGCCGCAGCCGCTTTTTGCGGAAACGGGACCTGCCGCTCCTTTCGCCCCTTGCCTCGGACGAGCACCCAGCGCGAGGCCAGGTCCACGTCCCCAAGGTTCAGCCCCACCAGCTCGGCGACGCGCAGGCCGGCGCCGTAGAGCAGCTCGAAGATGGCCGCGTCGCGCTCGGGCGAGATGCGGCGCAGCTCGGCCGCAGAGATTTGATCGAGCAGGCGGTTGGTCTGCTCGGCGGTGGGCACGCTCGGCAGCCGCTGGGGCGCCTTCGGCGTGCCGACCAACCGCGGCGCGTTGGCCGCCACCAGCCCTTGCCGGAGCAGGTACCGGAAGAACGAGCGCACCGCGGCCAGCTTGCGGCGAATGCTCACCGGCGCCAAGCCGCGATCATATAGCGAGCCGAGCCACTCCCGGATGGCGAGCGTGTCGAAGTCCGCCGGTGCAGGCGGCGGCTCACCGGGCGGGGTGAAGTAGGCGGCGAAGTCGCGCAGATCCCGAGCGTAGTTGCGCACGGTGTGGGCGGAGGCGTTCTCCCGTCGCAACTCGCCGAGGAACTCCTCGATACGCTGCTCGAGCTCAGACGGGGGCAAGGCTCAGCTCCTCGAGCCGTGCCAGCGCACGACGGCACAGGGCGGAGTGGCGCGCCCGGCGATCCCGGCCGAGATGCCGCCGCTCGTCCTCCTCAAGCGGCGGCAATAGATCGAAGGTGATGTTCACCGGCTGATAATGGCGCGGGTCGGCGCCGGCGACGTAATGGCAAAGCGAGCCGATGGCCGTCTCGCGGGGGGGCGTCCAGAGCGGCCGACCCTGGGCCAGCGCGGCGGCGTTGCGCCCGGCCACCAGGCCTGTGGCGATCGCCTCGATGTAACCCTCGACGCCGGCGATCTGGCCGGCAAAGAAGAGGCGCGGCAAGCGCCGCATGGCCAGCGTCGGCTCAAGCAGTTCCGGAGCGTTGATGTAGGTGTTGCGGTGAATCTGTCCGAAACGCAGAAACTCGGCGTGTTCGAGGCCGGGGATCATGCGAAAGATGCGCGCCTGCTCGCCGTATCGGAGGTAGTTCTGAAATCCGACCATGTTATAGCTGCCCGCGCGCAGATTTTCCTGACGAAGCTGGACCACGGCATACGGCCTGCGGCCGGTGCGCGGATCAATCAGCCCGGTCGGCTTCATCGGGCCGAAGCGCAGCGTGTCGCGTCCGCGGCGAGCCAGCTCCTCGATCGGCAGGCAGGCCTCAAAATACGGGATGTCGTCGGGGATGTGGGGCGTGTGCGCCTGGGCCTCGAGCAGCGCGTCGACGAAGCGATCGTATTCCTCCTTGTTAAGCGGGCAATTCAGGTAGTCGGCCGTACCGTCGAGAGACTTGCCATAGCGAGAGGCTCGGAAGGCCACGCTCATGTCGATCGTCTCGGCGTCGACGATCGGACTGATGGCGTCGTAGAAGTAAAGCCGCTCGGCGCCCGTGAGGCGCGCGATCTCGGCTGCCAGGGCGTCGGAGGTGAGCGGCCCAGTGGCGATGATGACAATGCCGTCCTCCGGGATGCGGGTAACCTGCCGGCGATGCACCTCAATCCCTTCGCATGACTCGATAATGCGCGTCACCTCCTGCGCGAAGGCATCCCGGTCCACGGTGAGCGCCTGGCCGCCCGGCACGCGCACGCGCGAAGCGACCTCAAGCAACAGGGAACCGAGACGCCGCAGCTCCTCTTTGAGCAGCCACGGAGCCGAATACTGGGTCTCGCTCTTGAGCGAGTTGCTGCACACCAGCTCGGCGAGCCGGTCTGTTTGATGCGCCGGCGTCGTTTGCGCCGGGCGCATCTCGTAAAGCGTGGCGCGGAGGCCGGCCCGGCTCACCTGCCAGGCTGCCTCGCAACCGGCAAGTCCCCCGCCCAGGATGTGAATCGCTTCGGGCACCGCTAGTTCCATCGTAGAATGCCGGCGGCCGGGCGAGCGCCGCCGATTTACAACTCGATGACAGGCGGTGCATCCGCCGTTGCCGGTTAGAATGTTGCGCTGTCGGGTGGTATCGATCCGAGCGAGCGAGGAGGGAAAACCGCGAGGAAACAGATCCTCTGCGCGTCTGTGGGCGTGCTGCTGCTGGCCGAGCGTGCTCGCTGGGGGCGACCGAGGCGAGCGTTGATTCCATAAGTCGGACTGGTTCGACTTCTCGACGCCGTTGTTTGCGCGCCGGCGTCCTGCGCCGTTGACAAATTGAACCGCCCGCCGGATACTCAGTCTTCGATGCCGAGTCGAACTTTGCTGACTGTGAGTCTGGCGCTCGCTGGTGCGCTCGGCGCGGCCGAGTCCCGGCGGATCGCCGTCGAATGGGAGGCCGCGCCGCCCGCGGTGGAAATTCAGGTCACCGACGGCCGGCTGTCGGCCGCCAAGGTCGCCCGGGGCAAAGCCGAGGCCCGCGGCGTCGGTCGCTTTGCGGCGTCGGGGGAGGCGCCGCTGCGGCTGGAGCTCGAGGTGACAGCCGAAGCGGTGCGCTACGGGCCCGGCGCCGCGATCGTGACGCTCCGCACGCCGACCAACCCGTTCAGCTTCTTTCTGCGGGATGTCTCACAGGCGAGCCCGATTCTGCTGCCCGCCTACGGTGTGGCCGTCACTGAGGCCTCCGACGCGCGCACCTACCGAGAGATCGAACGGGCCACGCGCGCCCGCGGGCTGCTCACCAAGCTCGAGCAGGTGGAGGCCGAGCCGGAGGAGAGCTTCGAGAAGGCGGCGGCTGCCACGCGCCGGCTGAGCTGCCAGACCTGGCTGGGAATCAGCCGCGACATGCGCATCTTCAATCTCAGCGAGCGGCTGGACTGGATCGAGCCGCGCTTTCACGGCTACGAGGTGACGCTCGAGGAAACGGGGCAACGGCCGGTCCGGTATCGGTTCCTGATGGGCCGCGGTTGGGGTGCCACCGAAAGCATCCAACGGCGACTCGAGCGTGGAGTGCTGCCGATCCTGGAGGGAACGCTGACCGATGAGGAGATCGTCTACCGGTTGATCGCATTCGCCGGCCTCGAGGCGAGCCCACTCATCGCCGACCGGCTTCGCGGCACTCATTTTCTGGTGGCCGACGGCCATAGCCGGGGCCATATGTTCACCAAGGAGCAGGAGGCCGAATTCCGGTCCCTGCTGCCTGAGGAGATGAACCAGCCGGAAGAGACCGTGCTCTATATGCGAGTGACGGCGACGAACGGCGGCCGCGTTCCCCGGTACGCCTTTTTCAAGAACCCGTATCCGGCGGGCGGCTCGGCATATCGCTTCGAGAACGCGACGGGCTTCGCCCGCTTCGAGTCGGGACGGGTGTTTGCGGTCTCGAAACTCAACGGCCGGCCGCTTGTCCAAGAGGAAATCGCGATTCTGCTCGCGCCGGGCGAGGCGGTCGACATCGACGTCTACATCCCACACCGGCCCATCCCGGCCGAGCGGGCCGAACGGCTGCGCCAGGCGGGCTTCGAGCAACGCCGAGCCGAGTGCCGTCGCTTCTGGACAGCAAAACTGGCGACGGCGGCGCGCATCTGGGTGCCGGAGGCGCGCATCCGCGAGATGATCCAGGCCGGCCTTCTGCACCTGGATCTCATCACCTACGGGCGGGAGCCCGTCGGCACGCTGACGCCGACGATCGGCCGCTACAGCGCCATCGGCTCGGAGAGTTCGCCGATCGTTCAGTTTTACGACTCCATGGGCTGGCACAGCGTGGCCCGGCGCGCGCTCCAGTACTTTCTGGACAAACAGCGCGAAGACGGCTTCATCCAGAATTTCGGCGGCTACATGCTCGAGACAGGCGCCGCGCTGTGGAACCTCGGCGAGCACTACCGCTACACGCGCGATGAAGACTGGGTTCGCCGGATCGCGCCGAAGCTCATCAAGGCGTGCCGCTACTTGCAGCAATGGCGGCGGCGCAATCAGCGCGAGGAGCTGCGCGGCCGCGGCTGGGGGATGCTCGATGGCAAGACGGCCGACCCCGAGGATCCGTTTCGCTCCTTCATGCTCAACGGCTACGCCTACCTCGGCTTGAGTCGGGTTGCCGAGATGCTGCGCTCGGTCGACCCCGCCGAAGCCGAAACATGGCGGCGGGAGGCCGAGGCGCTGCGCTCGGACATCCGGACGGCCGTGGCGGAGGCGATGGCCCGCTCCCCTGTGGTTCCGCTGGCCAACGGCGCCTGGTGCCCGACGCTGGCGCCCTGGCCCGAGTCCCGCGGCCCGCTGATGCTGTTTGTCGACGGCGGCACGTGGTTCACTCACGGCGCCATGAGCTCGCGCGACTCGCTGCTCGGGCCGATCTATCTGATCTTTCAGGAGGTGCTCGATCCGCGCGAGCCCGCCGCCGGCTTTTTGCTCGATTTCCACAACGACCTGATGACAAGCCGGAATGTGGCCTTCAGCCAGCCCTATTACAGCCGTCACCCGCTCGTGCACCTGCGGCGGGGCGAGGTGAAGGCGTTCTTGAAGGCCTACTACAACACCGTGGCCAGCCTGGCCGATCGCGAGACCTACACCCTCTGGGAACATTTCTTCGGCGCCAGCCCCCACAAGACGCACGAGGAGGCGTGGTTCCTGATGGAGACCCGGAGGATGCTGTATCTGGAAAACGGCCCGGTGCTCGAGCTGCTCGCCGGTGTGCCGCGCGCCTGGCTGGAGAACGGTCAGCGGATTGAGCTGGCCAACGTGGCGAGCTACTTTGGGCCGCTGTCGCTCCGAGTGAGCTCACGGCTCGACGAGGGCCGCATCGAAGCGGTCTTGGAGTGCCATTCCGAGAGGCCGCCCGCCGCAGTCGAGCTCCGGTTGCCCCATCCGGCAGGACGCCGCGCCATCTCGGTGAGCGGAGGTTCCTATGACCCGGCGCGGGAACGGGTGCGCGTGGAGCCGTTTGCAGGCCGCGCCGAGGTCGTGCTTCGGTTCAGCGCGGATTGAGAGGCGCGGGCACGCCCTCCGCGTGACATATCCAGGCACATCGTGACCCTCCAAGACCTGCCGCGGCAGCGGCAGGTCTTTGGCGTCGAGCGAGGATAGCATCACGGGAGGCAGCAGGCAGACTTGAGGGCTGACGGTGGGCGCGCGGGCTTGGCGCAACTGCTCCGGCGTCAGGTTTCCTTTGGCCGAGTTGCGCCGCAGGAGGTTGAAGTAAAGCTGATAGCTGTAGGCCTGACCCAGAAAGGCGGACACCGAACCACGGAAGCGCTCCGGCTGATAAAACTCCGGCTCCATGATGCCGTGGACGGCTTCCACGTCGCTATTGTAGG
>Ga0308417_1001232_pt1 | contig 17722 bp, 10 predicted proteins | sample HotsprSampleOS65_FD_203528 | JGI IMG/M metagenome (GOLD analysis project Ga0308417, IMG submission 203528) | Hot spring phototrophic mat microbial communities from Octopus Spring, Yellowstone National Park, Wyoming, United States - 20090730_OS65 ... | reverse complement strand
CGCCTCGTTGCTGGTGATCGAATACCCTGTCGGGTTATTGGGGAAGTTCAAGACCAGAATCGTCTTCCAACTGCCGGCGCGGGTGGCCAGAGCCTGGCGCAGCGCGTCAACATTGAAACCGCCCGACGCACTGAAAAACGGGAACAAGCCGATCTGCGCCTGATAGCGAACGCCGAACAGCAGCTCGTAATTCTCCCAGAACTTGTCGGGGAGCAAAACCAGGTCGCCCTTATCAACAAACAGGTCGCCCACCAAGCTCAGGGCGTGAGTGACGCCCGAGGTGACGATCGGGATCGAAATCGCCTTGCCTTGCAGCGAAGGATTCTTCACAAGCAAGTCGTCGCGCCATCGCTTCCGCAAGTCGGGCCGGCCTGTGGCCGGCGCATAGGTCAGCGCCTCGGTCGGCGACAGATTGTTGAAGTACTTCATGACGGCCGGCAAGAACATCGGCTTGCCGCGCTCGCTGGCGATTCCGATCGTGGCATCGTACTTCTTGGCTTTTTCTTTCGCCTCGGCGCTTTGCGCCAAGATTCCCTTGGGGAAGTAGAGCCGCTTGCCGAACTCGGAAAGCATAGCATAGACATGCGGATTCTCCCGAGTGATCGTCTCATTCAATTCGGCCGCCAAGGGTCGCAGCTCGCTTCCCGGCTGAACAAGCGAAATCGGCGACTGCAATCGCAGCCGCAATCCTTCGAGCTGATCCCAAAGCGCCTTGGGGAACCGATCGCCGAACATCTGGAAGAACCCCGCGATGCTTTCGCTTTCGCGGTACCAGTCATTGCGGTCGACGGCCAAGAGTTTTTCCAGATTCTCGCGCGGCAGATCCAGACCCGTCAAATCCAGGCTCTCGGGGGTCGGCACGTAGCCGATGGGCGTTTTCACGGCGTCGGCCTCGCCGCGGCAGCGGTCGAGTATCCACTCGATCACGCGCAAATTCTCGCCAAAGCCCGGCCAAAGGTATTCGCCGTTCTCGTCTTGGCGGAACCAATTGACATGAAACACCCGCGGCGGGTGCGACATTCGACGGCCGATGTTGAGCCAATGCTCGAAGTAATCGCCCATGTGGTAGCCGCAGAACGGAAGCATGGCCATCGGGTCCCGCCGCACTTCGCCGACCTTGCCGGAGCAGGCGGCCGTTTCCTCCGAGGCCATGGTCGCGCCGAGGAACACTCCATGCTCCCAATCGAACGCCTCGAACACCAACGGCGCCAGCCGCGCGCGCCGACCGCCGAAGATAATCGCCGAAATCGGCACGCCGTGATGGTGTTCGATCCGGAACGACGCCGACGGACATTGCGACAGCGGCGCCGTAAAACGGCTATTCGGATGAGCGCCGAGCACCGCGTTGCCGTTGCTATCTGTCATGCCGGGCTTCCACGGGCGCCCCTGCCAATCGAACGCCTCGGCCGGCGGATCCCAATCGGCTCCCTCCCACCAAACGGTGCCGTCCTTGCCCAGCACCACATTCGTGAAGATCGTGTTTTGGCTGATCGTTTTGAGCATGTTCGGGTTGCTCTTGCTGTTTGTGCCGGGAGCAACACCGAAAAAGCCCGTCTCGGGATTGATCGCCCACAGGCGGCCGTCGGTATCGATGCGCATCCAAGCGATGTCGTCGCCCACGGTCCAAATACGGTAGCCCTTGACGCGCAACCCTTCCGGCGGAATCAGCATCGCCAGATTGGTCTTGCCGCACGCGCTGGGAAACGCCGCCGCGATGTATTCGACGCGGCCTTTGGGATTCTCAACGCCCATGATCAACATGTGCTCGGCCAGCCATCCCTCGCGGCGTCCCACATAGCTTGCCAAACGCAGGGCCGCGCACTTGTTGCCGAGCAACACACGGCCGCCGTATTCCGAGCCAACCGACCAAATCGCGTTGTCTTCCGGAAAATGCAGAATCCACCGTCGCTTGACATCGAGATCGGCCTTGCTGTGCAAGCACTTGGCGAACTCGCCCGCCGCTCCCAACTGCTTGAGCACCGGCGCGCCTACCCTGGTCAAGATCCGCATATTCAGCACGACATGGATGCTGTCGGTCAGTTCGACGCCGATCTTGCTGAACGGCGAACCGACCGGTCCCATCGAAAACGGGATCACGTACATCGTCCGCCCGCGCATCGAGCCGCTGAAGATTTCTCGGGCCCGGCGATAGCCCTCTTCAGGCGACATCCAATTGTTCGTCGGTCCGGCATCTTCGTGCAGACTGGTGCAAATGAACGTCATAGCCTCCGTGCCGGCCGCGTCGTCGGCTGCCGTGCGGTGGTAGATGCACCCCGGATACTTCTGCTGATCCAGTAACGCAATCTCGCCGGAGGCAATCGCATCGTGCAGCAGGCAATTCGTCTCGTCCTCCGAGCCATCGATCCATACGATTCGATCCGGCCGGCACAGTGCCGCCATTTCCTCGACCCACTGCTGCAACTCGGCATGTTGAAGATTCACGACTGCTAATGCTCCGAAAGACGATTGGTGCCGTCCGAACGACCAGTGACGGACATAGAAAGAACAAAGAACAACGCGCGCGGCTCGCCCGCCGGACAACGCCGCTGAACCAAGGGCCGGGCAACCAGCATCGGCGACGGAGCCTCGACGGCCCCGATTTATTCATTATTCAAGGCGTCGAATCGAATCGCCGCAAACGCCCTTCGGCACTATCACAGCCGCCGCCCCGAAAGGAAGCCGGGCGGTCCGGGGAACGGCTCTTCGGATTCCGGCAGGTGTCTCTCCCGCAGCGCGCCGCCCCCACTGCACGAGACGACCGAAAGCACCATCACAGGTTCCGCGCATAGATCGGCCGCGACAGCCGTCGATTCTCTTTTCGTATCGCATGGCTGTCAATGCCCCCCGACCAACGGCGGATTCGCCCCTTCTGAATCACTGAACCCGATGGATTCGCGCAATTCCAGCGACCAGCGCGAGCGGGTTTTGACCTTCGCAAAAACATATTGACGGACGCGAGTCCGGCGAGTTTCGGTTCACTCGCGCCGCTTGATCTCGCAAAGCCCAATGGGCCGGGTGCGGCAGCACCGTTTGGCCGGCGGCCCGGCCGCCCCGATCATGCGCTGCATCGAACTGCTGTGCAGGCTTTCCCCGAGCCTAAGGTTTTGTCATCATAGTAGTTGTCAGGCCCGCGCAATAAGTGGAACGGCCTGGCGTGGCGAGTCGGAGTGTCGGTCGCAAGAGCAACCGCCCGGCAGTCGATCAACTGGAGGAGCGTCGCGGGACTTGCCCGGCGTATGCAAGCGAGGAGCGGTCGGTGATGTCGGAACCTATCCGTCAGCTCGGATTGCCGGGATTCGGTCCCTCTGCCGAGGAGATCCGCGAGTCGGCCCGAGAGACAGCCGCCGAACAAACCTTGGCCGCCGTCGCGCCGCAACCGCCGGCAAGCCTGGCAGGCCAAACGGTTTGGGCCATCGACGCGCACTCGCTGATCCACCAGGTGTTTCATGCGATGCCCGAGATGGCCGGGCCGCGCGGCCAGCCCGTCGGCGCCGTATTCGGCTTTACGCGCGATTTGCTGGGATTGATCGAGCAGAAACCCGATTTCCTGCTTTGCGCCTTCGACCTGCCCGGCAAAACCTTTCGCCATCAGCTTTATCCGGAATACAAGGCCGAACGTCCGGCAATGCACGAGGATTTGCAGCCTCAGATACCGGTCATCCGGCAGATGCTCTCCGCCCTGGGCATTGCCCAGATCGAGTGCCCGGGCTACGAAGCCGACGACATTTTGGCCACCGTGGCTCGCCGGGCCGCAGGGCTCGGCGCTCACTGCGTTTTGGTGACCAACGACAAAGACTGCCGCCAACTGATTTCCGACCATTGCAAGTTGTACAACATCCGCAAAGGCGAGTATTTCGATTGCCAATCGCTGCTCGATGAATGGGGAATCCGCCCCGACCAAGTGGTTGATTTCCAAGCGTTGGTCGGCGACCCGGTTGATCAGATTCCCGGCGTGCCGCTCATCGGACCGAAAATCGCTCGCCAATTGCTCGAACAGTACGGATCCCTCGAAAACGTTTTAGATCACGCCCACCAAGTCGCCGGCGTCAAGCGGCGGGAAAACCTGATTGCGTCGCGGCAGCAAGCGATGCTCAGCCGACAGTTGGTTCGACTGGAAGACAATGTTCCGATCGTCATTGACTGGGACGCCGCCCGACTCGGCCGCGCCAACCCCGATGCAGCGCTGGCGCTTTGCGCCGAATTGGGGTTTCGCAGCTTGGCGGGGCGAATTCGCCGACTGTTTTCGGCCGGCGGTCGGTCGGCTCCTGTTAGAACGTTCCTCGTCGGCCGACCGCAGCCCGAAACCCAAGTTCTGCCCGAGGCCAACGTTATTCACGCCACCGCAACCGATTCGGTCCTTGTTGACAATCGCGACACTCCTTCCGCTTCTGCCTCCGCCGCTGTTCCGCCCGATTCCCCCGCCGACGACGACGAACAGCGAACGATCCGGCGCGAGGCGGGAATCTCCGACGCCGACGGCGGGTTTGGCGATCGTGCGGGATGCAGTTCACCCCAAGCCCGGGAGACTCCCGCCTCGTCCGGCGCAAGCGACGAACCATCGCCCGCCGCGAGCAACAGACTTTCGCCATTCAGAAGCGACGAGGCGTTGCCAACTGCCGGCAGCTTCAAAGCGAGTATCGGCCCCGTCGGCGGCGGTCCGATTAGGGTGACGATTGTCGATACGCCGCAAGCGTTGTTGGAATTCGTGACCCTGCTGCGGCAGCAGAAGCGGTTCTCCATCGACACCGAGACAACCCATGTTTGGCCCCGCTGGGCCGAGATCGTCGGCCTCGCGTTTGCGTGGGAGGACGATCGCGGCTGGTACTTGCCTTTGCGTGCCCCGGAAGGCGAGCCACGGCTCGACGCGAGAGAAACGCTCGCACAGCTCCGTCCCGTGCTCGAAGACGCCGGCGTGGCGAAGATCGGCCAAAACCTCAAATACGATCGAATCGTGCTTCGCTGCGCCGGAATCGAACTGCGCGGAGCCGATTTCGACACGATGATCGCCGACTATCTGCTCGACAGCGGCAGCCGAAGCCACAGCCTCGACGCGATGGCCCATCGCTACCTGAACCATTCGACGATCCGCATTAGCGAGCTGATCGGCAGCGGCAAGAACCAAAAGCGCATGGACGAGGTGCCTGTCCGCTTGGTTGCCGATTATGCGGGCGAAGATGCCGTCCTTCCTTGGCGGTTGGCGCCGATCCTCAAGGACCGGCTCGATCAGGCCGGGCTGCGAACTCTTTTCGAACAAGTCGAAATGCCGCTGATCGACGTTTTGGTCGATATGGAGCATCTCGGGATGCCGATCGACACGCGGCTCTTGGAGCGTCTCGGAGATGTCTATCAGCAGCGACTCGACGAGCTTCAGCGTCAGATTATCGAGTTGGCAGGCCGCCCGCTGAACATCGACTCCCCGAAACAGCTTCAGCAAGTGCTTTTCAACGAACTGGGCCTGCCGCGCGGCCGACGGACACAAACCGGCAACAGCACCGACGCGGAAACACTCGAGGAACTAGCGCGGCTTCACCCGCTGCCGGCGAAAATCCTCGAATATCGCCAGTATGCGAAGCTCAAGGGAACCTATGTCGATGCCCTGCCCCGCATGGTCCACCCGCAAACCGGACGGGTGCATTCGTCGTTCAATCAAGTGGTGGCCGCCACGGGCCGGCTAAGCTCGAACGATCCGAACCTTCAGAACATCCCCGTGCGCGGCGAAGCAGGGCGCGAGATCCGCGCCGCCTTCACGGCCGGTAATCCGGATTGGCTTTTGCTGGCCGCCGACTACTCGCAAATCGAACTCCGCGTTTTGGCGCATTTTTCGGGCGATCCGCACCTGTGCCAAGCGTTCGCGCGCGGCGAAGACATCCATGCTCAGGTCGCGGCACGGGTCTTCGGCGTCGGCATCAGCCAAGTCGATGCGGAAATGCGCAGAAGGGCGAAGGCAGTTAATTTCGGGATCATCTACGGTCAGGGGCCGGTCGGGCTGGCGCGGGCGATCGGTATCGACCGCCGCGCCGCAACGGAGTTTATCGACAACTACTTCGCCGGCTACCCGGGCATCGAGCGATTCTTGGAGCAGACTCTGGAACAATGCCGTCGAAGCGGATACGCCCGAACGCTGCTGGGCCGCCGACGGCCGATCGAAGGGGTCCGCCCAAACGCCGGCCGACAGCGCAACTTGGCCGAGCGTACCGCGGTGAACACAGTGATCCAAGGCTCGGCGGCTGATATTATCAAACTCGCCATGCTTGCCGTGCGCCGCCGTGTGCAGCAAGAAGGTTTGGCCGCCCGGCTGTTGCTGCAAATCCACGACGAGCTGCTGTTCGAATCGCCGGCCGACGAGACCAACCGACTGGCAACAATCGTCGCCGAGGAGATGGCCGGCGTTGTCTCCCTTGCCGTTCCGCTGAAGGTCGATGTCAAGATCGGTCCGAATTGGGCCGACATGATTCCTGCTGAGCTTCCCCGATCGGGGCAGGACGCATCTGTGATTTCTTCCGACGGAAACGCATAGCCCGGTGCGGCGAACGTCGATCAAAGGACAGCGAAGAGGTAATCGCGGAGAACCGGAAACCGTGCCCATGCGTATCATCGGAATCACCGGCGGAGTGGCTTGCGGCAAAAGCAGTGTGGCGGCTCTGTTCGAGCAGGCTGGTGCCAGGCGGCTCGACGCCGATCGGCTCGGCCACGAGGTTCTGACCGATCCCGAAACGATCGCGGCGATTCGCGATACGTGGGGGTCGGCCGCGTTCGATGCCCAGGGAAAGGTCGATCGGCAACGGCTGGCGGCCATCGTCTTTGCGCCGCCGCCCGAAGGTCCACGAAATCGAGCGATTCTCGAAGCGATCAGCCACCCGAAGATCGCCGCTTTGCTCGAAAAGCGGGCCGCCGAGGCTGAGGCGGACGGCTGTCGCTGGGCGGTGATCGATGCGGCGCTGCTGTTCGAGGCGGGCTGGAACCGACGGTGCTCCCTGGTCGTCTTCGTTGAGGCCGCGCCGGAGGTCCGCCGCAATCGGGCGGCCGCCCGCGGTTGGTCGGAAGAACAATTTCTTGCCCGCGAGGCCGCACAATGGCCACCCGAACGGAAGCGGGCACTGGCCGACGTAGTGATCGACAACTCGGGCGGTTTTGCCCATACTGCCGAACAAGTGCAATCACTCATTGAGCGATGGGGCGTTTGTGCCGCCAAACCGGGGGAACCAAAGGCGGCAAACGCGCAAATGCCTGGGCCGACGACAGGAAGATCGCCGTAGAGAGAGGGGCGTACACCGGGCGACAGTTGCCGACGCCCCGAGGCGTTTTTTGCCGAACTTCCCGCGGTCCGCTCCTAAAGGCCGCGACGACCTTGCGTTACAGCGGCCGAGCGGACAGAATTTTCGGTGATCTCGCTAGGCAAACGGCCCGGTTATCGTGAATAATAAGAGATCGACCCCTCCTGACTTGCCGTTTCCGTCCGCAAGTCGCCGTTGTGTCTTTTCACAAGGTTACCAGTCATGACTCGTCAAAACCCATCGCGTGCCGACGAGGCCAAGGCCTCGAACCCGGCCGTGCCTGATGGCTCTGCGTCGAACGCACCGCCGGCGGCGGCGACCGGCTCGCATCGGGGGCCGGAACGCCGTGTCGTCCGATCGCAACAGCGACCGGCGAACGACGACAGCGAACCGCTTTCTCTTGCCGAAGAGATCGCCGCTGAAGTCGAAGCCAGCGGAAAGACCGTCCGGCAGGAAATCGAAGACCGTTACGAAAAGCTCAAGCAGTTGGGCGACACGCATATTGCCGAATTGCAACGGATGTCGATGGCCGAACTGATCGAAGAGGCTCGCAAAGAGAACCTCGACGATTGCACGGGCGTCAACCGGCAGGATTTGATCTTCCGCATCCTCAAAGAACGCGTGAAGCTCAACGGGCTGATGTACGGCGAAGGAACATTGGAGGTGCTGCCCGACGGCTTCGGCTTCCTCCGTAGCCCCGAGTATCATTATCTTTCCTGTCCCGACGACATCTACGTTTCGCCCAGCCAGATCCGGCGATTCGGTCTGAAAACCGGCGCCACCGTATCGGGACAAATTCGCCCTCCGAAGGAAAATGAACGCTACTTCGCCTTGCTCCGCGTCGAGGCGATCAACTATCAAGATCCGAATTTGGCGGCGACCCGAATCCCCTTCGACGATTTGACGCCGATCCATCCCGACCAGCGAATTCGCCTGGAAACGACGCCGGAAGAGATCGAAATGCGCGTCGTCGATCTGCTCGTGCCGATCGGCTTCGGGCAGCGCGGGCTGATCGTCAGTCCGCCGCGTGCCGGCAAAACCATCTTGTTGCAAAAGATGGCCAAGGCGGCGCTGATGAATTATCCCGACCTCTACGTCTTCATGCTGCTGATCGACGAACGTCCGGAAGAGGTTACCGACATGGAGCGCCAGGTCAAGTCGCGCAATTGCGAAGTGATCAGCTCGACCTTCGACGAGTCGTCGGCGCGGCACGTTCAAGTTTCGGAGATGGTACTGGAAAAAGCCAAGCGGATGGTCGAGTACGGGCACAACGTGCTCATCTTTCTCGATTCGATCACGCGATTGGCCCGCGCCTGGAACCAGGAATGCCCGCCTTCGGGAAAAATCCTTTCCGGCGGCGTCGATGCCAACGCCTTGCAACGGCCCAAACGGTTCTTCGGTTCGGCGAGAAAAGTGGAAGAGGGCGGGTCGCTGACGATCATCGGCACCGCTCTGATCGAAACCGGAAGCCGCATGGACGAAGTGATTTTCGAGGAATTCAAGGGAACCGGCAACCAAGAAATCCATTTGGATCGCAAACTGGTTGATCGACGAGTTTGGCCGGCCATCGACATCAGCCGCAGCGGCACGCGCCGCGAAGAGATGCTGCTCGATCCCGAAGAATACCGCCGAGTGTGCATCCTCCGCCGCGTGCTCAGCGACATGAACCCGCCCGACGCCATGGAACTGCTGGTCTCCCGATTGCAAAAAACCAAGAGCAACGCCGAGTTCCTGATGAGTATGAACATGAAAACCTGATCGGTCGGCGGCAACGCGGGTGCGTTGAATGCGAGACGTTCGGCCCTGCGCTGCCCTGCGGCCGCACGGTCAGCCGCCGGAGAGGCTCGCACCGACTGACGACCGCATCGATCGCAACTGTTCGCATCCGGAAAGGGGGGAGCGTGAAGATCTATCAAGGTTCGCCGCCCGATGGCGTTCACGGCCGATACGGCATTGTTGTTTCGAGGTTCAACGAGTCAATTACCACTCGGCTGCTCGAAGGCGCGGTTCGTACGCTGCGAGAGCAGGGGGTGGCTGAAGATCGGATCGAAACCGCATGGGTGCCGGGAGCCTTCGAGATTCCGACCGTCGCCGAGCGTTTTGCAGCCTCGGGCCGGTTTTCGGCGGTGATCTGCCTTGGGGCGGTGATCCGCGGCGAAACGACGCACGATCAGCACATCAATCGGGCCGTCAGCAACGCGATTGCCGAGATCGCCGTGCACTACGGCATTCCGGTCCTGTTCGGCATCCTCACCTGCAACACGCTCGAACAAGCGATTGCCCGCTCGGGCGGAGCTGCCACGTCCGGTAAAGACGGCGCGCAGGTAGTCATCGGCAACAAAGGAATCGATTGCGCCTTGGCCGCGCTGGAAATGGCCGCGCTGATGGAGCAACTCCGTCCTTGGGCGGAAGGTCGTTCACTGGGGAGGCCGCAAGCGTAATATGTCGCGACGTACTCGTGCCCGAACTGTGGCCCTGCAAGTGCTTTTCCAAGACGATTTGAACCCGCAACACAATCCGGCGGCAACCGACGACCTGATCGTCCGCCGCTTGCGCGAGCCGGAATTGATCGCCTTCGGCCGCGAATTGGTGGCGGGCGTCAGAAGGAATCGCCGCGAAATCGACGATCTGCTGGCCGGTTGCGCCGCGCACTGGAGCGTGCACCGGATGAGCGCCACCGATCGCAATGTGCTTCGATTGGGGGCTTATGAGCTGTTGTACACCTCCACGCCTCCGCGCGCCGTTATCGACGAAGCCGTCGAATTAGCCAAACGATTCGGCACTGCGCAGTCCGGTGCGTTCGTCAACGGCATTCTCGATCGATTGATGCGCGAGCGCCGCGGCGGCAGACCGGCTGCGGAGGATTCAGCCTCGGTAAACTGCGACGCGGGTACCTCGACGGCCGCCCCCGCCAGCGCCCGCAGCAACACTCCTGCGGACGCCGACATCGCAGCTTCTTCGGAAACCGCCCCTTCGCCGGACACGGACATCGACGCCAACAGCTGAGACCGGCGGCGGAACCACAGCCGGCATAGCCGGGCATACGTCGGGCACCGATGCCCCGCTTCGTGGAAATCGACCGACAGAGGACGAGTCATGGGACTATTCGACAAGATCAAACAGGGCCTGAAGAAGACGACCCAGTTGCTCAACACCGACATCCGCGACTTGTTCAAGTCGCGCGGGCGACTGGTCGATCAGGCCTTTCTCGACGAGCTTTTCGAGGCGCTGGTGAAAACCGACATGGGGGTCGAGTCGGCCCAAGAGATCGTCGATGACGTTGGAACGGCTTTCCGCAGCCGTGTTGTCGAAATGGCCGATGTGCTCGCGCGCATCAAGGCCATGCTCAAATCGTTGCTGGCGCAACCAACCGCTCCGATACGCTTCGCCGATGCGGGGCCGACGGTCGTGATGGTGGCCGGCGTCAACGGATCGGGCAAAACCACGTCGATTGCCAAACTGGCGCGACTGGTTCAAAGCGAAGGAAAACGCGTGATCCTTGGCGCTGCCGACACCTTCCGCGCGGCAGCCGTCGAGCAATTGACGATTTGGGCCAAGCGCCTCGGGGTCGAAATCGTCACCGGGCCGCAAGGTGCCGATCCGGCAAGCGTCGCCCACCGCGCCGCCGCGCGGGCCGTCGAATCGGGGGCCGACGTTTGCATCGTCGATACCGCGGGCCGGCTCCAAACTCAACAGTCGTTGATGGACGAGCTGAAGAAAATCCACCGCGTCCTCGGCAAGCAATTGCCCGGTGCGCCGCACGAAGTGCTTTTGGTGCTCGACGCAACCACCGGCCAAAACGGCATCAGCCAAGCCAAGCACTTCACTGCGGCGGTTCAATGCACCGGCCTGATCTTGGCGAAGCTCGACGGCACAGCCAAAGGCGGCGTCGTTGTGGCGATTCGGAAAACCGTGGGCCTGCCGGTGAAGTATGTCGGCGTGGGCGAGGGACTTGAAGACCTTGCCCTGTTCGACGCCGACGGATTTGTCGAAACGCTTTTTGCCGACTTGCTCGGCGATTGAGCTTGAAGCGCGCTCAACCAGCCGCGGCCGATCGAAAACCAGCAACCATTCCGCGGGGAACACTCGGCCCCCTGGCCGCGCCGGCAGCGGCCCGTTGTTTTCTGCCCGCGGCACGATCATTCAGCGTCGGCGTCTTGCTGGCACTCCGCCCCAAAGCGAAGTAGAGTAGAATGGGGCTGGACGAAGGGCGATTCGCGGCGGGGGGCGATTTCCGCGCGGCGGATCGAGTCCGTCGTCGCGGTCAACACTTCGGCTTTTCGGCATCTCGCATGAAGCTTAGCGCCATTCCGCAGATCTACCGGCACTTCCACCGCTGGCGCGAGATCGTCACGGTGTTGAGCAAGTACGAGCTTGCCGGCTGGATCGGGCGCGTCGGTCCCGACTTCATCAAAGACTTTCTCAAATCATCCGGCGGCGAGGCATTAGCGCGCCAGCCCTGGAATACACGGGTGCGGATGGCGCTAAGCGAGCTGGGGCCGACGTTCATCAAACTGGGCCAGGTCCTCAGCACGCGTCCCGATTTGGTGGGCACGGCGTTGGCCGATGAACTGCAATGCCTGCAATCCCACGCCCCGGCTCAACCGATTTCGAGGGTCCGGGAGACCATCGAGCTGGAACTGCAAGCGCCCCTTGAGACGCTTTTTGCCGAGTTTTGCGAAGAGCCGGAGGCGTCGGCATCCATCGCCCAGGTTCATTCCGCGCGCTTGCACACCGGCGAACGGGTCGTGGTGAAGATTCAGCATCCCGAGATCGAGCGAAAAATCGTTGTCGATCTGGAGATTCTTGCCGGGTTGGCGATTCTGGCTGAGCAAACCGCGGAGTTCCGCAACTATCGTCCGCGGGCGGTCGTCCGCGAGTTCCAGCGCACGATGCGGCGCGAACTCGATTTCCGCCGCGAAATGCGCAACATTCAGCTTTTCGAGCGCGCCTTCGCCGACAATCCCTCGGTGCATATCCCTCGCACTTATCCGAAGTATTGCAGCGCCCGGGTTCTTACAATGGAGCGGCTCGAGGGAGTGAAATTCGCCGATCTCCCGCGGCAGTCTCCGCCGGGCTTCGATCCGCGCATGGTGGCCAGACAGGCCGCCCACATCTGCCTCGATATGATCTTCGTCCACGGCGTTTATCACGCCGACCCTCATCCGAGCAACGTCATGCTCTTGCCGGGCAACGTCATCGGCTTGCTCGATTTCGGCATGATCGGCCGCCTCGACGAAGAGCTGCAAGAAGACCTCTGCGACATGCTGATCGCCGTGGCCGATCGCGATTCGTCGCTGCTGACCGCCGCCGTGATGCGCGCCGGTCAAGCGCCCGTCGGTCTCGACCGCGCCGCCCTGGAAACCGATGTCGCCGATTTCGTCGCGCATTTCGGCACAGTGCCGCTCGATCAATTCGACCTGAGCGGGGCCTTGCGCGAAATCACCGAAATCATCCGCCGGCACAACGTCATTCTTCCCGCGCCCTTGGCTCTGCTGTTGAAGGTGTTGATCACCCTGGAAGGCACGTCGCGGGCTGTTTCTCCCGATTTCAGCCTGATCGAGATCATGGCCCCCTATCAACGCCGGCTCATTTGGCGACGGTTCTCGCCCGGCAGACAGTGGCGCAAGCTGCGCCGCTTCCAAACCGACCTCGGCCGACTGGTCTCCATGCTTCCCCGCGGACTCAGCGAAATCCTTCAGCAGGTTCAATCGGGCCGTTTCGACGTGCACCTTGATCACCGCGGGCTGGAGCCTTCGGTCAATCGGCTGGTCATGGGAATGATCGCCAGCGCGCTGTTTCTCGGGTCGGCCCTGCTGCTGCACCGCGGAGTGCCGCCCACGATCTTCGAGGGCATTTCCCTGCCCGGACTTGCCGGCGCCCTGCTGAGCTTCGCCCTCGGAATCCGCATCTGGCGAGCGATCAACCGGTCGGGCCGACTGGATCAGCGCTAAGGTCGCCGATCCGCTCCGAACCCGCCCGTGCCGCGCCCCATTGGCGAAGCACCTGATCGACCCGCTCCTCCAACTTCTCGATGCCTTCGAGCAGCGCCCAATGGCGTTCTTCGAGATCGTGCAGCAAATCGGCCGGCTCTTGCGAATCAACGGCGACCATGGCAGATTGCGAAGACAATCGCTCGCTCCGACACCGACTCGGGGGAAAAGACGCTCCGGCCGCTTCCAACTGCTGCGGGAAACAGCCGGGCCGATCGCAGCGGCCGCTTCGGAGCCTACGGGCCGACTCGCTCCATCGAGCCATCGATCGAAGCGGCACAGTCGTTACCATCGTCGGATCGAATGGCCAAGCTTGACGCGTCGCAAGAACCGTGTCAGCCGATCTCCAGTTTCTCCAGCCCCCCCAACAGTCACAGGCAGCATTGATGGAACGGTCGCCCCGAAAAGAAGACTCGCGGCGATCGAACGCCCGAGTTTCGGCGTTTCGCCCGTTGCCAAGTTCTTTGGGAACACCGTTTCGCGGGCGGGTACTCGTGTTTCGCCGTTTCTTCAGAAAAAGAGCAGCGATCTTGGAAATGCTGAAAGACCACGCACTACTGTACAGGATAAACGGTCAGAAGTTCGGCGACATCGCGCGCAGACTCCCAGTGGCGCCGGCTTGCCTGTGGCTACCGCGGCCCCGGCCTCGGCTGTCCACGGACCCGCAAGCAGGATTGAGCGAACTGGTCCGCCCGAATCGAAAACCGGCCGCCGGCGCAACGAAGCAGCCGTTTTCACGATTGTGCGGAACTGTTTAGCGGCGATCTTTGCCCGCGCGCGCCTGTTTCCGATGCCCTTGGAGCGTCTTCCACTCGACAACGCCGCACCGGTCGGCCCATTGGCGCCATTGAGCGACCAAGTCGTCGCGTTGCTTCGGGAATTCGGCAGCCAAGTTCACCAGCTCGGTACGATCGCGATCGAGTCGATAAAGCTCCCAATCGCCACCCGCCGGCGCCACCGCTTTCCAGTCGCCGCAACGAACCGCCTTGTTGCCCTCGTGCTCCCAGAACAAACTTCGAGGCGAATCGTTCCCGCCGGAGGCTTCGCGCCCTGAAAGCACCGGGACCAAGCTGCGGCCCTCGCGCGGAAGCACTGCTTTTTCGCCGCGGCGCTCAGGATAGGCCGCCCCGGCCAGTTCGAGCAGCGTCGGCATGATGTCCACGACATGGCCCGGCGTGTGGATCAAACGTCCGGCCGCGGTGGTGCGATCGTTGGGAGTTTGCGCCGAAGCATCAGCGGCGAGGCCGGCGGGCCAATGCACGATCAGCGGGGTAGCAATGCCTCCCTCGTGCGTGCTCATTTTGAATCGACGCAGCGGCGTATTCGCCGCATTGGCCCATTCCAGGCCGGCGCTGGCATACGACCGTCCGGTACCGATCGGCGCACCGGTCTTATCACGATTGAAGCCGCCCGGCCCGCCCTCGGCTGAACTGCCATTGTCCGACAAGAAGAGAAATACCGTGTTGTCGAACTTCCCCAATTCCTTCAGCGCCGACACCAGCCGGCCCACGTTCTGATCAATGCAGTCGATCTGCGCCGCATAGACGGCCATGCGGTGGGCCAGCTCGCGCCGTTGCTCGGCCGGAAGCGAATCCCAAGGCGCAGCCTGCTTGTCGCGCGGGCTGAGCTGAGTGCTCGGCGGCAGGAGGCCCATGGCCATTTGCCGCTCGAAGCGGCGACGGCGAATCTCGTCCCAACCCACGTCGTAATGTCCCTCGTACTTCTTGATATCTTCAGGCTTTGCCTGAAGCGGCCAATGCGGGGCAATGTGTGCGAAGTAGAGAAAGAACGGTTTCTGACCGGCCTTGACCGTGGTCGAAATCATGTTGATCGCCTGATCGGTGAACACGTCGGTGACATAGCGGCCCTCGGGAAACTCGACTCGCTCTTCGTCGAAAACGAAGAACACTTCCTTGCGAAGCTCCAGAGCTTCGCGGAAATACACCCCGCCGCCCGACGGAGTCCCCCAGTAATGTCGGAAACCTCGGTCGAGCGGCCACTGGCCCGGCCGCGAGCCGACGTGCCATTTGCCCACCATCAGCGCGGCATAGCCCGCCTCGCGGAGCACCTCTGCCACGGTAACGCAGCGGTCGTTGAGAAAACCGCGGTAGCCCTCCAATCCGTCGTCGCCCGTCATGTGGCCGATTCCGGCCTGATGCGGATAAAGCCCGGTGAGCAAGGCGGCACGAGTCGGGCAGCATCGGGCTGCGTTGTAGAACTGCGTGAAACGCACGCCGCGCCGGGCAAGGGAGTCGAGGTTGGGCGTTTCGATCTCGCTGCCGTAGCAGCCCAAATCCGACCAGCCCATATCGTCGGCCAACATCAGCACGATATTCGGCCGCGTCGGCTCCGCCGAAATTTCGCCGGCCGCGCTCAGAAATACCGCCACCGCGACGCCTGTAAGCCATCTCATCAGCAGTCCCCTTATTTCGCGAAACAATCGGGGCGGAGTCGATCGGGCCGCCGTTACGCCTTACCCTGCCCCCAACCCCAACGCGATGCGATCCGGCGTTGGCAAATGCCGCCACGCGAAGCGACTATCCCCAGCGGCTTGGCCACACGAGAGTCAAACGCCGCACCCGCCCGCCGCTTCCACGGATTCTAACGATCTCGCCGCTGGGCGGCAAACCGGCGGCAAATGGCACATGGCTCGCCGAAAACGGCCCCGAAATCGCATCCCGACCGCACCGAGCACCGCAATCGCCCCGTTCCGAAGCCGCCCCCGGCCCTGTCGGAACTTGGCCGGCGGGTCTATACTGAAAATGTACATGGCAATGGCATTCAAAAGACACGAACCGGTCAACGGCAGAGCCTGCCGCCTCGATCCGAAGCCTTCGCTCCTGCGGCAATTTTGAATTCCCGCGATTGTCTCTGAATGCCTTTGCCGCCCGATCAAGCTACGAGAATGAGGCAGCCGCCCATGTCCGAAAAGCCCAATCCGCAAGACGATCATTGGTACTCGCTTGTTTCCCAGTTGGGGTTGACTCCGCCCGAGCCCGAGCCGGAACGCGACGCATCAACCGCGCCGAAACGGCCGATCGACGCCCCGGCCGCCGAAGATCGCGGCGACATCGTCGCAGCCGGGCCGGCGGGCAACCCGGCGGCCGGTGCGGCCGACGACCGATCAGACTTGGCGGCCCAAGGCGGCTCGGCCTCGTTGTCCGACCAGGGCGACTTGGGGGGCGCAGCCCTCCAGCGATCGTCCCCGGCGAACGTCCGTTCGGAAAACTCGTCAGCCGTCAACCAGTCGGGAACCGATGCCGCCCGCGGCAAGCTCTCGGTCGAGCCGCGGCCGATCACCGATTGGGATCTGTTGGCGGAAGAATTGGGCATTGCTCCGGCAAGGGAAACGGAAAACACTTCGGCAGCCGCGCCTACGTGCGAAACAGCGGCGGGCAAGGACTATGTGTCCACCCCGCAGCGAGTCCAAGAACGGATCGACGTCTTCGAGAGAGGCCGCGATTCGCAGACCAGTTCAACCGAGGGCGCGTTCGGTGCAGGGTTGCTCGATCCGTTAGCAGCCGAGAGTTCCGCTGATCGCGGCCGGCGCAAGACCTCGCAGCCGTCGTCGCAGAACATGGTTTCCGATCCCGCAACATCGGAAGGTTCGGAACCCGAACGTGCCGCAGACGAAGAAGATCGCCCGCCCCGCGACGGCAAGAAGCGCAAACGCCGGCGGCGAAAAGCGAAGGCATCGCGTTCTGCGCCGGACTCTCGCACGTCACAGGCAGATGCCAAGGCCATCGATCTGGACGAACCCGAGCCGATCGAACCGATTGACGCCGAGCCGGCGTGGCTCGAAGGAGAAGATGAATCAGCCCCTGACGGCGCCGACGAGCCGTCAGGCAGGCGCACTGGACACCGCGACCGTCCGCCTCGCGATTCGCGCGGCGAACAGCGAAAAGCCCCCTCTGTCGAAGAACCCTCCCGGACGGCGCGTCGTCGTGCAGAGCGCGACGACGATGAATCCCTCGACGACGGAGGCGAAGACGAGCTTCGCCCCGCGCACAAGCAGATTCCCACCTGGGAGCAGGCCGTCGGATGTATCATTCAGGCGAACATCGAGGCCAGAAGCCGGCGCGGCGAGGGTTCTCGGAACCGCGGACGCCCAGGCGGCCGGCGCTAGACTCGTTCAATCAACCCGTCGGCGCATTATTGCGTTTGCTCGGGCCGGGTTTGCTTGGGCACGATGGAAATCTCCATCGCATCGCGTTTGCCCCAGGGCAAGTCCATATCGAACCATTCCGTGCGGCTTTCGTAATTCTTGCGGACGAAATCGAGATAGTCCTTCATGCTTGCCGCACTGATGCCCGCGTTGTCGGCGACGACCACCGCCCCGGGCGACAGCTTGTCTTTCAGGCCGTCGATACAGCCGAAATAGTTTGGACCGTTGCAATCGATGAACACGAAATCGATCGGCCCTTGAAGGTCGCGGACTACCTTCTTGGCATCGCC
>Ga0308417_1001231_pt1 | contig 17728 bp, 10 predicted proteins | sample HotsprSampleOS65_FD_203528 | JGI IMG/M metagenome (GOLD analysis project Ga0308417, IMG submission 203528) | Hot spring phototrophic mat microbial communities from Octopus Spring, Yellowstone National Park, Wyoming, United States - 20090730_OS65 ... | reverse complement strand
GGAGACGGCCTTCGAGTGGGCCTTGCTGAACGCCGCCGCCGGCAACGTGAGCGAGGTCGAGGAATACCTTCAGAAGAAGGCGAACCAGTCGCCCGAAGTGACCGGCCCTTTAGTCTGGGAGGCACTGGCGGTCGGCTACCTCCGCGTCTACCGGTCGCTCGATGCCATGGCCTGCCTCAACTTCTGGCTGAGGCGCGAGCCGGAGAACGTGCGGGCGCTGGAACTGCGTGGGCAGACTTACGTGGTCGGCAAAGGGGTGGTCCGCGGCAGCGAGGACTTCCGCCGGGTCCTCGAACTCGACCCGACCCGCTCGGCCACGCGCCGCCGCCTGGTCGATGCCCTGCTGTCGCTCGGCGTCTATGACGAGGCCGCCGCACACCTGGAACGGCTTGGGGCCGTCGAGGCACAGGACCCGGGGTTGGCCTCGCGGCTGGCCCGCTGCTACATCCTGCTCGGCCGTCGCGACGAGGCCGCTCGCCTGCTCGAGGCCACCTTGGCCCGTCATCCCCACGACGGGCTGGCCCTGCGAACCCGGGGTCAACTGGCCCTAACCGACCCGCGATCGCCCGACCCGCGCGCGGCCGAGGCCGACCTCCGCCGCGCCGCCTCGATCCTTCCCGATGACTATCAGACCCATAACCTCCTCTTCCAGGCCCTGCAGCAGCAGGGGCGGGTCGAGGAAGCACGCGCCCAACTGAAGGTGGCCGAGGAAGTCCGGGACCGCACCGAGCGGATCGGCGAACTCAGTAGCCGCAAACTCGCCGAGTTTCCCCTCGACCCCGCACTGCACTACGAGATGGGCAAACTCCTGCTGCAGACCGGCCAAACCGAGGTCGGGTTACAGTGGCTCAACACCGCCCTGCGACTCGACCCCGGGCACGGCCCGTCCCACCTCGCCCTGGCGGAGTACTACGAATCGGCCGGCAACACCGCTCAGGCCGAATACCACCGCCGCTCGGCCGGGACCGCGACGGCCAGACCTGATTGAAGCCGAAGCCCACCCCGTCGGGGCTTCCCAGGTTGCCATATTCCGAGCGCGACTCCGCACCCGCCTACGGGTTCGCCGGGTCGTTTCATCAAACCCGGCTCGGACATTCGGGCCGGGGGTGGCAATTCAGGTCGGACCTTAACTCCCTGCGGAAAATTGGACTTCCGAACAGAAGTGAATTACGGTTCATGTGGCAATTTCTTGGAACTCTTTCTCGGCAGATCCGTCCCGCGCCGGGAAACAGGTAACTCCCCCATGAACTGGCTCCGTGAACCGGATACCGAACCGTTGCCGGGCTACCGGCTGATCGAACCGATCGGGACGGGCGGCTTCGGCGAAGTCTGGAAGTGTCTGGCCCCGGGCGGCATCTACAAGGCGATCAAGTTCGTCTACGGCAACCTCAACTCGCTCGACGGTGACGACACGCGTGCCCTGCAGGAGATGAAGGCCCTGGAACGGGTCAAGCAGGTCCGCCACCCGTTCGTCCTGTCGATCGAGCAGATCCAGAACGTGGACGGTGAACTGCTGATCGTGATGGAACTGGCCGACAAGAACCTCAACGACTGCCTGCTCGAGTACCAATCGTTGGGGCGACCCGGCATCCCCCGCGACATCCTGCTCGGTTACCTCGACGACGCGGCCGTGGGGCTTGACCACCTGATCGAGAAGCACAACTTGCAGCACCTCGACGTCAAGCCGCGCAACCTCTTCACCGTGGCCGATCGCGTCAAGGTGGCCGACTTCGGACTGGTCAAGACCCTGGAACGCTCCAGTTGCTCGGGCCTGATGGGGGGGGTGACGCCGATCTATGCCGCCCCGGAGACGTTCTCGAACAAGATCAGCAAGCACTCGGACCAGTACAGTCTGGCCATCGTGTATGTCGAGCTGCTGACGGGGAAACGGCCCTTCGGCGGCAAGAACATCCGCCAACTCGCCCTGCAGCACATGACCGAGCCGCCCGACCTGTCGATGCTGCCCGAGTCCGACCGGGCCGTCGTCGCGCGGGCACTGTCGAAAGATCCCGACCAGCGGTTCCCGAGTTGCACGGCGTTCATCCGCGCCCTGAGTGGCCGACCGGATAGCACCGGAAGCAGCGGCAGTGGTGGCGCTGGCGGCACGAGCATCAGTGACCCCTCGGCCTGGTCGAGGGGCACGCGCTCCGCCCACGACGTGGACCTGACCCCGCCGGCGAACCGCGAGGCAGGCGTCGCCGTCGCCCACCCCGCCTCTTCCCCCTGGAAGGCCCGCCCGAGTTCTGAAGGCGAGGCCGAGCCGGAGATCAACGAGAGCCACCTCCTGGCGGCCACCGCCCCGCAGAAGGAGGTCGGCATCCTGCGGCCGACGATCCTGATCGGCATCGGCAGCTTCGGCCGACGGGCCTTGCAGGAGATCCGCTGCCGCCTCACCGACCGGGTCGGGGACACCTCGCAAGTCCCGAGCTTCCGCTTCCTGTATGTCGATTGCGACCCGGAGGCCGTCACCAAGGCGGTCAGCGCCCCGCCGGACGTGGCCCTGTCCGGCGAGGAAGTTTTCCATGTGCCCTTGCAGCCGGTCACGCAGTACCGCCGACGACAACTCGACCAGATCCTGGACTGGCTCCCCCGCGAGAAGCTCTACTCCATCCCGCGCAGTCTCAGCACGGGCGGCTCCCGCGCGCTGGGCCGCCTGGCCTTCTGCGACAACTACCTCCGCTTCGTGACACGGCTCAGGCGGGAGTTACAGATCGCCTGTCACCCCGAGTCGATGTCCGATTCTTCGGACCAGACCGGCTTACCCCTGCGTGACACCACCCCCCAGGTCTACATCTTCGCCTCGGCGACCGGCGGATCGGGCGGCATGCTCCTGGACCTGGGCTATGCCGTCCGCCGGGTCCTGTCCCGGATGACCAACTCCACGGAGACGCCGGTCACGGCCTTCGTCTATGCGGCCGCCCCGACCGACCCGAATTCCAGCGACCATGAACTGGCCAACCTCTACGCCGGCATCACCGAACTGAACCACTATGCCGACCCGGATGTGACTTTCACCGCCCAATACGGCGGGCCGGACGGGCCGCGGGTCGAAGGTCACGGCCTGCCCTTCTCTGCCACCTATCTCCTGCCCATGCCGGAGCGGACGACCTCGGCCTTCCGTGACGTGATCTCCCACCTGGCCGGGTACGTCGCCCACGAGCTGACCACACCCCTGGGGCACGCGCTGGAGCAGGTCCGCAAGCGGCCGTCCACTTACGACCGCAGCCCGTTCCGCACCTTCGGCACCTACGGCGTCTGGTTCCCGCGGGGCCTGCTGTTGCGGGCCGCGGCCCAACGCATCGGTCTGGGGCTGCTCAAGGTGTGGCGGAGCGATGCTCCCCCGACCGACCTGGGGCCGGTCAACGAGGTGGTGGCCCGCACGACGGACGATCCGCGGCTCAAGCCGGCCGCGATCCGGGAGCAGATCGAGCGGGAGGCCGTGCGGGGAAGCGATGGCGGACCCGCCGACCAGATCGAACGCTGGCTGACGAGTCTGGAAGGCCAGATCGACCCGTCGGCGCGGCGGTCGGAGGCCGCGGCCTGGAGCCGCAGCGTCTGGGAACAGGCCCGCGACCTGATCGGCACCCGCCCGTTCGGCGAGCAGGATTCGACCGTGCGGCGGAGCCGCCTGAGTAAGATGCTCGAGGACGCCATCCGCCGACTGGCCGAGGCCTGGAGCAACGAGTTCTTCGCGGCCGTTCGCCCGCTGGAGGAGAACCCCGGCCACCGGCTCGGGGCGATCGAGGCGGCTCTGAGGTCCCTCATCGCCTGGTGTACCGAGGCCGCCAACCGGGCCGACCGGGAAGCTGAACAAGCCGGGGTCAAGGCCGGACAAGCCCGCACCGACGTCCACTCGGCCCTGGAAGCCTGTCAGAACGGTAGCGGGACGTTCAGCTTCTTCGGCGTCCGCTCCGGCCGCAGCCTCAGGCACTTCTACGACCAACTCCGAGCCTTCGCACGGCTACGTCTGCGGGAAGACCTGACCGACGCCACCGCCAAGTTCTACCGGGCCTTGCGCGGCCGGCTCGAGGACCAACTCCGCGAGATCGGCAACTGCCGCACGCGGATCGACCAGTTGATCCGAACTCTGGAGAACCCGCTCCTGCTCCTGCCCCCGTCGTCCGACACCCCCGTCTCGATATCCGAAGAGGCACTGCAACAGACCCTGCACCCGACGAACACCCTGCGGGTCGTGCTGCCCGAGGGCGAGACCCACCTGGAGCGAGCCGCCCGGCGGATCGTCCAGTCCAGCACCCCCGAGGACATTTACCGGCTGGAGGTGGCCCTGCAGAGGCTCGTTCTGGAGCCACGCGGCGGCCTCATCTCGCTCTGCCAGTTGAACGCCGACATGACACGCACCCTCGTGGCCCCGACGGTCGAGCAGACCACCGCCTTCCTCTGCGACCTGCTGCCGGCCACCGACGTGGCCGAGGTCGAGACCTCGGCGGCCGCGGCCCGGAAAGTCGACCTCTCCTCGCGCATTCAGGAGTACTACCGCCGCTCGGCCCCCACCGTCGGTCAACCCGAGAGCGACGAGCAGGTCTACGTTCTGGTCCCGGACAGCCCGCCCGGCCGGGAATACGCCGACCTGGTGAAGCGGGTCGTGCCGACCGCACTCACCATCCCGGTCACCGGCCCGGCGACGGACCTGATGTTCTGTCGCGAACACGGCTACCTCCGCAGCGATGAAGTCCTCAAGCTGCTGAGTGCCTGCCAGCCGTACTACTACCAATCGCTCGCCAGCCCGCAGACCTGCCCCCACTCGCGCTACGACGTGGTCGAGTGGGTGCCGCTCGGCGACTGAGCCGCGACACCGCGCGCCCGGTTCGCATCCCCCACCGCCCCCGGGCCGTCCCCCTACCTGCCCACCCTCCGCCGGAACGCTTGCCGGTCCGCCGCTCACCCGTCATCCTGACCGGGTAACCCGAGAGGAGTGCGGCGTGCGGGAGGAGTGCGGCATGCAGATCGTCTTGATCGAGGGCGACGGGATCGGACCGGAGGTGACGGGGGCGGCCTGCCGGGTCGTGGCCGCCACCGGGGTCAGGATCGACTGGGTGAAGGCCCCCGCCGGTCTGGCGGCTACCCAGTCCCACGGCGAGCCGCTGCCGGAAGAAACCCTGGAGATGATCCGTCGCTACCGGGTCGCCCTCAAGGGGCCGTGTACCACCCCGGTCGGCAAGGGCTACCGGTCGATCAACGTGCGGCTGCGGCAGGGGCTTGATCTGTACGCCAGCGTCCGCCCGGTGCGGACCTTACCCCACGTCAAGACTCCTTACGACAATGTCGACCTGATCGTCGTCCGCGAGAACACCGAGGGACTCTACGCGGGACTGGAGCACGAGGTCGTCCCCGGCGTGGTCGAGAGCGTGCGGCTGATCACCCGCCCGGCGGCCGAACGGATCGTCCGCTTCGCCTTCGAGTTGGCCCGTCACCAGGGTCGCCGACTCGTCACCTTCTGCCACAAGGCCGACGTGATGCGGATGTCCGACGGTCTGTTCCTGGAGTGCGCCCGCTCCGTGGCCGAGGATTACCCCTTCATCGCCTTCGAGGAAAAGGTGATCGACAACGTCTGCCGGGAAATGGCCAGCGACCCCGCGCGGTTCGACGTTCTCGTCATGGAGAACCTCTTCGGAGACGTGATCTCGGACCTGGCGGCCGGCCTCGTCGGCGGCCTGGGACTGGTGCCCGGGGCCAACTACGGAAGCCGCTACGCCGTCTTCGAGGCGGTCCACGGCAGTGCGCCGGACATCGCCGGCAAGGGACTGGCCAACCCGATCGCCGTGATCCGCAGCGCCGCCCTGATGCTCGACTACGTCGGTCACCGGCAGGCCGCCGAGCGGATCGAGCAGGCCGTTCTCCGCACCCTCCGGGCCGGCGTCGGGCTGACCCGCGACATCGGCGGGACCGGCACGACCGCCAGCATCACCGACGAGATCATCCGACACCTGGAGGCATGACAGCGGCTCGGCCGCCTGCGTCTTCGGTCGCCCGACTGGACCGGCCCGTTGCCCGAACCGGACCGCCCTTCCTCCCCTGCCCCGCGGCCCGCGGTCACGGCAACGGCACGTTCGTCAGCTGAAAATGGACCTTCGCCTCGACGAGCGGGGACGGCGTTTCGCAGATGAGCGACCAGCCCTGGGCGGTCGGGTTAGCCTCCGTTTTGAAGCGGTAGGTCGCCGTGACCCGACGACCCGAGGCGGTGGCGTCCTCGCCGTCCGGTTCGATCGTCCGGCCGTCCGGTCCGACCAGCCGCAGCCGTGTGTCTCGTAGCCAGCGCTGCTCCTCAAAGCTCTCGAAGAGCGGCTGCCCCTCCGGGTAGAGCAGCTCGACCTCCGCTTCCCAGGCCGTGCCCACTTTTTCGAACGACCGCAAGGCCACCGTCACGCGATCCTCGCTGACCGTCAGGGGGAACTTGCCGCCGAGTCTCGGGAAGCGCACCGTCAGGAGCCGCTCGGCCGCGGTGACGCGGAACTCCCCGGCCAAGACACCGACCGAAGCGGCCGCACGGGACAGACCGCCGAGCTTCACCGACAGGTCGGCACGCGGCGCGGTCCCCGGATACTGCCAGGTCGAGGGTGGTCCGGTAACGAGGGCGTTGCCGCGATCGTCCTCGGCCCGCGTAATGCGGGGTTGCGAGTCGATGCGAAAGACCGGCAGTCGCGGTTCCCAGTGGACCTCCAGTTCGAGTTCGTAGGTCGCCGGGCCGCCGTCGAGGAAGGAGACCGCCGTTATCTTGCGGGCAACGACCCGGAACGGACCGGAGACGGCCGAGCGTTCACGGGGCCGCGAGCCGAGCGGTTCGAGCAGGACCTGCCGCCCGCCATCGCGGGGTGCGATGCGGGCTTTGGTCTGCTCGGCCAAGGTTTCAAGAGCATCCCAGAACGGCCGACGGTCGAAGTCGGCCGGGCACCGTTTATCGACCAGTGCGGCGTCGACGCGGACGGGGAGAGCGGCGGGGCTGCGGGACAGGACAGCCGCGACATCACCCGCGGTCGCCTGGGAGTTCTTGTAGGTCACGGTCGTGGCTCCGAGCGGAGCGGTGGCCGGGGGTCGATCCGTACCCGGTCGGGCAGCAACGGCACCGAGCAGCAGCAGTGAGCTAACGACGAGGGTCCGCATGGGTGGGTTGCACCGCTGGGGGGTCAGTCGGAGGGCGAGTACCGTCGTATAGACGAGCTAGAACGCCGCAACTATCCTATCCTCGAGCGACTAGTTTCACCACGCCCGCGGGCCGACCGTCGCGTCGAACTCGTCACCGGGTCCGCACCGGAGGAGTCATGCACGCCAGCGTCGAAGCGCTGACCAGCCGCAACTCTCGCCTCCCCGAAGACACCGACCCCCAAGAGACGAACGAGTGGCTCGACGCCATGGAGGCCGTGCTGAAGTTCAGCGGCCCGGAGCGGGCCCGTTACCTGCTCGAGGCGCTCGTCAGCAAGGTCGCCCGGTACGGCCAATCCCGGATCCCGACCGGGATCACCACCCCGTATGTCAACACGATACCGATCGAGGACCAGCCCCAGTTCCCGGGAGACCGCGGGCTGGAGCGGCGGATCAAGAGCATCGTCCGCTGGAACGCCATGGCGATGGTCCTGCGGGCCAACAAGAGCACCAACGTGGGCGGCCACATCTCCACCTTCGCCAGTGCCGCCACGCTCTATGAGATCGGCTTCAATCACTTCTTCCGGGGCCGGACCAAGGACCATCCCGGCGACGTGGTCTTCTTCCAGGGCCACGCCAGCCCCGGCATGTACGCCCGGGCCTATGTCGAGGGCCGCCTCGACGAGAGGCACCTGGAGAACTTCCGCCAGGAACTGCGTCCCGGCGGCGGACTGTCGAGTTACCCGCACCCCTGGCTCATGCCGGACTTCTGGCAGTACCCCACGGTGAGCATGGGGTTGGGTCCGATCATGAGCATCTACCACGCCCGCTTCAACCGCTACCTGCGGGACCGCGGCCTGTCCGACCGGGCGGGCGAGGCCCACGTCTGGGCCTTCCTCGGCGACGGCGAATGTGACGAGCCGGAGAGCCTCGGGGCCATCAGCTTCGCCGGACGCGAGAAGCTGGACAACCTCACCTGGGTCATCAACTGCAACCTGCAGCGGCTCGACGGCCCGGTCCGGGGCAACGGCAAGATCATTCAGGAACTCGAAGGCGTCTTCCGCGGGGCCGGCTGGAACGTCATCAAAGTCATCTGGGGCAGCGACTGGGACCCCCTGCTGCGGGCCGACCACACCGGTGCCCTGGCCCGCCGCATGATGGAAGTCGTGGACGGCGAGTACCAGGAGTACGTCGGCCGCGACATGCGAACCCCCGAGGAGATCGCCAAGAAGATCCTGCTGACCGAGGAAGAAGACCTCGAGCGCCGTGGGGCCTACATCCGCCAGACGTTCTTCAACACCCCCGAACTGCGGGCACTCGTCGAGCACCTGTCGAACGCCCGGATCGCCAACCTCAAGCGTGGCGGGCACGACCCGCTCAAGGTCTACGCCGCCTACCGGGCCGCGGTCGACCACAAAGGACAACCGACCGTCATCCTCGTCAAGACCGTCAAGGGCTACGGCGTCCCCGGTACCGGCGGGGCCGGCAAGAACACCACCCATCAGCTCAAGAAACTGGCCGTCGAGATCGAACGTGACGCCGACCTCGCCCCCGAAGAGGTCTCGAAACGACAGATGATCGCCGCCCTCCGCCAGTTCCGCGACCGCTTCGAACTGCCCTTCACCGACGACCAACTCGGCGACATCCCGTTCTACCGCCCGCCCGAGAACAGCCCGGAGATGCGCTACCTGCGGGAACGCCGCGCGGCACTCGGCGGGGCCCAGCCGTTCCGCAACACCGTCTTCCTGCCGTCACCCGCCCCGCTCCGCAAGAGCTTCGAGAAGCTCTACGAGCCGGCCGTCAAGGCCGAGGGCCAGTCCACGACCCTGGCCTGGGTCAACCTCATGACCCAACTCCTCCGCGACCCGGGCATCGGCAAGTTCATCGTCCCGATCGTCCCCGACGAGGGTCAGACCTTCGGCATGCCGCCCATGTACCGGGCCTTCGGCATCTACTCCTCGGTCGGACAGCTCTACACCCCGGTCGATAAAGGCTCGCTGACCGAGTACAAGGAGAGTACCACCGGACAGATCCTCCAGGAAGGGATCAACGAGGCCGGCAGCATGGCCAGTTGGATCGCCGCCGGGACCGCCTACAGCACCCACGGGGTGAACACGATCCCGTTTTACATCTACTACTCGATGTTCGGCTTCCAGCGGATCGGGGACCTGGCCTGGGCGGCGGCCGACGCCCGCTGCCGCGGCTTCCTCGTGGGGGCGACCGCCGGACGCACCACCCTCAACGGCGAAGGGCTGCAACACGAGGACGGCCATAGCCACCTGGTGGCCCTGACCATCCCCACCTGTCGGGCCTACGACCCCGCCTACGCCTACGAGTTGGCGGTCATCATCGAGGAAGGCATCAACGCCATGTACGTGCGGGGCGAGGAATGCTTCTACTACCTCACCGTGTACAATGAAAGCTACCCGATGCCGGCCCTGCCCGGCGAGGGCGTGCGCGAGGGGATCATCCGCGGCCTCTACCCGGTCCGCACGGTCCGGCCCGACGGCTCCGAACTGGAGGTGCAGCTCCTCGGCAGCGGGGTCATCCTCAATGAGGCACTTCGTGCCCAGCAACTCCTGGCGGAGAAGTTCCGAATCGCCAGCACCGTCTACAGCGCCACCAGCTACCAGATGCTGCGGAAGGACGCCATCGAATGCGAGCGGTACAACCGCCTGCACCCGCAGGACCCGCCCCGCACCCCATACGTCACCCAGGTCCTCGGCGGCACCCGTGGCCCGATCATCGCCACCAGCGATTACATGCGGGCGCTGCCCGAGCAGGTCGCCCCGTACCTGAACGGCCGCCTGCTCGCCCTGGGGACGGATGGCTTCGGCCGCTCGGACACCCGCAAGGCCCTGCGCCGCTTCTTCGAGGTCGATGCCGAACATGTGACCGTGGCCGCGCTCTACGCCCTGGCCGAACGGGGCGAACTCGACCGGGCCACCGTCACGCGGGCGATCACCGAGTTCGGCCTCAACCCGGACGCACCGCACCCCTGGACCGTCTGACCTGCTTCCGCCGGCGGCCGGCGGCCGGTGGTCGGCGGCCGGCTCCCGAACCCGCCCCGAGCTAACGGAACCAGTGGCGAACTCGACGACGACTCGGACCCGGAGCGTTCATGGAATTCCGACTGCCGAACCTAGGTGAAGGGATCGAATCGGCCACCGTGACGGGCGTGCTGGTGAAGCCGGGCGAGGCCGTGACGGCCGGGCAGAACCTGGTCGCCGTCGAGACCGACAAGGCCGCCGTCGAGGTGCCCGCCGAGGCGGACGGCGTGGTGGCCGAGGTCCTCGTGAAACCGGGGGACAAGGTGCCGGTCGGCGCGGTCCTGCTCACCTTCCGTTCCGGACCGGCTGACGAGGCGGCCGAAGAGACGACCGAAGAGACGGCCAGTGAAACGGTCGGAGCGGCGACCGGACGGGCCACGGCGGCCCCGATCCCACCCCCGGCCTCCGCCGAGCCGCCAGCCGCGACGCCGTCCCCGGCAGCAGCAACTGACCCTTCGGGCAACGAATTCCGTCTGCCGAATCTGGGAGAAGGGATCGAAGCGGCCACCGTCACGAGTGTCTATGTGAAGACCGGCGACGCGGTCAGAGCGGGCCAAAACGTCCTCGCCGTCGAGACCGACAAGGCCGCCGTCGAGGTACCGGCCGAGGCGGACGGGGTCGTCGAGGCGGTTTACGTCAAACCGGGCGACAAGGTGCCGGTCGGTGGGCGCGTGCTGCTACTCCGCCCGGCTGGTAGCGGCCCGACTCGGCCCCCGGTCGCCCAGTCGCGACCACCGGCGACCTCGAGCGAGCCACGGGTCGCGCCGCCGCCCCCGCCGACGACGGCCCCGGCGCGGGTCACACCGAACGGCGAGGGTCCGATCGTCGGCCCGAAGACGGTGATACCGGCCGGCCCGGCCACGCGACGGCTCGCCCGCGAACTGGGCGTCGGCCTGAGCGAGATCACCGGTTCCGGCCGCGGCGGTCGCATCACCCTCGACGACGTGAAAGCCTTCGTCCGGGCCGAACGACAACGCGCCCGGTCGGACGCAGGGATGGCCGCGGCCCCCGCGGCAAGCCCCGCCGGTGGCATCATCGTCAACGCCTTCACCCTGCCGCCCCTGCCCGATTTCTCGAAGTTCGGACCGGTGGAGGTCCGCGAGGTCAGCACCACCCGGCAAACGATCGCCAAGAACTTGACGGTCGGTTGGCGGACCATGCCGATGGTCACGCAACACGAACTGGCCGACATCACCGACCTGGAGGCCGGACGCAAGCGGATCGTCGAGGGGCTTCCGAAGGGTGCCCCGAAGATCACCATGACCGTGCTGGCGATCAAGGCCTGCGTCGCCGCCCTCAAGGAGTTCCCCCAGTTCAATAGCAGCTACGACATGAACGCCGGCAAGCTGATCCTGAAGCACTACTACGGGATCGGCATCGCGGCCGACACCGAGCGGGGGCTGGTCGTGCCGGTCATCCGGGACGCCGACAAGAAGAGCATCCGCGACCTGGCCGCCGAGGTCGCCACGCTGGCCGAGAAGGCCCGCGCCAACAAGCTCGCCATCGACGAGATGCGGGGGGGAACCTTCACGATCACGAACCTGGGCGGCATCGGCGGGACCGCCTTCACCCCGATCGTGAACTACCCCGAGGTGGCCATATTGGGGCTGTCTCGGTCCAGCCTGCAGCCGGTCGTACGGGACGGCCACATCGTCCCCCGACTGATGATGCCCCTGAGTCTGACTTACGACCACCGCGTCATCGACGGGGCCGACGGCTGTCGCTTCATCGTGCGTCTGGCCCAGTTGTTCAGCGACCCGATACGCTTGTTGATGGAGACGTGACGACCGGCCGGCCGCCGCTCCCGAGGAACCTTGCCAACGAACACCGCCATGCCGAGCGCCTTTCGGAGCCTCGTGGCCCTCACCCTGACGTCTGCCGCCTTCCTGATCGCGGCCGCCGTCCAGAACCCGGACGCGGAGCAGCCACGCGGCCGCACCCCGCCGGCCCTCCAACTCCAACCCCGGGCGGGGATCGATTCTCCCCCGCGGTACTGGAAGGGCAACCTGCACACCCACTCGCTCTGGAGCGACGGGGACGACTTCCCCGAGATGATCGCCGACTGGTACAAGCGGCACGGCTACGCCTTCCTGGCACTGACGGAGCATAACGTCATCGCCGAGGGGGAGCGGTGGATCGACGCCGAGTCGAACGCCACGCGGCAGAAGGCCGTCGCCAAGTACCTGGAGCGGTTCGGCCCACGCTGGCCCGAGTTCCGCACCCACGACGGCCGCAAGCAGGTCCGCCTCAAGCCGCTCGCCGAGTTCCGCAGCCTTCTGGAGGAACCGGGCAAGTTCCTGTTGATCCCCGGCGAGGAAATCACGCACAGCCTCGCCCGGCGTCCGATCCACCTGAACGGCATCAACCTGCGCGACCCGATCCGACCGCTCGACGGCAAGGACGCGATCGAAACGATCTCGGTGAACCTGCGACAAGTCGCCGAGCAGCGAAAGAAGAGCGGTCGGATCATGATCGCCTTCCTCAACCACCCGAACTTCGGCTGGGGTGTTCGGGCCGAGGAGATCCTCGCGACCCCGGAGTTACAATACTTCGAGGTCTTCAACGGCCACCCCGCCGTGAGGAACTACGGTGACGCGACCCACGCCTCCTGCGAGCGGGTCTGGGACATCACCCTGGCCCTGCGACTCGGCAAGCTCGGATTGCCCGTGGTCTATGGCCTGGCGACCGACGACTCGCACGGCTACCACGAGTTCGGCCTCGGGAAGGTGAACCCCGGCCGCGGCTGGACCATGGTCCGGGCCGCACACCTGACCCCCGAATCGATCGTCAAGGCGTTGGAGGCCGGCGACTTCTACTCGTCCACCGGTGTCACGCTCGACGAGGTGACCCGCGACGGCAACACCCTTCGCCTGGTCATTCGCACCGAGCCGGGCGTGACCTACCGCACGGAGTTCGTGGCCACGATGAAAGACGCCAGGCTCGACGCCACGCCCGTCCGTGACCGCAACGGCAACGAGTTACCCGTGACCGCCGTTTACTCCCCCGACATCGGCAAGGTGGTCGCCACCTCCGACGACCCGAGGCCGACCTACACCTTCTCGGGCAAGGAACTCTACGTCCGGGCCAAGGTCACGAGCAGCAAACCGCACCCCAACCCGTATGCCCGAGGCGACGTGGAAGTCGCCTGGACGCAACCGGTCGTCCCCTGACGCCGCCCGCACCCCCCGAGGTTTTCGCCGTGTCGCTGCTCACGTCCCTCAAACTCCTCAAGCGAGTCGTGTTCGAGACCGATAAGCGGCTCCTCTGGAAGCTCGCCTACATCATGGGGGTCAAGGGGGCTCTTTCGGTCCACAAGCACAAGCGGCGGATCAGGCGGGGGCAGTTCTTCCCGCCCTTCCTGTACGTCTCGGTGATCAATAGCTGCAACCTCCGCTGCCAGGGCTGCTGGGTCGACGTCAGCCACAAGCAGCAGACGCTCGCCCCCGGAGCGTTCCACCGGCTCGTCCGCGAGGCGAAGCAGATGGGCAACGTCTTCTTCGGCATCGTCGGCGGGGAGCCGTTCATGCACCCCCACCTGCTCGACATGCTCGCCGAGCACCCGGACTGTTACTTCCAGGTCTTCACGAACGGTCACTTCATCACCCCCGAGCGGGCACGGCAGATGTGGCGACTGGGGAACGTCACGCCGCTGGTCTCCGTGGAGGGCACGGCGATCGTCTCCGACCAGCGGCGGGGCCGCAGCGGCGTCCTCGACAGGACGATGCAGGGGCTGCGGCACGCCCTGGAAGCGGGAGTACTCACCGGCGTCTGCACGAGCCTGGCCCGCACCAACATCGACGACACCTTGCAAGAGGAGTGGATCGACCGGCTCATCGACATGGGCGTGCTCTACACCTGGTTCCACGTCTACCGCCCGATGGGGCCGTCCCCGAACCCCGAACTGTGTCTGACCCCGGAGCAGGTGCTGCGGGCCCGGAAGTTCGTCGTCGAGATGCGGGCGAAGAAGCCGATCATCATCATCGACGCCTACCACGACGGCGAGGGTAAGGCCCTCTGCCCGGCCGCCAACGGCATCAGCCACCACATCAACCCCTGGGGCGACATCGAGCCGTGCCCGATCGTCCAGTTCAGCAAAGAGTCGATCCACGCCACCGAGGCCGACCCGCGGCCCCTGAAGTACAAGTTCTTGCAGTCGGCCTTCCTGGCCGACTTCCGCCGGCTGGCCGCCCGCACGACCCGCGGGTGCATCGTCCTGGAGCGGCCCGACCTGCTCCGCAAGCTCGTCGAGGCCCACGGGGCCAAGGACTCCACCGCCCGGCAGACGGCCCTGGCCGAGCTGGCCGCCATGACCCCGCGAACCAGTCAGTACAACCCGACGGCCGAGGTCCCCGAGAAGCACTTCCTTTACCGCATCGCCAAGAGGCTCTTTTTCAACGACTTCGGCGTCTATTCCGGGCACGAGGCCGAACACGCGGTGAACTCCGCCCCGGCGATCCTCCGCGGCTGACCGCGGCCGTCGCCGCACCCTTCTCGTTCACCTCCCGGTCCCAGACCGGGCCGTCCCCGCCCGGAACCGGTCCTGCACCCCGCGCAAGAGGTCGCCATGGCCGCCGAGAAAGCCCTCGCACTCGTCGTTCGTGGCACCGACTGGAGCGAGACGAGTCGCATCGCCACGCTCTTCACCCGCGAGTTCGGCAAGGTCCGTGCCCTGGCCAAGGGCGGCCGGCGGCTCAAGTCGAACTTCGACTGTGCCTTCGACCTGCTCACGGTCTGTCGGGTCGTGTTCCTCCGCAAGGCCACGGGGGGGCTGGACCTGCTCACCGAGGCCCGGATGGAGGAACGCTTCCCCGTCTTGCGGGAGGACCTGGCCGCTTATTACACCGGCTGCTATATCGCCGAGTTGCTGGCCGAGGGGACGGAAGTTTATGACCCCCACCCGCAGCTATTCGACCGGACGTTGGGCTGCCTGCGCGGCTTGGACCGGGACGTGGCCCCGCTGACGGTGGCCACGGTATTCGAGCTTGTCTGGCTGCGGGAACTCGGCTATAGCCCCCGGCTCGAGGCGTGTGCCGTGTGCGGGTCGGAGGGAGTGCGACCGGACGGGGACTGCGGGGTGTGGGTCAGCCCCGCGGCCGGCGGAGTGTTGTGCCCGCGGTGCGGGCCGGCCGCCCCGGACCGTCGCCGGATCAGCGGCGACGGACTGACCACACTGCGGGCGCTGGTGGCCGCGGCCGAGAGTGACAGCCCGATGTCGCTGGACCGGCCGCCCGCCTCGGTCAAGGAGTTACGCCAGGTCCTGGGGTCGATGGTCAGTTGCGTACTCGGACGCCGGCCCCGCCTGTTGAGATACGTCGATGGCCGGTAGGACAGGGGGAGTCCGGGCTATGGCGAAGGCGGACGACAACGGCTGGCGCATGACGCGGGTCCGGCTCCTGGCCGGGTTCGCCGGCCTCGTTCTGCTCTCGCCCGGCTGCCAGACCTGGCAGAGTTTCAGGGAGCGGGCCACCGTCCTGCGGAGCGAACTGTTCGACAGCGGCTACGAAGACCCCCGCGCCGCCGAGAAAATGGCCCAGGCCCAGAGGCTCTTCGACGAAGGGAACTACGCCAAGGCCCAGGGCCTGTTCCGGGAACTGGCGGACAACCGGCTCAACCCCGCCGACTTAGCCGAACACGCCCGCTTCATGCAAGCCGAGTGCCGCCGCATGCGCGGCCACTACCCCGAGGCCGTCGATACCTACCACAAGCTCCTGATCGACTTCCCCACCGGGGCACACCGACGCGAGGCGTGCGGACGCATCTACCAGATCGCCGACTACTGGCTCGACGACCTGCGCGACGAACTCTCGAAACGGGCCGGGGAGGGCGGCATCCTCGGCTGGCGTCCGGCCTGGAAGAACCCGTTCGACCGCTCCAAGCCGTGGCTCGGTCAAGAGGGGCGGACCCTGGAAGCCCTCGAACACGTCTGGACCCACGACCTGACCGGGCCGGTGGCCGACAAGGCCCTGTTCTGGTGCGGCTACGTCAACTTCATCCGCGGCAACTTCCAGGAGGCCGACCACTTCTTCAGCACCCTCTGCGAGATGCACAAGGAAAGTCCGCTCCGCCCCCGGGCCATGACCCTGGCGATCCAGGCCAAGAACAACGCCACCGGCGGGGCCGAGTACGACCTTCGTAAGTGCGCCGAGGCCCTGCAACTGGTGCACATCGCCGAGGCCAGCATCCCGGAACTGACCCAGGACCCGCAGATGGCCGAGAAGCTCACCCGCGCCCGCGCGGCGATCCGCTGGCAGCAGGCCGAGAAGGACTTCCGCACCGCCGAGTACTACGCCCGGACGGGCCACCCCGGCTCCGCCGTGTTCTACTACGAACTCGTCCGCCGCCGCTACCCCGGCACACCCTACGCCGAACAGGCTACCCAGAAGAAGGACCAGTTGATAGCCCTCATGCAGCAGGGCCGACCCGCCCCGGGCATCGACCCGTTCGCCCGACTGCAGGCCATGTGGGACGAACTCTTCGGCAAGCCGCCCCGACCGGACGAAGAGAAGAACCCGGCTCGCGCCGACCCGAAGCTCCTGCCCGCCTCCGCTCCCCCACCGGGTGCCGTGCCCGGCGGCCCCTGAGCGATCCCGGGTCGGCAAGACTCCGGGAAGCAGAGCGGTCGAGTGCGGCGAACCGGCGGAACGGACCGGAACTACAGACCGGAACTACAGACCAGTGGAACGGACCAGCGGAACGGACCGGAACAACAGACCAGTGGAACAGTCCGGGGCAACAGACCAGTGGCTCGGGTGCGGACGGAGCGACTCTTTCGGGGAGTGATTTCGTGATGGCGCAGTTGACCCGCCGACGCTGGCTCGCCCTGACCGTGCTATCCCCCGTGGTCGGCACCCTCGGCTGCCGCGGCGGTGCCGCGACCCTCTTCGGCTACCAGTTGGGGGCCGACGCCCTGTACGACCCGAACATCCGCACGGTATACGTTCCCACCTTCCAGAACCGGGCCTTCCAGACCACACCGTATCGCGGCTTCGAGATCGACATCACCAAGGCGGTGGTCGATGAGATCGGCCGCGTCACGCCCTTCCGGGTCGTTTCCGACCCGGGCCGGGCCGACACCGAACTCATCGGGGTCGTGGTCGCCATCGACAAACAGGTCCGCAACCGCACGCAGCAGAACACGGCCCGCGAGGGCGAACTGCAGGTCAGCGTCGACGTCATCTGGCGCGACCTCCGCGACGGCACGATCCTGTCGGCCCCGCGGAAACCTCGGCTGCCCAACGTCGCCCCGACCTCCCCGACCGGGGCCGACCCGCCGCCGGTCCCGTTCGACCCGAACGTGCCGCCCGCGCCACCCGTTACGGTACCCGCCGAGGCGGTCCCGACGCGGATCACGGCCTTCGGTCGCTACCTGCCGGAACTCGGCGAGACGAACGCTTCCGCCATGAAGCGGGTGCAGACCCAGCTCGCCCAGCAGATCGTCTCGATGATGGAAAGAAAGTGGTGATGGTGAACAGACCGCTCACCGCTCACCACGCGGGCCGAGCGGCCGATCACCGCGAAAGGAGCAGGCACGAGCAGCGCGTCGGGTCCGTAGCCCGTTCCGCCGCCCCAGCACGCCGGGC
>Ga0308417_1001229_pt1 | contig 17731 bp, 12 predicted proteins | sample HotsprSampleOS65_FD_203528 | JGI IMG/M metagenome (GOLD analysis project Ga0308417, IMG submission 203528) | Hot spring phototrophic mat microbial communities from Octopus Spring, Yellowstone National Park, Wyoming, United States - 20090730_OS65 ... | reverse complement strand
GTACTGCTCCCGTTTCTTTTACGATAAAAGCCAGTACTTGGTCTGCCAGTTCCGAAAGTTTATCGGTAGAACGCATAATATCACCTACTTTGGCTTCTCTTTCTACCACCCAACTAGCACGTTTGCTAGCTTCGGCAGAGGCAACTAAACTGTTTCGGGCATTGATAAGGGCGTTTCCGAGTTTATCGTTTTCGCTAAGAGGTTTGAAAGGCACTTCGTAGTTCTGATTACCAATGCTTTCGGCAAAGGTTGCAGTATTTTTCAAGCTTTCTACCAAACCATTGATATGCTCGGTCATCTCACCGATTTCATCTTTGGTATCTATTTCAAGTTGGGGTGGAAGTTCGCCTCGCCCTAAGGCATCGATGGTTCTTTGCAGAATTGCCAAAGGACGTGTAAGAAGCTGGGAAAATAGTATACTGATAATCAGAGAGATAGTAATCACAATACCTCCTGCTATCAAAAATCTTCTAAGCAGAGCAAAAGCAGGTGCATAGATTTCTTCTTTATCGTTTTTCACAACCACGCCCCATTCTACACTGGGAATAAAACGAGATACTGCTAAGTAATCTTTCTCGTCTATGGCTTCCCTATGTTTGGCTTCTTTTTTCAAAGCACGTACAACGATACGAGGTGTGCTGGCATCTTCTTTTTCTCCTGCTTTATCGAGTGGTTTTACTTCCTGATTTTTATTTTGAAAAGCATTGAGATACACATATCTATTTTCTTGTTCTTGCAAGAGCCAGATTTGACCTGTTTCGCCTAATCCAAGTTTATCGGAAATCAATTGTTCTACTCTTGCCATATCTACTTCGTAGATAATTTGCCCAAGTAAAACTCCATCGCTGGCGGCTTCGTCTCTGATAGGAGCAGAAACCAAAAAAACTACTTTTTTTTCTTTTCCGAGTTGTTGTAGCGTAACTTTGCTAAAATAGGTAGTATCACGCCCTTTGACGACCACAAAAGGGTCTATCTTAGGATTTTGGAAAGGCTCGCCTTTGGTTTGCAACGGAGTTTCGCGAGCAATGTATTTTACTATTCCATCTCTATCTAAAATATAAACATTGTTGAGTTTGTAAGCAAACTGAATAGCAGTAACGGCATTATCTAATTCAGGATTGATTTCTAAGGCAGGTGCGGTTTGTTGCAGTGTTGTATCTTCTTTATTTTGGTTATCTCTGTCGAAAAGACTTTGCAACTCGTCTGTTTTTGCATTACTTGTATTTGTAATTGTACTTGATAAAGATTTTTCACTGCCCTTTAAAAAATCCTTGATAGGTTTTAGTTCCTGCCCGACTTGCACGGCGGCACTAATTTCGTTGATGAAGGTTTGTAGTTTTTCTACCTTCAAGTCAGCTACTCCATTTAAAGATTCCAAATAACGATCTTCTACGGCATTTCTACTCTGATTGTAGGCAAAGAAACTCATGGCAGCAACGGCAACTAAAACCACCAACAGCAATATGATGGAAATTTTAGCACCAATTTTCAGATTTGAGAAAAAACCAAACATATAATGTTTATCGTTTATTTTCAAGATTTATGAGATATACAGCAATAAATTCTCGGAAGAATTAAAAGCATTACATTGCTTGCACAAGACTTTCTTCTATTTTTTCAGTAAGCAATGCCGACACTTGCTGAACATAGCTTTTTTGCAGTTCGGTAAAGGCAACAAAAGAAGCTATTTCAAAGATACCCACCACTTCCTGCCCATCTTTTGAAAGAATTGGCACAATTAACAAACTTTTGGGTGAAGCCTGCCCTAAACCCGAAATCACCCGCATATATCCCTCTGGAACAGATTTTAACAGGATAGCATTTTTGTCTTTGGCAACTTGCCCTACTAAACCCTCACCCATCTCATATTGCAACACTTGACTTTCAGCCATATAGTAGGCATAACCTGCTTGAAAAACATAATAACTTTTCCTACCTTCTTTTTTCAACAGATATATCGCCCCTTGACAAGCATCTAAGCTGTTACAAATAAGAGACAAAATTTTTTCTAATCGCTCCTCACCTGAATAAGTGTTCAAAACTTTATTCACTTCCCCGAAAGCCGAAAGCCCCATTGTAGATTTACGTGCTTGTTGTTCAGTCTGGCTATCTTCTTTTTCGTTAGTAAGCGTATTTATCTCCAATTTAGCTTCTGCATAACGGGTACTGCTGGCGATATTTGCCAGTAAAATAGCCAAAAAACCTACAAAAAAAGTTGCCCCAAAAAAAATAGCAGTATTAAAAATGGTATTGGATAGAGTTCTTTTCTGTCCAATTTCAGCTATTTCTAGTTTCATTGCTATTGTGTCGCTCAAAAAATAAAAGTCATAAGCTACTTTTGCCGAAGCTAATACAAAAAGAACTGTACTAATAGCAGCAAAAATTCTGTATATTGCAGACTTCATTACACTTGTTTTTTTTGATGAAAATTAGGCAATTATATTGAAAAATTCCAAATTTTTTTGTTATAACTACAAAAACATTCTATAAGCATTTTTTAGTTTTTTGCAAATTGTTGTTTTTCAATATTTTTAAAAAAAATTTATTTTTCTTTCAAAAAGTTTCAACAGCTATTAAAAGTTATTCTAACGATAGGTACGTAAAGATAGTAAAAATTTCTTATTCAAAAGTGATTTTATAGGTATTTCATCTTGTTGTTTGATAACGTGAGCAAACATCAATATGAATATCTATGCATTAAAAATGTTGGTTGGTCTGCTTGATACTTATTTGTTCAGATAAATCAATAGAAAAGGTATCAGAAAAAAAACGATTAGCACATATAAGAAGCCTGCGAGTCTGTGTCGCATTGTAAGTTTGCCAAATCTTCTACACATAAAAATAATTTGAGTTTGTACCCATGGAAAAGGCAAAACCAAAAGAACTGAAAATAAATTAAACAAGAAATGAGCAAAGGCAATGCTCACAGCCGCCTCCGACTTGCCCAAAGAAGCCGTAAGAGCTGTAAGTGTCGTGCCTAAATTTGCCCCCATAATCAGCGGAAAAGCCAGACGCAGAGAAAGCCTATTAGCCCCAATCAGTGTTACCAAAAAGCTCGTAACTACGGTACTCGAATGCACCAAAGCCGTTATCAGTACACCCCAGATAAAACCCCGCCAAGGTTTTGCCCAAAAAACACTCTCCACACGCTTTGTAAAATCATTTACAAGCACTTTACGGAAAGCTATAATAAACAAACGAATACACAAAAAAGCCGATAAAACAGCCACCACCAACCAAACAGCAGGATATTTTTCTACGTGCAGTTTTTCAATCAATGGTATAGTGATATATTCGCTCAAATAAAACCCCTTAAATGGAATACCATTTTGCCCACCCGAAAAATACGAGGCAAAATGTAATGAAATTTTTGTAAGAAATCCCCAGTAATATTCCAAAGGGAAGAATATTATTGTCGGAATGATATTAAAACTTACATGCAACATACTTCCTGCTATGGCTTTCCGAAATTCTTTTCTACGCACCACGTGTCCGAAAGATACCAACATACAAGTAATAGTAGTGCCAATATTGGCTCCCATTACTATTGGCACAGCATTTTGGACGCTTAACGTTCCCGATGCAACCAAAGCCACCGATAAAGAGGTAATCAGCGTACTGCTCTGCACAAGAGCCGTAGCAAGCAAGCCTACAAATAAACCCACAAACGGACTATACACCTCGTTAAATGAATTTCGCAGGTAATTGAGACCTACAATACTTTTTAAGCTACTGGCAGTAAGGTCTAAGGCAAATAAAAAAATAAGCGTTATCAGAAGTAAAAGCCCTGATTTTCGGATTATATTCGTAATTAAATTATTTTGTCTGACTTTGGTAACTGAAATCGTTGTGTTTTTCATCTCAAAAAAATACTCTATTTCAAAAGAAAAGTGCAATTTAGAATAATTCTAACAAATTTGCACCCTCGTTTTGAACAAGTAACAGAAAAATAAATACTTTAACTTTCAATTAACATTAACAAGAGAGCCTCTGCAACTCTTCATAAATACTTTGGTAGTTTAAATTTTCTATGTTTTCATTTTCCAAACATAGTTTCAAAAGATATTCGTTTTGTTTGTTTCCTTTATCACGAGCTACCGAATAAGGAATTTCGGGGTGAAATGTAACCATTGAATACTTAGAATGATAATCTGGGTAAGCATTTTCTAAGATGTATTCTAATTTTCTCATTCTTTGAAACTCTACATCATTTACTTTGTCTCGCATTTCATAGAAATTTTCCAAAGCCAAATCGGCGATTGCGTCAGCATCTTTTTTTCGTTCTTGTTGAAATTGTTGAAAAATAGTTTCCCACTTTTCTTGATGCGTATCTATAAGCCTATTGAGCAAGAAGCAATCCTCAAAAGAAGCATTCATTCCTTGTCCGTAAAACGGCACAATAGCGTGAGCGGCATCGCCTAAGAGCAAAGTATTTTTGTAAGCCCAAGGATAAGCTCTAAGCGTTCCGAGCAAACCGACAGGATTCTGAAAAAAATCTTCCTCAAAATCGGGCATTAAGGCGAGAGCATCGGCAAAATATTTTTCAAAAAAGGCTCTTGCTTTTTGAGGTGTAGAGAGGCTTTCAAAACTTTCTTCGCCTTTGTTTTGTAAAAAAAGCGTTACCGTAAAACTGCCGTTCAGGTTGGGTAGAGCAATGAGCAGAAAAGAATCTCTTGCCCAAATGTGCAAAGAATGTTTGTCTAACAAAAATTCTCCATTCTTTCCTGCGGGAATTTCCAATTCTTTGTAGCCGTGTTCCAAAAATTCGGTATGGTCTTGGCAAAATCCTTTTTCTACCATTTTTTGCCTAATCACAGAGCCAGCCCCATCGGTAGCAAAAATTACATCAGCTACAAAAGTTTGATTTTCAAAATACAATTTGTTTTCGTCAAAATCAATATCTATGCAAGGGGTATCAAAATAGTATTTTACATTTGGATAGCCTTCGGCAACAGCAACGAGAGCCTCGTTCAAACCTCCTCTTGAAATTGAGTTGATGAACTCGTTTTCATCTTTACCGTAAGGGAAAAAACTTTGCTCACCTTCTAAGCTGTGCAACATTCTGCCTCGCATCGGAATAGCCAAAGGCAAAATTTCTTCGGCTACGCCTACATCTTGCAAGGCTCTAATTCCTCTATGCGAAAGAGCCAAATTGATAGAACGCCCTCCTACGTAGCCTTTTTTACGGCTATCTGAGCGTTTTTCAAAAATATGCACTTCGTAGCCTCTACGAGCCATATACACCGAAAGCAATGAGCCTGCCAAACCGCCCCCAACAATTGCTACTTTCATAAAGATTTAGATTTTTTCAATATTGTGTGCTAAAATTGTGAAATGTACATTGTAAAATTAGGAAATACTTGCCTTCAGCAAACAAACAAATCTACAAATAAAAAAATCTTGTTGCTTGAAAACAACAAGATTTTGAGCATCAAAAAAGCAGGTTTTATTGTTGTTTAGCTTTTTTTTCTGCAAACTCTTTCTTGATAGCTTCCACATCTACTGCTTTGAGCGAAGGTTTTGCAATTAGGCGGCTCACTTCCTTCACATAAGCCTTTGCACGAGCTACATTTTTTCTGTGTTTTCTTTGTAATCTGGTAACTGCCATTGCCGTAAAAATTGAGTTTCAGAATAAAGGAATGCAAAGATAAGAATTTTCGTTTATTCAACAAAACTTTTGATACTTTTTTATTTTTCTAATTAGCTTAATTTTTACTTACGCTTCTTGTCCAGCTGTTTCTTCTAACTGCAAACGTACTAAATTATGATAGATACCGTTTTTGTTGCTGATAAGTTCTTCGTGAGTTCCTTCTTCTACTACTTTACCTTCGTTTAGCACGCATATTTTATCGGCATTGCGTATGGTAGCCAAACGATGAGCAATAATGATAGTAGTTCTATCTTTCATTAGTTCGTTGAGAGCATCTTGTACTAATTTTTCGGACTCGGCGTCTAAGGCACTGGTGGCTTCATCTAAAATCAAAATTTTAGGATTTTTAAGGATAGCTCGAGCAATAGCTATTCGTTGTCTTTGTCCTCCTGATAGTTTCACACCTCTTTCTCCTACAATTGTTTCAAATTTATCGGGGAATCTTTCTATAAAATCTAAGGCATTGGCTCTACGAGCCGCCTCAAGAATTTCTGCTTTGGTGGCATTGGGTTTGCCGTAGGCAATGTTTTCGCGAATTGTTCCACCAAATAAAATCAGTTCTTGTGGTACGAAAGCTATATTAGCTCGTAAGGCGGTTGTATTCCATTCTTGAATAGGTATGCCATCTATCCAAATATTACCTGCTTGAAAGGGATAAAGTTTCATGATTAGTTGGGCTACGGTCGATTTTCCTGCACCGCTATGCCCCACTAAGGCGACTTTTTCGCCTTTGGCAATATGCAGATTGAAAGATTTAAGCACCACCACATCAGGACGCGTAGGATAGGCAAATTGTACATCTTGCAACCAAATATCTCCCAAAATATCGGCTTTTTGCACTTTTTCAAGTGGCACAACTTCCGATTGTTCGCCCAAAATTTCTAAAATTCGTTCCGAAGCCCCTAAGGTTTTTTGTAGCTGTGCGTACAAATCGCCCATTCCTGCGACAGATGCCCCAATAAAAATCGTGTATAAAATGAACTCAATGAGTTCGCCTGTTTTCAGTGTGCCTTTGGCAATCATACTTGCTCCGTACCAAAGCACCAACACGATGCCTCCGAAAAGAGCAAAAATCAGGAACGAAACAAAAATACCTCTGAAAATAGAAGTTTTCAGAGCAATTTTCACAAGACTATCGAGACGAGCACGGTAACGTTTTTGTTCCCAAAATTCGTTTGTGAAAATCTTTACAACTTGTATGGCTTGGAAGGTTTCTTCTACAATGGTGTTGGCGGTTGCCAGTTCGTCTTGAGCTTTTTTAGAAAGTTTGCGAATAAATTTCCCAAAAATAATTGCTACGATAATCATTACAGGAAAGGTAGCCAGCATCACCAAAGCCAACTCGGTATAACGAATTAGCAAAATGCTTACGCCAATGGTTAGCACCGCCACTTGCCTGAAAAGTTCGGCTATACCAAACGAAAGCATCGACTCGAGTTGCGAAATATCGGTATTGACACGGCTAATCAAATCGCCTACGCGATTTTTTTCAAAAAAACTTACAGGTAAGGTAATAATCTTGTTGTACAAACTTGCCCGCAAATCTGCCATTGTACGTTCGCTCACATTGGCAAATAGATATACCCTAAAAAATGAAGCAACAGCTTGTAAAAACAATATGCCGAAAAAGACAAGAGCTACTTCGTTCACACTTTTGAGTAGCCACGAAGCATCGCCCGAGGCCACATCGGCAATTTTACCCGAAAGCGTTGGAAAAGTAAGCGTAGTAAGCGTAGAAATCACGAGAAACACCATTCCTGCCCAAAAATACTTTCGGTAGGGTTGGGTATATCCGAAGAGTTTCAGTGCCTTCTGAAAGCCTGTTTTATCGAGTTTTCTTTTTTTATCAATGTTGTCTTCGGTATCCGAAAACCTACTTCTACGTGCCATTGTTCAATAGTTTTGTTAGCTTCAAAGATACGAAATTTTGAGATAAAAAACACAAAAGTTGTTTTTGTTGAGGTCAATCATTGTCTTGTCTCTTGTCTCTTACTTCTTATTTCATATCTTTGCAAAAATGAACCTAAAACAACGAAATCAATGCAATCTGAAAGAATTTTAGTAACCGGCTCTGCGGGGCAGTTAGGCGTGGAGTTGGTTACGGCACTGAAAAATGTATATGGCGAAAGTAACGTAATTGCCTCTGATGTACGCGAACCTGCCAAAAACAGAAAAGACGAATTAGGAATTTTTGAAAAATTAGACGTTCTCAACCAAATTCGCCTCAATGAAATTGTAGAAAAGTACAAAATCACTCAAATTTACCACCTTGCCGCAATGCTTTCTGCTACGGGCGAAAAGCACCCCAAACACGCTTGGCATCTTAATGTGCAAGGGCTTATCAATGTGTTGGATATTGCCGTAGAAAAAAAATTGCATAAAATCTATTTTCCGAGTTCTATTGCCGTTTTCGGACCTACGACCCCCAAAGATAACACGCCACAATTCTGCTCTATGGAGCCGACCACGGTCTATGGCATTAGCAAACAGGCAGGGGAAGGCTGGTGCAATTATTATTTTAGGCGTTATGGCGTAGATGTACGTAGTTTGCGTTATCCCGGTCTTATCGGTTACAAATCGATGCCCGGTGGTGGCACAACCGACTACGCCGTCGATATTTACCATAAAGCCCTCTACGCCAAGCATTACGAATGTTTCCTTTCTGAAAACACTTATTTGCCAATGATGTATATGGACGATGCCATCAAAGCAACATTAGATTTGATGCACGCCGATGCCTCAAAAATTACGGTCAGAACTTCTTACAACGTCAGTGCGATGAGCTTCTCGCCCAAAGAAATTGCTCGGTCTATCCAAAAGTTTATTCCTGAATTTACTATTAGCTACAAGCCCGATTTCCGCCAAGCCATCGCCGACTCGTGGCCCAATAGCATCGACGATTCCCAAGCCCGCCAAGACTGGAACTGGCAACCCCACTACAATTTAGACAAAATGACCGAAATTATGCTCGCAAATATTAAAATTGGTTTGGAAAAAGGAACTATTGTCTGAAAAATTTGGTCTTATTTTTGCAAACTATCTTAACAATTTAAAACTCTTTTTTTATGAAAAAATCGGCATTTACTCTCGGAGTGTTCTTAGTACTTGTTTCCTTCGGTTTTGCTCAAAGTGTTGAAGAACTGAAAAAACAATACGCAAGGAAAATGTTTTCTAAACCTGCTCCCGATTTTACACTTAAAAATCTTGAAGGCAAAGATGTAAAACTTTCAGACCTGAAAGGCAAGGTTGTAGTCATTGATTTTTGGGCAACTTGGTGCGGACCTTGCATGCAGTCTTTTCCAGGTATGCAAAAAGCCGTAGATAAATACAAAAATGATGATGGCGTTGCTTTTCTGTTCATTGCCACTTCCGAAGACCCCAACAATCGTGAGAATCGTCTCAAAAGATTTATTGAACGCAAAAAATACGATTTCAATGTACTGATTGATGAAAACGATGTAGCCGCCGAGAAGTTTGGTGTAAATGGCATTCCTGTAAAATTTGTAATTGATGCCGCTGGCAATGTACGTTTCAGTTCCGTAGGTTTCAACGGCTCTACCGAACAAACCGCCCTTGAAATGGAAGCTATGATAGAACTCGCTAAGAATGGGAAATAAAAAAGCAAAGTGATAAGTTATACTCAATCAAAAGTGGTTTTTAATAAAACTTTAAATTTTAGAGGGGTGTCTTCATTGGTGGTGAAGAAGTCGTTTTGTGCATTGGGGGGCAAATTACAAGTTAGGATAAAATTAGGCAAACCTGAAAAAAAAGAGCCTATGTTGCCTGAAGTTGCTCCATTGGCAGGAAATTCTGTAAGAGCCGCCGAAGTGGTTGTACCATTGTTTCCGCCATTCATACTTTTTAGGCTACCGTCAATAGGCGAAAGAACAGCAATCACACCGCCACCACCAGGTCCTTGGGCTTGGTTGCTTGTGATAAGTTGATTACCACCATTGCCACCATTAGCTTGAAGCGAGATAGTTTGCACTTCTGTTTCTGCCTTGATGATGATACTTCCGCCGCCGCCACCACCACCAGCACCGTCGGTGTGAGTGTTGCGAGTGTTTTCGCCATTTTCGCCGTTGGCAAGCACTTGTCCTGTTCCTTGGATAGCAGTTGCGATAATAAAAACTATTCCACCGCCATTGCCGCTGCGTCCGCCTGCGTTGTTGTTTTGGTCTCCTGCACCGCCCCCACCGCCAAGGAAAACACGATTTTCGGGATTACTGGTAAGAGGTCTTCCGCCAAGTCCGCCGTGAGGTCTGCGGTTATCGCTTGCCCAAGCGGCGTTACCTGGGGCAGTAGTTAGAGCATTTTGGTTGGAAGTGGAAGTAGTATAACCACCACGCCCACCGCCTGTCGAGTTCGTGAGGGTATTGCTGTTGGCAATGTAGTCGGGGTCTAATGCCCAAGCGGCACTGCCCGTACAGGAACTACACATTACGCCTGCCCCTCTGAACCAATTTGCAGGAATCCCCCCATTTGCACCGCCTCCGCCACCACCATTGTTGCCGTTACCGCCACCACCGCCGTTGGCAGGAGCCCCTCTCCCGAAACGTCCCCCCAAAGCGTCATATTCGGTCTGAAAGCCTGCAATGCTTTCTCCTTTTTCTGCTCCCGAATTTGCCGCCGTAGAACGGTAGTTTGTTTGGTTATTTGCCGATGCGTTATCTAAAACTCCCCCTCGAAAGCCTAAAGCCGAAGCATTGATTTGTCCGTTTAGCAAAAGAGTTTCAGCGTAAATGGCTACGATACCGCCCCTTGTGCCATTCCAAGCTGGTGCCGTAACACTTGCTCCCGCCTGAATGCTAAGTTGTTGGTACTGAGGCACACGAATTACTTGGGTTCGTCCTGTGGTAGTGTAACTTTGTTGTAAAGGACACGAAAGCGTAATCGTATTGCCTACAATGCCCACTACGTAGGCAAATTCGTAGTTACCTGCCCCATTGTAACTTAGAATATTTCCGTAATTGATAGTATTGGTGTTATCTATGCTTGCTCCCTGCATTTGTATAATAAGCAACAAATCACCAACTTGTAAAGGAGTAGGATTGTTGAGGTCGGCAATATTAGTGAGTGTTATCGTGGTGCTACCCGCCATAGCATTGCTTTGCAAAGTAGCATACTGATTGATAATAACACTTGGAGTGCTAATTGTTTGTACACCATTTTTGCCAAACTGAGCTGAAATTTCTTTTGCAAAAAAGAAATTTGTGAAAAAAAATATCAAAAACGTTTTGTAGGTGTGCTTCATTTGGAAATAAATTTTGCATCTGTACAAATGTAAAAAGATTTGACCTTTCAGCCAAATCTTTCAGGTAACAATCATCACTGTGTTTAACCTAAAATTACTCTTGCTTAGTCAAGCTAATGGTGAGTACGTTTTGAGGCTTATTAGGTGCAGCGATATTAACACGCATCTGCAAGTTAGGAGAAGCTAAATCAACTTCAATGAATGTGTAAGCAGCGTTTAAACCTGTAAATACAGAACTACCCGAAGGCGTAACACTAATTGTCTTTGCAGCTGCATCATACACATAAGAACCACTCTCTACACCTGTGCCTGACGTATTCTTAAACTCATAGTTTGTATCTCCAAACACAGCTGTACCATTCACAAGATTTTGCAAATTAGGAGGTGTTTGATTGGAGCTGTTAAGGATTGAGTTGATTTTCCAAGTGCCTTTCAGACCGGGAACAGGGTCATCTTTTTTCTTTTTTTTGCAGTTTCCTGCCGAGAGCACCATACCAAGGAGCGTTACAAAAAGTAGAATTTTCGTGCTTTTCATAAGATTACGGATTTTAGGATTTTTAAATTATTTCAATGAAAATGCTTAATGCAATATAAATGATTTTTTACGTACTTTCCAAAAAATATTTTGTTTTTTTTACAAAAGGCTCCTTTTATTTCACGAAGGACAATTTTATCTAAATGCAATTAGCTCAAATGTAAAGGTTCTGTCGGGTATTCTGCCATTTACCGTGCTTCCTTTGCGAGTAAAAGTAAAACTTAGCTCACTTGCATTTAGTTTGGTAACATTAGCAATTACACTGCTGTTATCGAACTCTATGGTTGAAAAATTAGGGTCATTGAAACCCCATTTACCTTCTCTGTTTGGAAAAGCCTCGTTACCGTTGCTTACAAAATATTTTTCTCCAACAAACTCAATCGTAAAGCCATTGTAAGCGGTTACATCTTGCACGGGCAAGCCATTTTCGGTAACAGCTACGCTTTTGAGCAACCACATTCTTTGTATAGTTTCGCGTAGCGAAATAGGCTCTACCACTTTGTACTCCTTACAAGCAAAAAGTAAGCCCAAGACTGCTAAAACTGCTAAAATATTTTTTTTCATTGCTTTGTCAATTTAAAGTTTCAAACAATTATTTCGTAACAACAAATTTGCGTGTGAGTGCCTGTCCTTCTATCTCTACTTGCAAGATATACATTCCTTTGGGTAGATTGGTATTTATTTCTAAATTTCTGCCTTCTACCGAGATACTTTTTTCTTCCAAAAGTTTGCCTTGCAAATCTACAATTCTGATTTGGGCATTTGTATAAAGATTTCTATCCAAGCGAATAGTAAAGTTTCCTTGCGAAGGGTTGGGATAGATGATAGCACCATACTCACCGATAGGCTCATCTAAGGCAAGTAAATACGCGTCTCTAATTCCAGTAGCCTCAAACCAGCGTTGTCCAAACTCTTGGCGGAACATATTAGCGATACGAGCATCGTGAATGATGAGCGTATTTTCGTCATTAGAGGTTTCGGCACTGCTTGTCCAGTTGTGTGAGCCTGTAACTACTAAAGGGTCTGAGTTGGTACGCACTGCATCAACGACGGCGTATTTGTGGTGAAGTTGGTCTGCGGTAGCATAACTATTTACATTCACACCTCTATCTCGTAGCCAGTAGAAATCGCTACCTGGTACGGCTGGAGGTATGTTGCCATCAGGCACGGCATTTTCCTTGTCAATTAAGCCTTTTACGTCCCAACCTACATTTTGCATAGAGTCTATTGGTACGCGTAAGTCATCAGAGGTTAAAATGAGCAAAGCAAAACGCATGTCGTTGTTGGTGCTGTACAGAGCTTTTCGGATAGCATTTGTAGTTCTATCGGTTGGTGAGAAGTACAACTCAACTAGTCTATCGCCTATGATAAATTTGGAAGGTGTGTTTTTGATTTTCTGAGCACCCATACGAGACAATTTCTGTCTGTTGAAGTCTAGACTTGTTCCTATTCCTACTGTAACCGTACTAGCAGGGTTCACAGGTCCTTCTCCCCACATCTCATCAAATTCTGTTCTATAAGCACGAGCTAAGGCTTGGTCTTGAATAATGATAAAATTATTAGGGTCTGTGAATAAATTATTATTCGTAAAATTTCCTGAACCTGTAATTACATAAGAATTCAAACGGCTTTCGGGGTCTATTACAATGAATTTATTGTGATTACCTGTACCTGTTCTTTGCAAAGCCGCTGGACCACCTACGTTTCTATCTCTTAGTTTAGGAATACCTGTTGGACCTCCACTCAGCAAGCTCAAGCCTGTATTAGCCGATTCACCTCCAAATATAAAGCGAACTTGCACACCACGGGCTCTTGCTGCATTCAGTGCTGTAGCAATTTTAACACCTCCTGCTGCATTCATATTATACATAGCAACATCCACTGATTCATTGGCTTTGTCAATGTAATCTGCTATTACTTGAGCCATATCCGTTGTAACAATAGGAGTAGCCCCATTGCGAGATAAAGAAACATCTACTGTTTTATTAAAAAATACTTTTATCTCTCCCGTAGATTGCGAAGCCGTACCATATACATCTCCAAAAATAGCTGTTTTGTCCCCATCGGCATTGGTACAAAATATCTCTACGAAATAACTTTTGGCTTCATCTAAGCCCGTAATGTCAAAAATATGATTGGTATTTAATTCTGTACGATTGATTTCTCCAACAAAGGTAGTATCGTAATTAGCTACATAGTTTGTAGGGTCGGTATCATCAACATCAACTAAAAAAATGCTTCCCCAACGTACTCTCGCCTTTGCTCTTTGGTTAGTTTGAAAAGTAAGGCGAAATGAGTTCGTGCGGATATTCTCCTGATTTACATTTTCTATTGCCAAACCAAGCACCACATCTTGTTTGCCACGTACTACAATTTGGTAGGCAGCAGCAAACTGCCCAAGATTGCCCGTAATGCTCACCGTACCACGAGGTACTTCTGTTCCCACCAAAGAATTGCCCGGATTTACCCGCACCACCGGACCTTGGTTACAATTGGCAGAAACAGGAAAACAATTGCCCGGAGGCGTAGGAAAACGATTATCTCTAATGTAATAGCTTCTACCCGCATTTCCACTACCAAAGATGGCATCACTCGTATCAAAAAACACATCTTCTACTTTCACGAGCATACTTTCGATGGTTTCTGCGTAGGCAGGGTTTCGCAGGTCGCCAAGTGTAACTACAATAGGAGCAGGAACAGGTTTCGTACCTACTACATTGATTGTGAGAGGTTCTACTAATTGTTTCAGGTTGTTAAATTCTGCCAGCGTGCCTGTAACTATGATGCTATCGCCGGGTTTGAGGGCTTGCAAAGCAGGAGCGGCAGGAGTGTTTTGGGCAAAAATATTCAACCCACCTGTACCATCTTGAAAGCTACGGTTTCGGTTGCGGTTGTCGTGGGCGGCATCATTGGTTACTACCCCCGCTACCTTAACCACCGTTCCATTACTTTTGAGCCTTGCCGTTGCAATTGGTTCAATTGTTTGCGAATAGGCTATGTTTGCCAGTAGCAAGCAAAGTATCAGATAAATTTTTCTCATATTTTTCATTTTTTTTAATTTTTAATTGTCGTTGTGAGTGATTGAGCGTAGCCGAAATCACCCATAACCAACAACTTATTTTATTTCTGTATAATCAGACGCTTAGCAAACTTGATATTATCTTTATTAAACTGCAAAATATACAAGCCGTTAGCAAGATTATCTATTTTTACGATTTCGTTAGAAGCAAAATTTGCTATTGTCCTGCCTGTGATGTCTTGTAATTCTACTTCGTACCATTGATTGCTCTCTATTTGGATAGTATTGCGAGCAGGGTTGGGATAAACCTTTACTTGTGCGGCAAGCTCGTCAGCAAGGCTTAATGGCTCTGCTTGTGTTCCTTTTACAGCTACATTTACGTTCAGCGTGGGATTGGTAGCCGGCACAGCATTGGTTATATCGCCTCCTTTAAATCCGTTGATTTCGGAAACAGGAGCAAAACGAACAAATACATCAACCGAATCAGCCATTACTTCGGCATTGGTGAAAGTAATGAAATCAAAGAAATCGGTATTGTTTTTAGACACCTGAAAATTAGCAGGAGCAGTAACTACCGTATTGGTATTAGAACCAGTAATAGGTAAATCTTTTCCTTTCAATTTGTAGCTAACAGAGGCAGAAACCTCATTTTTACGTACCGTACCAAAATCAAAACCAGCCGTAGGAGCATTTGAACCAAGTTCTGGAACTATGGGTACAGGAGCAATAATATCGCTTAAACGATAAGGGAAAATCTGATAACCTGTATTGAAGGGTGCAGAAGTACCCCCAAACTGACCACCTACACCAATAATTGTAATACCCGTGTTAGGTTCAGAAGGTCCAAATACTTGTGCATAAGTTTTATTGAACAACTCACTGGCAGAGGTGATACGCATTACATACGTATTAGAACCTACCGTAATATTTACATTGAACCCTGAACCAGTATGAGGAGTAGGTGGCCAAGTACCTGTAATAGAAACATTCTCTAATTTAATCAAGTTAGACTCTTGGTCTTCTCCGATAACGGTAGCCGTAACAGGTGTTTTGCGAGGTCTGCCCGTTGCCAAACGTGTTACGCTACCCCCATTTACATCTACCTGCGTAAGACCTCTGAACTGAGCGACCGTCCCTGATATTTGAACGCTATCACCTTCTTGTAAATCAATGGGAGCAACATCAACTGTACCATTCAGACGCACCGTAATACCACTTCGTACGCCACTATTATCTATCAAAGCAAACTCGAATCTCTGTTTTGTCCCATTAGCGGGATTAGCATCTACGTTTCTATTTACACCATGCAAAACACCTCTCACAATTACAGGAGTACCCACAGCAAAAGGGGCAACTTGCTCAAGGTTGGGAGCGGGAGAAATAGAATTGCGAATATTAGCAATAGGTACTACCGTAGGAGCTGGGTTCACCGTACCACTTACGGCTACATTTTCAGTAGTAGCTCCGCCACCTGCATTTGTTACGTTACCACTTGGCGAACCCACAGGGGCAGATGCCGCTATGCGTACATAAATAGGCGTTGAGGCAAGTGTGCCACCACTATACGGAACGCTTACACTTCCCGAAAAGGTTGTGTTATCCGTAGAAACTTCGTAATCAGTAGGGGCTGTAACCGTGATACTGCCCGAGGCGGGAGTTAAATTGCTACCGCTCAGTGTGTAATTTTGCGAAGCCGAAGGCGTACCTGCCGTGGTCGTAAAACCTGAAAGTGTAGCAGGGGTTACGGTAAGAAATGGCGTAAGAGGATTCACCGTACCACTTACGGCTACGTCTTGAGTAGTAGCTCCGCCACCTGCATTTGTTACGTTACCACTTGGCGAACCCACAGGGGCAGAAGCCGCTATGCGTACATAAATGGTAGTTGCCGAAAGCGTACCACCGCTATATGGAACACTTACACTTGCCGAAAAGCTTGTGTTATCCGTAGAAACTTCGTAATCAGCAGGGGCTGTAACCGTGATACTGCCCGAGGCAGGCGTTAGATTACCGCCGCTCAATGTGTAATTTTGCGAAGCTGATGCTGTACCTGTTGTTGTCGTAAAACCTGAAAGTGAAGCGGGAGTTACGGTAATGGTAGGGGTGGCAGCAGCAGAAGTAACCTCAGCCCAAGTCGTTCCCACACGGATATAGTCTATTTCACCCGAAGGGCCTCCGCCCTGTTGTCTTATCGCAAATCTTCTAAGCTCGTTAAGCGTGCCTGTACCTGTAGTAGCAGTTACTTCGGGAGTAGCTGGTTCGGTAAGTGGTACAGAACTTGAAAACACAAATACACTAGCAACATCATCAGCAACATCAGTCGCATTTGTACCAAAATCATATTTGAGTACAACAAAATAATTTGTATTGAGTGTAAGAGTAGTGCTTGCTGCGTTGTAAACCGCAGTTGTGCCACCCATTCCTCCCTTAGCTAAACCAATTTCATAACCGCCGGTTTTTGTTCTTGCAAATAAACGAGCGTGATAAAAAGTACCATTATTTGAAAAGTTTGCAAAATAATTCCCTGTTGCCTGCACTGCCGTTATTCGCATAATAAAACCTGCATACAAAACACCAGAAGTTACATCAGGAAATTGTCTGTAAATATTATTTTGACCTGTACTTCCAAAAGTAGCTTTGCCACCGTTTGTTGGATAACTACCAAAACTAAGACTGCCCGAAGCGTCATAATTAACTTGTGGAGTACCTGCAGATTGTTCAACCCAGTTGCCCCCACTCACCGTTGTCAGAGCTCCATTAGAAGCACCATACTCAAATTGCTCTGTAAGTAACTGCCCTTTCACGCCTTCCGTTCCTATCCAAAGGAACAAGAAGAGCATCAAAAACTTTTGATAATTTTTCTTCATAAAAAACTTTTTCAGTTAAACTATATTTTTGCACAAATTTAAATAAAAGGTTTTGAATTATGGTTAAGCCAAAGTTAAGAAAACCAATAACCGAGAAAAATTCTTGGTTATTAGCTCTCAATGCTTACTTACTGATAAGTGCCTCAACAAAATTAAACGGACATTCATGTTTCTGTAAAAATTGGTTTTCTCTTCACCAGCGAGCCGAAGGCGAAGCAATTCTTGTGTTCATTCACCAACAGATTACTTCGGTTTGCTACCGCAAACCTCGTAATGATGTTGATTTTTTTGCCTTAGCATTACTTGTTATACACTACCAAAATGTAAATATACGTTTAATTTTGTGGAACTACTTATTGTCTGGCAAAAATAAGCATAATTTTTACATATATCCCTTGAAACAATCAAA
>Ga0308417_1001221_pt1 | contig 17813 bp, 12 predicted proteins | sample HotsprSampleOS65_FD_203528 | JGI IMG/M metagenome (GOLD analysis project Ga0308417, IMG submission 203528) | Hot spring phototrophic mat microbial communities from Octopus Spring, Yellowstone National Park, Wyoming, United States - 20090730_OS65 ... | reverse complement strand
ACAGAAGCTGCGGCTTGTCCGAGAGGCACGCCAGCGGCGTGTCCGTCCCCATCGACCCGATTGCCTCCTGCCCCGTTGCCACCATGGGCAGCATCAGCATCTTCAGGTCTTCAACCGTGTAGCCGAACGCGTGCTGCCGCGTCATCAGCGTGTCGTGGTCGACCTCGTGGATGCTGGAAGGATGCGGCAGGTCCTCCAGACTGATCATATTGTCGTCGAGCCACTTGCGCCACGGCCGCCGCGCCACCAGATCGGCCTTGATCTCGCTGTCATCGATGATCCGGCCTTCGCGCGTGTCGATCAGAAAGATCTTGCCCGGCTGAAGCCGCCACTTGCGGACGATGTTCTCGGGCTTGATGGGCAACACACCGACTTCGCTGGCCATGATCACCAGATCGTCCTTGGTGATGCAGTAGCGCGACGGCCGCAGTCCGTTGCGGTCGAGCACGGCGCCCAGCAGGTAGCCGTTGGTGAACGTCACCGAAGCCGGACCGTCCCAGGGCTCCATCAGGCAGGCGTGATACTCATAGAACGCCTTGAGGTCCTCGTCCATCAGATCGTGGTGCTGCCAGGCCTCGGGAATCAGCATCAGCATCGCATGCGGCAGCGAGCGGCCGTTCACGCAGAGAAACTGGAGCATGTTGTCGAGGGTGGCCGAGTCGGATCCGCTTTCGGTGAGGATGGGGAACATCTTCTGAAGCTCATCCCCAAACACCTCGCTGTGCAGCGATCCTCGTCGCGCCCGCATCCAGTTGCGGTTGCCGCGCAGCGTGTTGATCTCGCCGTTGTGAGCCAGGTAACGGTAGGGATGGGCCAGTGGCCACGAGGGGAACGTGTTCGTCGAGAACCGCGAATGAACCATCGCCAGGGAGCTCTCGAAGTCCGGCTCGGTCAGGTCCAGGTAGTACTGCCGCAACTGATGCGCCGTCAGCATCCCCTTGTAGACGATGCGGTTGGCCGACATCAGGCAGATGTAAAACGGCTCGCGGGCGTTCTGGGGCGCGTCGGGACCGAACTCGATCTCGTTCTCGGTGCGCTGCCGCACGAGGTACAGGCGCCGGTCGAAATCGGCCTTGTTGAAGAACGCCTCGCCGGGAGCCAGGAAACACTGGCGGATGACCGGCTCGGTCTTCCTGGGCGTCGGACCAACGGCGCTGTGATCGACCGGCACGTCGCGCCAGCCGAGCACGACCATCCCGTTCTCACGGGCCACGCGTTCCAGCGTCTTCTCGCAGAACTGGCGGGCGGCCGGTTCCTGCGGAAGAAAGCACATGGCGACGGCGTACTGGCCTGGGGGCGGAAGGGCGATGCTCAGCTCGCGGGCCTTGCGGCGGAAGAAGCGGTCGGGCATGCGCACCAGGATGCCGGCGCCGTCGCCCGAGTCGGGTTCGCAGCCGCAGGCGCCGCGGTGGCTCATGTTTTCCAGCATGAGCAGCGCATCCGAGACGATCTGGTGCGACGCCTTGCCCTTCATGTGGCAGACAAAGCCGACGCCGCACGAGTCGTGCTCAAAACGAGGATCGTAAAGGCCCTGTGGGGCCGGTAAGCCTGTATACATAATGGCAGTCCGAGATTACAGCAGATGCGACCTCGACCGAGTTCCTCAGTATATGCCCTGCCCGATGCGGGCACAACGCCTCAGCGAGCGGGCAACATCCGCGGCGCGCTGGTGCGCCAGCTCGCAGGCGTAGTCGACCTCGATCGCCCGACGCAGCGCCTTGAGCCTGGCCAGCGGATCGGTCTGGGCCTCGGCCGCCGCCAGAAAAGGCGCGTGCAGCCGTTCCCACAGGGCCATCGTCATGGCGCAGGTCTGCCAGTCGCCCTTGCGGCTGCCCTCAGGCAGCTCCTGGGGACGAAGGAAGATCGTATGCTGCGGCAGCGCCTGCTTCAGCTCCTCGAGGCTGCGCAGCTCGGCCGACGGCAGGGCTGCGTCCTCCAGCGGCAGCAGCGCGATGATGCGCCCCTCGTCGGTTGGATACACCGCGCCCAGGAACGTCTCCACGTACAGGCCGTGCTCGCGCTGAAGCCGGCGCACCTGGACGGCCGGCTCGATGCTTCCCCATCCCGCCACCAGCAGTTGGCCGAACGGGTAGTTCTCGACGATGCGGCGTCCATCGACCCTGTCGTCGGGCCCCTGGGCGATCAGGTCCAGATGGACCTCTCCTTCGCAGCAGCGCTGTCGGCGCTGCCGCCGCGCTTCCTGCAGGGGCATATAAAGCCGCGAAAGGGTATCGAAGTCGCGCAGCTCCCAGGCCGCCTCTTCCGCCCGCACCAGCTCGCGCTCGGCGGCGATGTAGTCCATGCGCATCAGGGCCTGCTGACCGCGCTCGCACATCTCCTGGAGTTCGTCCGCCGTCATCAGTATCCGCCCTTCCGCATCTGCTCCAGCGCCGGCGCGAAGGGATATCGCGCGTACAGACCGATGGTCGCCGTATGCCACATGGCCGGCGAGGGATAGACATCGCCCACGTACCCCGCCTCGTGCATCGCGCGCAGGACCGTCTCGAAGGACGGCTCGTTGCCGTCGCGGTCGACCAGCCGGTTGGCGTGCGCGCCCAGGAAGCTCACCGACGCCGAGGGCATCCGCCCCGGCTTGTGCCGGAGCATCTCCACCACGATGCGAAACGCCGCCGACAGGTCGTCGATGGTCAGGTGCTCGTGCGTAGGGGGGCGCAGTACGGCCAGCACCTCGACGATGTCCATGTCGTACTTGATGACCTTCACGCGCTCGCCGGCGGCGCTGAAATGCGCCGCGTAGGAGGTGATGGCCGGGGCATCCCACTGGCTGGTCGGCAGCAGCGCCGCCAACTGGGTGATGATGCCGCGGCGGTTGTCGTGGGCGTTGACCGCGCACACCAGCGTGTGGTAGCGCCCCAGCAACAGGTCCTCCAGCAGGTGCTGGCCCCACATGATGCGGATCCGCGGCGTGCGGTCGGGCACCGGCGAAGGCAGCGCATCGGGCAGCAGCACGATGCGCTCGGCCGTGTCGGCAAACTCCTGCTGCATCAGCATGTCGCCATCGCCATCGTAGATTCTGGGTCGGTCGGCTTGCGCGGCCATCGGCGTGGTCTCCTGAGGATGTGGCCTGACCTGCACGTCGGTCTTGCCTGTGCGGGCAGCCAATCACAGCCCGCTCCTGAGCATACGGCCCGCCCGCGGCCGGATCAAACGCCCTTGCGGCCGGCGGCGTCGCCGCCCACAATGGCGCTCATGTCCGCAGTCGACGATGCCATTCGGCGGATCAGCCACGCCCTGGGGCGCCCGGCGCCGCCCGATGCACCCCCGCGCCCCCCTGATATCGACGAGCATATCGCCCGTCTCGTTCACACTGAGCTGGGGTTGAGCGAGCTGTTCGCCCGCATGGCCGCCGACGAATGTCACATGGACGTCGAGTGCATCGCCGCCGACGATCTGGCGCCCGCGCTGGCGTCATACATCGGCCGGCGGAGCTGCCGGCGGATAGGTCTGGCCGACTCGCCGCTGCTCGATTCGCTGGGCGTGTACGCGGCCCTTCGCCAGGCGGGTCTCAATGCCCGCCCGTGGGCACAGTTGACTCTTGACGAGGCCTATGACCTGGACTGCGGCGTCACCGACGTCTACGCCGCCGTCGCCGAGACCGGCAGCATCGTGATCCGCCCCTGGGCCGGCCACGGCCGTGCTCTGTCGCTGGTGCCGCCGCTGCACATCGCCATCGTACACCCGAAGGACATCGTGGCCGACCTCATCGACCTTATGCACAAAGTCCGCGGCGACCCACCGGCCAGCGCCGCGATCATCATCAGCGGTCCGTCGAAAACGGCCGACATCGAGATGACCCTGGTTCACGGCGTGCACGGCCCGGAGACGGTCAAGGTATACCTCCTTCGGTAGCGGTTATCGCATTGTGCGCAGGCCGGTTACTCCCCCCGATACTCGCAGGCGGCGGTGCAGGTCTCGCGCACGATGACCGCCGTCAGCAGGGGGAGCGTCGGCCGAAGCCGCTGCCAGATCCATCGCGCCAGGTTCTCGCTGGTGGGGTTCTCCAGCCCTTCGATCTGGTTGAGGTAATAGTGGTCGAGCTGGCGGACGATCGGCTCGGCCGCCTTCTTCAGATCGCCGTAGTCGATGAGGTATCCGCTGGCCGCATCGACCTCGCCTTCCACGACGATGTCGAACTGAAACGAATGGCCGTGCAGCCGGCGGCACTTGTGCCCGTCGGGAAAAGTGGGCAGGTCGTGGGCGGCCTCAAAATAAAACGTCTTGGAGAGTCTCACCTTCATGAGTTATCTTTCACGGCTGGCATTGTAGCGATCTGCCGGCGAAGCGGACAATCGCTCGGACATGGCCTCTGCTTTTCGGCGCAGCCGGCGCAGTTTAACGACCCGGCGAGCAGCCACACAACGGCGTGTTGATGCAGTTCCCGCGGTTGCGTTCATCATGCGGCGACAGCTTGCCGATAAAGATGGTGGGACGGAGAGATCAAACGACGGGTCGGGACTGGACGGAGCGCTTGTCAAACAGCATACTCATCGTCGAGGATGAACCCAGTCTGCGTGAGGCCCTGGCGGCCGTTCTGGGCGGCGCGGGGCTCAGGGTGTACACGGTCGCGGACGGACGGGAGGCGATACGCGTTCTGTGCGACCACTGCATCGACGCGGTGCTGCTGGACCTGGCGATGCAGGGGATGGACGGGATCACGCTGCTGGAGCTGGTTCGCCAGGAACTGGGCTGGACTGCGCTGGGGATCGTGGTGTTCACGGGCGCGGGGGATGTTTCCGTCCTGCCGCGGCTGCGCGAGCTGGGCGTCGATAGCGTCCTGACCAAGGGCAGATCCAGCAACGACGAGATTCTGGCGGCAATGCAGCAGGCCATCGAGCGGCAGGCGATCGCCGCCCTGGTCTGACTGTCAACACAGATTCGCCGACGATGTTGGTGTTGGGGCGGGCAGGCGGCAGAACCACGCACCGCCTGCCCGCATGATCAAAGGGCAACGAAGGCGCGGCGCCGCGCAGGGCGAGGCAGGGGAGCCGTCCGCCGGAGGCCGGCCGGGCGGTCCGAGTATGCCCATGTCTCCGGGGCAGGGGTGCCCGCGGCCTGCGGGGGGGCGCGTGACCGTTTCTGCCTCGGATGGAGCCAGGATGGCCGTGCTACGCATGCTACGGGTGGGGTACGACGCCGTTCGGCACGGGCGAGGACGCCCGTGCTACTACCAGCGGGCGTGGTTATCCGTAGCGCGGGCGACCCCGGGCGCGGGCTGTTTCCCATCCCCGCCGTCCGCTATATTTGAAGGGCTTGGAAGCCAAGACCAAATCCAGACGCAAGGACTCCTTCTGGCGCGCCTGTCGCTATCTGGGTCCTCATCGGCGCATTGTCGCCATCTCGATCATCTGCGCGCTGGCCGTCGGTGTACTGTTCACCAGCGGTCTGGGCACGATGCTTCCGGTGATGCAGGTGCTGATCACCGAGGACACCGTGCAGCAATGGGTGAACCGCAACATCGCCGCTATGCGGCTTGGCGTCAGTCTCGCCGGCAGCGGCCAGTCGCTGCGCATCGTCCGCGCCGACCCGCACAAGGCCGCCGAGGGACTCCGCGACGGGCAGTCGATCGCGCTGGCTGAGCCAGGGGGCCATGACCTGCTTCTGGTTCTGAGCGATCCGGCGCAGACCAGCGCGCTGCTGTCGCTGGATGGCGGGCCGGCGGTAACGGTTCCGCTGCGCAGCATCGGGCCGCACTATGTGGCGGCCCGCGCCGTCGCCGCGCAGATGCCCCAGCGCGCCATTGGGGCCATCTGTGTTGTGCTGGCGTTCCTCCTCCTGCTGTCGGTGACGGGAAACGTCGTGCGATTCTTTCAGGAATACCTCTCGGAAAAGGCCGCTGTCCTGGCCGTGCGCGACATCCGCCGGCAGCTCTACGACCACGCGCTGCACCTGCACTTGTCCTTCTTCAGCCAGAAAGGAACCAGCGACATCACCAGCCGGCTGACGCAGGATGCCCAGAGTCTTCAGGAGGGTCTCAAGGGCATCCTGGGCAACAGCGTGCAGGAGTCGATCAAGGCCGCGATGGCCCTGGGACTTGCGCTGTACGTCTCCTGGGCGCTGACGCTGTTCATCATCATCTTCGCCCCGGTGATGATGCTCATCATCCGCAAGTTCGGAAAACACATCCGCCGGGCCGCCCGCTCGGCCATGCAGAACGCCTCCACCATGCTCGGGCAGATCGAGAGCACGCTGGCCGGGATCCGCGTGGTCAAGGCCTCGAACGCGGAGCGCTTTGAGCGGCGGCGATTCCGGCGGACCATCGACTCGCTGGTCGGCGAGCAGCTCCGCATCGCGCGGCTCGAGGCCTTCAACACGCCGGCCCTGGAGATGCTCACGCTGGTCGTGGTCTGCATCATCGTCGTCTACGCCTCGTACCTGGTGCTGGAGACCCACCGCCTTCAGCCCAGTACGTTCTTCCTGGTCATGGCGTGCCTCGTGGGCATCGGCGAGTCGCTGCGCAAGGTCAGCAAGATCAACAACATCCTCCAGAAGTCCAATGCCGCCGCGGCAAGGCTCTTCGAGATCATCGATCTCCCGGCGGAGCGCCTGCGCCGAGGCGAGCGGGCACAACTACCGCCCGCACGACAGCGCCTCGTCCTGCAGACCATCTCCAGCCGCATCGACTTCGAGGACGTGAGCTTCACCTACCCCGGCGGCGGCCACCCGGCCTTGCGCAACGTCACGCTCAGCGTTCCGCGCGGGCGGTCCATCGCCATCGTGGGGCGCAACGGCAGCGGCAAGAGTACCCTGGTGGCGCTGCTGCCCCGCTTCTACGATCCCGACAGCGGTCGCATCTGCATCGACGGGATCGACATCCGCGACATCACGCTGGCGTCCCTGCGGCGCCAGATCGGCATCGTCACCCAGGACTCGGTCATCTTCCCCGGCACCATCGCCGAGAACATCGCCTACGGGCTTCCGCTGGCCACGCGCCAGCAGATCGAGGACGCCGCCCGGCGGGCGTTCGCCCACGAGTTCATCATGGAGAGGCCCGACGGCTACGACACTGTCCTCGGCGGGCAGGACTCGCAACTTTCCGGCGGGCAGAAACAGCGCCTCTGCATCGCCCGTGCCATCCTCCGCCAGACCCCCATCCTCATCCTCGACGAGGCCACCAGCCAGGTTGACGCCGAGAGCGAGCACCTCATTCAGCAGGCCATCGAAAGCCTGATGCACGAGCGCACCACGTTCGTCATCGCTCACCGCGTCAGCACCATTCTCTCGGCCGACAGCATCGTGGTTATGGATCGCGGCCGGATCGTCGGCCAGGGCGCGCACGACGAGCTGCTGGCGCGCTGCCCGACGTACCAGCAGCTCTACGAACGTCAGCTCGTGGGCGTGCGCGCCCGAGACGGACTGACGAATGCCCCTGAGCTTCCGCAGGCCTCACATGGGGGGCTGGGTGCCTGAGAGACGAGATGCGGCGACGCCGCAGGTGCTGCGGGCGCTGGATGCGATGCGCATGTCTGTTTATCTGGACCTGGGGACTTGCGAACATGCCGAACATGCCGAACATGCCCTGTTGAATCCTGGGAGCGGCGCTGGTAGCCTTCCGCACCTGCGGTCCGGTTGGTACGGCACGGAGGCTTGAAATGTCCCGGCGGGGACATTTGCATCGGCCGCAGCGATGGTTTACACTCTGCCGCACTCGCACCGGCAGGCCGGTCTTGCGGGTGCGGTCGCAGGAGGTCGGGCTTCTCTCGCCGTGGCTCGACGGCGTTGTTGACTCCTGCGTCACGCGGTCAGTTATGTAACCTTGTGACACCTGTTCTCCCGCGCATGCCCCAGCGATCTTCACGTTCACGTTTTCCGGCCCGGCAGCGTCCTGCCGGGCGCGGTGATTTGCCGGCGTCGGGATCGCAGCGCGATCGGTAGCCCGCCGCAGTGGCGCGCGGCCGGACCATTGTCGAAGGAGGAACGCCGTGTTCTTCAGCAGTGTTGAGCGGACAGCATCTGGCAGGTCTGAACGAAAGTTGCGTGGCTGGCACAAGGGTGCGGCGGCCATCGCACTGGCGGTGGCGGCGGCGGCTCCGGCGATTTGTCCGGCGCCGACGTCGGCGGCCATGAGCGAGGCCGAGCAGGCCCTGGCGATGCTGGCGGCGGCGGCAGCGCCCACCGACCCGCAGCTCCTCTCGCAGGGCATCGCCGAGTTCTCCAAGGGCCAGTACGAGCGCGCTCAGGTGACGCTCCAGCAGGTCAAGCTCGAAGGGCTTGACCAGGCCGATCGCGATCGCCTCCGCGAAACCATGGAGAAGGTGGAGGCCGCCCTGAACGAGCGTCAGGCCGCCCGCGCCGCCTTCGCCCAGGGCGAAGAGGCCATGGCCCAGGGAAACATCGCCGAGGCGCTGACGCATTATCGGGCGGCGGCCGACAACAAGTTCGCCGACGAGGCCACGCGCAGCAAGGCCCTGTCGCAGATCGCGGTGGCCGAGGCGCGACAGGCGGGGGCGGCGGGCGAGAGCCGCGACGCGCAGCGCGCCCTGTATCGCGAGGCGCAGGCCGACTACCGGGCCGGCGACCTGGCCGCCGCTCGCGCCAAGTTCGCGCGGTTGCAGGAGGCGGGCTTCAGGGGCGGTCTGTTTGACCGCCGGCCCTCGTCCTACATTGCGGAGATCGATCAGAAGATCGCGCAGGCGGAGGCCGCCGCGGCCGCCCCGGCGGTTCAGCCGCAGCCCCAGGAGGAGCCGCAACCGCAACCGCCGGTGGCGGAGACTCCGGCGGCGCCCACCGGCGCTGATCACTACCGCTGGGGTGTGGAGGCTTATCAGAACAAGGACTACGAGGTGGCCAGGGAGCATTTCCAGAAGGCCATCGACATGGGATACCGCGGGCCCTTCCTGAAGACCACTTCGCAGCGCTATCTGGCCATGATCGAACAGGCGACGCGCGAACCGGTCCCGGCCCCGCCGCCGCCCGCCCCTGTGGCCGAACAGCCGGCCACGCCTCCTCCGCCGGCGGTGGGTCTGAGTCCGGCCGAGGCGGATCGGCTGGCCGCCCAGCTTGACGCCCAGTTGCGGCAGGAGCAGCGCGCCTACGAGGCACAGCAGCTCGTGGCCGCCGCCCAGAAGGCGCGCCAGGAGAACCGCCTCAACGAGGCGTACCAGATGTACAGCCGGGCGGCCCAGTTGGATCCGTCCAATCAGGCGGCCGTCGCCGGCGCCAGAGAGACTCAGACTCTGGTTGTCGGCGCCAGTGGCGCCAGCATGATCGACGCCGTGCTGGCGGCCGAGTCGGTGCAGAAGCAGGCGATCCGCTACCGGTTCGAGCAGGCCCTGAGCGACGCCCGCAAGGCGACCGCCGAGCAGCGTTTTGACGAAGCCGACCGGGCCATCAACTCGGCGCGGGTTGCCCGGGACGCCGGCGCCACCCTCTTCACCGTCGACCAGCTCAACGAGTTCAACGCCCAGATCGCCAACGCCCAGACCGATCTGATGAGGGCCCGGGAGATTGCGCAGCGCCGCATCGACCAGGAGCAGCAACGCGCCGCCGCCCAGGACGCCGAGAGGCGCAAGCGCCTGGCCGAAGCCGAGCGCCGCCGGACGGTCGCCGAGCTGATCCGCAACGCCCGCGAACTCATTTACGAGGGCTCCTACGGTCCGGCACTGGGCGTGCTCAATCAGATACTGAGCCTTGATCCCGCCAATGAGTATGCTTTGGGGGCCAAGCAGCTTGTTCAGGACTACGAGACCCTGGCCATCCAGCGAAAGTTCAAGGAGGAACACGATCGACAGTTCGAGAGACAGCTCAACGCCGCCGCCGAGAAGCAGATTCCCTACATGGACCTGATGACCTACCCGGCCAACTGGCCCGACATCTCCGAGCGCCGTGACCAGCAGGTGCTGGAGGAGCGGCGGGCGCAGGCCGGGTACGCGCAACTGTCGATGAACGACCTGAACCGGCGGATGCTGAGGGAGTTGAACCTGGATGATGCGCCGCTGGTCGATGCTCTTCGCCTTCTGCGCGACTACTCCGGCCTTAACATCTTCGTGAAGTGGAACGAGCTGGAAAAGGCAGGGGTCACGCGGACCACGCCCGTCACGCTTCACCTTCAGAACGTCCCCTTCGCCAAGAGCCTGGATGTGATGCTCAGCGCCGCGGGAGGCCGCGTGCCGCTCAGCTATGCGATCGACGCCAATGTGATTACCGTCTCGACGATCAACGACCTGAACCGCAAGACGGTCACCAACGTCTACGACATCCAGGATCTGCTGGCGGTGGCCCCGGACGTCACCGAGCCGCCGGGCTTCAGCGGCAACCGTCCGGGCTCGACGGCCTACCGGCAGCAGAATGCAAATGCAAACTACTACGGCGACGCGTCGTACTATCGCGGCGGTGCCGGCTACCAGGGAGGCGCCCCGCCCATTTCGTCCGACTCGCGGACCACGGTGGGGCATGGCGCCGGTGTGGCCGCCCGCACCGGCATCCAGATTGAGCAACTCAGGAAGTTGCTGCTCGACCACATCGACCGCGACAGTTGGATCGACAACGGCGGCTCGGTGGGCTCGCTTCAGTTCCTCAACGGCCAGCTCATCGTCACCCAGACCCAGGAGAACCAGACCCGCATCGTCAGCCTTCTGGAGCGACTGCGGCAGTACCGGGCCATCCAGGTGAGCGTCGAGACGCGCTTCCTCCAGATTCAGCGCAACTTCCTCAACGACATCGGTCTGGACCTGGACTTCTTCTTCAACATCAACAGCCCCAACCGCTTCAGCCCGATTTCGGTGCAATCGGCCTCGTCCGTGTTCCCCGCAACACCCACAACGCCCGTGCCCGGCAGCATCGGAGCCAACGCGCAGCCGTCGATCACCGTGCAGGGCAGCTTCCTGGACGACTTCCAGGTCAACTTCCTGATCCGCGCCACTCAGGCATCGCTGAACAGCACGATCGTCACCGCCCCGCGCGTCACCGTGTTCAATGGTCAGCAGGCGTGGGTGGTGGTCTCCTCGGAGCAGGCCTACGTGAGCGACCTGGAGCCGGTCACCGGCGAAAACGTCGGTCTGTTCAACCCCATCATCGACATCATCCCCAGCGGCGTGACGCTGGTGGTGACGCCCACGGTGTCGGCCGACCGCAAGTACGTGACCATGGCCCTCAACCCGCAGGTGCGGCAGCTTGTCAGTCTCGTAAGCTTCCCGGTCTTCGGCCTGACCACCGGCGGCACGACGACCGGCACCGGCGGAACGGGCACGGGCGGTCAGAGCATCACGTTCAGCGCCAACGTGCAGTTGCCGCTCTCGCAGTTCACTTCGGTCTACACCATCGTGGCCGTGCCCGACCAGGGCACGCTGCTGCTGGGCGGCCAGACGCTGGCCGGCGAGATCGAGGTCGAGCAGGGCGTGCCCATTCTCTCGAAGATTCCGTTCATCAAGCGGCTGTTCACGAACAAGTCGACGGCCAAGGACGAGCAGGTCCTGCTGATTCTGGTCAAGCCGATCATCATCATTCAGCAGGAAGAGGAGCAGAAGAACTTCCCGCTGCTGGTTACGCAGCCATAGGTCCGAATCGTCCCGGCGCAGTCTGAGGTGGCGCCGTGGGGGCCAAGTGTTGGTGCGCGCGTCGGTGGTGGCAACCCAAATGCGGGCGCGTGGGAGTTAATGCGGCCTGCGGCCCGGAATCGCGCCGGCGCACAACGTAGCACGGGCGTCTGGCGCGTCTGGCCCGTGCCCAACGATGTAGCGCCCCCAACCACAACAGGGGCGTCCTCGCCGTGCCCCCGACTCTACCCAAATGCGCTTGCGTTCCGCGCCGCTTTACCTGGACCCGACGCGGCCTTACCATCTCTGCACCACTATGCGAGGAACCATTCCCGCCGCCGTCGGGCGGCTTGTCGCTGCGCGCGCGCTGAAGGAACTGACGGCCGCGCTGCGCGCTGCGCCCGCCGTGGCGGCATCGGGCCTGTGGGGCAGCAGTGTCGCGGCCGTCACCGCCGCCGTGCATGGCGAGCTGGGGCGGCCAATTCTGCTGATCTGCGGGCACGTCGACGAGGCCGACGATCTGGCGGATGACCTGGAGCTGTTCAGCGGCCGGCGGCCCGATATTCTTCCGACGCTGGAGCTGAGCGGCGCGCTGGGCCAGGGCAGCGAGGAGCTGGCGTCGAATCGGCTGGCGTTGCTCGCGAGAATGGCGGGGGAGGGTTCGGGGTTCAGGGTTCAGGGTTCAGGAGAGGGCAACGACGAAGCCAGAAGTCCGAAGCCCGAATCAATAACGAACGGGGAGAGCGACGAAGCGACGGAGCGACGAAGCGACGGAGGGAGCGGAAGGCACGGAGGCACGGAGGCACGAGGGCACGAAGGCGGCGAGGGTGCGCGCACTGGCAACTGGCAACCGGCAACTGGAAGCTCCTCCCCCTCCATCGAAAATCGAAAATCGAAAATCCCCAATGTGCTCGTCGCTCCCATCCAAGCCCTGATGCAGTCTGTGCCGTCGCGGCAGCAGATGGCTCAGCTTGTCCGGACTCTGCGCGTGGGGCAGCAACTTGAGCCCGAGAAGCTGATCGTCTGGCTCTGCGAGCATGGTTACAACCGGCTGGAACAAGTGGAGGTGCCCGGCGACTTTGCCGTGCGCGGGGGAATCATCGACATCTATCTCCCCGGCGAGTTCGAGGAATCCGGCGAGCAGGTGGGTCTGACCGTCCGCATCGACTTCTTCGACGATCAGATCGAATCCATCCGACAGTTCGACCTGGACACACTGGGCTCGCGCGCCCCCATGTCCAGCGTGCGCATCAGCGACCTCACGGGCCGGCTGCCCGAGAGCGGCGAGTCGACTCACTTCTTCAGTTATCTTCCGCCCGACACCATCGTGGTGCTCTGGGCGCCGCTGGAGATCGCCGAGCAGGCCCGCAGCTACTTCGAGCGGCTGCCCGATGTGAAGGGCATCTATCCGCTGGAGGCCGTGCTGCGCCTCGCCTGGCAGTTCACGTGCCTGGAGCTGAGCCAGTTCGAGCAGGGCGCGGTGGCTGTCCATTCGCTGATCGGCGGCCGCGACGGCGGCGTGCCCGTCTTCCGCCTGCCTATCCGCTCGCTGCAGAAGTTCGAGACCGAGGTGCCCAGGGCGATCGCCGAACTGGCCGAGCTGGCTGATACCCACGAGGTGGCGGTTTTCTGTGAGAACGTCGGCGAGCTTCAGCGGTTCGCCGAGCTGCTGGATCAGGTGCGGCCGGGGTTGCGGCAGCGGATCGAGATGCCGATCGGCTATCTGCATCGGGGGTTTGTGTGGGAGGAGGGGGAGGGCAATGACGAAGCCCGAAGCCCGAAGCCCGAGTTGATGACGAATGACGAAGGGCGAATGACGGAGGAGCAGAGCGAACAAGCGACGAAGCGACGAAGCGACGAAGGGGAGCAGTCGAAAATCGAAAATCGAAAATCGAAAATCGCGCTCATCGGCCACCACGAGCTGTTTCACCGCTACGAGCAGCGGCGGCGCGTCAGGAAGGTGATCGCGTCGCGACCCGTCGATTCATTCCTAGACCTGAAGGTCGGCGACTACGTCGTCCATGTGGCCCACGGCATCGCGAAGTTCACGGGCATTCAGACCATCAATAAGGACGGCAGGAGCGAGGAATACCTCACGCTGCGCTTCGCCGACAACGCTTCGCTGCATGTCCCGGCCAACCGCATCAACCTGGTTCAGAAATACGTCGGCGGCTTCCATGGCACGCCAAAGCTCTCACGCCTGGGCTCCGGCGCCTGGGAAAGGGAAAAGGCGCGCGTTTCCGAGGCCGTCATGGACATGGCGGCCGAACTGCTCGACCTCCAGGCCGCCCGCAATGCCGAGAAGGGCGTGGCCTACCCGCCCGATACCGAGTGGCAGCGGGAATTCGAGGCCGAGTTCCCCTACGAGCCTACGGAGGATCAGATTCAGAGTGCTCAGGAGATCAAGCAGGACATGCAGAAGGACCGCCCCATGGACCGGCTGCTGTGCGGCGACGTCGGCTATGGCAAGACCGAACTGGCCATGCGCGCGGCCTTCAAGGCAGTCGAATACGGCAAGCAGGTGGCCGTGCTGGTGCCTACCACGGTCCTGGCCGAGCAGCATTACCGCTCGTTCCGCGAGCGCATGGCCGGCTACCCGTTCATCATCGAATCGATCAGCCGCTTCAAGTCGGCCCGGCAGCAGAAGGAAATCCTCAAGCGGCTGGCGGCGGGCGAGATAGACATCCTCATCGGCACCCATCGCCTGCTGAGTCAGGACATCAACTTCGCCGACCTGGGACTGGTGGTCGTCGACGAGGAACAGCGCTTCGGCGTGGCCCACAAAGAGCGCCTCAAGCAGATGCGCACCATGGTGGATGTGCTCACCATGTCGGCCACGCCCATTCCCCGCACGCTGCACATGAGCCTGCTGGGGCTGCGCGACATCTCATCGCTGACGACAGCGCCGCAGGACCGCCGCAGCGTCGTCACCGAGGTGATCCCCTTCGACACGCAGCGCATCCGGGCCGCCATCCTGCGGGAACTGAATCGCGAGGGCCAGGTCTACTTCGTTCACAACCGCGTCCACAACATCCAGGAGATCGCCGAGCAGGTCCGGCAGCTCGTCCCCGACGCCCGCATTCTCATCGGCCACGGCCAGATGCACGAGCATGAGCTGGAGCGGGTGATGCTCCAGTTCATCCGCCACGAGGCGGACATTCTCGTCTGCACGACCATCATCGAATCCGGCCTGGACATCCCCAATGTCAACACCATCTTCATCAACCAAGCCGACCGCTTCGGCCTCAGCGAGCTGCACCAGCTTCGCGGGCGCGTGGGGCGATGGAAACATCGGGCCTACTGCTATCTGCTGCTGCCGGCGGATCGCCCCGTCACCCCCGTGGCGGCCAAGCGACTCAAGGCCATCGAGGAATACTCTCACCTTGGCGCCGGCTTCAAGATCGCCATGCGCGACCTGGAAATCCGCGGCGCCGGCAACATCCTGGGGCCCGAGCAGTCCGGCCACATCGCGGCCGTGGGCTATGAGATGTACTGCCAGCTCCTGGAGGAGGCCACGCGGCAGCTCAAGAACGAACCCAGGCCCCAGCGGCCCGATGCCCACGTCGAGATCGGCGTCTCGGCTCTGATCCCCAAACAGTACATCCCCGGCGATCGCCAGCGCCTGGACGCCTACCGGCGGCTGTCGCGCTGCTCGAGCATCGAGATGGTGGGCCAGTTGATCGCCGACCTGAAGGATGCCTTCGGCGAGCCGCCCAAACAGGTCGCCATCCTCGCGGCGCTCACGGAGCTGCGCCTGCTGGCCGGCCACTTCGGCGTCGAGAGCATCATCCGCCAGCCCCCCGATGTGATCCTGAAATTGCGCGATGCCCAGCGCGTGCAGCAGGCGCTGGCCGGCGCGCCGGGCACGCTGCGCATCGTCGATGACAGCACGCTGTACTTCCGGCCGCCTCCGAGCTACCTGGAGCCTGAAGTGCTGCTCATGGTGTTGCGCAACCTGATGCACGCCGCGTATCAGCGCCAGATCAGGGGCGAGCCGGAGCCGACGCCCAGGCCACAGCCGCCCGCCACGCCGACGAAGGCGCCCGCGCCCCGGCCGGCACAGGCGCCGTCCGCGCCGTCGCCGGCGCGAAAAACGAAGCAGCCCGCCTCCGAACCGGCGGCTTTGCCCCAGTCGCTGCTGGTGGAAATCCGAAAGCTCGACTCGCTGCGCGCCAAGGGAATCCTGACGGAGGATGAGTTCAGGACAGCGCGGGATCGGTTGCTGTCGCAGATGGCCCTCTGACCGCGCGGACCGCCTGCTGAAGCGGCCGACCGTAGCGGGACAGGGCACACCCGGCGCCGCTCAAAGGGGGGTTGCGCATGTTCCGCCGCCGCGGCGCTGCCGTTGGTCAAAGGTGACGATCAGAATTGCAGGGCGGCCGCAAACTGCCGCCAGCGATCATCAATTTCCTGCCGCGTCAGGCGCAGCAGCCCGCCCAGTGAGAAGTCGCTGATGGTGAAGCTGGCGATGATCGTGCCATAGGCAAGCGCCCGGCGTAACTCGGCGGGCGAGTAGCCGCCCGCGGCAGCCAGATGCCCCATCATCCCCCCGGCGAAGCTGTCTCCCGCGCCTGTCGGATCCACCACCTGCTCGGCCGGAAATGCCGGCAGCACAAACAGGTCGTCAGCCGAGCACATGAGGCAGCCATGCTCGCCCTTCTTGATGACCACAAACCTGGGCCCCATCTTCAGGACCTCGCGAGCCGCCTGGATCAGGTTCGTCCGGTCGGTCAGCATGCGGGCCTCGGCGTCGTTCAGCACCAGCCCATGGATTCGGCCCAGCAGTCTGCGCAGCTCCTGAGGCTCGTTTTGAATCCACAGGTTCATCGTGTCGGCGACCGCCAGGTCGCAGCGGGGGAACTCGGCCAGGAGCTGCTGCTGCAGCAGGGGGTGTGTATTGGCCAGAAAGACGTATCGGCTGTCGCGAAACTGCGGCGGAATGGCCGGGGCGCGTTCGGCCAGGACATTGAGGTCGACCTTGAGGGTCTGGGCCTGGTTGATGTCGCTCAGGTAGGACCCGTGCCAGCGGAACGTGCGCGAGCCTTTGCGGACTTCCAGGCCGGCGGTGTCGACGGGGCGGTCCCTGAAGATGTCGAACACCTCGGGGGGGCAGTCGTCGCCCACGGCGCCCACCAGCCGCACGGCCGTGAAGAACGACGCGGCGTATGCGAAGTAGATCGACGAGCCGCCGATGACGTTGTCGCGCCGGCCGGCGGGGGTCTCAATGGTGTCGATGCCGATGGAGCCGGTGACGATGAGCGACAAGTTGCCTCCGCGGGTGGGTTGACTTAGAACTGCACACCGGTGATCCCCGCCTCGAACACGATGCCCCCATCCACGATGCCCTGCACCCGGCAGTGGATGCGGCGGTGCCGCTCCCACAGCTTCTGGCCCAGCACGTACATCCGGCAGCCGGGTGAGACGGCCTGGCGGAACTTGCAGTCGTCGGCCCCGCCGAAGCCGATGAACCCCTCCCACCTGTCAAACGTCCGCGTGTAGAACGACGCGAGCTGAGCACCGCACTCGATCATCAGCACGCCCGGCAGCAGCGGGCGGCCGGGGATGTGGCAGGACACCCAGAACTCGTCGTTGCGCACATCCTTGTAGCCGATGATGCGTCCCGTCTGCGGATCGGCCCAGACGATGCCGTTCAGGTGCTCCATCTCGCCCCGCTGTGGATTGGCACGGCGCACCGCCTCCTGGTCATAGAGCACCCGGCTCAGGTCGATGCCTGCGATGTCGAAGAGATACTTGGCCATGGCAGCGGATTTGGCCGGTGTGCGCCGGGATGATCCGAATACCTGCGCGCAAAACAATCGCTCCCCCATGAACACACTACGATTTCGGCCCCGGTCAAGCGGCTCAGGCCGCGGCGCCGGGCTCCGCCTCGCGGCTTTCCAGAATCTTCTTTCGCAGTTCCTGGGCCGCCGCCTTGATCTCCTGCATCTTCTTGCGAACGCGTGTCCCGGCCGCCTTGTTGCCCCCCTCGGCCTTGGCCACGTCTTCTTCAATCTCAAGTATCAGTTGTTTCAGCGTTTCATATTCCTGCATCTAAACCTCCCAGATTCTGGGATTCAAAGAATCTACTGGGCGGTTAAGGGGGTGTCAACGCCCCCGCCCGCGCCCGGAGCGTGACAGTCTGTGCGTCGGATGGAGCCAGGATGGCCGCGGCACACGCTGAATCGCGGACGCAAGCCACCCGCCCGCAAAAGTCGGGGGCACGGGCGAGGACGCCCGTGTTACGGTTGGTGGCGCTACGTCGTTCGGCACGGGCGAGACGCCCAATGCCATCAACTTAAGATTGTTCGTAAGTCATTGTCA
>Ga0308417_1001218_pt1 | contig 17824 bp, 27 predicted proteins | sample HotsprSampleOS65_FD_203528 | JGI IMG/M metagenome (GOLD analysis project Ga0308417, IMG submission 203528) | Hot spring phototrophic mat microbial communities from Octopus Spring, Yellowstone National Park, Wyoming, United States - 20090730_OS65 ... | reverse complement strand
CTCTCTCTTATGGCGCGACACGCGACCACCCCCCATAAAAAATATTTTTCACGCCCCCCTTGACAACCCGCGCGCAAACTTGTATACAATAGATAGAGGTATGATATCCGGCGGCCAAATCGCAAGGAGTGAAATACAATGCTGGACTATATCAGGGACGTGGCCTACATCACGGCGTTTGGAGGCAAATTCAGTCCGTTGATGTGTAGACTCGAGGAAGATTTGAAAAGTGAGGGTTTCAAGCCAAAGCTACTATATTTTAAGCGCGATAACTTGTATGGGGTGATATATATGGTGTCTGTTGTTTACGAAAATCTTAAGGTTCTCTTGAGGCTATCCAGGGCATACGACCAAGATAGGCTCATCTTTATGGGCCGGCTATACGATGTTGCGACCGGACGCGCGATTGGAACGTATACACGTGCGACGTTTTACAGTTATAGACCCGATGTTCCGTCTTGGATTGAGGTTGAGTCTTATTTTTTGGTGCTGTCCTAACTTTTACTGTTACACGGCCTATGCGATGACAGTGGTTTTTGGGTATGTGACACGTGGTATTCGTGACACGTTGTCGCGCGTTGGGTGCATGTCGGTTGAGTTCCGGCATGCACCCCGTTGATTTTTTATTTCTTCCCGCGCCGAGATAACACGAACACGCCTAACGCAAGCAACGGAATGAGGGGAAATATTTTCGGCATCTTATTTCTCCACGCCGCTCGAATTTCCTTCTCCACTGTTCTCATTTGCAGCTCATCACCGTCCAGCATCGCGCGGAAATACCGCACGTGTCTGTTGACGTTATCCACGTACGGTTGGTTGGCATACGTCCACCACGTTTGAGGCTTGCCGAATATTCTGATGATGTGAGCGGTTGTGTTTTCCGCTTTTCGCGGATGTCCCATATTGTACGCGGCAATCACCGCATCACGGTTTCCGCCGTACTGCGTCCACAACCTGCGCAGGAATTCCGTTCCGTATTTGATGTTCGTTTCAGGGTCGAACAGCGGATGCGAAATTGTGAACAGTGGCTTTTGAAACCCCATTCCGACCGCGGTCCGTTCGAGTATTTGCATCAACCCGAACGATGCGTCGTTTATATGAGGTTCACGTCGGTATGATTTCGGGTTGAACCCGCTTTCGACAGCGATGATTGCGAGCACCAGTTCTTCAGGCAGTCCACGCAAGCGGGCCCACTTCTTGACTATGGGGACGTAACGGTATTGATTTTTGTACAGCATATCAGCGTCTGCGAAACAGTTTCAGTCCGCCGGATAGCATGAACACAACAGCAACCGTTCCGATGATGACGGGTGGAGAGAGTATAGACTTTGCTTCACTGATTACACCGCCGGCGCTGGATACTATACGGGCCCCTGCTATCCCGAGGTTTCGGGCCAGCACCGCAAGAGAAATCCCTGCGATGGACAGTGCAATTGCTTTGATGACTACCGGCGTGAAGAGCACCGCGGGTATCGCGCTCAATTCTTCGGGGTTCTGTGTTTCTGCTGCACGGTATAGTTTCTGGAATTCCAGGTTATCAGGATTGACGTGCGAAATGGGGACAGTGAGCACAAAGTTTTTTTCGTCAATGACTGTTCCCGCGGTTCCCAAATAGATACCTTTGCCTTGGAACGTGCGGTACAGCTCCGTCAATTTGTTTCGCATAAATTCCCGCACGGACGTCCATTTATTCCGGTCAATTTTGAATTCAATGCTATACTTCATACAGGTATCCTTTTGAGTTCCGGATATCCGATGCCTGCAAATTCTGTGACCTTACTGCTCCGTGCGAAAATGTCAAACGATACAATTCTCACCGCCGGTGGTGTTGCTTCGATGACCATATTTTCCACGGCGTCAATCACCATTCCCACGTGACATATTTTTTTGTCGCTGCTGTTTCTTCGGAACACAAGACTGCCGTGTCGTTGAACACTTCCAGGTACACACACGCGGTACTGATTTGCAGAACCGTCTGGAATAATGTACCCGATGCGACGGTACATATACTCCACCAGTTCCGAACAGTCTGTTGGTATGCTCAAACTCCGCAGGCGTTCCGGAGGCACTTCCGGATTGAGTTCAGCGCCATATTTATACGGCAATCCGACGAGCACGGTTGCAATACGCTGGAGTTCCCGTATTTCGTACAGTTCCAGGCTCATGTGTTTTCTCCGTCGGAATTGTTTTCAAGTGAGGGGATTATCCCCCCACGGAGTTGAGCATCCGCGTTTTCCGCGGTCAGAATACGATTTCCCAACCTGTTTTGTCGCGGATGATTTTTCCGATACCGTTGAGCACGGCGGTGATGATGGGCACCAGCATCGGCCCAACCAGTTTGTCAATCCAGTCAGGTGTCCACGCCATGATGTACGGCACCAGCGCGACGGCGAGCCCGCCAGCGACGCCGACACGCAGAACACGTTTTCCCGCATTGATAGTGATTTCAGAATTTGTCATATCAACGTTTCCTCCGCATTTCGTCCACGCCGAGTTTTATGTACTCTATATCCTTTTGGATGACGGCGATTGATTTCTTCAGTTCGTAGTAGTCGCACGCCATCTGTTCCTGCCGGCGTTCTATTGTTTGCACACGGTCCGTCGTATAGTTCATGCCGTACCATACATACCCACCGGCGAGTATGATTGGTGCGATGATTTTTAGGATTTCAGCTGTGGTCTGAAACGTTTTCATTCTCTCAACGTCTTCTTTCCGATAATCCCCGCCGCGGCCCCCGTCAACGCCGCTGCAAGTATCGCAAGTATGTTCAGAGCCGCACCGCCCTGTTCTGACGTCGGTTTGTTTACAGGGAACCCTTCAGGGAATTCCGTTGCAAACGTTCCCGACGTGATTGCCACTACAGCGCGTTCCAGCCGTGCAATGCGGGCCTGTTGCTCCTGCAGCACGGGGATGAGCAACAGCGGGATTTTTTCGTACGCGACCCCGACGATTTTTCCCGCATCGTCGTACACCACCACATCGGTCAATCCTGCCTCATGCAGCTCTTCCGCGATGAGGCCGATAGACTCTCTTCCGGTGCTCACTTCGGTGAACCTTTTGATTGACAATCCTTTGAGCGCACTGCGTGGAGCGGAATAATTCCGTATATTTCTTTTGTTCCGCCGTGTAGACGTATCGTAGTACAACCGTCCGTTCGACGTGTTGTACCGGAGCAACGAATACGAACCGCTTCCGGTGATTGACGTTGATAGATAGACAACACCGCTGGACTGTCCAGACATGAGTACAGCGTTTTTGGCCTGCAACACCAGAGTATTTCCCGCCTGAATATGATTACCTGACGAGGAATTACTGATACGGATATCTTCACCGGCATATCCGCTTGTAATAAAGAGCGCGCCTTTTACATTCAGCCGTCCTAATGTTGGACGTATGAAATTATTTGCAGAAAGTTCTCCGATGATGACGTTGCCTGCATAGTCCGGATTATCCGTTCCACGGTCAACGAACACACCACGGACGTTGTTGCCAACCACCCCACCCGTTGAAATCACCAGTCCGTTGTTTTCACTGGACTCCATTGTGGAGTAATGAATACTGAACTGCGGCACACCATTGGTGTCTGCTATGACCACGTGCGAGGATATCAGCGGGACATACACCCGTGTTCCGGTGCTGCTAACGGTGATATATGGTGACGTGATAGTGCGAAGCAATACCGGTTCTCCGTATTGCCCAGCAGAAAACGGTCCTACTACCTTAACACCGCGTGAAAAGAAGCCCAGTTGTAGATAGTAGGTCGCAAACGGTTGTCGTATGACGAGATGGTCATCACCCATTGCAAATATGGGATGACTCGCATTCCTCGGATACACTAACGCATCGGTCATGATACCAGCGGTCGTGATACCATCGGCGTGCACGCTGCTCACATAAACATCCCGCCATCTGAATGATGGCGAGCCGATATCATATGTTGAGTCTACAAACGGCCGCAAGCGTTCATCGAATACAATCCCCGACGGTGAATTGGAGAAAGATATGTGTTTCCCGCCGTACGCCTCATCTGCTTTCAGGTACGCCAGGCCGGCGATGCCATATCCATTCATATTCAGAGTTCCCGTGGACGGGTTCTGCATAGCGTTCACTCCGCCACCGGCGGCGGTTGTCTGAATGGTTCCGTCGCCGAACACAATTTTTGACGACGGGCCCACAAGCACCACCGACGAACAGTGCACCGCACTCATCGTACTCATATTATGGTCGGCGACGTGTCGGTAGGTGGTGAACGGCGAAGAAATCTGCGAGCAACACGTGGCGCTTACGAACAGAAGAAGTAAAGTACACAATCCTCGCATCGGCGGTCTCCTCACTACTTGAGCGTCAATACGTACACATCAGCGCTTCCAGGGCCTGAACCTATGAACTTGCCCCATACACTACCGATGAAATTCGACAGGTCAATACTTTCTCCAGGGTCTATTCTCATGTACTGATTACTCGCGAACAGTGCGTCCGCCACCGTCTGTGTTGCACCGTTAGGTGCTGGAATGACTGCGACTGGCCCGGACGCCATCGGGTCCACTTTCAGAATGAGCGTTTTGCGTGAAAGACTACCTGAAAGAATTTCCGTGCTGTTAGCGGTGACGGTGACATTTACCGGTGCGTCATCCGGCGCCGTCCGTGGTGCGGTACCCGAGCCCATCTGTTGCAGCTGTGCCAGTATCTGCTGCAACAGTATTTCGTCCTGTATGGTGACATTCATCCCGAAGAATAGTGTCACCGTCGCATATGCTGGAGTTACACCGACAGGGTTGGCCGTCTGTTGGTACTCGAAGTACAGTTTCGTGAACGGGGCCCGCAACACCATGTTCTTTTTTACGTCAATTGGTGTTGATGCCGGATGATTGAGCCGGACCCGCAAGGGTATGGTATCAGCCTCAATGTAACGTGTACCGCTTTGCGATGAGTAGGTACCTACATAGCAATCCCACTTCCACACTCTCATATAGTTGTACGACGCTTCCACCATACTTGCCCGCGATAGCACGTCAACGTCACTATTGAGCGTGACCACATGGAACGCGTGCTTCGTGATGGCACGTGTTTGTGCCTGTGTGAGCAATTCCTCGATGTACGATACGAGGTTGTATGCGGATGGTTGCTGAATAGGTGATACCATATGACTGATTACACCAGGTTGCGAGATACGTTGTAGGCAGTAGTACGATACCCCTGCAACGAAATTTGGAGTTGAATTGCGGTGTTCTCGTAGTTATACACGTTAACAAAGACCTGGTTGTTGGCCGTAATGTAATACGGCTTTCGCAAATTGTTCAGCTGATTGCGTCCGAAGTGCGACAGAACGAGGTAAGACCATGCTTCCTGTGTCATCCAGTCGCGGCCTTGTCCGCTCGATTTGAACATCACCTTGAAAAACGTTGCTTCATTCGATGTCAAGGCGCCGCCGGAATATTTGAAAGCAATTCCCATGATACGTTCGACGTAGAAATCTCCACCACGGTCGATATCAATCACACCATCTCGAGCCCCAGGCGTAGTACCACTCATAGCAGGGACTTCGAGAGTCAGCTGATATTCGTAATGATATGCTGCCGGCAATACACGTGCCATATATTCTATCCTCCTGTGCTGTAACGCTGCACGAGCGTATTCGGGATGGCGGCCCCATAAGGGACCGCCATCCTCACCGTTACACGGACCCGCTCGATGCGGGTATTAGTTTCCCTGTGGACGCAGCAGGCGTCCGCCCAGAACGACCTTCAGGTACGCTGTACCAGAAGTGAGATGCGGCGATGACCGCCAAATCAGGTTGAACGCGAAACTGTTTTCCGGTTGCAACAGGAACGGCCGCGGCTTGACAACATACCGCGTTCCCTTGCAAAGCTTCACGTTGGAAAAAATCTGCGCCGGATGAATGAGGTCCTCAATCTGGCCATACGCCTTCAGCGTATCGCCGATGCGGAACTCCCACACACAATCCGTGAGAATTTTTCGCAGGATGTCATCGTTGGCGTAGTCATACGCCGTGAACGCCACGCCACTCACCAGCACGGAAATCGTCTGGACATAGAATTTGTTGGGCGTCTCGATTGAACGTTCCTTTTTCAAGTTGGTGTCAACCAAGCTGGAGTTCCCCGAATCAGGATGCGGATTTGACTGCGCGTACGTGAAAAACGCCAACGGACTGGTCACTGCACTGGTCCCGATATATCGGGTGCTCCAATACTGCCACGGCAACACTTCAAACTTCGAGAGGTCAATCCCCTCATCCGGCATTGAAAACCTGTTAGGCATACTTTTACTCCTCCTTTAACTTGTATTCCGCATTGAGCGGATTAGTGTTAACCGCTTGCGCGGTCACATAACGATTACGTCCTGCTCACCGGCGGACATTTCAGCTTCCTCATCATCTGCGAACCCAGCCGGCAGCGTCGCGGGAGTATCACCAGGTGCTTCACCGACCACTTCCGGTACACTTTCCGCGAGAGCGGCAATCCCTTCCTCCGCGAGCACACCCTTAAGAATATACATATCCACCAGAGACACTGCAGCATTCAATAGAGTACCGGTCGCGATATTAGCCGAAAGCTGCCGCTGTTTGAGCACGTTACCGACGAGCCACGATACACCAAGTCCCGTTGCAGTCTGCACGCCAACCTTTCCGAGCCCAGTGTTGAGCATCGGGGGGAGGAACCGGTCAAACATCCGCGGGAGATACCTGGACGCGACGAAACCACCAGCGATACCAGCCACAGTCATCAGCTCACCACGTGACGGGATGATGGGATTGATGATGCGTCCACGGTAGTTACGCACCAGTCGCGAATGACGTGCGACCTGGTACCCGCTGCCACGGCGATACACCGTAAGACTGTGTATTTTGCCGTACTGTGTCACCTTGCCTTTGCGACTACCTTTACGACGTGCCATCACTTCACCTCTTCGCATTACCCGCTTGTGCCGTTTGGGCGCTTCGGGTTTATAGATTTTTGTCTTTCGCCGTTTTCGACGAATAGGTTCGACAATACCACCTTCAAGCATGCTTGATGGCATGCTTTGTTCAAACCGCTTTCTTGTTATTCCGAGCGGCCGGAACAACGATGTAGGTTTCGGACGATTTAGAAGAAAAAGCTCCGGCATATTTTTACCACCTTTTCTCACTTTTCTCACTTTTCTCACTTTTCTCACTTTTCTCACTTTTCTCACGCACGGATTTTTCAGAAACGGTTCTTTGTCCATTATATACACTCCAGGGTGAAAAATGTCAAGCGCGGTACATTCCCCATAGCCGCTTACCACGCTTCGGAAGTATCAATAGACTGCCGTCCGGCAAACCCCACAGCTCCGGTTTCGAGGTGAATGTGTGCTCGAACTGTTTTCCAGCGTAGTGTGAGTCCTTGCCTTTCCGACACCATATACGCTGGACTTCAGCGTATATTCTTTTTGCACCTTTCGGGAGCTTATAGACATGCCTTTTTGTTTTGCGGATTGGATTTTTTATGATGTCTTCACGATATGGATATACATCGTGTACCGAAATGTTTTGAGCATCAGCGGGTATCACGTGCTTTCGTTTCGTTGTTTCGTTTCGGACTACGTAATACTTCTTTCCACGGAACCGCACGATGTCAATCACCGTTCCGGTAATCCAGCGTTTTCCACTGCCGTGCTTTGAGGCCTTTGAATATCTCAGCCAATTGCCAATTTCGATGCGCTTCATTTTCGTTTTGCCACTCCACCAACGATACTACCTGTAACGAACGCCAGTGCAGCAATTGGAAGAAGGCCCAGCACCGGCTTCTTCATTCCCGTGATACGTGTTGACCCAAAAATTCGGTACTCCATCTCCCCGACCTCTTTTAACAGCTTTTCGCAGCGGCTCGCAAATCGGTAGATGCCGGTCATCAGTTCGGTTATGCTCACTTCACCACCGCGGCCTGCCTTGAACAGTGACACCCTATCCAGTATTGCGTTGAGGGTCTTTTCCAGGAAATCATACTCATCACGCAGTCGCTGATATTCAGACTCGTATATACCGTGCGTATCACGTGACGAAATAATGCGGTTGCGGATGCGTATCAGCACCGCATCCGCCATCATAAACTGACCGATGAGGTCCTTATACTGCGCAAGGATATCGTCCAATAATGTCCTGGCCATGCTATTTCTGACGCTGCAAAAGTTTGAACAACAGCACACCACCGATTACGTATGGAGCAAAGCGCACCACGGTGTCCAACGTACGGTCCTTCTGTTCCACCACCGTCGGCATAGGGGCCGGCGCTAGAGAGGGCGGCATGATTTGCGCCGCAATGCGCTGACCGGCGGTGTCTACCTCGTACTTCGTGCGCTGACCAATCGCTGTACCTATCGGTTGCCACACCTGTTTTGCCAGTCCACCAATCGCGCTCCCAGCTTTAGAGACACCCGACTTAATGGTGTCCCACAATCCCGAGAGCGCCTCGTACTCATCGGATGACAGCCCATAGCTATCGGCGTACGCACGAAGTTCCGCCTTGTTACGGATACCGCTCACATCTCGTACAAGCTCACTGAACGGCTTCTTCACGCCGAGAATATTAGCACCACGTTTTTTCTTCTTAAGTCTACGCAACGCATTCCAGAATTGAGAATTCATATCTCCTCCTACATTAGTGCGGGTTCCACTAACCGCACTCCGGATTGTTTCGGAGCGGGTTCCAGCAACCCGCGTTTTGAAAGTTCAGTCAAGGCCAAGAGCTGTTTTGCCATGAGCTCACGTGCGCGACGTTCGACAAGTGCCCGCACAAGAGGACGCATATTTTTGATTTTAACATTCCCGACTACTTTCGTCCTGGGCGTGGCGTCCACAACACCGTTTACCGTATTCGTATTTTTCGTCTGTATCAGGCGTTTTGTCTTTTCGAGCGCGCGGCGCTCCCACCCCGCGTTTCTATCGGTGTCACGTATCACACTCTGCAATAGGCTCATAGATACCTCACATCAGTAGCGCCGCCAGGGCAAGCATTCCTAACAGCGGTAACTGTTCTGCGTTTGCTCTATTTGCAACAGCGCCTCGCATATCCAGTATACGTGGTGTTGGGGCCGGTGGAACATATTCCACGGGCGGAGATATCGGTACGTTCGGTGGGACACCTTCGCCCGACGTAAATGGTGTCGGAACGCCACCAACACCGGCGCCTGCGCCCGCACTATCCTTACGTCGGAAAACACCGGCAATCGCGCTCGCACCCTTTTTGACACCGGTGATAGCCATCTTACCGAGCGCGCCCGCGCCTTTCCATGCGGCACCACCGACTTTTGCTGCCGCACCGACGAGGGCTTTCGCACCGGAGGCTACCGTCGAAGCACTTTTCGCGATGTACCGTCCGACATTTGCAGCCAGGGAGCCTGCACCAAGTCCTCCAGTCATCGCAATCAACCCGCCGGCGATAATCGCCTGCCCGACCGGATGTTTTGCGACTTTCGTTGCCTCACGATTTACGTCCGACACCTTCTGTTCGACGGCTTTGCGCATCCTTTCGCCACCGACGCGTCCAGCGACATACCCCGCAGCCTTTTGGATTACCTCGCCGATTGACGGGATGCGTATTTTGAAAGCCGATAGGGTGTCCATCTCATCATCGTGATAGCCTATGCTGCGCACGCCATCCATTACGTAACGCTTCAGCTCATCAAGGTCTCGAAATTTGTCCACCATCTTGACGGACCGGACAATGTCATCATCGGTCGCGCCGATGCTACCGAGATAATGCAGGTACTGCAACAGTCTATACTCCGACGGTCTCATCCGCACCCCACTACGGCGCATCACACGGTTCATGTCAATTATCGGAGAATACCATTATCTTTCGGAACGGCTTCACCTTAAATGGAACCGGCAACGTACCATCCAGGTCATACCACCGTCCGCCGTGTTCGGCCTGCACCCATATATGATTGTACGTCTCTGCAGGGTGATTTTTCGTTGTCGAAATCGCAAACCGAGTACGGTATCCTGCTCCCATGAGCGCCGACGCCAGAAACATACTCGCGTCATCACAGTCACCTACCACAACACCCGTATCCTGGAGCTCATGGTATATCCGCTTTGGGGACTTCAACGTCTCCGCACCTGCTATGTCTCGCAGGTACCGCAGACGCGACACCACGCCGTGAAATATACGTCTCATATCCGTCATGCGGTCACGGTGATACGGTGTGTTGCGCAGAATTACTTCTGCGAGAGCCCTACCGTAAACCACCTGTTGCGGGTCACGTATCACGCGCTTCATGCGTGATACTGTTTGTAAAACCGTAGTTCCCGCTACGTGCTCAAACGACTCAATTCTCTCCGTGTTCACTAACGGAAGTCTCCGGCTCGCCATCGGTTTCTTCGGACTGGATAGTGCTCAATGCATACATTACCTGCACATACAGGTCCTGCATGTAGGCATCACCAATTCCAAGGTATCTCTTCAGCCGTTCTACGTTGACCTTCACGGACCTCTCATCTTCCTGCGAGAGATAGGACATCAGTTCCTGCGCGGTAGTGTCATCAATATTCGTCGCAAGATACGATGCGAGCATCGCCGCGGGAATATTACTCTTTTCTGCACTCTGAATATACGGACGTATATTCGCAAGAAGCGCAAAAATGCGTGCCTCACGTGCGTCAGTCGGTGTTATTTCCATGACACTCCCCGTCGGTTCGGACAAAGCTTGTGTTGTCTGTGTTTTCGCGGGAGAAACAATCTTCTTAACTTCATTCTGTAAAGCAATCTTTCGGGTTGAAAGAGCACCCGCCAGCATGGGCAACGCCTCAACAACGCGGTCTACCGTGGTGCGGTTCTCGCCAGTCTTTTCGCCCAAGTTCAGACCCATCTCCAGCCCACGAAGTAGTGTTTCGGTTGCACTCTCCGTGGTGGTCGTCATATTTTTGAACGCGGTCATCATCTGAACAATGTCCATAGGCTTCAGTTCCGATGATGCCTGTTGCCTCGTACCGAGAACTTCGATTGCCTTCAGCAACATTTGCTGGTTTTGCTGATTTTGCGAAATGAGCATATTCAGTATCGTTTGGTCGCCGGTCTTTCCATTCTCCGGCTTTGGTTTCGGTGTGGCATACGATGTGGTGAACTGCTTCAAGAATTGACCTGTCTCCGTAGTGACCCGAACACGGAATACACCGCCGCCATACTCCTGTGCTATAGCATCCAGGTCGCACGATGCAATAGCATATTTTCCAATTCGCTCGAATTGGCCGTTTGCCGCCTTTTTGTAGACGATTGCGAAATTCGCGGATTCGGAATTTTCCGCGATAAACTGTGATAGTTCGCACTCCTGCGACTCCGTCTCCTGTTCCTGCGACTTTTCCGCCACCGCCTCCAATTCTGCCTCGGGTTCCTGAACCTGCTTCCTTTTTGCCATAGTGCTCCTCCGTGTATGGTGGATGTATCCTATATATACGATGCAGGCGGTCAAATGTCAATGATACGGTCGAGATTGACGCCCAATATCTTCTTTTCAACTTCGTTCATGGCGAGCGGCGTCAAATCCCTATCTTTCCGACGCAGTGATTCCCTGACCTTGGCGATTCTTCGGACCTTATAAGTATTTTTCTTCTCGCGGATAAGATTGAGCAGGCCAGCTCCGTCTATGGTTATACCATGCGTGGCCCACTTGAGAATGTTATCATCGTTATCGGTCCAAACATATACCTTGTTCCGGATGAGATAGCACGTACCACGGACCTTCAATTCGACGCCGCCTAATCCTTTGTGCCGGTCAATCCAGCCGCGATATGCATCGTCCCACCTGAATATCACCGAGTCGGTTGATGAATGCACCGCGTTGAATCTGTGTTCCAGTTGATGGAGATACACCCGCACGAAACCGGTAATCAGTGACGCGATGAACGGATGGTACGACGAACCCGCCTTGTACGTTTTTTGTGCCGGCCGCACAATATCGCCGGTACCAGCGTCTACTAATGCAACATCATCTTCGGACTCTATCTCTATCGCCTGAATGAATTTTCCGTAGAGCGAATTCAAAATTATCTTGTACAACTGTCTCTCGTCGGGGGACTTTGCCTTCTCCTTCAGCTCGTAGAATTCATGCACGAAATCACGCAGCGGATTGTGTGCATACCTCTCGTCGGTGTGTGCGAGAATTCCGCGGCACTTCCTCATCACGAACTCGCCACGCGCGAGCGCCTCGCGCAGCTCGTACGACGTCACGCACAGTCCCTCAACGCGTTCACCGTGCGGAATAGGTTTGAAGTCATGTGAGTATAGTATTGGATATTTGTCATTTTTAACAACACCCCATACACGGTAAATTCCTTCACGTTTTTCGTCGAACCTATCCGTCTCACGATACCAACATCGCACCATATTCGGAAGTTTCGTCATGGCATACGGATAGGCGGACGAAATATCTATCTCCGCCCCATCACGCAAACGATATATACCCTGCTTTTGGTCGAGGTAGTAGCCGTTCTTTCCGCCGTGATATGATAGTATACAGGCTTCCAGCCATTTCTCCGGAGGCAGCCATAGCTGCTCATGCGGTTGAATGTGATAGTGTCGAAAAATTCTCTCCGAAAAATGTGCAGACGAATATGATATACGAATATTATACCGTTCATGCTGTTTCACAATCCAACGTGCCACCTCATATTGCGCGCACACGTCGGCGAGCGCGTACCGTATGAAGTATTCCTTCTCCTCGTTGGTCCGCGGTGCACGCTCACCTATGTATAACGGACGCTCCAGCTTCTGCGATTGTGCACCAATAATTTCGGTAAAACGTGAAAGTGATACATTCATGAACCGCTGCGAGTCCAGGCATAGCAACGATTTTTTATCCTTTCTAAATCTGGCAAAACATGTCGCGGACAGTACCAATTCTATATTCCACCCTCGGTGTGATATGAGTATACGTTTACGACCAAGGAACTTATCGTGGTACTTTCTCAATATTACGCTTATATCATACTCCAGGTTGTGGAAATACATCACGGCCACATGGCCGGATAATATCCGCGGTTCGACCCAGGCGAGGAATTCGTCCAGCACACTATCGTCACTCACACGCACATAGTGCGGTTGCACGCCGTCATGCAGCTGGAGCGAATAAGCATGGCCGCGCACCGTTTCGGTATCTCCAGCCAGGACCGACATCCTCCTGGGGAATGGTATATGGTTCCGGCGGATGCTCCTGTAGCCTGGATTTGTGACGATATGCTTCAGCATACGTCACCATACCGTGACATAATAACCGAGCCCATCTTGCAGGATGACGACAAACATGCTGTCTTTCGTCCTGCTTACCTCGGAAAATCTCGTCTTGGTTAAATCCTTGAATGCTTCAGTGATTTTATCAAGGTTAATCTTGTCGGGTTTTATGGGTAATGAGCGCATGCGGTATTGACCGACATGGTATTCCACCGATGCAGTCATAGTACGATTTCGTTTGCGCCACTCTATAGTATAGTACGTATAATATAGTATCAGTTCCCTACACCGTTTCCTCATGTACTGCGAAGGATTATCCGTCATCCAGCCGCCAGGTGTCATATACTCCGTCGGGAAATATACCTTCGCGGCCTTTTCTGTATACCGCGAACCGCTCAATTCTACGCGCACACGTGCCTTCATTTCGTCCAAATGTCTATGCCATACGTCCACGACTCGCAATAACCCAGACGGCTTACGTTCTACACGACGTGCGACGCGTTTTCGGGGTGCACGGCGGACGGGCCGTCTACGGACTATACGACGGACACGCTTTCGGACAACACGACGGGGCCGCTTTCGGACAACATGACGGGTCCGCCGACGGATAACACGACGGGCCCGCTTTCGTGGTGTGCGACGGATGACACGCTTTCGGGGTGCGCGACGGATGACACGCTTTCGGGGTGCGCGACGGATGACACGCTTTCGGGGTGCGCGACGGACGGGCCGCCTACGGACTATACGACGGACCCGCTTTCGGGTCACACTACGGGCCCGTTTACGGGGTGTGCGGCGAATAAACCGCTTGCGTGATTGAGTTTTGCGCCTTATCGGGTTGAAGAAACGAAAGAATACATCGTCTATATACCCCATGATGCCTCCAAAACGCCGTGCGAAACGGCGTGAAAAACGACGTGTAAAAAGGCGTGCGAAACTACGTACAAAACTACACCGTGCGACAAGTAGTCAAATCGAAAATGTCACACGATGCCTGCAGTACGGCAGCGTCTATGATGCGGTTGAAGTCTGCGTATTCACAACGCTCGAGAAGGCAGTCCAGCGTCTTTTTGTGGCTTAATGTTCGCCGACTTCTGCATGATGGGCAGTTCTGCGGTTCTGGAGTATACCACTCGAAACCGCAGTGAAGGCATATCTGGTGTACTCTCATGTGTATCTACCCCCTCATATATACAACATGGATGCGTCTTCAGCAAACGAACTACAGCGCTGCACCGCGCGGTAACTATGATATCACCAAGCCACGCCGTAAGACTATGCATCGCGTGCAAGACTTTCCGACCAACACATCGCTTGGTCGGGTCCCACCAAAACCTACCACGTGTCACGTCACCTATTCTCACCAACAATATACCACCTATGGGCCGGTCGTCGTACACTACATATCCACTATAGCCATACTCGCTCCCTGGTTTCAGCGGATACCTACGCATCAGGCTCAACAGGGTTTCAATGTCGGCCTCCGTCATAGGCTTGCGATAATATTCCGTTCCACGGGCGAGCCACACGTTCCGCCACTCCAGCACGTCGCGTGTATCTTCCGACTCCCAAAAGTGTTCCGTACGTACGCTCATAGGACTACCTCCTCACCATCGGCGGAATAGTACACCAGCGTTACGCCGGCGGTCATCCAGTGAACATTTGCATCGAAAATAATGATACCAGAACAGGGACTCCTTCAGATCTACACCATCGGACGTATCGAAACACAGCTCATCGGCAGCCTCCAGAAACCCCTCGTAGTCCTTACGGTACCTGGTGATACGGACCCGATACTCATCTACGAGACGCTGCAGCAAGGGGGAAGTCCGGTCATACGGACTTCCCCCATCTCCACCGCTAGAACGGCACATTCTCACCTTCACTTACCTCGGGGATGTCGCCCCATACCGACACCCCGTACTCCGACGATGTCGAAGTGAACGTTACTCTACCAGTAAAAGAAGGTGACTTCTCACTCTTCTTTTTGGTGTTTATCCAAAGCACAATCTGTCCGACGACGTTCCGCGTGGTATCCAGCACATCACCACGCAGTACAGGCATCGTCTCTGAAGACTGACTGCACACGTACGCACGCACATGCCCGTCCCTGCCGGATATCGTTATCCGGCCGTACAGCTGCGGCCCCAACGCCTGCACCTGCTTCACTTTCCACAGGGCAAGCTTTCCCACATCAGTATATCCGACCTTACCTTCCACCTCTTCCCTAGACTGTATCCTGCCGGTGAGTACCGGCCTTTCACCACGTTGCGCAACTACATTCCGTGACTTCTGCTGCTGCGACTGCTTCGACTGCTTCGACTGCTGCGACTGCTGCTGCGACTTTTTGGGGTTCATAGGATTGCCCCCTCCATATCACGATAGTATAGTAGTCCAGACTATCAGCACCAACAGTGTCAACGGACTGTCACCTGGCAACTTCACCGCCGATGATGGTATCACCAACGGAACTACCTGCATACTGATTTGGCCTGTACGACACTCCTTCACCTCCTCCTGAAGGAACCGCTGTAAGGCCCACTTGATCGACCCCTGTTCGTCTTCGGGACCGTCCAGCGACTTCAAAGCATACACTCCTACCACCACATTTCGTTTCATCACCTCCTCCCTCCCTCGATTGCGCGCATGATAGTGCGCTTAATTTCTTGGCCGAACGGACGATGCAGCGATGGTGTATAGCCCATCCACCAGCGCACGGTCTCCAGACGCTGGGGTGTGTCTCGTGGAAACCTACTCCTCATGTAATATGCACTCTCCAAGGCCAAGACAATGTCCCGCTCGTCACGGGGACGGTAGTATTGTATGGGCGTTTCGTACGGGGTGTACGGAACGTAGTCTATCCACTCCACGTGTGGATACACCCTGTATAGCTCTGCGTATGCCGTGTGATATGGTAGCACCAGGTGTAGGCCGACATGCGCAGCCTCCCACGCGGGGAGACCGAAACCCTCGCCAGCGCTTGCGGAGACGTACACATCCGCAGCCAGATATAGACCACGAAGATGCTCACGCGTGATGCCTGAATTAAAGACTACCACCTTAGAGGAGCCGGATAGCTGCTGGGCATACGAATCCGGCAGACCACGGGACACAACTATCAGCACAGAATCAGTGCCAGACAGAGACCGGTAAGACTGTATCACCGAACCGATACCCTTGCGCCAGGTGTAGTCGGAGACAACCAAGAATACTACCGTGCTATCACCACAGCCGAGCTCCTGACGTATCCATCCCCGCACGGACACGTCCGCGGGAAACGGTGTGTACTCATGTCGCACTACTCCCACAACATTATGGCCCGCGGAGGTATACAGGCGGGATGCATACTCTGTGCAGGCGATAGTAACATCCGGTCTGACCTCACGCAGTACATCAACAGGCGTTAGGTCACTATCTAACGGCGTATAGATAGCGCTTCCTGCACAACCCCAAGTCCGTGCTATATCTACAGCACGGAATGCACTGGCATGGTCCATACAGCTTAACAGGAACATTCCCGACATATCATCAACCGGACATGTATTCCGTGCGTCCCACATCACCACGGGGTGGTCCAGCGACAACGCATCACGTATACCCCGTGTCACAAACCCAAAGCCGCTTTCGTCGGTCAGTCCGTGTAACAGTATCTTCACAGGGAACCTCCTTAAAATGTTTTCGGCCTTACAGTATCCTGCAGGTCTGTGGCCGAACAACGACCTTCCGCAAACTCTTTTCGCCGAAACTAATGTTCTCTCCCTGCAAAAGTAGCTTCTGATAAAGCACATGGTTGCTGACAATAACATCCGAATACGGCATTGCCAGTTCAACGAGCGCTGAAACTTCAACGCTGACATGTCCAAGGTAATCTGGTAGGAAACAGTATACTATTTTATAATTCTCCCTCGAGGTATCTCCGACGCGGAGATAATCACTATACAGCACCTTTCCGTCGGTCCACAGATTTCGCACTTCAGCAGTCCTACCCTTCGCCCATGCCGCTATGACCCGTTCTTGCCACTGCATATGCATCTACCTCCTGTTTTCGGCACGATGGCCGGTTGACCTTCCACAACCTTGAGCGCAGGTTGTCAATAGGTAAAATTTTTAGGGAGGCGCATGCCGGGCTCAACCGACATGCGCCCCCGCGCGAACTTCAGTACTTCAACCGTTCATTGCCTTGGAAACATCGTCCCAGGGCTCACTACCTTTTATGCGCCGGTATTCGTCGGCTCGCGACACCACCACATCAGCGTAACATCTCGCGAGCTTAACGTGCCGCGAGGTGGTAGTGCTAACGCTTCCAAGACCCCCCGCGGTGAAATTATATAATATCATCCCGCCATCGCGCAGCCGCTCACCGATGAGTAGTCTGTAACTAAAGAGTCTGCAGCCGTCCGTGAGCAAATTTTTTGTTGACAGCGGACGTCCCTTGTGCCAGGCGTACACAACGTCAGTGTTTTTTATGCTCATGTCCTTGCCCCTCCCGCGTTTATAGCCCGCCGGCTTTTTTTGTGTCTCTAACCTATATATACAAGTTTGCGCGCGGGTTGTCAAGGGGGGCGTGAAAAATATTTTTTATGGGGGGTGGTCGCGTGTCGCGCCATAAGAGAGAGAG
>Ga0308417_1001209_pt1 | contig 17899 bp, 16 predicted proteins | sample HotsprSampleOS65_FD_203528 | JGI IMG/M metagenome (GOLD analysis project Ga0308417, IMG submission 203528) | Hot spring phototrophic mat microbial communities from Octopus Spring, Yellowstone National Park, Wyoming, United States - 20090730_OS65 ... | reverse complement strand
CCCCTGCCGCCGAAATTCCCGAGACTGAACCCGATCGACAAGATCCCGCAGCTCCTACGCAAGAAATGGCTCTACAAGCGCAAGTTCCGCAACCATAAAGCGATCGTCGAAAACCGCTGGCTCGCCCAGATCCGCTTCACAGACCAGCCCTGGCGCATCACCTCCATCGGCCCACGTGGCCGCGCGCATCGGTTTTGGTGAGCGGGCGTTCGCGTGACAGTGTCCGCCACCGACTCCCGGATATGATCTGCGAAAGCGGGAAGCGGATCAGGGAGCAATGCGTGCGACCGGGAAGCCCCGCAGGTCGCGCTGGGCGGTACGGAACACGGCATCCTGGGCGTGGCCTTTCTCCCGCGCGAGCACGCCGACGCGCCGCGAGACATATTCCCCGAGCGCGAGCGCGGTGATGATCCCTCGCTCGTCCCGCCCTGCCCTGCCGGTCAGCGCCTCGCGCACGGCGACAGCGAACACGCCGTTGCGGTCGTCATAGCTGTCGAGCGCCTCCTGCAGCGAAGTCGAGGCTGTGAGCAGGTAGCGGCCGGTCTCGTTGCCGACAGAGGCGAGCGCATCGACCGCCACCTGGCCGGCATAGCAAGTGTCCATCAACAGAAAGCCGTTGCGGGCCCGGATCCGCGACAGCGCCCCAACGAGCACCTCGTCAGAGAGGCCCTGCCGGCGCAGCGCCTCCCAGGACGAGGCGTCCTCGACGTCCTGCGGCAGGAACAGGAAGCGCTCGTCCGGCTCGGTCTTCACGCCGTGGCCGGCGAGGTAGAGCAGGAACGTGTCCTGCGGGCCGATCTCGCGCGACAGCCGCTCGAGCGCTGCGAGTATGCCATCGCGCGTCGCCGCCTCGTCGGTGAGCAGCGTGACCTCGGTTGCAGAGAATAGCCCCGCTGCGCCGTCCTGCAGAGTCTGCGCGACCGTCACCGCATCCGCCACAGCGAAGCGGAGCGCGAGCTGCGGGTTGCGATAGCGGTCGACCCCGACAGCCATGACGAAAAGCCGCGCAGCCGCATCCTCCACCCCGACGGCCTCGAGCCGCATCACCGGTGTCTCGGCGAAAAGCCTGCCGGCTGCGTCCCAGGCGCGCGCCTGCAGCGCGTTGGCGCCCGGGTCGAGCGCGATGTCGATGCCGATCTCGGCAAGCCCGCCGGGATCGACCCGGCCGACATTGCGGCCGTTGAGGAACACATCGACCGGGCCAAGGCCGAGGCCGCGGTCCTCAAGCTTGAGCCCCATGCGGATCCTGCTCGTCCCGTGCGGCAGCGCCGCCTCGGGAGGATGGATGAGGCAATCCCCTGCAGTGTCGGGGATGCAGAACCCGGTGAGAGTCACCCGCGGCTGGCGGGCAATCACGGCGCGTATGTCGCCAAGCTCGGCAAGCCGCCGCCGCGCTCCTGCCGGATCGCCGCCGAGCCGCGCCCGCACCACGGCAGGCGCATAGAGAGCGCGATAGGCCTGCGCGAAGGAGGCCCAATCTGGCTGCTCCGCCGCACGGCGGTTCAGATGCACGCCGACGAGCTCTTGCCCGCCGCCCTCAGCATGATCGAAGAACCCCTCCGGCGTGAACAAGGCCCAGCGGACGCCGTCGGCATGGACGTAGAGAGCGCCCCGCTCCGCGAGCGGCCGCTCACCGTCGATGTCGAACCAGCGGAGCGTGCCGTCGCCGAGCGCCGCAACCGCCGCCCCCGCCTGTGGCGCCAGCGCCAGCGCCCAGACCGCCCCGGTTGCAGGCGCCTCGGCGAGTTGGCGCCCGCGGCGGTCGAACAGCCGCAGATGCGTGTCGGTGCCGAGCAGGACGCGATCCCCCGCCACGGCGGCGCTGCGAGCGATTTCGCCGGTCCCAAGGGGCAGTCTCTGGCCGTTCAGCTTCGGTTGCGCGGAATCGCGCCAGTCCGTCAGCGCAAGTCCGGGGCCGGAAACGGAGGCGGGCGTGACCCCCTCGCCGGTCGCCGGCACCAGCCCGAAGCCGGAGAGTTCAAAGCGAAGACGCTTCGCCGCGCCCGGCCACTCGACGACGCGCCCGTCAGCGGAGACAGCGAGAGCGCCGCGTGCCGCGCGCGGATCCGCCGCGGGAGGCTGCGGGGCGCGCAGGATCGTCCCGTCGGGCCCGAGCAGGCCCCAGCCGGGATCGGCCGCCACATAGGCAACTCCGCCCGCTCGCGGCAGCGGCAGGAGCTGGGCGATGGAATCGCGCGAGGCGAGGATGTCGCGCGAGGGGCCGAGCCCGAAATCGAGCCAGCGCCGGATCACCCCTCCCTGGGCGCCGAAACCCGCCGCATGAAGCTGCACCCCGCCGCGCCGGTCCGCCGCCCAGGCGACGGCTGGAAGCGCCGCCGCGGGAACGCCCGTGACATCCGGCGAGAACACGCGCCTGAGCCCGTTGGCGGCGACCACATCCACCGCTGCCATCGTCTCGTAGCCGATCGCGACCAGTGCACCGTCCGGCGACACGGCAAGCCCATAGGGCCGGGCCCGCTCGCGCGGCGCTGCCTCCCCGATCTTCCGGCCATCGGCTGCGTAGCTGCGCACGAGCCCGTCCGCCGCTGTGGTGAAGAACCGCCCGTCCGCGGCGAAGGCGACCATGCGCACAGGACCCCGATAGCCGGAGTCCTCGGCAAGAAGCCTCCCCGTGCTTGCGTCGAAGAGCCGCACGCCAGCCTGGCCGCCAAGGGCCGCGGCAAGCCGCGTACCGTCGGCCGAGACCGCGAGGTGGTTGACCGGCGCTGGCAGCCCGCCAAGCCGCCCGAGCATCCGCTGTGTGGCAACATCGAAGAGATAGATCGAGACGCTTCGATCCCACTGGAAGCCGGTTATACCGGCGGCGAAGGCCCGCCTGCCGTCCGGCGTCAGCGCCACCGCGTAGAGCTCCCCTTCCTCAGCGTGGCCGATCGGCGGCCTCAGCACACCTTTCGGCTCGCCTCCAGGCAGGGACCAGAGGCGGATCGTCTTGTCGTCAGAGGCAGTGGCTAGTAGAGACCCCGCTTGGTCGGTCGCGACTCGGTTGACTGGGGCGGAGTGCCCGCCTGCCTCGATCCGGATGAAGGCCGTGTCGGGGGGCGCCTCTGCCGAAAGCGCCGCCGGCCAGAGGGCGGCCGCGAGCGAGATCGCGACAGCATGCCGGGCGAGGGCGCTCAGGACGTCAACTCGAAGCCGCCGGCGGCGGCCCGCTCCGCCACCTGGACGCTCTGGCTGAAGTTGTCCCGCTTGGCGACGTTGGTCGCGGCCAGACTTTGCACATCGTTGCCCGACCCCACGGCCTGGCTTGCCGTGACGATCCTGCCGCCGCCGATGCGCAGCGTGTCGGCAGGGGCGTAGCCGCGCATGCCGGAGGGTGTCTCGACGAGGGCGAACCCGTCCTGGCCGCCCGTGACCGTCACCGTCTCCCGCGGCGACAGCTGGGCGATCTCCGGCGCGGCAGGGTCGGGGCGCAGGCGCACCGGGGCGGCCCGCGTAGCCACCGCCTGGCGGGGCGCGGGTGCTGCCGCCTTCTGGGCCGCGATCTGGCTCTTCGTCCCAGGCTGGAGGTTCTCGGCAGCGACCTCGAACTCAGCCCCGCGCGTCTCGAGCCGGCTGTTGATCTGCTTGGCGAGGGCGATGTCGCGCTCCGCCCAGCTGCGTATCTGCGCCATGCGCGCGCGGCCCTGGTCGAGGGTGAGGCGTCCTTCCGCCACGTCCTGGCGCACCGCCTTGGCCTGGGCGAAGCGGCAGTCCATCAGCGCGTTGAAGGCCTGTTGCGACTTGTCGATCTCGGCGTTCTCGCGCGCAAGATCCGTCTGCACACGGCTTGCGAGGACCGCCTGGTCGCGGCTCTGCTGGCTCAGCGCGTACCAGTAGCCGGTGGCGGCGCCGGCGATCGCGCCGGTGGCGGCGCCGATCGCGGCCCCGCGCGCGCTGCCGCCGATCAGCCCGCCGAGCAGCGCTCCGCCGACGGCGCCGATCACCGCACCCTTGATGATGTCCTCAGCGAAGAAGTTTCCGGTGCTGTCGAGCGCAACCACATAGGGGCGGCACTGGTCGGACGGGTCAGCCGCGCCGATCCGCTGTTCCTGCGTGGTGACGCAGCCGCCGACGAGAGCCAGGATGGCGAGCGCCGAGACACCCTGGCGGAGACGTGTGGCGCGGAAGAGTCGCATCGCGCAATCCTCACCTGCCTGAGCGGCCATGCCCCCTGCGTGGCCGTGCCGACCCGGCCGGAACCGACAGGACGGAACCGAGGAAACGATACACCAGAAGCGCCTGCCTTGGCAGCCCTGGCCGCGGCCGGGTGACGCCAGCCACCGCTCGGCCGGCGCGTCTGGCCATTGCCAAGCCTTGATCCGTGGCGATATTGCCGATGCGGCTCCGACGAGAACCGCATGCGAGTGAGAGGAGACGACATGTCGCGATGGGTTGTTCCACTGCTAGCCGCCGCCGGACTGATGGCGCAGGCGGTTCCGGCCTCCGCCTCCGGCGATCCCGCTGCCGGGCAGCGAGTCTACGCGCAATGCCGCGCCTGCCACACCGCGGAACAGGGCGGGCGCAACGGCGTCGGTCCCAATCTCTGGGGCATCTATGGCAGCCCGGCCGGCAAGCGCGAGGGTTTCCGCTACTCCGCCAACATGCGGGAACTGGCTGACGCCGGGCTCGTCTGGAACGAGGAAAACCTGCGCAAGTACCTCACCAACCCCAAGGACCTCGTGCCCCGGGGCTCAATGGCCTTCGCAGGCATCCGCAACCCCGAGCAGCTGAACAACCTCATCGCCTATCTGCGGACGCTGCAATAGCAGGCGGCGTGCAGGAAACCCTGGCGCCTGCCTGCGACAGGCGTCGATCCAGCGGGGACCGCTGGCGGCGGCGGTCCCGTTGCCTGTGAGGGCCCGCTGCGTTTGTCCCTCTCGCGCCAGGGCAAGGGGGCGTCTTCGGCTCGCCGCCCACGAATTTCTCCTGCCGACCAGCACGGAGCATCCGCTATGTCCTCCCCCGCCTACGCTGATGGCGTGACCGACATCAGCATCGTCGGCACGACAGCGCGCATACGCTTCCACGTCCTCGAGGCGGATGTCGCGAACCCGAAGAACCCGCCCAGGCCAGTGCACGCCTTCACCGTGGCGATGCCAATCGAGAGCCTCGCGCAGCTCTCCGAGAGCCTGCCGAAGCTCGTGCAGCAGCTGCTCGACAGCGGCCGGCTGAAGAAGCGTGGGACAGAGACCTCTGCCGCGAACTGACGCCACGGGGCCTCGCTCCTGATCTCACCTCCGGGCCGGGTGTGGCGCGTCGTGCAGCCCATCTCCAAGCAGGTTGACGGCGACCACCACGACAAAGATCTACAGGCCGGGAAAAACCGTCAGCGATGGCGCGCGCTGCAGGGAACGCCGTGCGGTGTTCGGCACGCTTCCGCAAGACGGCGCCGGCAGCTACCGCCGGAGCCCGACAAAGGAGAGCGAGAGCTTGGCGATGATCACGGCCGAGATCGCGAGTATCTGTTGCGCTGCAGGCCAGGGACGTCGTTCGGGCTGACACGCTCGACAAGCTTCAGCGGTCAGGCCTGTAGACTGGCGGGCCTGACCGTATTGTCCGGGATCTGCTGGTAGACGGTTCGCTGGAGGTGCCTGAGCCCTCCTTCCCAGTTGTCCGGGAAGCACTGGACCACGATCCGCTCCTGCACGACGCGCTCAACAAAACGGAACGCCTCGGCACAGACGGGGCTCGTGCAGAACTGCGCACCTACCGCCTCGGGGCTCACGATCATGCCGGCGCGGTCGGTCAGCTGGGCGACGAAGGGGAGAAAGGCTCACCTGCCTGTTTCGCACCGTGGCTGGATCGACCGCCCGACGCTCTCCCTCGCGTTGATCTCGCCGCCGCGGAACCTGCCGTGCATCGTCGCACGCAGGTTCGGTGAGAACCGCACGGCTTCGGCGTCCATACTCCTGCCGTCGTGGAACCTCGCCGCTGCGCTGCATGATCATCGCAGGGACCACAAAGGCTGCGCCGATCCTGAAAGCACCCGTCCCGTCTAAGCGGCAGAACCTCTCAGCGGTAGAACACCGTGGGCAGCCAAAGCACGAGGCCGGGCCAGTAGGTGACGGTCGCAAGCGCGATGAAGAGCGGCACGAGGAAGGGCAGAACTGCTCTCGTGACGTACTCGAAACTCCGCTCCGAGATCCGGGCAAGGATGTAGAGCACCATCCCAACTGGCGGCGTCAGCAGCCCGATCACGAGGTTGAGCGTCATGATGATTCCGAAATGCACTGGATCGACGCCTACCTTGACGATCAGCGGCAGAAGCACTGGCACCAGGATGGTGATCGCGGCGATCGTCTCCATGAAGCAGCCGACCACGAGCAGCACGAGGTTGACGAGCAGGAGCACCAACGCCCGGTTGTCGGTGATCGAGAGCACCGCCGCGGCTACCTCCTCGCTGATCCGCGTCGTGGTAATGAGCCAGCCGAAGATCGAGGCGCCGGCGACGATCACCAGCACGATCGAGGTGGTCTCGATCGTTTCCATCGAGACGCGCACGAGCCTGTTCCAGCCGAGGCTGCGATAAACGACAAGCCCGAGCGGGAGCGCGTAGGCGGTGGCGGCGATCGCGGCCTCAGTTGGCGTGAAGACGCCCGATTTCATCCCGCCGATCAGGATCACCGGCGTCATCAGCGGTAGGATCGCGCGCCAGGTGGTGCGCGCGAGCCTGATCCAGGTGAAATGCGCGTCGCGCGGATAGCCCTTCACACGCGCCTCGATCGCCACCCAGATGAACAGCACCAGGGCGATCAGCAGCCCGGGCAGGATGCCTGCGGCGAAGAGCTGGCCGATCGAGGTATTGGCCATCACCCCATAGATCACAAGAGGCAGTGAGGGCGGAATGATCGGCCCGATCACCGAGGAGGCGGCGGTGATGCCGATGGCGAAGTCGTCCGGGTACTTATTGTCCCGCATCGCCTTTATCTCGATCGTGCCCAGGCCACCCGCATCGGCCACTGCCGTTCCCGACATGCCGGCGAAGATGACGGAGGCGAACACGTTCACATGCCCAAGCCCTCCCCTCGCCCAGCCGATCGAGGCGATCGCGAAGTTGAAGATGCGGTCGGTGATGCCGGCCGAGTTCATCAGGTTGCCGGTCATGATGAAGAACGGCACGGCGAGCAGCGGGAAGCTGTCGATGCCGTTCACCATCCGGTGCACGACGACGAGCAGCGGCAGCTCCCCCTGCAGCCAGACATAGAGGAGAGAGGCGCCGCCGAGCGCGACGGCGACCGGCAGGCCAACCAGCAGGGCGGCGAGGAAGGAGACGAAAAGCAGCGCGGTCACAGCCGCGCCCCCGCCGACGGGTCGGCCGCCCGCTCTGGCTCGCCCTCTCGGAAGCGCTTCAAGGCAGATTGGGCAAAGCGGACCGTGGTCATCACCATGCCCGCGAGCACGGCCCAATAGACCAAGCCAAGCGGGACGTCGACCACCACCATCGGCTGGTACATCATCGCCTCGGCGATTTCGGCGCAGAGCCAGGCCGCGAAGGCGAAGAAGGCGATGGTGACGAGGCCGATCGCGAGCCGCACCCAGCGGCGCAAGCCCCGCGGTAACATGTTCGGAACGATCTCGAGAGCGATGTGGGTACCCTTGCGGGCGGCGAGCGCGGCGCCGAGGAAGGCTGTGGCCATCAGCAGGTAGCGGGCGATCTCCTCGGTCCAGGCGAGGCTGTCATTCAGCACGTAGCGTGTGAAGAACTGGGTGAATACCGTCACACCGAGCACCCAGAACAGCGTGAAGGCGAGCCAGTCCTCGAGGCGCCAGTCGCCTGGCGGCTCGTGCAGTTCCGCCTCCTCCTGGGCGTGGATGAGCGCCTCGAAACCCGGCTCCGGTTCCTCGACCGGCGCCGCGGACCGCCCGGCGGGATCGTCTTTCGCCAACTCCGCGCCTCCCTATACTTGCTGCGAACGCGCAGCCGATCTTGCGCCGAACCATGGAGGAACGCCATGCCGCGCATTGCGCGCGTCGAGATCACTCAGGTCGATCTCGCGCCGAAGACGCAACGCTCCGACGCCATCCAGGCCTTCACCTGCCAGGAGACGCCGATCGTGCGGATCATCGACGACGATGGCGTCGCCGGCACGGGCTACAGTTACACGATCGGCCAGGGCGGTTCCTCCGTCATCGCCCTGTTGCGCGACCATCTCGCCCCGCGTCTTATCGGCGCCGAGGCAGACCGGATTGAGGCGATCTGGCAGGACCTTTTCTGGGCGACGCACGCGCTTTCGGTCGGCCCGCTGACCGCACTCTCGCTCGCCGCCATCGACACGGCGCTGTGGGATCTTCGCGGTCAGCGGCTTGGCATGCCGCTTGCGCTGCTGGCGGGCGGTGCGCGAAACCGTGTTCCGGTCTACGACACCGAGAGCGGCTGGCTGCACCTCGAGACCGCGCGGCTCGTCGACGACGCAGCAGCTGCCGTCGGACGCGGCTTCCGTGGTGTCAAGGTGAAGGTCGGCAAGCCCTCGGCGCGCGAGGATCTTGTCCGGCTCGAGGCAGTGCGCGCCGCGATCGGGGCGGACGTCGCTCTGATGACGGACGCGAACCAGGGCTTCACGGTGGCAGAGGCGATCCGCCGCGCCGGGCTGTTCGAGAGGGCAGGGGTCGATCTCGCCTGGCTCGAGGAGCCTCTGCCGGCCGAGGACGTGGAGGGTCATGTGCGGCTCAATCGGGCGACGACCATCCCGATCGCGGTCGGCGAGAGCCTCTATCACCCTGCGCAGTTCCGCGACTATCTTGCACGCAACGCCTGCGGCATAGTGCAGATAGACGTCGCGCGCATCGGTGGCATCACGCCCTGGCTCAAGGTCGCGCACATGGCTGAGGCGTTCAACGTCGCTGTCTGCCCGCACTTCCTTATGGAGCTTCATCTACCGCTCGTCTGCGCTGTGCCGAACGGCGCCTGGCTCGAGCACATCCCGCAGCTCGATGACATCACCGAAGGCGGGATCACGATCGTCGAGGGTCATGCGCTCGCCCCTAAGACGCCCGGCAATGGCATCGTCTGGGACGAGGCGGCGATCGCCCGGCAGAGGCGCTTCACCCCAATCGTGGTAGCTTGACCGGAGCGTCCCGGCGGCGGCGCAGCCGCCGCCGGGGCCCCGTTGCGGATCCCTCGCCCTCTCAGTTCGTGCGGGCGCCGAGCGCCTGCAGCCTGTCGTACTGCTCGCGCGTCCAGCCGGCGCCGGCTGCCTGGTCATTGTGCAGGGGCAGGGCAGCGGCGCGGAAGGCGGCACGATCCGGCTCCGTCACGGTCTTGCCCTGCGCCCGGAACCAGTCTGGCAGCGTCTCCTCTGCGGTGCGGATGGCGAAGGTGGCGCGGTTCGCTGCCTCGCGCCAGGTCTCCTCGAACAGCGCGCGATCTGCCGCGTTCAGCCGCCGCCAGAGCTGCCCGGAGGCGATCGTGACCAAAGTCTCGTAGATATGCCCAGTCAGCGCGATGTGGCTCTGCACCTCGTAGAACTTCTTCGCCTGGATGGTCGGCAGCGGGTTCTCCTGCCCGTCGACCGTGCCGTTCTGCAGCGCGAGATACACCTCCGCGAAGGCGATCGGCGTCGCGTTCGCCCCGACCGAGCGGGCGAACATCATGTAGAGCGGCGCCTGCGGCACGCGGAGCTTCATTCCCCGCATGTCCTCGGGCTTCAGGATCGGCCTGTTCGAAGTCACGTGCCTCGCGCCGTAGTAGGTCATCGCGAGGATGCGATTGCCCGTCGCCCGGTCATAGCCGGCCGCGAGCTCCTTGAAGAGGTCGGAGTTGCGGTAGGCGAGCCAGTGGTCGTAGTCGCGGAACACGTAGGGGGCGTTGGAGATCGCAAGCGGGCGGAACCGGGCGCCGGCGAAGGCGGTGCCGGTGTAGATCATGTCGATCGTGCCGAGTGCCAGCGCCTCGTTGATCGAGGGCTCGTTGCCGAGGGCGGAGGCGGGGAAGATTTCGATCCGGATGCGGTTGTTGGTCCGCCGCGCGATCTCCGCTGCCGCCCACAGCGCCTCGGTGTGGTAGGGCTCGTTTACCTCGTAGACATGCGCGAAGCGAAGCCGCATCTGCGCATCGGCCGGAGCGGCGGCAAAGACCGTGAATGCTGCGGCTGCAGCGGCGACCATGAAGCGTTTCATGAGCTCGTCCTCCTCCCCTCTGGCCGGTATCCCCGGCCGCGCTGATGCCTGATACATCACTGTGCGCGGGATCGGCCCGGTCGCGCAAGCCCCGATCGCCCGGCCGGGATTGGCCGGCGACCGGCGGCGTCGCACACTGGCCTCCCTCACCGTCGGGGAGAAGATTCCATGCCCACGCCGCCGCTTGTCATACGCCTCCATCCCGAGGACGGGGTGGTGATCGCGCGCACCGACATCCTCGCCGGAACACCGATCCCCTTCGAGGGGATAATTGCCGCCGCGCGCATACGCCCGGGCATAAGATCGCCACCCGCGCCCATGCGGCGGGAGAGCCGGTGCGGCGCTACGGCCAGATCATCGGCGTCGCGACCAGACCGATCGCGCCTGGTGAACACGTGCACAGCCACAACCTCGGCATGGGAGACCTCGGCAAGGACTACGCGTTCTGCTCCGAGGCGCGGCCCACGCAGTTCGTTGCCGAACCTGCGACCTTCCAGGGCATCGTGCGACCGGACGGCCGGGTGGCGACGCGCAACTACATCGGCGTGCTGACAACCGTGAACTGCTCGGCGACCGTCGCGCAGTACGTCGCCGACGCTTTCCGCCGCAACCCCTTCACCGGACACGACCCGCTCGCAGACTTCCCGAACGTCGACGGAGTCGTTGCGCTGACGCACAAGACCGGCTGCGGCATGAGCGACGACGAGCCGCTGCGGCTCCTCCGCCGCACGCTTGCGGGCTACGCGACCCACCCGAACTTCGCCGCGATCATCGTGCTTGGGCTCGGCTGCGAGGTGAACCAGATCCCGGGGCTTATGGAGCAGGGCAGGCTTGAGGGCAGGCCGCGCGTGCGCGCGCTGACCATCCAGGCGACGGGCGGCACGCCTAAGACGGTCGCGCGCGGGGTGGAGTTCGTGCGCGAGGTGCTGGCGGATGCAAACGCGCAAGGTGCGCGGACAACCGTGCCAGCGAGCCATCTCTGCGTGGCGCTCCAATGCGGCGGCTCCGACGGGTATTCAGGCGTCAGCGCCAACCCGGCACTAGGCGCCGCCTCTGACCTCGTGGTACGCAACGGCGGCACGGTGATCCTCTCCGAGACGCCCGAGACCTACGGGGCAGAGCATCTGCTCACGCGCCGCGCGGTGAGCGAGGAGGTTGGGCGCAAGCTCGTCTCGCTCATGGAATGGTGGCAGGACTACACACGCAGGAACGGCGGCGAACTCGACGACAACCCCTCCCCCGGCAACAAGGCAGGCGGGCTCACCACCATCCTCGAGAAGTCGCTAGGCGCGGTCGCGAAGGCGGGAACCACCAACCTCGTCGAGGTCTATCGCTACGCGGAAGCAGTCACTGCCAAGGGATTCGTGTTCATGGACACGCCAGGCTACGACCCGGTCTCGGCCACTGGCCAAGTGGCGGGCGGGGCGAACATCGTCTGCTTCACCACCGGCCGGGGCAGCGTCTATGGCTGCAAGCCCGTTCCCTCGATCAAGCTCGCCACCAACACGCCGATGTTCCGCCGCATGGAGGACGACATGGACATCAATTGCGGCACGGTGATCGACGGCGAGGAGAGCGTGGCAGAGTGCGGCGCACGAATCTTCGACCACATCCTCCGCATCGCCTCCGGCGAGCGGACGAAGAGCGAGCAGAGGGGCTTCGGTGCGGAGGAGTTCGCGCCCTGGGTGCAGGGCGCGACGATGTAGGCCAGCGCGTGCGACCGCCTCAGCCCGCCTGCACGGTCATCGCGTTCTGCTCGCCCAGGCCCTCGACCCAGACGCGAAGCCTCTGTCCTGGCTTGAGGAAGATCGGCTCCGGCTTCTTACCGGCGCCTACCCCGCGCGGCGTGCCGGTGGCGATGATGTCGCCGGGGTTGAGGCTGATGAAGTGCGAGACGTAGGAAACAAGCTTCGCCACCGGAAAGATCATCGTCCGCGTCGTGCCATCCTGCATCACCTCGCCATCGACGTCGCAGCCGAGGCGTAGGTTCTGCGGGTCGGCAACCTCGTCCTTGGTCACGAGCCAGGGGCCGACGGGGCCGAACGTATCATGGCCCTTGCCCTTGTCCCAGGTGAGGCCGCGCTCGAGCTGGAACTCGCGTTCGGAGACGTCGTTCACCACGCAGTAGCCCGCGACATGCTCCAGGGCGCGTGCCTCGTCGACATATTTCGCGCGCGTGCCGATCACCACGCCGAGCTCGACCTCCCAATCGGTCTTCTTCGAGAATTTCGGGATCTCGATGTCGTCGTTCGGGCCCGAGAGCGCGGACAGGGCCTTGATGAACACCACCGGCTCCTTGGGGATCGGCATGTTCGATTCGGCCGCATGATCGGCGTAGTTCAACCCGATGCAGATGAAGTTGCGCGTGCCGGTGAACGGGACCCCGAGCCGGGGATTGCCCTCGACCTTCGGCAGGGCGGCGACGTTCACCGAAGCAAGCCGGGCGAGTCCGGCAGGCGAGAGCAGTTCCGGTGTGATCTCTGCCACCACGCCCGAGAGGTCGCGGATCATTCCCTCCGCATCGAGCATGCCCGGCTTCTCAGCGCCCTTCGGGCCCCAGCGCAAGAGCTTCATCGCGGTCGTCCCTTTCTCGTTTCGGATGCTCAGAGCGTCCAGCCGCCATCGATCACGATCGACTGTCCGGTCACGAAGGCGCTCTCGTCTGAGGCGAGATAGACGGCGAGCGCAGCGATCTCCTCCGGTGTGCCGAGGCGCCCCATCGCCTGGCGCGCGATGAACGCAGCCCGTGCCGCCTCGATGCTGCCGGCTTGGGCCGCGTTGGCGGCGATGCGGTCGGCGAGCGAGGGCGTCTCGACCGTGCCGGGGCAGATGGCGTTGGCACGTATGCGGTGCTTCACGTAGTCGGCGGCGATAGAGCGCACCATGCCGATCAGCGCTGCCTTGGTCGCGCCGTAGACGAAACGGTTCGGCGCGCCCTTGATGGAGGAGGCGGCCGAGGACACCATGATGATCGAGCCCCCGCGCCCCGCCTGCAACATCGCTGGCAGAAGCGCCTTGGTGACACGGAAGGCGCTCCTCACGTTGAGCTCGAAGGCGAAGTCCCACTCCTCTTCGGTGCAGGTCTCGATCGTGTTCTGGTGCACGAAACCGGCGCAGTTGAAGACGACGTCCACGGACCCGGCAGCTTCTGCCGCTGCAGCGATCGCCGCTGGGTCACGAACATCGAGCCGGGCGGTTGTGATTCCCGCAACCACGCCGAGGTCGGCGAGCTTCGCCTCGTTCACGTCAGTCGCGATCACGGAGGCGCCTTCGGCAGCGTAGGCGAGGGCTGTCGCGCGCCCAATCCCTTGCGCCGCGGCCGTGATGAAGGCGCGCTTGCCAGCAAGACGTCCTGCCATCGCCGTTCCCCTCCCCTGCCGGTCGGCCCTCTGGCGCCGCGAACCCTGCCGCGCGCGGCCCTTTGGGACAAGGGGGGTCAGAGCGGAACTGTCCGGCCGATCAGCCTGTGGCGTATTCGTGCCGAGACCCAGTCGATCGCGGCCACCGTGACCAGGACGAGGACGAGGATGAAGGACACCTCGTCCCAGGCGCGGATGCGGATCCGCTCAGCGATCTGCAGGCCGATCCCGCCTGCGCCGACGATGCCGAGAATTGCGGCCGAACGGGTGTTGCTCTCGAAGAAATAGAGCGCCTGAGCGAGCATCACCGGCAGGACCTGCGGCAGGAGCCCGAAGCGCATCACGAGGACCCGCGGCGCTCCGGCCGCCTCCACGCCCTCGGTCTGGCGCTGTTCAGCGTTCTCGATCGCCTCAGCGTAGAGCTTCGCGAGCACGGCGATGTCTGCGGTGAAAATCGCGAGAACGCCGGCGAGTGGCCCGAGACCGACCGCGCGGACATAGGCGAGCGCCCAGATCAGCTGGTCCACGCCGCGGAAGCCATCGAACAGCCGCCGGAGCGAGAAGCGAAAGAGCGCGTTGGTGGCAACATTGCGAGCGCCGAGGAAACCGAGCGGGATGGCCATGGCGGCGGCCATCACCGTGCCAAGGAAGGCCATCGCCACGCTCTCGCCCAGTCCCTTCAGAATGTCGTCGAGATGCTCGCCCGGGCTCGGCGGCACCATCAGCCTGAGGATGGTGAGCACTCCGCCGATGCCGTTCCAAAGCCGTGCCGGGGAGAAGTCGAACCACCACAGCAGCGCGCCGAGCCATGCGAGGAAGGCGAACCAGAAGCAGGCGCGCAGTGCGCGCCGGCCCGGCGAGGCACCGAAAGCACCCGGCGCACGGGCCCGCGCTGCGGCAACGGCCGACGCGTCGATTGCGGCAAGCCCCGGCGTCACCGCCTCGACCTCCCGATGATGCCGAACCGTATCCGCTCCGAGACCAGATCGATCGCGGTGACGGCGATGATGATCAGGAGCACGATCGCCGAGACCTCCTCGTAGTAGTTGAAGGAGAAGACGGTGTAGAGCTCCTGGCCGATCCCCCCTGCGCCGACGAAGCCGATCACCGAGGCGCCGCGCAGGTTGATCTCGAACCGCAGGAGCGCGTAGCTGAGAAAATTCGGCAACACTTGCGGCACGATCGCGAAGCGCACGACATGCAGCCAGCTGCCGCCTGCCGCGCGCACCCCGTCAACCGGCCGGAAATCGGCATTCTCCACAACCTCGGCGAACAGTTTGCCAAGCGCGCCAGTTGCGTGCAGAGCGATCGCGAGGACGCCGGCGAGCGGGCCCACGCCGAACGCCCAGACGAGGATGAGCGCGTAGACGATATCGGGCACCGTCCGGAACAGTTCGAGGCCCCGACGCACGATAGCGAAGGTCACCGGAGCCAGTGGCATGAGGTTTCGGCTTGCGGGAAAGCAGAGGACGAAAGCAGTGGCCGCGCCCATCAGCGTCGCGAGCGCGGCCATCTGGCTCGTCTCGAACATCAGCCATGATCAGGCGTCCAGCCGGTACATCCAGAAGGCGAGGTTTCCCTCGACCTTCGGCCCGGCGAACAGAACCTCCCAGCGCAGGGTCGGCAGGATCAACCAGAAATACTCCCCGATTCGCGGAATCCCAGCCGCGACGGTGGCGGGCCTCACTTCGCTCACCCACGCCGCGGCAAGCAGCGCGGCGATGAAGAGCGCGCCGTAGCCAAGAGTCGCTGTCCGGCGGGCGCGCTGCTGGATCGCCCAGGCATCGAGTGCCCGGGAAACGGACGGTGCCGCGACCGCGGACGTGCTCATCTAGTCCTGCCGCGCCGCCGAGATCAGCGCAGGCGTCGGGCCGCTGCCTCCGCCTGGCGCATTGCCACGAACGGAGCATAGAGCTCGTGGGTCGCAAGCTGGTAGCCGCGCGGGTTGCCACGCTCGATCTGGCGGAAAATGGCTGGATGTTCCGTCGGCAGCGCCATGAGCAGGCGACGGAAGTCATCCCGGAATGCTTGCGGCAGGTCCTTTCGCGCAGCGATCGGGCCGTTCGCGATCTGCCGCGACCGCCAGACGATGCGGAGGTCCGACATGTTGAGCATGCCCTTCTCGACCATCGCGCGCAGGTTGCCGCGGGTGAAGCCCTGCGACTCGTCGCCGATCCCGCTCGTCCAGGTCACGCCCGCGTCGTACTGACGCTGCAGCACCGCGATCACCGCCTGCTCGTGGCCGCCGGCGAGCCCCGTGCGGCCGAAGAACCGGTCGGGGTCAAGCCCCGCCTCGCGCAGTTCCGCGCGGGGAACGAGGTAGCCAGAGGCCGAGTTCGGATCGGCGTAGGCGAGGCTGCGGCCGCGCAGGTCCTCAAGCGTCCGAAACGGGCTGTCGGCACGCACGTACATCACCGCGAAATAGCCGATCGAGCCGTCCTGCTCCTCGGTCACAACCAGCGGCTCGATATTGCCGTTCGTGTCCATCCAGATACCGGCATAGGCAGAGGGGCCGAGGCCGGCGATCTCGATCTGGCGCGCGGCGAAACCCTGCATCACGCCGGCGTAGTCGCCGGCGGCGAAGATCCGCGTCGGCACGCCGAAGATGTCTTCGACGAGTTTGCGGAAGCCCTCGTAGCGTGCGATCCGATCGGCCTCGTTCTCGCCGCCAAGCAGGCCTATCCGGATCTGCGGCACCGCGCGCGCCCATGCAGGGGGCGTGCACTGCGCGAGCGCGGGGGCGGCGAGGCCAAGCGTGCCTGCAGTGCCGGCAAGAATGGTGCGACGTGTGAGCATCGAGTTTCTCCTTTCTCCGTGTGGCTTGTCTCTCGAAACGACTTGCGACTGGCACGCGCTGGGGCGGCCTCTGGCTGCGTGAAACCGTGCTCGGGCAGGACGCGCGACTTAGGCTGTGGCGAGAAAAGGATCGAGCGAGGTGCTGGGCACGTTCTCCGCCCGCTCGAGCTCGTCCTCAGTCATGCCGTAGATCTCGCGGACGGCAGCGGCGGTGAGCGCCGCGGGAGGGCCGTCGAACACCACCCTGCCCTTCGCCATGCCGACGATCCGGTCGCAGTACTGCCTAGCAGTGTCCAGCGTGTGCAGGTTGCAGACGACCGTGAGGCCGTCTTCCCGGTTGATACGGTGGAGCGCCTCCATCACCACGCGGCCGTTGCGCGGATCAAGGCTCGCGATCGGCTCGTCCGCGAGCAGGATGCGCGGCTCCTGCAGAAGCGCGCGGGCGATCGCCACGCGCTGCTGCTGCCCGCCCGAGAGCGTGTCGGCCCGCTGTAAGGCGGCGTCTGCGAGGTCGAACCGGTCGAGCGTGCGGATCGCCATCGCGCGCTCCTCAGCGGTAAAGAGCTTGAACAGAGAAGACAACGTCCCGCGGTGGTTGAGCCGCCCGACGAGCACGTTGGTGAGAACGTCGAGCCGCTACACCAGGTTGAACTGCTGGAAGATCATCGCGCAGCGTGTCCGCCAGTCACGCAGCCGCCGGCCGCTGAGGGCCGTGACCTCCATTCCCTCGAACAGGATCCTGCCTTCGGTCGGCTCGACAAGGCGGTTGATGAGCCGCAGGAGCGTCGACTTTCCTGCCCCCGACCGACCGATGATGCCAAGCATCTGGCCTGCAGGAATCGAGAGCGTGACCTGGTCGACAGCGGTCACAGCGCCGGACCGGCGTGTCAGTCCCTGAAGCTCAAGCATGGGCTCTCCATTTCGCAGCGCAGCCAACCGTGGACTAGCGGCTCGGCGAACAGGGATGGATGAATCTTCGGTGAGAGCGCTCGCCGCGGGTTAGCGCAGCCGTGCGGCCGCCTCCGGCGCGAGCTGCGCGATCCGCCCCGCAGCGATTGTGGCAAGCACGCGCGGTCCGTAACCTGGCTCGGTTTCGACCAGGACAAGGTCGGCCCTGAGCCCCTCGGCGATCCGGCCGCGGTCGTGCAGCCCCGCTGCCCTGGCCGCGTTGGCCGCCACGAGGGCCCAGGCCTTGGGCAGCGGCAGCACACCGCGGCCGGCGAGCAGCAACGGGGCCCGCGCCATCGCCGGGTAGAAGTAGTCGCTCGCGAGTATGTCGCAGGCGCCGGCGCGGACCATCGCCTCGGCGCTGTGCCACCCCATGTGGCTGCCGCCGCGCAGCACGTTCGGCGCACCCATGATGACGGCCTCGCCCGCCTCGCGCGCGGCAAGTCCGGTCTCTGCGTTCATCGGGAACTCGCAGATTCGGCAGCCGAGCGCGCGCCAGCGCGCACGCGCCTCGGGGCTTGCGTCGTCGTGGCTCGCCATCGGCAGGCCGGCTGCGCGCGCCGTTGCGGCTGCGCGGGCCAGGAAGGGGGGCACTTCGGCTTCGCGGCCGAGCATCGCGCGTGCAAGGTTCAGCATCTCGCGGCTGGTGATCCCAGCGCGCTCCGCATACCGGGCGGCCC
>Ga0308417_1001206_pt1 | contig 17910 bp, 12 predicted proteins | sample HotsprSampleOS65_FD_203528 | JGI IMG/M metagenome (GOLD analysis project Ga0308417, IMG submission 203528) | Hot spring phototrophic mat microbial communities from Octopus Spring, Yellowstone National Park, Wyoming, United States - 20090730_OS65 ... | reverse complement strand
TCGGGCTCGTCTTCCGAAGATTGGTCGGCATGTCGCCCTCGCACTACCGCCGACAGGTCCGCGGCTGTTGCTGATCGTTGTCAACGAAACTCAACCGCGGTTGCGAGTTCATCCCATCGGTCCAGATTCTCGACGGCCGGCCCATGGGCAGCTCGGCAGCGCCGGCTCGACGAGAGCGATTCGTTTCCTGTACCGGACAGGTTGCGGCTGCAACAGATTTGCAACGCCCCGCGAACGCAGTGTCCCGCCCCTTCTCGCACCATCAAGCAATCCTTTCCAACCGCCCCAATTGCCCCAAATTCACACACCCCCCAAAACATCTCTGGACACCAGAACATTTGTTGTTATCCTTTCCCCCGCGCGGGTGCAGACCTGATTCCTTAAGGGGATTCTGCAATGGGGTCTCGCCTCGGCCTGAATGGTGTTTGTTCGTCTAGGTGTGGCGGCCGCATTCAGGGTACTCGTCTCGCGGATACTCACTGCAAGCTGGTTGCTGCATTGGTTGCGTGCTGGTTGTTGCGTTGGCAGGAGGTCGGTCGCATGACCCGTCGCTTGGCGTGGCTCGCGTTGACTGCCGCGCTTTTGGGCTGCAAAAGCGCAGCCCCACCCGGAACCGATCCTTTCTTCGGGCGGACCACTGTGCCGCCTCCGGCCACCGGTGCCGCGGCAACACCGGGCTTTTCTCAGCCCGGGGCCTTGCAACCCGGCCTCGCGCCGGGAACTTCGACGAATGCCCCATTGGGCGGCACTGCTCCGAGTTGGGGCACTCCGGCCGCCAATCCACCTTCAGGAAGCTCTCCCTACGCCTATGGCCTGCCGTATGGCAACACGGGCAGCGGGTCGCCGGCAGTGCCCTCTGGATCTCCGCAGCCATCGACCAACGGAAACACTGCCAGTTGGCCTTGGGTTCCGCCGGCTGGAAGCGCAGCCGCGCCGCCTCCCGCCGCCAATGGCAATACGCCGTGGGGCGGACTCGGCGCAACATCCAATGCGCCGAATTGGGGCCAAGCGGGTCAGCCGGCTTCAACTAGCAACTCGTGGAGCGGCAACGCGTGGACACAAACACCCGCAGGGCGTTACGGCACGATACCGCCTGCCGCAGTGCCGGGAGCATCGTCCGGTCCGGGATCGTCGCCGCCGGGAACATGGCCTCAGGGCGCCCCCGGGGCTGGTGCTTCTCCCTCCGGCGCGAATGCATGGCCGGGCGGGTTGACGCCCTACTCGCCGCCGGCGAACGGCATGCGCGGGGCATCAGCGGCGCCGCCCTATGGTCAGAACAACGCTGGTGCAACGGCGGCGCCTGCGTGGAATTCGAACGCCACCTTGGCCGATGCCCGTCAAGGGCCGTGGCCTGCTCAGCAGGCGACGGCCGCCCCGGCCCGCCCGTTAGGCTCGTTTGTCGGAGCACCGGCCGAGGGAGTCAACGAGACGGGATCGCCTTCGCCAGGTGTTTCCGGGCGTCCGGTGACGAACGATCCGGCATCGGTTGTGCTCAGTCGCGAACCGATCATGCGAACGATTTCGCCTCCGCCGCGCGATGCAATTCGTTCGCCCGGCACAACGGCCGATGCCGCAGGCGCAAGCTCCGGCGCATGGGCAGCAACGGCGGGGTCGCAGGCCCCGGCTTCAACAAGTGCCGCGACGCGCGGAACACCGGCCCGCACGAACATCCTCGATTTGCCCGATGTCGATGGCTCGCCGTCAACGCCCCGGTCCGGAGCGAATGAAAGCAATTACCGCTCGGCGGCGACGGCCCCGGCGTACGGTGCGGCCGTTGGTCCGCGGGCCTCGGGCGAGGCGGCAAACGGTGCGGGCGGCGGCGCTGCCTCAGCAGTCAACGGAACCGGTTCGAACGCGCAAGCCGCCGCAAGCGGCAGCGGAAACTCGCCGACATCGACAGGGCAACAGCCGAGCTTCAAGGCCGACGCGCCGTACGGCTACGATACGAACTACCTTTGGCTCCGCGGCCGACTGGAAAACAACGGCTCGCCCTCGACTTGGCGTGTCGCCTACGTGCCGCCGTATGCGCCGGCCGACCAATTCGGCGGCGTGTTGCCCGTGGCCAATCCAACGGCCATGACCGGCTACTCGCCCGGCCAGCAAGTGGAAGTGCGTGGGCGCTTGGTACGCGTGTGGTCGCGCGGCACACTGACGCACGCCTTCTACGTTACGGAAGTGCAGCGAATCGACTCTCAATGATGCCGCTGCCGCGATTCCGGAGCGGCCGCTCGACATGCTCCGGCAAACGCTTCGCCGGTTCGACCCAGGGCATCGCGGTAGATCCCGCGTCGCAATCGGCTGTTGCAGCCGCATCGTGTCGTTACGCTTGCCCTCTGATGGCTGATCCGAGAACCGACATCGGCGAATCGCCGGTTGTCCGCCGGCTGGCAAGGCGGCACAATAGCATTTCGGAACGACCGGATTGAGATCAACGGCAGTGCGTAGCGCAGGGTTCGGAATACAATGCTGACCGCCTGGCGAGCAATCGTGAACCGCTGGCGACTGGATCGTTGGCGCAACCTACTGCCGGTTTGTGCCGAGTTCGAGCCGCAGATGCAGCAGCTCGACGATTTGCGGCTCCGCAAACATGGTTTGGCGCTGCGCTACCGAGCGAAGCGCGGAGAGCCGCTGACCCAATTGATGCCGGAGGTGTTTGCGTTGGTGCGCGAGGCGGCGCGGCGAAAACTGAACATGCGGCATTTCGACGTGCAGTTGCTCGGCGGAATGGCGATGTGCCACCGAGCGATCGTCGAAATGCAAACCGGCGAAGGCAAAACGCTGACCGCAACGCTGCCGATGGCCCTCTACGCCCTGGTGGGCAAGGGCTGCCACTTGGCCACCGTCAATGATTATTTGGCGCGCCGCGACGCAGAATGGATGCGGCCGATCTACGAAGCGATCGGGCTGACCGTCGGCGTTGTCGAAACGCAAATGTCGCCGGCCCAGCGGCGCCAGGCATATGCCTGCGACGTTACCTACGGGACGGCCAAGGAGTTCGGCTTCGATTTTCTCCGCGATCGGCTGCTGCTGCGAAGCATGAGCGAGGGGCGCGTTGATCTGATCGGCGGCATGATTTCGGGCGAACGGGTTCGGCACGAACAACCGGTTCAGCGAGAGGCGTTTTTCGCGCTGGTGGACGAAGCAGACAGCATCTTGATCGACGAGGCCCGCACGCCCCTGATCATCAGCGCCCTGCCGACCGCCGAGCAGGAGTTGGCCGTCGAGTGCTTCAAGTGGAGTGCGGCCGTCGCCGGCCGATTCGTCGAAGGCGACGACTACGAATACGATCACGAAAAGCGCACAGCCACATTGACGGCCGAGGGCCGAAAGAAGGCGCGGCAACTCGGCAAACCGCCGGAACTCGACTCGGTGGGCATGGTGAGCATTTATCAGTATTTGGAACAGGCGATCATGGTCGCCCGCGAATACCATCGCGATCGGCAATACGTCGTGCGCGACGACGAGATTGTGATCGTCGATGAGTTCACGGGCCGGTTGTCCGAGGGCCGCAAATGGCGCGACGGCATCCACCAAGCCGTCGAAGCGAAGGAGGGAGTCACCGTTACGGTGGCCACCGGCCAGGCGGCCCGAGTTACGATCCAAGACTTCTTCCTCCGCTACGAGCACCTCGCGGGCATGACCGGCACGGCGATGAACTCGGCCGGCGAGCTGACATCGATCTACCGTTGCCCGGTGATGGCCATCCCGACGCACCGTCCGGCCGTTCGCGAGGCTTGGCCCACGAAGGTGTTCGCCACCGAAGAAGCGAAATGGAACGCCGTGGCCGACGAAGTCTGCGCCATTCACGAACTGGGCCGACCGGTGCTGATCGGCACCCGCTCGATCGACAAGTCGGAGCGGCTTTCTCAAATACTCGCCGCCCGCGGAATCGACCATCAGGTTCTCAACGCTCACAAGATCGCCGCCGAGGCCGAGATCGTCGCTTGTGCCGGGCAGCGGGGGCGCGTCACCGTTTCGACGAACATGGCCGGCCGCGGCACCGACATCCGCCTCGGCGAGGGTGTCGCCGAGTTGGGCGGCCTGCACGTCATTTGCACCGAAATGCACGATGCCGGCCGAATCGACCGCCAATTGATCGGGCGCTGCGGACGCCAAGGCGACCCGGGCAGCTACCGCCAATTTCTATCGCTCGACGACGACTTGCTGTTTCATGCGTTCGGGCCGAAACGCGTGGCGCGGTGGAAAGCGGCCGTCGGCGGCGACGACACGCGCGCCCAGCAGTACGCGGCACTCTTCCGCAAGGCGCAGCGCCGCATCGAACGCCGGCACTATCGCCAGCGGCGCGCCCTGCTGTATGGAGAACGCGAACGCAAGAAGATGCAAATCCAGATGGGGCAAGATCCCTACCTCGACTCGCCGCATTGATCGCGCGAACCGCTTCGGGCGCGTCTTCGACCGGGGGCGCAATCGCCTCGGGGGCGCTCGAATCCGGCCGAACTTCGCTTCATTTCGAGACTTCCGCCCCAGCCGCTAACGCTGGTAGCCCGGCGTCGCCTCGCCCGGCTGCGGCCGCCGCGTCATCGAATCGGTTGGTTGGCGCCGCTCGTCGGGCAACACCAATTTCAAACCGGGCGGCACGAAGTTGTAGTCGTTGCCGATCTGTGCGCGGTTCAGCTCGTAAATCTCCGTCCAACGCGACGCCTTGCCCAATTCGCGGCGTGCAATGTCGTATAGAGTATCGCCGTGCTGCGTTACATAGATGCGGCCGCCGGCCGACCGCGATGCGCTGACGTATTGCGCCGCATCGGGCGCGCCGGGTTTGCGCCCGGGCTTGGGGCACAAGCCCGGATACCGCGATTCCAAATCGCTGACGGAGGGGACTTCGATCAAGTCGCCCACCTTCAAGTCGTCTTCATGGGCGATGCGGCGGCGATTGTGTTCGGCCAACGCCTTGAAGTAGTTGCCCGTACCATAGCACTTCTCGGAGATCGTCCAGAAGCTGTCGTTCGGCTGAATCTCGTAGGTTCCGTCGCCGCGCAGCCCGGCCGCCGGTCGATGAAACGTTCCGAACTGATCATCGGCCGACGCACGCGGCATCCGGGCATAGCCCCCCGGCTCCGCTCCGGTCCGCGATCCGCCGTAGGCGTTAGACGCCGGGGCAGGCGGATAGCCGCGGGGATCGTCCGCGTATCCGCGAGGCGTCGATCTTGCCGCACTCATGTCGGCGGCATATCGGTTCGACGACGCAGCGGCCCCTCCGCCGGGATTCAATCGCGGATCGTATCCGCCGGCGGCATCGTCTCGGCCCGAAAAAGACGGTCCGCCGGCGTAGGCGGGGGCCGTGGGCGGAGGAGGCGCGGGCATTGTCCGAGAATCAGACTCGCCGGCGCGAGAGGTTCCCGTTGCGTGCCCCGCCGCTCGAGGAAATCCAGGGCCTGCCGTAGCGTTAGCACGTGCCGCTCCCCGATCAGGCTCGTTCTGCGCCCAAGCCTCAGCCGGCAACGGACGGCCCGAAGCCGGCTGGGCGGCGGGCGGTGCAGGCAGCGTTGGGATGTCCGACGACGAGGCCACCGCACCGCCGGCAGCCTCGCTCGCGCCTAAAACATTCCGCCCGCGAAAGGGATCGTAGGCCTCGGCCGCGTTTCCGGCACTTGCCCGGGCGGCAAGCGCCCCCGATTGCCCCGCGACCGTCTGTGAGCCGTTCGCGCCCGCCCTATCGCCCGGCGCCGCCGGTTCGCGGCTGGCTCCACTGCCTGCGGCCTGAGCCATCCCGGCCGCACCCCATGTCGCACGCTGGCTTTTGTCGTCGTCGGGCCGAGTCAAAGCCCCGCTGGCCCCGGCAGCGCCCGAGGCACCAGCGCCGGACGCGGCATCGCCTGCCGCAACAGTGCGAGAAGCGGCAGCGCCCGATGCGGCAGGACTACCGACGTTCGCCGCCGGCGCATTCGCACCCGGCGCGGGCACCGCGGCTTCTGTGGCGGGTTGCTCGACAGTTCTCGGATGCACAACGCGCCACACAACCACGGCCGCCAAGATAACGCTTAGGGCGAACAGAACCGCTACGCCCAGTTTGGCTTCCTTGCCGAAACTCATTTTGCCATTCTCCTTGACTGTTCCCCGCCCGGCCGGGAACGAACGGTTCTTTGAACGGAAACGACTCGCCTCGACCCGCGAAAGGGATTGGCGCCGGTGACACCGAGCAGGTTTCCGCTGCCGGCCGCTAACGCCGCACAGCGACGCGCAGCTTTGCGCTGCGCGCCCGCGGGTTGAGCGTTAGCTCTTCCGCTCCCGCGGTGATCGGTTTACGCGTCAAAACCTCGAGCCGCCCATCGCCGCGAAACGCTTCCTTTACTCTGCGATCTTCCAATGAATGAAAACTAATGACTGCGATTCGGCCGCCGGGCCGAAGCCGATCGGGCAGTCGCCGTAATGCCACATCCAGCCATTTAAGCTCCTGATTGACTGCAATTCGCAAGGCCTGAAACGTGCGCGTCGCCGGATCGATCCGCTCGCCGTGCGGCGAACGCGGCACGCTGCGGCGGACGAGTTCGGCCAACTCGCCTGAGGTTTCAATCGTCTTCCGCTGCCGATACTCGACAATCGCACGCGCGATCCGCTTGGAATATCGTTCTTCGCCAAAGGCCCAAATCAGTTCGGCCAGGTGTTGCTCGCTCAGCCGGTTCACCAGCCGGGCCGCTGGTTCGCCGCCGGTCGGATCGAACCGCAGATCGAGCGGTCCGTCCAACGAAAAACTGAACCCGCGCTGCCGATCAGCCAACTGATCGCTCGATAGGCCCAAGTCCAACAGGAATCCGTCGACGAATTCGATCTTCAGGGCATCGAGCACCTCGGGCAGGTCGGCGTAGTTGGCGTGAACCGCACGCACCGGCAAGCCGCGCAGCAGCTCCGCGGCCTTGGCCACCGCCGCCGGATCGCGATCGACGGCGACAACACAGCCCTGCGGCCCAACCGCTTCCGCCAAAGCCCGCGCGTGCCCGCCGCCGCCCAACGTGCCGTCGGCATACACCCCGCCCGCGCGCGGCGCCAGTGCATTGATGACCTCGGCCATCAACACAGGCACATGGATCGGTTCGTCCTGCTCGACCATCGCGGCACGCCACTGAAATTGCCCGGCAATCACGTCGCTTCCCGCCTGTTCACACCGCGCGTGCGGCCGGAGCCGCTAAGGGCGTTGCCCGTTCGCACCGCCGATTTCGCGCATTCGCGATGTGGACATTCGCGCCGTTCAGCGCGCAATGCCGGTCCATTTTTGGAAACGGGCGCGGAAGATACGAGAAAACCGCCTCTGCGCCAAGACTTATTGTTCCGCCGCCGCGCGGGGCAGCCAACGGCACAAGGAAAATACCCGGCGAGAAGCGCCGTAAGGCCTGCAACCGCGCAACGCTCGGTTTGCCAACACGTTGCAGCGACAGCGATGAAGCCGACCACGGCGGCCCGATACCATGCGGCCCACTGGTTTCGGATCGCCTGAGACTGTTGGTACAATGTTCGGCAATGACCAACCCCAGCCCGATTCCGCCGCCGACCGTTGACGACGCGATTCGCTCCCAGAAGTCGCGATGCCGCCGTGCGGCCTTGGCTGCGCGCCGTCAGTTGCGGCATCGCTGGGCCGCCGACCGCGCGATCGCTTCCAGTGTTATCGGGCTCGACGAATACCGGCAGGCCCGAACCGTGCTCTGCTATGTTTCGCTGCCGGAGGAAGTGGCCACCGACGAGATCATCGCCGCAAGCCGCCGATTGGGCCAGCAGATCGTCGTTCCCTACTGCCACAATGGCGTTGATCTGAAGCTGTTCCGCCTCGACGATCCGAACCAACTGGTGCCCGGCACGTTCAACGTGCGCGAGCCTGCCCCAGAGCTAAGAAAAGACCCCTCTCGCCATGTCGAACCGCTTCAGTTGGACTTGGTAATCACCCCGGGCGTGGCGTTCGACGCCCATGGCGGGCGACTGGGGTTCGGCAAGGGATATTTCGATCGGCTGTTGCGCCAAGCGGTGCGAGCGACCTTCATCGGGCTGGCCTACGAAGTGCAACTGGTGCCGGCCGTGCCGGTTCTAGACCACGATATGCGCGTGCACTGCGTGGTGACGGAACGGGCGATCTATCGACACGGACGATGCCACCCGACGCATCGGCCCGGCGCGGATCATCGCGCAGCGCCATAGGACGGCATCGCCTCGGCTGCGCACCTGCGCCGATCAGTCGCAAGGGGCGCCGCCGTTTTGCCGGGTGAAAGACCGATCCGCGAGGCGGCCTCCAGAGGCGGGCCGCGAAGTTTCACGGGCGCCTCGAAATCGGCTCGCAAAATTAGCGATACGGCCGCGAGAACAGCAAATCGATTCTTTTGCGCGCAGCAGCCGCCGGCACCGCCTTCCATTCTCCGCGGTTTCGTTCAGGGCTTATTCTTTCACCTGTTGCGACAGGTAGAGCTGCACGCCCATCTGCTCGATCTGATCGAGCTGCTCTTCCAGCCAATCAACGTGGTCGTCTTCGTCCTCAAGGATGTCTTCGAGAAGCTCGCGGGTGGCGGAGTCTTTCACTTGAGAGGCCAGTTCGATCGCGGCATTGTAGGCCCGAACTGCCTCGGCCTCGGCCTGGAGATCGGATTTGAGTTGCTTGGCCACATCCGCGCCGATGTGAATTTCGTTCAACCGCGAGACCGTGGGCGTCCCTTCGAGAAACAAAATGCGGCCGATCAGTTTCTCGGCATGCTTCATCTCTTGAATCGCCCGCTGCTCGATCTTCTTATGCAGCCGCTCGTAGCCCCAATTGTCGCACATCTCGCTGTGGACCATGTATTGATTGATGGCGGTCAGTTCCTCCGCCAGCAAATCGTTCAACGTCTTGATCAGTTCCGGGTTGCCCTTCATTGCACATCCTCTCAAGGCCGTTTCGTTTGATCGATCGCGCGCCCGCACAAGCACGCAACCTCTGCCGCACCGCCCCTATTCTGACACGCCAGAAGGCCGTTGACAACGGCCGCGGGAGCCTGGTCGCTGCGATTCCCCGTGCGCGCGGAAACGACGCAGCCTTTGGAACAAAGCGAGCGTTTCTCGCCGCGCAAGGCGTAACGGCAACGGCGAAGAAGAAACGCGGTGAGCAGTGGGGCGGCGCGCAATCGGCCGCTTCGCTGCATCGCCCGACATATTCTTGATGACGCGGATCGATCTGGGCCGAGATTGCTCAGCCCGTCACGGCGGCCATGTGCTTCAGCGTATCGTCCACTTCCTCGACCTTCAGCATGCCGATCGTGACGGCATCGACCAAGTCGTTCTTGAAAACATAGTCGAGCGAAGCCTGTTTTTCCTCGGGCTTGACCAACTTGCCGGCGCCGAAAATCTTCATGCCCACGACGCACTTACCGTTGCGGCGGGCCACGCGAAGCGTTTCGGAAACCTCTTCCACCGAGGCGTCGCAGGCGAATTCCTTGCCGCCCTTATGATTGATCCGCGCGAAGATCACCTCGACCCAGGGATGCTCGGCCGCAACCTTCAACGCGCCGAAGTCGTGGCACGAAACCCCCACGGCCCGAACCACGTCTTTCTCTTTCAGCGACGAAAGCTCCTCGCGGATTCGGGCGAACTCGGTCGGCCACTTGTCGTTGGTCATGCAGTGGATCAAACAGACGTCGATCATTTCCGCGTCAAGCTCCTTGGGGAAGCGATCGATCTCTTCTTTCGCGCCGCCCGAGGGCGTAACCCAATCGGCCTTGCGCGGCCAAATCTTCGTCAGCAAAACATACTTCTCTCGCGGCAGCGATTTGACCACATCGCGGACGAACGGATGCGAGCCGTACAGGTCCGCCATGTCGATGAAGTTGACCCCTTGATCCAGACTGTAGCGCATCAATTTGTCGAAGGCCGCTTTGCCCGCTCGCGTGTGGGCCGAGGACCGATTGTAGCCGTTGTAGCCGGTGCCCTGCGCCAATCGCGAGGCCTTGATGCCCGTTTTGCCCAACTCCACGATGTCGCTGCCCTTGAACGACCGACTTGAGCTTGCGGCCGATGCCGAAACGGTTTGACCGGCCACCAACGCCCCGGCCCCAACGGCCAACGACCCGACGAACTGCCGTCGCGAGAAATCTCGAATGCCCTCGACCATCGTTGTTGCTCCCATGCCCGTCATTTCGCAGAACGAATCGACCCCTTGCCTTGTATGATTCTTCCCGGCCGAAGTACCGTCGCACGACGGCTCGAAAAGTCTCGCACGTGCCTCGGCGCGGAAAGGCCGAACTCGGCGCGCCCAAACGCCGCTCGAATGGTTATCGGCCTCTTTGTTGCGATCGATTCTAGAAGCCGTGAAGAAAAAAGGCAAACAACGGAGCGATCGCTGGAAAGTATTACGCCCGCCGTTTCCGTAACACGATCAGTGGGGCGTCGATGCGAAGTGCTTCAAGCGGACAAAGCCGCTTCGTTGAAGAACATCGGCCCGATCGAACGCGGCTGCCCGATTCGAGACCGTCCGTCGCCGCGCCGCATTTGTTGGACGACGGTCTCGCGCCCCGTCGAGCGTCCCCTCGGGCAATTCGCCCAAGAAACCGATGCGGCGGTTTTCAAAGAGGTTGGCGGCCGCGCGCAGTGTTCCCTTCACCCCTGCCGGGGACCGGCGTCCGGAGGGCCTTCCTCCAGCGCCTTCGCGACCTCTGCGCCCGTGAAGAAGGTGCGCAGACGTCGCAGAACCCTTCAAGTGTGATAGTCGGCATTCAGCCGAACGTATTCGGTGGTCAGGTCGGTTGTCCAAAACCGGATCGACGCATCGCCCTCGCCGAATCGCAGAACGATGTGAACGTCTTTGCCGTCCCGGATCGATTGCGAAACCGCCTTCTGGTCGAACGCCACCGGAGCGCCGTTTTCGTACAGCAGCGTTCCGTTCAACAGCAGGCTGACCCGCGAAGGATCGAACGGCACGCCGGCATAGCCGGCAGCCGAGACGATTCGGCCCCAGTTCGGGTCGGCGCCGGCGATTGCCGTTTTGACCAGCACGCTGTTGGCCACGGTTCGAGCAAGGCGCCGTGCCGATTCCCGATCGGCGCAGCCCTCGACATCGAGCGTTACCAGGTGCGTGCATCCTTCGCCGTCGGCCGGAATGGAGCGCGCCAGGTCTTCGCACACCTCTTCAAACGCCTTGCGGAACTGTTCCAAGTCGCTGCCTGCGAGCAAGTCGCCGCCTGCTGCGCCGTTCGCCAGAAAGAGAACGGTGTCGTTCGTGCTCATGTGGCCATCGACACTCATGCAGTTGAACGTTTTGTCGGTGGCCGTCGAGAGCAGTTCTTGGGCGGTATCGGGATCGAGCGGCGCGTCGGTCATCACCACCGCAAGCATCGTGGCCATGTTCGGGCCCATCATGGCCGCTCCTTTGGCCATTCCCAAGATCGAGACATCACGGCCGCCGATCGTCACCGTTTGTCCGGCCACTTTATGAACGGTATCAGTGGTAAGCATCCCCCGAGCCGCAGAGAGCAGGCACGCTTCCGAACGGCCCAGTTTGACGGCCGCGGCCGAAATGCCTTGCTCGATCTTATCCATCGGCAGGAACTCGCCGATGATCCCCGTCGAGAGAACGAGTGCCTGATGAGCCTTGGCGCCCACCGATTCGGCGGCAAGGCGGGCCATCTCTTGTGCGTCGCGCAGCCCGCGTTCGCCCGTGCAGGCGTTGGCGTTGCCCGAGTTGACGACCACCACGCGAATCTGATCGCTCGGCGTCCGGCTCGAATCGAGGGCCACCGGGGCGGCAAACACCAGGTTGCGGGTGTACACGCCGGCCGCGGCACACGGACGATCCGACACAATCAGCGTCAAGTCGGGCTTCTGCGGATCCCGCTTGATCCGGCAATGCACGCCCGCCATCTCGAAGCCCAACGGAATGCGAATATCCATCGTTTGTTCCTGTCTGCCTCAGCCTTCGAATTGCCGTCCAACAGAGAAATACAACCGCTGCTCGCAACAACCGGATCGCGTGCATAATGGGCGAACGGCACCCCGCCGGGACGGCTCTCGTCCGCTTCTCGACCAGATGAAGCCGCCGTTTTCAGCCGCCCGACAAAAGCGTCGTCAAAAAACCGCCGCCGGCCGGCCGACAACCGATTCTTCCTGCCGCGGCTGGCGATTCCGCCCGCGCCGTTACAGCAACGCCAGCGTTTCGTCGAACCCGTACATCAGATTGAAGTTCTGCACGGCCGCGCCCGACGCTCCCTTGATCAAGTTGTCGAGGCAACTGATCGTGAGCAAACGCCCGCGAACGATCCGCGCCGTCACGTCGCAGAAGTTCGAATTCATCGAGTCCTTGGTTCCCGGCAGATGATCGACCACACGAACGAACGGCTCATCCGCGTAGAAATCGCGGAGGATTTGCATCGCCCGCTCCTCGCTCAACTCCGCGACGGGCTGCGAGTAGGTCGTGGTCAAGATGCCGCGGTCCATCGGCGTCAGGTGCGGGGTAAAGATCACCTCGACCGTTTTTCCGCCCACAGTGGTCAAAATCTGCTCGATCTCCGGCGTGTGCCGATGACGGCCGACGTTGTACACCGAAATGCTCTCATTGCACTCCGGATAATGCGTCGTCAATTTGGGCGTCCGCCCGGCGCCCGAAACCCCGCTCTTGCTATCGACGATGATCGTTTGCGGATCGATGACGCCGGCTTTGAGGAAAGGCGCCAGCGCCAAGATGGCTGAAGTCGGGTAGCACCCCGGGTTGGCGACCAGCGACGAGGGCGGGATCTGTTCGCGGAACAGCTCGGGCAATCCGTACACGACCTTGCCCAACCGCTCGGCGTCGGGATGCTTCTGGCCGTACCATTGAGCATAGACTTCGGCGCTGTTGAGCCGGTAGTCTGCGCTGAAGTCGATAACACGGCATCCGCCGGCCAACAGCGCCGGAACGACAGAGGCCGACGCGCCATGCGGAAGACAACTGAACACGCATTGGGCTCGAGCGGCTACTTCCGCTGGGGCCAAGTCCTCAAGTCGCAAGTCCAAACGCCCGTTGAGCGAGGGATGGACCATCGCCACCGGCGGCTGCCCTTCCTGCCGACTGGTCAGCGCAACAATCTCGGCCTCGGGATGCCGCAACAGAATCTTGATCAACTCCAGGGCCGTGTAGCCCGTGGCACCCAAAACGGCAACTCTTGGCATAGCCCTCTCCGCAAACACAAAGGCGGACGGGGTATCCATCCGCATCCGAGTCCGACACGCGGACCATCCACCCCAAACGCCGGAACCAAACCGACGACCAACTGCTTGCTGCTTGGCGATCGACCGGCGCCCGGCAACGATCACCGGTCGGCCGACAGGCTTGAACTGGTTCCCTGCGGCTCGCAACCGACACTTGGCCGGCGCGGAGCAAAAGGTCGGCAATCGACGGCCAAAGCCGGTATTTTATCACCGCTTATGCCGGCGGTGTAGGGGACGGCTTGCCGCCGCACTCGACCGAGAAGCGTGCTGACCGCCCGGCGATCGGATGCATCGCCCGGCAGCTTGCGTAGCGGCAACGCGGGGAACTATAGTGAAGGCCGCACGCCGCAGCATCCGTTTGCGGCCCTCCCGGCAGCAAAGGAGCCGCAACCGCAGCGACTGCCGTTCATGAACCGGTCGGTCCCGTTCGCTAGCCGTGGGGCCCATTGCGCCGCTTGACGTTCCCGGCGGGAGAAACATCCGATGAAACCTCCGCGTTCCGATTATTCGTCTTTCTCGACAGCGGCGAGCGGCACAATTGTCGTTTCCTGTCGAAACGCCCGCGAAAAGGGCGGCGTTTGGACAAAGACAATCGTTCGAACAAGGTCTTTTGCGATCTGCCTAGTGCTGATTGCGTGCAGCGGCGTTGACGCTGCCGAGAAAGCCGATGCTGCGGGGCCATCTCGGGCGGCCGTGGGCGAAGTGGTCTTTCAGGCCGATTTTACCACAGCCGACGCGCTTGCCTCATGGCAGGCGGCCCAGCAATCGGGAGTTTCGCTCGACAAAAAGGGCGACCGCCAAATGGTGCGGATCGAACAGCCCGAGGCCAACGAGCAGCGATCAGTCTTGATCCGTCGCGCGCTGCCCGTCGAGCGATTGCGCGGAGTTCGTTTGGCCGTCGCGGCCCGTTGCTCGGCCGAGGGCGTGAGCGATCCCCCGCGTCCCTGGAACGGAGTCAAGTGCATGATCCACACGATTGGGCCGTCGGGTCCGAAGTGGCAACAGCAGAACAGCGTTTCGGGCACGTTCGAGAACCGACGGCTGAGTTTCTTTGCTCTGATTCCAGAAGACGCAACCGAGGCCTATCTGGTTCTTGGTCTCGAAGCCGTCGGCGGGACAGTTTGGTTCGATGACGTCACGGCCAGAGTCGTGGGCGTGAAGCGGAATCGCCCGGCCGTGCCGCTGTCGGGGCCTGTGTACAAGGGGCACGATCTGCCGCGGCTTCGCGGCGCGATGATCGGTACCAAGGTGGATGAGGCCGATCTGGAAGTCCTCGGCGGGAAATGGGGTGCGAACCATGTGCGCTGGCAACTCCTCTGGGGAGGCTTTCCGCACAGTCCGGCGGACAAAGCAGATACGAAAGAATATGATGCCTGGCTCGAGTCGGAATTGCAACGCCTCGACCGGCTGCTTCCCGTCTGCCGCCGCTTGGGGATTCGCGTGGCGATCGACTTGCACACCCCGCCGGGCGGTCGGGCGCCCGACAAGCACTGCCGCATCTTCTCGAATCGCCAGATGCAGGATCATTTCGTGGTCGTTTGGGAGCGAATCGCCCGTCGCTACAAGGATCAAGAGATAGTGTGGGGATACGACCTGGTGAACGAGCCGGTCGAATCGCCCGAAGCGAACGAGCTGCTCGATTGGCGGTCGCTGGCATTGAAGACGGCCCGCCGCGTGCGCGAAATCGATCCGAACCATGCCATCATCATCGAGCCTGCCCCGTGGGGATCGGTCGAAGCCCTCGATTGGTTCGAGCCGCTTGATGTGCCCAAGGTGGTTTACAGCGTGCATTTCTACACGCCCGGCGAGTTCACGCACCAAGGCGTCTACGATTCGCCGGTGGGCATCGAGTATCCCGGCGAGATCCACGGCGTGCGGTGGGACAAGGAGCGTTTGCGCAAGGCGTTGCAGCCGGCCGTCGAGTTCCAACGCGATTACAACGTGCATATCTACCTCGGGGAGTTCAGCGCCATCCGGTGGGCGCCCAACGACAGCGCCGAACGGTATTTGCGAGACTGCATCGATCTGTTCGAAGAGTACGGCTGGGATTGGGCGTACCACGCCTTCCGCGAATGGGACGGCTGGAGCGTGGAGCACGGGCCCGATCGCAACGACCGACGGCCCGCGGCCGAACCGACGGCCCGACAGTTGTTGCTCCAAAAATGGTTCAAACAGAATCAGCGTTGATGGCGCATGCACAAACCGAATGGGTTGCGGCCGCCGCTGCGGCTTGTGGAGGGATCACAACGGGTGATCCAAAGAATGAAAGAGTTCATAAAGGCACAACCGTCAATGACGACAGCGACAAACCGGAATCCAGCGCTCTGCCCAAAGACCAATGCCCATTCTCCGTTGTACCGCAGCGAGATTCGTTCGCCGTTCGGTGTTCGCTGCATAGATAGGGCGAGTTTGCTTGCCGCAATTGCGCGATCGGCAGTCTTGAATAGAGCGGCGAGAAACGGTACGCACTCCAAGTGGGAACAGCACGTGATTGGCGCCTTCTCTACGCTGGCGGCCGCCTTCCGTTTGGCGGGGACCTTTTGTGTCGTTTTCTGTGCGGCGTTCATTTCGATCGCGCCCATTTCGGCATTGGCGGCCGACGACGCGGCAGCGGTCGAGCAGCGGCTGGCCAACGTGGTGCAATATCTCGCTTCTCCAAGCTGCGAGGGACGAGCCGTCGGAAGCGCGGGGATCGACCGCGCGGCCGAGTTCATCGCCGAGCAATTCGCGGCCATCGGCCTGAAAACTGATCTGATCGATGGCAAACCGTTCCAATCGTTTTCGGTGTCGGTAGGCAATCGTCTCGGACCGAACAACCGCCTAGCTTTTCGCGGTCCGGTCGGGCTAGACTCTTCAAACTCGAACGAGCACCGCACCGCTGGACCGACAAATAAGCAGCAGACCATCGAAGCAGCCAGCGGGCGAGACTTTCTCACCACCGGACTCAGTGCCGCGGCCGAGTTCGACGCCCCGTTGGTGTTCGCCGGTTACGGCATCTCCGCAGATAAAGAAGGGTACGACGATTTCACCGGCGTCGATGTCAAGGGAAAGATGTTGATCGTTCTCAGGCACGAACCCCGGCAAGACGACCCGGACAGCCCACTGGACGGCACTCGCGATTCGATTCATGCGACCATCGGCCGAAAGCTGGCCAACGCCGAGGCCCGCGGCGCCGCCGGCGTGATCTTCGTCACCGACGAGGTAGAAATCCGCCGCAATCTCGCCGCCGCGCGCGATCAATGGCTGCAAACGGCCGATCGGCTTTCGAAGGCCCTGAGCGAAGCCCGCAGGCTGGCCGAGGAACCCGCGGCCGAATTCGATCGGCAACGTGCAAAAGTTGCGTCGTTGGCCGCGGAATTGACGCAAATCGGCACGCGATTCGAGGCGGACTCCGATCCCCTGCTGAAGTTCGCCATGGCCCGCGCGGGCGAGAAGAAACTGATCGTGCTCCACTGTCGGCGCAGCGTGATCGACCCGATCATTCGGGCCGCCTTGGGAAAAGGATTGGCCGAACTCGAAGCGGAGATCGACCGCGATTTCAAGCCGCGAACCGCGGAACTGGCGGGCTGGCGGGCGGCCGGGCAAACCGATCTCGGCCGTCAACAGGCCGCGGCGAAGAATGTTCTGGCGTTGCTGCCGGGCGACGGGCCGTTGGCCGATGAGACAATTGTCGTCGGCGCCCACTACGATCACCTCGGCTTGGGCGATTACGGCTCGCTCGATCGGCGACCGGGGCTGCTGCATCCCGGGGCAGACGACAATGCGTCGGGGGTAGCGGCGATCATCGAAATCGCCCGACAGTTGGCCGCTCGCCCGAGCCGGCTGCCGCGCAGCGTGCTTTTCATTGCGTTTAGCGCCGAGGAGTTGGGACTGTTGGGAAGCAAACACTACGTCGCCCATCCGGTCGTCCCGCTCGACAAGACCGTGGCGATGATCAACTTCGACATGGTGGGGCGATTGCGCAACAACCGGCTGACGATTTTCGGCGTCGGCACCAGCGAACACTGGCCGCGGCTGCTCGATCAGATTTCGATTGAGGGGGTGAACGTGGCGCGGCTGCCCGGCGGGGCCGGATCGAGCGATCAGTTGCCTTTCTACCTTCAGAAGATCCCTGCGCTGCACGTGTACACGGGGATGCACGGGGAGTATCACCGTTCGACCGATACGTTCGAAACGCTCAATGTGCCGGGCATGCGGCGGGTAGTTGAGCTATCGGTGCGTTTGATCGAAGGACTGGCTGTCGAAAAGGAGCGGCCGAAATTCCACGAAGGTCCGACGCTTTTCCCGGCCGCCAAACGCCGCGTTACGTTTGGCGCCGTGCCCGAGGCCCATGACTCCGACGAACAGAACGGATTTCGCCTGGCGGGCATCGTTCTCGGCGGACCGGCCGAGAAAGCGGGATTGAAAACCGGCGACGTTGTGATCGAATTTGGCGGCCAGAAGGTGGGCAATTTCTACGATTTCGTCACTCAGCTCTCCAAGTACGAAGGCGGCGAGAAAGTGAAAACCGTGGTGCGCCGCGGCGATCAAACGCTGACATTCGAAGTCGAGCTTGAAAAACGGCAATAAGTGCCGCCCGGCCGTCGTGCCGCCCCTCGGGCGCGACGTCGCCGCCCCCCGCTTTCAGAGGCTTGGCGGTTCTGGAAGAGCTGGACTGCCGCAACCTCTTTCTGCGCAACGCCTTTGCGTTTCGCGGCTGTCGGCCGTTGTTTTCCCATTTTCTGATCTTTACGCAAGTCGGGCAAAACGTCAGAATACGCC
>Ga0308417_1001204_pt1 | contig 17932 bp, 18 predicted proteins | sample HotsprSampleOS65_FD_203528 | JGI IMG/M metagenome (GOLD analysis project Ga0308417, IMG submission 203528) | Hot spring phototrophic mat microbial communities from Octopus Spring, Yellowstone National Park, Wyoming, United States - 20090730_OS65 ... | reverse complement strand
ACAGAAGCATTCACCAAGATGTTGTTCCCCGGGGCTGTGCTGGTGATCGACGCCAACGAAGACGGCGAGTCGCGCTCGATCGGGTCCAACAACATCATGAGCTGGAAAAAGCTGGGCATGGTGGGCCTGGTCACGAGCGGCGGGCTGGGGGATACCGATGAGATCATCCACCAGAAGGTGCCGGTGTATCACCGGAGGCTGGCGCGCGGGATCCGGCCCGGGCGCAACGAGCTGGAGTCGGTCAACCGGCCGGTGACGATTGGCGGAGTCCTGGTGCGGCCCGGGGACGTGATCGTGGCCGACGGCGACGGCGTGGTTGTCGTTCCACGGGAGCACGCCGAAGAGGTGGCCAAAGCGGCGATGCCGTTCCTGGACATGATCGGGCTGGAACGGATGAAGAAGAAGCTCGCCGAGCAAGAGAAGAGGAAGCCGTAGGCCAACCTGGAGCCGGCATCGGAAAGCGGCTGCCGGCGTGGGCAGGAACCGCGCCGTTCGGGCGGTTCGGCGGCGGATGTTAAGATGAGGGCTGGTGAAGGATGCTTCCAGCCTGCCGGTGGTGGTCATCGTCGGTCGGCCCAACGTCGGCAAGTCCACCCTGTTCAACGCGATTCTCGGCCAGCGGCGCGCCATTGTGGGCGACGAGCCGGGGATCACGCGGGACCGCATCCAAGGAGTGGCCGTGCACCGCGGCCGCTGCTTCGAGCTGATCGACACCGGCGGAATTCTTCCGGACGACTCGGGGCTGATCCCCAGCGAGATCTTCCGGCAAGCCCGGTTCGCCCTGGAGCGGGCCGACCACATTATCTTTCTGGTCGACGGCCGGAGCGAATTGACATCGGCCGATCTGGAACTGGCGCGCTTGCTGCGCCGCCTCGCCCGTCCCATCGCTCTGGCGGTCAACAAGATCGACAGCCCGGTGCGCGAGGCGCTCGCGCATGAGTTCCACTCTCTAGGCATCCCTGACTTGTTTCCGGTTTCCGCCGAGCACCGCCTCGGAATCGATGAACTGTTGGACCACGTGACCTCCGGCTTTCCCGTCACCGAGCAGGACGCGGGAGACCAGCGGCAACCGGCGATCCGGGTGGCCATCATCGGCCGGCCGAATGTGGGCAAGTCCACCTTGCTGAACCGTCTGGTGGGCCAAGAGCGGGCGATTGTCAGCGAGATCGCCGGCACCACGCGGGACGCCGTCGATGAGACCGTGACCGTGGAGGGCCGGCAGTACACTTTCGTCGATACGGCGGGCATCCGGCGCAAGGGCAAGACCAAGCTGATGGCGGAAAAGCTGAGCGTGGTCATGGCCCGCAAGCACCTACGCCAGTGCGACGTGGCGCTCGTGGTGCTGGATGGCGCCGAAGGCGTGGTCGGCCTGGACGCCACCATCGGCGGCTATGCCCACGAGGATGGCCGGGCGATCATCCTCTGCGTCAACAAGTGGGACGTTGCGCCAAACAAAGACAAGAAGGCGTTCGTGGAAAAGGTGCGGGGCGCCATGAAATTCCTGGAGTACGCGCCGGTGGCCTTCGTATCGGCGCTCAGCGGCGCCGGGACCAGCCAGTTGTTTCCTTTGATCCGCCGGGTCTACGAGGCCGCCTCGCAGCGGATCCCCACCGCGGAGCTGAACCGGTTCGTTGCCGGGCTGCATTTCGAGCCGGAGATCAAGATCTATTACGTCACTCAGCCTTCGGTGCGGCCGCCGGCGTTCGTGCTGTTCACGGATCGAACGGGCAAGCTCCATTTTTCCGCCGAACGGTATTTGATCAACCGCCTGCGCGAGCGCTTCGGATTCACGGGCACGCCGATCGTGATCAAGACCCGTCAGAAACGCGGGTAGCGTTCCGGCTCAGCCTCCCGGAGAATCATGCTGGCCAGTGCCGGCGAGGTCTTCCACCTTGCTTCCGAAACAGTCGATGCGCTGGGGGATCGTAGCTCGGGGGCTCACCATGCCCTCGGTGGCGCCGGGCTCGTAGGCGGGTGCGGGCGCATCCGGACGGCCCGGACGGCCCGCTCGAGCCGCTTCCTCCAGCAACTCTCGCAACATGTTCTCCAGGGGAAGAGCCGCCGCTTCCAGCTCGGGGCGGCCGATGAGCCGGCAGATTTCGGCGGCGGTGAGCGACTCGAGGATCACGCCGCCGTCCTCTTGGATCACCGTCAAGCGGCAAGGGATAAAGTTGGCAAAGCGGATGTCGGCTTCAAGGAGAGCGGCGCTCAGATCCGGGCGGCAAACCGTGAAGGAGATGGCGTCCTTGGAAAGCGCGTTGCCCGACAGTTGGAACAGGCGGTTCAAGTGCGCAATGGAAAGAACATTGATCCCCCGGCGCTGGGCGGCGTGGACCAGCGCCGCCTCGATGGCGGCCAGGCTTTGGTTCGAATTCACGCGGAGCATGACGGCGCTACACCCCGCCAAGATCATAACAGAACCGAGGTCAGGCGTTGGACCGTTCCACCAGGAACTCGATGCGCTCAACCGAGCCGTTCCGGAAGTGCTCGCCGAGGCGGGTGTAACGGAGCAGAGAGGCGCTGGAGGCCAAGCGGGCGGCCAGAGAGGCGCCGATCTCGAGCCGGTAACGGTCGGCGCGTTCGCGGTAGCTGTAACCGGCGTAAGTCAGCCCACATTCGCCGGCGATCTCCATGAGCGCGTCCCAGAAGCTGCGTGGCCGCAGAAACCGCCGCTCACAGACCGACTGTTTGCCGATCTCCAGGCGCAAAGCCGGACCGTGGAGGATGAGACGAACGCAATGCTCCGGATCAAAGAGCCGCTCCGGCTGCGGGCTCGGCAGCAGGGAGAGCATCTGTGTGAGTTCCTCCAAGTCCGCATCCCAGCCGGCCCAACGGTAGCGGGAGGCGCCAATCACAAGAGTTCCCCGCAACAGCAGCTCGTGCACCCTGGAAGGGTCTTTGCCGGTGAAGTCCAGCATCAGCTCCACCAGCTCGCGCAGCGGCATCTCGCGGCTCAGAACCGGGGTCATGGAAATCGCGCCGGCTTCCTCGCTGCTCAATTTGACTCGGATCGTTTCCGGCAACCGCATCCCTACGCTGCTAGTATGGCAAATGCGAGGATGAGCCGCTCCGGTCCCAGCGTTTCCGCCGCTTCCCTGCTCCGCGAAGAGATCGCCCGCAGCGGGCCGCTGCGTTTCAGCCGTTTCATGGAGATCGCCTTGTATCACCCGGAAGCCGGCTACTACCGCCGGGGACGGGATCCGTTCGGCCAGCGGGGCGACTACTACACCGCCGAGCAGCTCCAGCCGGTTTTCGGAATCCTAGTGGCTTCCCTCCTCCGCCGGCTGCGGCGCGAGATGGGCGAGCCCGAGGACTTCACGGTCGTGGAACTGGGCGCGGGCCGGATGGAGATGGCCGAAGCGCTGAGCGAGTTCCGCTACTTCCCGGTGGAGCTGGGCTCTCCGGATTGGCCGGAGCGTTTTCGCGGGGTGGTCTTCAGCAACGAGTTCTTCGACGCGCTGCCGGTGGACGTGGCTGTGCGCCGGGGCGCTGAGTTCGTCGAGATGCTCGTGGACTGGCGGGACGGCCGCTTCCGCTGGACCGAAGGCGCTCCGCTCAGCGGTGAACACGCCGCCTACGCCGGGCGGCATCTCATGCAAGCCGCCGAAGGGGCCTGGGTTGAGATCGGTTTGGAGGCCCTGCGCTGGATGGAACGGATCGCCGGACGGCTGGAGTCGGGCTACGTGTTTGCCATCGATTACGGCTACACCTCGCGCGAGCTGCTCCGCTTCCCCCAGGGGACGCTGATGAGCTACCGGAGGCACACGGCGCTCGAGGATGTCCTGTCGGATCCCGGAGAGCAGGACATCACCGCGCACGCGGCGTTCAGCGCCCTCCGGGAACACGGCGAAGAACTCGGCTTGCAAACGGTCCGGTTCGAGACCCTGGCGGCGGCGCTGGCGTCGGCGGGCGAGGCCGATGGGTTCGCGGCCGCTCTGAGCGCTCCCACGGAGGCGGAAAGGCTGCGGCGCAGGCTCCAGCTCAAGACGCTGCTGTTCGGATTGGGTGAGACGTTCCGCGCGCTGCTCCAGTGCAAGCCCCCAAGAAGCTAAAAGAGGCCCCCGTTGCCGGGGGCCTCGGTTGATCCTTCTGTTGCTGCTGCCCCGTGCGGGGCGCCTCGCTTACTTCTTCTTCTTGGCGGGCTTTGCAGCCTTCTTCTTGGCCGGCTTTGCAGCCTTCTTCGTTGCGTTCTTCATCGATTGATTCTCCCAAACATCAAATTTGCGCGATCCAGAAAAGATCGCAGCGTGATTCATATATAAAGTCATTCTTGCCGAAAGTCAAGAGAAAAATGCATGGAGGCCGAAAAAATCTTTTCCGGAGGGGGGTGGGCCCGGCAAAAACGAGCCCCGCGGAAATTGTTTTAATGGAGGAGATGGCTGCCGAGCCCGTGACAACCGCTTCGAATCCGGACCGCCGCCGCGCGCTCTGGCTGCTGATGGGCGGCGCCGCGGCCGCCGCTTGCCGGAAGAAGAGAAAGCTGCCCGCGCCCGTTCCCGCGCGTCCCGGCGCCGTGGAGACCGGCATCGCCAGCTGGTACGGATATCCTTATCACGGGCGGCGCACCGCCAGCGGTGAGATCTACGACATGGAGAAGCTCACCGCAGCGCACCGGACGCTTCCCTTCGGCACCTGGGTGGAGGTGACCAACCTCGACAACCGCAAGCGCGTGCGCGTGCGCATCACCGACCGCGGGCCGTTCGTCGAGGGAAGGATCATCGACCTGTCGCTGGCGGCGGCGCGGGAGATCGACATGGTGCGGGCGGGGATCGTGAAGGTGCGCGTGCAGGTCGTCTCTGGGCCGGCCGCGGCGGGCGGACGCTTCGCGGTTCAGGTCGGCGCCTATTTGAACCGGGAGAACGCCGAGCGCATGCGCCGCAGGCTGCAAGCGCAATACCGGCGCTGCCGTCTGGTGAAGCGCGACGGCCCCACGGTGCTCTGGCGAGTCTTGATCGGAGAGGAGACGAGCGAGGAGCGGGCCAGGGTCCTGGCGGCGCAGTTGCGGCCGGACTTTGGAACGGTGTTCGTGGTTCGCCTCGATGAGCCCGCCGGGGATGAACTATAATCCGGTACAGGAATGCATCCACTCGGAGTGGACCCCCCACCCGTCCTCGTGGGCCGGTCCCCCCGGATCCGCCAGGTCCAGCAGCTCATTCAGAAAGCGGGCAAGACCCACTCGCCGGTGCTCATCCTCGGCGAGACGGGAACGGGAAAAGAAGTCGCGGCCCGGCTCATCCATTCGGTCCGCAACCGGGGTCCATTCGTGACGATCGATTGTTCCGCGCTGGCGGGCCCTCTTCTGGAAAGCGAACTGTTCGGGCACGCGCGCGGCGCATTCACCGGCGCCGTAGCCGCCAAGCGCGGACTGGTGGAGGCCGCCTCCGGCGGGACCGCTTTCTTTGACGAGATCGGCGAGCTTCCGCTGGAGCTTCAAGCCAAGCTCTTGCGGCTGATTCAGCAGAAAGAGTACCGGCCGGTGGGTTCGCTGGAGTTGAAGAGAGCCGACTTCCGCCTCATCGCGGCCACCAACCGCGATTTGGCGCGGGAAGTCGAGCGAGGCCGGTTCCGCGCCGATCTCTATTTCCGGCTGAACGTGGTGACGCTGCGGCTGCCCCCGTTGCGGGAACGCAAAGAGGACATCCCGGAATTAGCTTTACATTTTCTGGCCAAGTACGGCGGCGGCCGCCATAGCCTGACCCGGGAGTGCCTGGACGCCATGCTGGCCTACGACTGGCCCGGCAACGTCCGCGAGCTGGAGAACGCCATCGAGCGGATGGTGGCGCTCAACTCCGGGCCGCTGCTCCACGCCGCTGATCTTCCCACTGGACTCCAGAATCACCTTGCCGCCCGCAGGGCGGGACAGGCGGCGATGACCGCCGTGGCTGGGGGCGTCCCGTTCGTTGGTCCGCCGCGCAGCGCGGATCCGGAGCATCCTGCCTGCCCTCCGGTGCCCTCTCTGACCGAGATGGAAAAGGAGGCCATCCGGCGCGCCCTCGAGTTCACCAAAGGTGATAGAGTGATGGCGGCGCACCTGTTGGGCATTGGCAGGACGACGCTATACCGAAAGTTGAAGGAGTACCGGATAAGCGATTGAGAGCGGCTCTCGACGCCACCTATAGCCTGGACCGGAACTTGTCCGGCGTTGGAGTCTATTCGCGGCGGATTCTGTTCGGGTTAGCGCAATCCCACCCAGAAGCTTTCTTCTTCTACTGCTACCGGCCCCACCGCTGGCTGGCCTCTTTCCGGGAGGCGCTCTATCCCAACTGCCGGCGCTGGCCGCTCGTGGAGCGCTGGGCGCCGAAGGCGGACGTCTTTCATGGCCTCAATCAGCGGCTGCCCGCGGCGCGCCTCAAGCGTGCCGTGGCGACGTTTCATGATCTATTCGTCCTCACCGGCGATTACTCCACTCCGGAATTCCGTCAGCGCTTTGCGTTGCAGGCGCGGCAGGCTGCCGAGCGGGCCGGCCTGATCATCGCCGTTTCCGAATTCACCGCCCGGCAGGTGCGGGATCTGATGGGGGTTTCGCCGGACCGGATCCGAGTGATTCACCACGGCGCGACCTGCCGCGTGCCCGCCGCGCAGGATCCCCCTCTGCTCAAAGAGGACTTGATTCTGTCGGTGGGCGCTCTCCAGAAGCGGAAGAACACGCTGCGCCTGGTGGAAGCCTTCGAGCGAAGCGCCCCGGGATGGAAGCTGGCGCTGGCCGGATCTTATGGGTTTGGCGCCGAGGAGATCCTCGAGCGGATCGCTGCCAGCCCCCGCCGCCGCGAAATCGAGGTGCATGGCTATGTTTCCGAGCGGCGGTTGAACTGGCTTTATCAGCGGGCTTCCCTGTTCGCCTTCCCATCTCTCGATGAAGGCTTCGGGATGCCGGTTCTCGACGCGATGGCCTCGGGAGTCGCGGTGCTGACTTCAAACCGCTCGGCGACCGCCGAAGTCGGAGGCGATGCCGTGTTCTTGGTGGACCCCGAGGATACGGAGAGCATTGCCGCGGGATTGCAGAGGCTCACCGAGGATGCCAGGCTGCGCGAAGAGCTGGCGCTGCGGGGACGGCGGCGCGCCTCCGCCTTCCGCTGGGAAAAAGCGGTGGAGCAAACTTGGTCTGTCTATCAGGAACTGTTGCGATAAACCGGGGTGCGGTCAGATGGCGCAGCTATGCGCGATCGTCGTCCACGGCGATCTTCAGGGCGCGCAAGAACTTTTGGTCGTGCGAGGTCCAACGGATCTTGCCGGCCTTTGGGCGCTCGAGCTCGGCCGCTTCCGCCTCTTCTTCTTCCGCGGACTCCGCCTTGCCGGAAGGTTCACATTTGTTGAAGCCGATGGTCGCCTCGAGCACAAGAAACACATCGTAGCCGGCCTCTTTGATCTCTTCGATCACCGCCGAAATCCGCTCCGACTCGGACAGTGACTCGTTGATGGCGTTGCCTAACTCCCGCATTAGGTCCTTTAGTTGATCGTCCACGCTGCGCCCCTCCTTCAGAATAACACCGTCTCTGCCGGGCGGCTCTCGTTCAGGGAGACGGAACGGCGTCGCGTCTCAAGCACTGGATCGGCTGGAACCTTTCCTTCCTGTAGATCGGCCGACCCGCGGCCAGGCATCTGTTACGATGGGTAATCGAAAGGCCATGCCCCGCGTTGTCCGCCAGTTCATCCAGCATGTGCTCCCGCAGATTCTCAAGCCGCTGCGGGCTTTGTGGAACGAACTGATCGGGTTTTTGTTCCTGGTATTGGCCATATCCCCCGTGCCCCGGCTGATCCGGGATTGGCAAACTTACCAGGAGACGGGGAGCGGCCTGTTCCGGATCGTGCTCGCGTTGTTCTTCATCGCCATGATGGCCTTCTTCGGGATTCATTCTTTTTTGCGGGCGCGAAGGATCTCGCGTTCGTAGCCGTTCTGGGCGGCAGCCGATGGCTATGCCACACGATCCGGTGACCATCCTGGGAGGCGGTCTGGCCGGTTGCGAAGCGGCCTGGCAGCTCGCCGAGGCGGGCTTCCGCGTCCGGCTCTACGAGATGCGGCCCGCCATCATGACTCCCGCCCACCGGACAGGCCTGCTGGCGGAGCTGGTGTGCAGCAATTCGCTGAAGAGCGAATTGCCCAACAGCGCTCCCTGGCTGTTGAAGCAGGAGCTGCGGCGGCTGGGATCCTTGTTGCTTCAGGCGGCGGAACAGGCGCGGATTCCAGGCGGGCAGGCTCTGGTGGTGGACCGCGAGGAATTCAGCCGGATCGTCAGCGCCGCTATCGAGGAACATCCCCGCATCGAACTGCTCCGCCAAGAGGTGGACCGGATCCCGGAGGAAGGGATTGTCCTTATCGCCACTGGGCCACTGACCAGCGGCGCGCTGGCGGAGGAGATCGGGAAGCGAACCGGCGCCGGCCGGCTGTTTTTCTACGACAGCATCAGCCCCATCGTGGACGCCGAAACCATCAACATGGAAGTCGTCTTCCGCGCCTCCCGCTACGGAAGGTCTCAGAGTCCGGACGGGGACTACCTGAACTGCCCCCTCACCCGCGAAGACTACGACCGCTTTGTGGACGAGCTGCTCAAGGCGGAGCGGCACGAGCCGCACATCCCGGACGACATCCCGTTTTTCGAAGCCTGCCTCCCGATCGAGGAGCTAGCGCGGCGCGGGCGGGATACCCTGCGATTCGGGCCGATGAAGCCGGTAGGATTGATCGATCCCCGCACGGGCCGCACCCCTTACGCCGTGGTGCAGTTGCGCCAGGAGGACCTGCGCGCCTCCAGCTATAATCTGGTCGGATTTCAGAACTACCTGCGGTTCTCGGAGCAGGCGCGCGTGTTCCGGTTGATCCCGGGGTTGGAGAACGCAGAGTTCCTGCGCTACGGGCAGATTCACCGCAACACGTACATCTGTGCGCCGGCTCTGCTCACCCCCACGCTCCAGCTTCGCAGCGAACCCCGCATCTTTTTCGCCGGGCAGATCTGCGGCGTCGAAGGATATGTTGAGTCCGTGGCCACCGGGCTGGCGGCAGGCCGCCATGCGGCCGATCTGCTGCGCGGCCAGGCGCCCCGTCCTTTCCCCCGCCAGACCGCCCTGGGGTCGCTGTGCGCTTATGTAAGCGGCGCCGAGGCCGCCGGGTTCCAGCCGGCCAACATCACGTTTGATCTGCTGCCGCCGCTGGAGGAATCCGTGCGCCACGCTCTGCGGCACGACAAGCGAGCGCGCCATGCGGAAGTCTGCCGCCGCGCCTTGCGGTCTTTGGAGGAATACTTGGAGGAGAATGTCCAAGTCCGACGATAGCCAGGGCGGGGCCGCGCCGTCTCCGCTCGAGATTCAGATTGCGCGGTATCTGGAGGCGCGGCAGCGGGAAAACGTTTCCCAGCACACGCTGCGCGCCTACGAAGCGGATCTGAGGCAGTTCGCTGCCTGCGTGCCGCAAGAGCTCGAAAAACTTGACCTCGCCGCCTTGCGCGTGTGGCTGTCGCAGCTCTACGAACAGGGTTTGAAGCCCATTTCGATGAGGCGCAAACTGGCGGCGGTCCGCTCCTTCTTCAAGTTCCTGGTCCGGGAGGGATTGGTCCCTGTGAACACCGCCCGTCTGTTGGCGTCTCCGAAGACTCCCAAGACGCTCCCCCGGGTCATGACCGCCGAGCAGACCAACCGCCTCCTGGATGAGGCGGGCCGCCAATCCGAGCGCCCCCAGTTGGCTCGGGATCTCGCCATTCTCGAGACCCTCTACGGCTGCGGGCTTCGCGTGAGCGAACTCGCCGCCTTGAATCTGGATGACTTGGACTTGGCGGACGGGTGGATGAGAGTCCGGGGAAAAGGCCGGAAGGAACGGCAGGTCCCCTGCACTTCCAAAGCTGTCTTGGCGATCCAGCGCTATCTCGCTGAACGTAAAGCAGTTGCTGGAGAGAAGGCGGTCTTTCTGAACCGCTTTGGGCGGCGCTTGACCGACCGCGCCATTCGGAACATCGTCAAATTCTATGCCACAGCCCTAGCCGGCGACTCCTCGATTCACCCGCACAGTTTTCGCCACGCCTTCGCCACCCATCTTCTCAGCGATGGAGCGGATCTCCGTTCGATTCAGGAACTTCTGGGACACGCCCGGCTTTCGACGACGCAGAAGTACACCAAGGTCTCTCTGGAAGAATTGATGGCGGTGTACGATAAATCTCATCCGAAGGCTTAGGGAGACTTGACAACAGCACACTAAAGCTTCATAATAAAAGTGTGCTAATAGCCTCGGAGCCGAGGCGCACTTCCAAGGGAGGATGTAAAGACGTATGAGCAAGATCATCGGGATCGACCTGGGTACGACCAACTCCGTGGTGGCCGTCATGGAAGGCGGGCAGCCGGTGGTGATCCCCAACCAGGAGGGCTCGCGGACGACGCCCTCGGTGGTGGGGTTCGCCAAGAGCGGAGAGCGGCTGGTCGGACAGGTCGCCAAGCGGCAAGCCGTGACCAATCCAGAGAACACGGTTTATTCCATCAAGCGCTTCATGGGCCGCCGCATCAGTGAGGTCACCGAGGAGATGAAGATGGTGCCCTACAAGGTCGTCCGGGGACCGAACGACGACGTGCGGGTCAGCATCGGCGGCAAGCTCTATTCGCCCCCGGAGATCTCCGCGATGATCTTGACCAAACTCAAAGAGGCGGCCGAGGCGTATCTGGGCGAGAAGGTCACCAAGGCGGTGATCACCGTGCCGGCTTATTTTAACGACTCGCAGCGTCAGGCCACCAAGGACGCCGGCAAGATCGCGGGGCTGGAAGTGATGCGAATCATCAACGAGCCCACGGCCGCGGCGCTGGCCTACGGGTTGGACAAGAAGAAGGACGAGACGATCGCCGTCTATGACTTCGGCGGCGGAACGTTCGACATTTCTATCCTCGAAGTGGGCGAGGGCGTGGTGGAGGTGAAGTCGACCAACGGCGACACCCACCTGGGCGGCGACAACATCGACCAGCGGATCATCGACTGGATCGTCGACGAGTTCAAGAAAGAGCACGGGATTGATCTGTCCAAAGACCAGATGGCGCTCCAGCGCCTGAAGGAGGCCGCCGAGAAGGCCAAGATCGAGCTGTCCACGCTGCTGGAGACCGAGATCAACCTGCCGTTTATTACGGCGGACGCCTCCGGGCCCAAGCACCTGGTGATGAAGCTCACGCGGGCGCGCTTCGAGCAGATGGTGGAAGACATTCTGATGCGCACGGTCGGGCCCTGCAAGCAGGCGCTGGCCGATGCGGGGTTGACGCCGTCCCAGATCGACGAGGTGGTTCTGGTCGGCGGCTCGACGCGCATCCCGCGCGTGCAGCAAATCGTGCGCGACCTGTTCGGCAAGGAGCCCCATAAGGGGGTCAATCCGGACGAAGTGGTCGCCATCGGGGCGGCAGTTCAGGGCGGCGTGCTCGGCGGCGAAGTGAAGGACGTGCTGCTGCTGGACGTGACGCCGCTTTCGCTGGGCATCGAGACCCTGGGCGGGGTCTTCACCAAGCTGATCGAGCGGAACACGACCATCCCCACCCGCAAGAGCGAGATCTTCTCGACCGCGTCCGACAACCAGACCTCGGTCGAGATCAAGGTCTACCAGGGCGAGCGCGCCATGGCCGCCGACAACCGGCTGCTGGGCGTGTTCCAGTTGGTGGGCATTCCGCCGGCGCCGCGCGGCGTCCCGCAAATCGAGGTGACTTTCGATATCGACGCCAACGGGATTCTCAACGTCAGCGCCAAGGACCGGGCCACCGGCAACGAGCAGAAGATCACCATTACTTCCTCGTCGGGCTTGAGCAAGGAGGAGGTGGAGAAGATCGCCCGGGACGCCGAGGCGCACGCCGCCGAAGACCGGCGCCGCCGCGAGGAGGTCGAGGCCCGCAACCGCGCCGACTCGATGGTCTACAACGTCGAGAAGATGCTGAAGGAGCACCGCAGCAAGATCAGCGACGCCGATGCCGCCAACATTGAGGCCGCCATCGCCGAGGTGAAGAAGGCCATGAGCGAAGGCGGCGTGGAGAGGATCAATGCCGCGGCCGACAAGCTGACGCAGGCCAGTCACAAGCTGGCCGAGGCCATGTACCGGGCCACGGCCCAGCAGCCGGGTCAGGGCGCCGGGGCCCAGGCCAAGCCGGAGGAGGCGGCCAAAGACAACGTCGTGGACGCCGAATTTGTGGACGTGGATGACAAGAAGGCCTGAAGCGGCCGCCTCTCCCCGCCGCCCCGGCTGGGGAGAGGCGCCCGCCCGGGGCCAAGTGGACTATCGATGAGGTGACAAACCATGGCCGGGCCGGATTACTACGCCACGCTCGGTGTAAACCGGAACGCCAAGCCAGAGGAGATCCGGAAGGCCTACCGGCGTTTGGCGCGCAAGTACCATCCGGACCTCAACCCCGGCGACAAGGCGGCCGAAGAACGCTTCAAGCAGATTCAAGAAGCCTACGACATCCTGAGCGATCCCAAAAAGAAGCAGATGTACGACCAGTTCGGCTTCTACTCGCCGAACGTCTCCCCCGGCGCGGGCGAGGGGCCCAGGCAAGGTCCCACCATGGACTTCGGAGGCTTCGACTTCAGCGATTTCTTTACGCAAGCCACCGGAGGCCGCGCTTCGGCCGGCGCGTCAAGTTCGTTCCGTGACATTTTCAATCAGTTTTTCGGCCGCGCGGCGCGGCAACAGGAAGCCCCCGAGCCCGGCACGGACCTGGAGTACGCGCTGGACATCGACTTCTGGCAGGCCATTCGCGGCACGCAGGTGAAGTTGAACGTCACCCGCCTGGAGCAGTGCCCGGCCTGTGGGGGGACGGGGCGCGCCGGAGGCGCGACAGCGGTCTGCCCGGAGTGCAAGGGTTCGGGACAGGTCACCCAGATGGCGGGGGCCATGCGCTTCAGCCTCACCTGTCCGCGCTGCGGCGGGCAGGGCCGCCTGAAGAACGCGTGCAACCAGTGCCACGGCGACGGCCGGTATTCGCGCACGGAAACGGTTGAAGTGCGGATTCCGCCGGGCGTGCAGACCGGCGACCGGCTGCGCGTCGCGGGCAAAGGCAACTCCGGCACCGGAGGCGCGCCGCCCGGCGATCTCTATATCACCGTGCGCGTCCAGCCGCACCCCTTTTTCCGCCGCGAGGGGGATAACATCGTCATCCAGGTTCCCGTGACCGTTTCCGAGGCGGCGCTCGGCGCCAAGATCGAAGTGCCGACCATCGACGGGCGGGCCTTGCTCAAGGTCCCTATGGGAACTCAGAACGGCCAAAAGTTCCGGCTCCGCGAAAAGGGCGTCTTCAATTCCCGCAAGGGGGTCCGGGGGGATCAGATCGTCGAGGTCGTGGTTCAGGCGCCCAAGGTCCGCGATGAGCGCACCAAGGAGCTTCTGCGCGAGCTGGCTGCTCTGAACCCGGAGGATCCCCGGGCGGAGATCTGGTCCAAGGTGTAGCTATGGCGAAGACTCGTTCAAAAGCCGCTTATATGATCTCAGCCGTCGCCGAGCAATACAAGATCCACCCACAGACGCTGCGGCTGTACGAGCGCGAGGGCTTGCTCAAGCCGTCCCGCAGCGAGGGCAACACGCGGCTTTATACCGACGAGGATTTGGAGCGCCTGGAGGTGATTCTGGAGCTGACCCGGGAGATGGGGGTGAACCTGGCCGGCGTCGAGATCATTCTCAACATGCGCGAGAAAATGGCGGCCATGCAGAAGCAGATCGAGGAATTCGTCAAGACGCTCAACACCGAAATGGCCGCCCGTCTGCGCCAGCCGGAGCAAACGGCGCAGACCTCGCTGATCCCGGTGGTGCGGGCGGCGGTTGCGCCTCAAAAGCCGGCCCGCAAGAAGTCCGAGAAGGCCGCTGTGCGGCAAAGCTGAAACTGGCCGCAGCGAGGTAGCCCCGCTACCTCATCGTCTCCAGATAAGTTCCGGCGCCGCAGTCGACGAACACGGAAAACGCGCTGGCGCCGGCCGACTCGCCCCAGATGACCCTCCACGCCGGGACCGGGTGCCTATTGGTCCACTGCAACGTGAAGGAGATGGGCATATTGGGGTTTTTCTTGGCGTAAGCGGCGCCGTGTTTGAGCGCGATCTCATAGGCCTTGTCGGTGTCAACTCTCACGGCGCTCGGCGGGAACGGCTTGGCTTGCGGCCTGGGCCCGCTCCAGGATTCTTCGAGCCCCGCGAAGACTCCCTTGTGCAAGTTCCCTGCGGCTTCCACAACCGAATAGGTATACGTCCGGGCGCGCAGTTTGCTGGGGGAGACGAAGGTTGCCTCCCATGCGCCGGCTTTCCCCGGAACCTGAGGCACTTCGCTCAGAGGCAAGCTCCGAAGTTGCAGCGCTTCCGCATCCGGGGCCCAGGCGCGGGCCATTCCAAACATCTGGTACAACGCGTACTGGCCCGTGACCGGCTCGGGAGGCTTGGCGGGTTCCGCTTCCTTCTTGGTGGCGGGCGGCTTCTCCGAGCACCCGGAGGCGATCAGCAGGACAAGTAGACAAACCCAACCGCAGCTTCGACGTGAACTCATGCACAAATAGTATCTCCCCGGCCCCGGCGCGGCAACGCCGGCGGTTTCGTCATCTTCCCGCCCGATCCCAACGACCTGAACGAGGAGCACGTCCGCTTTGGCGGTGCGATCCTGGGAAGTCGGCCTCAGCGGCCGTCCACCCCGGCAGCCTAAGCATTGACCTCGATGGCCGTGGTCAAGATCTCCTGACTCAAGAGCACATCACGCTCGCCGGGCGGCAGCGTCTCCAAGTAGAGTTCGATGGCCTCCCGGATATTGGCCAGAGCTTCCTCGAGGCTCGAGCCCTGGGACTGGCAGCCCTTCAGCTCCGGGCACCAGGCGTAACAGCCGTGCTCGTCTTTTTCGAGGATTACGCTCGCCTTCCGGCCCATGACTCAAGTCTACCGTCGCCGGGCCGAGTTCGGTGAACGGACCACGCCCTCCAGCCCCATCCCACTGCACATGAATCCGTGGGGCTTTACGAGCCATTGAGATGTCGCGCCAAAGAGAATGGGCCTAGAGTAGCTCGACGTCCCGGCCGGCGCCCGAGAAGTCCGTAGTGTTCCACCGGAACAAGATAATATGAATGAGCTGACTTCCATGACGAACTACATTTATCGCAGCCAACTGGCCTCAGGGCTCTCAGTAATTCGGCGTTGGTCAAGCCTTCCCGTGCTCCAGCCGGTGGAAGGCGGCATCGCCGACGTATTGAAAGAGTTGCCGCGGTTTGGACGCCAGCCGTTCATGATGACGTCGCTCTACAACGTCAACGTGGCGGCGAATCCGTTTCTGGACATGGTGTACCGGGTCCCGAACCGCCTGGACGAGGATCCTGTCCCAGTCGGGGTCGTGTCCAGGAACTACCGGCTCGTCGATCATCATCAAGTTTTGCACACCGTTGAGGAGGTCCTTGAGCAGTGCAAAGTGGACATGTCGAAACTAAACGTCGTGGGCCAATGGACGGTCCATGGGGAGCGAGCGCATTTTTCATTGATTTTGCCCTCCGGCGGCCCCTTTAGCCTCAGTCTCGGTGAGAAAGATGAGATGCGTTTCCGCATTGAGCTCTTGAACTCAGTGGATGGAAGTTGCCGGCTGACCGCCGCGACCGGTTGGCTGCGGCTCGTCTGCTCTAATGGCTTAATCGTGAGCAAGATGTTGACGCAACTCCGGCGGCAGCACCGGCAAGAGCTCAACCTCATGGAGCTGAGACAGATCCTCCGGCAAGCTCTTCAGTCCGCGGGTGAGGACCACAACATCATAAACAAGTGGCGTAGGCAGCCCGTGTCCGATGAGGCTTTGGTCCGGTGGGTGGATGAAGATGTCCGGAAAGACTGGGGGATCAAGGCGGCCGTACGAGTTCTCGCGATCGCGAGATCCGGCAAGGACGCCGAGCCCAGGGGCGACTTAAAGGGCAAGCGGCCCAGCCAGATTGATGTAAATCTGACCGACGAAGTGCCCGGAATTCGGGCCCCCGTGTCAGATGCTTTCGGAATCAGTCAAGTGTTGGCCTGGGTTGCAGGACGACGCGCAGACTTGCAGGAGCAGTTGGAGTGGCGATCTCAAGTTCGAACTTTGGTTGACCAACTTTCGGATCGGAGCCGTTGAAAGTTCTTGCTTTTCGATCTTTAGCCCAATTCGTCAACGATCGGGGACTCGGGCCCGGTTTCAGCCAGTACTGTTGCGCCAACTGGTCCTCGCACCAACGATGCGTCTGACGGTCGTGGCCGTGCGGACGCGGCGGGCAGGAGCCAGTGCGGTGCTCACAGCCTGAACAGTGGTCACAGGCTGGAGAAAGCGGTCTGTGCGGTGGTGTCTGGCTGGGCTCAAGAGCGGCGCCGCATTCCGGCCGTGTCACGCAAGGCGGGAGTTTATGGTCTTGAAGAATTGGTGGGCCCTGCTGGATTCGAACCAGCGACCAACGGATTATGAGTCCGCTGCTCTAACCGCTGAGCTAAGGGCCCTTCGATTCTCTCGCGGGAGGCGGCCACGAGCCGCTGCCGTGGCCGCCGATTCCGAGTTTAGCATGAGTTCAACGGCGCACTTCCGCGCCATTTTTGCCGTGGCGGCGCTGCTGCTCCGCGCCGTCACGAACTGCGCCGCATCGACGGCCGGCTGAATCGGGCGCCCCACCTGGGCGGCTGCGCCGCATCCTCGTCCGGCCGGAAGGCGCACACATGCACGTAGCGCTCTTCAGCCCACAGGGCTGCGCCGGTTACGCCGTCCGCCTGAAAGCGAACATCCTTGCCCAACCCAACCGCCGGGCGCGTGAACGCCGGCGCCTCGGAAGCCTTGCTGATGAACTCCTGAAAGTGCCCGGCGGAACAGGGATCGGTCTGCATCTGGGGCAATTCCAGGGCGTCGAGCGCATAGCTGCGGATGAGCCTGGGCAACACGGCCTGCATGGTCTTCGGATGATCCAGCAAGTCCAACCCGAACGGCGTTCCGCCGATCGCGAACGCCACGCCGGCCTGGCGCTCCTGCCACGAAAAGGCACGGGCGTATTCTTCCAACGTAAGCGAGTGGCGCTCGTAGATCGCACCCATAGCTTGCGTCGGCGAGTGCGCGCCCATGCGTGCCGACTTCTCTGCAATGCTTTCCCACAGCGCGGCTTGGTCCGAACGCGGCACTCCGGTCTGCCATAGCGATTCGGTCACATGAGCGGAACGGTCCCGCCGCGCCTTCGAGTACAAGAAGCGCATTCCGGGGACGAAGGGATCGTAGCGGCTGCTCCAACGCCCTTGTTCCACGCAGGAAACCGGAATGATGATGCTCTGCTTGGGCGGCACCAGAATTGTGAGATTCAAGACGCGGTTCTGCCTGGCGCCGATCAACTCTTCTCCATCCAGAATCAGCACAGGCTGGTCGGACAGGTTCTCGAAGCGGATCTCGGGAACCGACCCGCCGTCGAGCTCCGCCACGCGGGCGGCCCCGCGCCGCATCGCCTCCTCCAGGAGCAAGTAGCCAGGCTCCGCGGAAGCAGGGTTGGTTCTCAGCAGCGGAAGCACCGTCAGGTTTCCGAAGTGGACCGGCGGCGCCGTGGTTAACGTCGCGAACTCTTGCTGCAAAGTAGTCATAACGTGAATCCTCCTGCCGGTCCTTATTTGCACGTGGAGGGGGAAACGAAATGACTCGTAGAAACAATTACTTACGAAGCAGGCGCCGGTCCCGCGGACAACCCCGGTTGTCCTGCGGTCAACGCGCGTTGCCGCTCCTGGAGCTGACGAACTTTTGCACCGCCTGCTTGGATACGCCCAGCAGCGCAGCAGCCGCGCTCTGATTGCCGTTGCACTTGTCGAGCGCGCGCAGGATCAGGTGCTCGCGGGCCTTGGCCAGGAATTCCTCCAGGACGAACCCGGGCGCTGGCTCGGGCAGGGCGGAAAACTGGTCCGGCTTAGGGGCCAGCTCATGGATCAATATGTCGTGCGGCTCGAGCACCTCGCGCGCAGAGTAAAGCACCGAGCGCTCCAGTACGTTCTTCAATTCGCGCA
>Ga0308417_1001202_pt1 | contig 17980 bp, 12 predicted proteins | sample HotsprSampleOS65_FD_203528 | JGI IMG/M metagenome (GOLD analysis project Ga0308417, IMG submission 203528) | Hot spring phototrophic mat microbial communities from Octopus Spring, Yellowstone National Park, Wyoming, United States - 20090730_OS65 ... | reverse complement strand
TAACCGGCCAACAATTCAGCAATCACCAAAGAGAGCGGATCGGTATCGCGAAGGGTTCGGAATCGCGTTACGACCGCAGCACGGACGGGCACGCCGCGCAGCAGCGATTTCATTTCGGCGGCCTGCGCTTCCTGCTGCGCGCCCAGGAAGACGAACAGCGCGATGAACAGCAGCATCCACGCGCCGGGCACCAACAGCCCGACAATCGCGAAGATGATCGCGATGCCTTGCCCCACGGCGGCGGCCACTTGCGTGGCGATCATGTAGTTGAATCGCGTCGCCAAGAGCGCGCGGAGCACCCGTCCGCCGTCCATCGGAAACGCCGGGATCAGATTGAAGACCACCAAGAGCACATTGATCCACATCAGCCCGATGAGGAACCCGCTGCCGATCGGCTGCAAATTCGCCAGTTCCGCCGTTTGGTTCATCACGATCAAGACAATGAGCACCCCGATGGCGATGACCACGTTCACAGCCGGACCGGCCAACGCGACCCAAAGCTCTTGCAGCGGCTGTTCGGGCATGCGGGCGAGTCGGGCCACGCCGCCGATCGGCAACAGCGTGATGTCATGCGTCTCAATGTCGAACCGCCGAGCCGCCAATGCATGGCCCAGTTCGTGCAACACAACGCAGCCGAAAACGGCCGCGACCATTGCCACGCTGCTCAGCGCCATAGCCGGATCGGCGCCGCGCAGCCAATGCGCGACGACGATCCAAGCGATCAATAGCCAGAACGTCCAATGGATGTAGATGCCGATGCCCGCCAAGGTGCCGATTCGAGTGGACCATCGCATGGTTCAATCCTTTTCAAAACGCGACGACTCGGCGTGCGTTCCGCCGAGCGCGCCGCGGCAACGATCCGAAGGGAAGAAATGCGGCGGCACCGCTTGGTCGGCCGCCCTGCCGCTCCGAGGGTTCGTATGAGCCTTGTATCCGCCGGCTGCCCGCTCCCTAGCTCAATTGACGGTCAATAGGTTTCGATTCCCAAATTTGCCAGAGTCGCTCGCAACCACTTGAGCGACCGTTCGATCATCGGCCCGCCCTGCCCTTCGCACTCGATGCTCAACACGCCATTGAAACCTCGGTCGCGAAGCAGTTCGAGGCAGGAGCGAATGTTCTCGGCATTGACTCCCTCACCCACGGCACAATGGCTCAGGGCGATTCCGGTGTCTTTGCCGCGCAATTGATCGGCCAACGACTGCGACACATCTTTGACGTGTACGTGGCTCACCCGATCGATGAACCGCTCCAAAAACGCCCGCGGATCGCGCCCGGCAATGAACGTGTTGCCCGTGTCCATATTCATTCGGAGATAGTCGCTTTTGCAGAAGTCGAGCATCTCGGCCATGTAGTCAGGATTGGTGGTGAAATAGCCGTGCGGCTCGACGTTGACGACGATCTGATGCGCCTCGGCCACCTCGATGATCTGTTCGTAGCAGCGGCGCATCAAGTCCAACGCCTCGCGGTCCGAAAGGCCCTCGGGCCGGTGCAAGCCGTCGGTCGTATCGACCCGAGGGCTGCCGGCCTGGGCGGCCCAGGCGATGGCCCGCAGCACATACGGCACCCCGCGCGGCATGCCGTCCTTGCCCGAGAGCGGATACGCGGCATCAACCTGCGAAAACTGCACCCCGTAGCGTTCCATCTTTCGCCGCAGCAAGACGGGATCTTCGTAAAGGGCAACATGGGGCATATACCCCAGGCCGTGAATCCAGCACACTCCGTCGATCAAGCCGCATTCGATGAAATGCACGTCGTTCTTTTCGGCCCATTGCAGGCACTTCTCGAAGTTCCAATACGACGAATTGAAGGCATCGGTGTGAAAGCCGATCCCCATCTTCGGCCGGCCGCGCGCTGCCGAACGTTCGCCCGATCGGCCCTCGGTTGCCGCCGCACGCACGGACGTTTTCTGCTCCTTTGAACGATCGCCCCGCGATCGAGATGCCGCGCCGCTCGTCTTCGCCCGGACTTTCGCTCTTCGTTTCGGACTGGCTTTGGCCGACATGATTCCACCCTTATAGCTGATGATTGACGACAAAGATCACGGCTCGATCACCGAGCGTTTGCAGGAAATGGCTGCGCACCGGGCGCCGCACATCATTGCCGCGCGCGGCTCGCGGGCAACTGGCCCGGCTTTCCTATTGCCTTTCCGCCGCCCCCAGCAAGCAATGTTAATGAAAACCCAGCGCGAACGAAAGCGCCCGGCCGCTGCGAACGAACCGGACGCGGATTAGATGCAGCCGTGGGTGATTTCCTTGTTCCTCCCATTTGCACCGCCGTGGCGATCTTGCGTCACCGCGAAAGATGGCTCACTGAGCCGCGAGAAACTGCGCGATCTCCCGTTCCTGAGTGCCGGGCCTGCTGGTCCCCGACCGGCAAGCCGGCCGTTGCGACAAGGCCATTCGGCCTGCCTCACGGTTGTCGCGGGCCGGCTGCTATGCCAGAATAGTCAACCGTCGCCCGGCGACGCCCGGTCGCATCAGGGCAAGGGAGACAATTCCCGCCTGAGCATCGGAGTGATTGCTACGATTACTTCAGTCGCTCTCGAAGGAGCCGTTCTAATGACGCTCAGCCGATTTGCCAGACACGTTGTTCTACTGGTTGTCGCGGGACTGGCGGGTCCATCGCTGTTCGACTCGGCGCGGGGCTGTGCCGGCGAAATCGAGCCGCTGGTGCCGCAGATCGAAGGGCCTTGGTGGAAGATTGCCGGCAACCCCGACTTGGGCGAGCAGTCGGACCCCAAGCAACAGCCGGTTGATTTCGCTATTTGGCAGGCGAACGATGGCACATGGCAGCTTTGGTCGTGCATTCGCCACACACGCTGCGGCGGCCGGACAAGGCTCTTCTATCGATGGGAGGCGAAGGAACTGACCGACTCGAATTGGCGGCCGTGCGGGGTGGCGATGACGGCGGACGAACGGTTCGGCGAAGCACCGGGCGGGCTACAGGCGCCGCACGTGATCCGCACGGGCGACACTTGGCAGATGCTTTATGGAAACTGGCACGGCATTGCATTGGCCCGCAGCAGCGACGGCAAGCAGTTCCATCGGGTACTGGACAACGCGGGCACGAGCCAAGTCTTTACCGAAGATCGGCCCGACGTGCCGGCGAACACCCGCGATGCGATGGTCTTGCCGATCGAATCGGCCGATGGGGTCAAGTACTATTGCTACTACACGGCTCATCCGAACAAGCGGGGGGCAGTCTATCTGCGGGTCTCGAAAGACCTGAAACACTGGGGCGAATCGAAGATCGTCGCTCGCGGCGGCCGAGCGGGCGACGGCCCCTACGCGGCCGAGTGCCCGCATGTAGTCGCCCGCTGCGGGGCGTACTACCTGTTTCGCACCCAGCGCTACGGGAAGAACGCCCAAACGCTGGTGTATCGCTCGACCGATCCGACTGATTTCGGGATCGACGACGACCGGTACCTCGCGGCCGAGTTGCCGGTAGCGGCGCCCGAGATCATCCACTTCAATGGTACCGACTACTTGGCGGCTTTGCTGCCGACGCTTGACGGCATCCAAATGGCAAAACTGCGATGGGAGAAATTGCCGCCCACAAAACGCGATTGATAGGCCTTGTTGCCTTGCTCAGCGAAGGGGTGAAACAGAATTGTTTTGGCCGCTGGAGATGGTAGAATATCGGTTTATGCTATTGCCGGTCGGCGGACACGTCTCCCGCCTCGCGCTCGGCGGGCGACGATGAGGAGAGCATTCATCGGTCGCTTTGAATTTGGTCGAAGCTGCCGCCTGCGGGCACGCCTTGAAGCGATGGTGCCGAGGGTTTGACGACGCGTCGCCTCGGATCGCGGTGAACGAGCTGGCGCGACGGTCTGCCGCGACAGCCCCGATCGGTCAGCGTAGGGGTTTTCGGTTTGCCGAATTGAAGAACACACGGTATTGCCTCCTGTTTCCTGCGGTTGAATAGAGATCATGGCCAGCGAAGAACAAACCCCTCAGCCCGAATCGGAGCGAAAGGCCGAGCGAAAGCCGTTAACCCCGGCAACCCGCAAACGCCTGCAAAAGTGTTTCGAGCACGCGACGAAGCAAACCAACCAGAACAACTACGATTATGCGACGCAGCTTCTTACCGAATGTGTGGTAGGCGACCCGCTGAGCCTTCCCTACTTGCGGAGCTATATCGAGAACCTTCAGAAGAAGTACAACAACAATCGCAAGGGGGCACCGCTTGCCCAGTTCCAAACCATGCGATTGCGCCGGAACTTGCAAAAAGCGGTTTCGGAGAGTAATTGGGACGATGTGATTCGCACGGGGCTGGAGCTGTTGGCCTACAATCCGTGGGATGTCGCCACGCTGCGGCACATGGCCTCAGCCATTCAGGCCATTTCGCCCTTGGCCGAGACGGAGCTTTACCTGCTCAAGTGCGCGCTGGAAGCCAACCCGAAGGACCCGGAAACCAACAAGCAATGCGCCCGCGCCATGGCCGACCGCGGCCAATTCGACCAGGCGATTGCCTGCTGGCACCGGGTCGAGCAGGTGATGCCGAATAATGAGGAGGCGCAGAAAGCGATCTCCGACCTTGCCGTGCGAAAGACGTTGACCACGCTTGAACATCGCAAACAGGTGGAGCGTCAAAAATCGTTAACCCCGGCGGCCTCCGACGGCAGTTCAGAGATTCCGCACGACGAGGTGCTGCGCCGGCGAATCGCTGCGAATCCGAAGGACTTGGCGTCGTACTACGAGTTGGCTCAGCTTTATATCAATGCCGACCGGTTCGACGACGCGGAGAAGGTGTTTCAGGAAGCATTCGAGGCGACCGGCGACAACGATGTCCGCGAAAAGTGGCAAGATGTGCAGGTTCGCCGGCTCCGCCATCTGACGATTCAAGCGAAAGCCAAACGGAAAGAGAGCGAAAAGGCAGAGGCCGAATACCGCCGCTTGCGCAAGGAGTTGAACGAAAAAGAGCTGGAAGTCTGCCGTTATCGGGTGGAGCGGTATCCGAATATCCTCCGGTACAAGTACGAACTGGGATTGCGCTATCAGATCGGCAAGCAGTACAACGAAGCGATCAAGCAGTTTCAGGCGGCACGGAACGATCCCCGCGTCAAGGGGGTGTGCCTGCTCGGTCTGGCTCAGTGCTTCCAGGCGATTAAACAGCCCCGGTTGGCAATGAGTCATTACGAACAGGCCATTGCGGAAATTCCGGACCGCGATGCCGACAATAAGAAAGAGGCGCTCTATCAGGCAGCGAAAATGGCGCTCGAAGAGCTTCGCGACCTCGATACGGCCGAAAAGCACCTGACGACGCTGGCGGGAATGGATTTTGCTTACAAAGACGTTTCGGCCCTACTGGACAAAATCGCCCAAGTCCGCGAAAATGGCGGGTTTACGTCGGAGGCCGGCGGGGCCTAGTGTCAGCCGGTCGCAGTTCCCGTCGTGCGGTGCGGCTGTGACCTCGGGTTGAGCGAAGCCGGTTACCCGTTGCCTGTTCTACTTTTGCAGACACCGATTCAACCATGCCGAACATTGCCAGTGCCAAGAAGCGATTGAAGCAGTCGTTGGTCCGCCGCGCTCGAAACCGCGCGGTCAAGAGCAAGATCAAAACACAGTGCAAGAAGGTTCTTGCCGCGGTCGAGCAGAAATCGGTCGAGAAGGCCGATGTCGAGTTTCGTACGGCCGCAAAGCTGCTGGATCGGGCCGCAGCCAAACGCTGTATTCACCCAAACGCCGCTGCGCGGACCAAGTCGCGGCTCTCGGCCAAGATCAAGAAGCTTAAAGGCAAATAGCCTGCGTGCCGGGTAAAGCATCGCATTGAACAGGGCGAATGGGGGCGGTCAAGCGGCTTGGTCGCCTGCAACTTACCGTCCGCCGGGCGAACCGATTCAGGCGGTTTCGTCGGACCGTCCCGCCCATCGGCGGCCTTGGTAGCTGCCTGTCTCTCGCATAGTCTGCCGCAGCCGATTGAGGAATTGCGCCTTTTCCAGGCACCAGGCCGGACCGACCAGATACTCGGGCGGGGCATCGCCCATCAGTCGGTCGATCACCACATGGGGCGGCAGGTGTTCCAGAATGTCGATCACGGCGGCGGCATGCTCCTCTTCGGTCGGCAGGCGAATTTCGCCGCGTTCAACCAATCGGGCCAGGCGGGTTCCGCGCACTGCGTAAAGGTGGTGCAGCTTCATCGTCGCGACGCCGAGAGCGGCCAATTGGCAGGCAGTCTCGCGCATTTGCGCAAGATCTTCGCCGGGCAGGCCCAAAATCAGATGGGCGCCGACCCGCAGCCCGAACGCCCGCGAACGGTTCACCGCATCGATGGTCGCCCGGCAGTCGTGGCCCCGATTCATCCATCGCAGCGACCGATCGCACATTGTCTGCGCACCGAGTTCAAGCATCAGCCAAGTATGGCGCGCCAACGAGGCTAGCTCGGCCAACAAATCATCCGAGAGGCAATCGGGCCGCGTGCCGATGATTAGCCCCGCGACTCCCTCTTGCCGCAGGGCTTCGCGGTATAGACCCAGCAACCGATCGGTTGCACCATAGGTGTTCGTTCCCGGCTGGAAGTAGGCAACAACGAGCGGTTGTCGCGCTGTCGTCGGGTCGGCCCCGCCCGCATGGCGGTGTTTTCGCAGGGCGGCCTGTCGTGCTCGGGCGACCTGTTGCTCGATCGAGGCGGCGCCCTCCCGTCGCGCGACGCTGAACGAGGCCGGCTCGCAGAAGATGCACCCGTCGCGGCCCAGCGTGCCGTCGCGATTCGGGCAGTCGCAGCCGGCGTCGATCGGGGCTTTCGTCACCCGTTGTCCGAAGAGCCGTCGCCAGTGGGCGGTTAGGCTGTGGTACGCCCAGCCCTCGCGGCGCCAGTACCACGGATCGTTCGTCGGCGCGTCGGACAAAGACGATTGGTCAAGGGGAAGTGTCATTGGGCAAACGCGCTGCGTCTCGCCGAGGGGCGTTTTTTCGGGAGATCCGCCATCTGGGCGCTTCTGCTATTTAAACCGCCTCTTCTACCAGTCTATCGCGCACCGGGAGCGCAAACCACCTGCGTGCTCGTCGCGTGGAGATATGCCGGCGCCGGCAACTCCGAGCGAGCGCTTTCCGGCGGCGTCGCGATGAACTACAATCAGGCTTGCGCGGCCGCCGTGATCGCAACGTGATCGCAGCAGTGTGCTCTCCTGCGGCGTTGTGGAACCGTGAAAAATCTTGGCGGCCGGCCGCTAGCGTGAACGACGCGCGGCAGCGAGTCCGGCGCCGCTTTCTCTTTGGTTCGGGTACAGTCTATGGCTGAATTGGAAGTGCTGACGGGCACCGAGCCGGGGCGGGTATTCCCTCTTTCGGCCGATGAAATCATCGTGGGCCGCAACCCGGACTGTGCGGTCTTCTTGAACTCGCCGTCCGTGTCGCGTCAACACGCAAAGATCTCTCATCGCAACGGTTCGTTTTTGGTCGAAGATTTGCAAAGCCGCAACGGCACCTATGTGAACGGGGAATTGTTGCTGCGTCCCCGCGCGCTTCACGACGGCGACCAAGTGACGATTTGCGAGACCACCTTTGTTTTTCGGGAGAGGGCGAGGGAAACGGACGATTTCGAAAGCCTGCCGGCCGACCCGGGAACGGCGACATCGATGGTGGATGACGAGCAGGCGGCCGTCGATTCGAAAATCGTCTCGCGCGTCGAGCTGAGCAGCGGGCCGCAAAGCTTGGTTTGGCAGGTCAACAGCGAGGCCAAACTCAAGGCGCTGCTCGAGATCACCAAAGGACTAGGAAAAACACTAGATTTGCGCGAGGTCTTGGCCCGCATTCTCGAAGGACTGTTTCGCATCTTTGTTCGGGCCGACCGCGGATTTGTCATCATCCGCGATCATCGCACCGGTCGGCTTGTGCCGATGGCGGTTCGATGCCGCAAGGCCTGCCACGCCGAGACAATTCGGATCAGCCGCACGATCGTCAACACCGTGATGAACAGCCGCGAGGCCGTTCTTTCCGCCGATGCGGCCACCGACTCGCGGTTCCTGTTGTCGGACAGCATCGTTGATTTCCAGATTCGCTCGATGATGTGCGCGCCGTTGGTGGGCAGCGACGGCCGGGTGTTGGGAGTGATCCAAATCGACACGCTCGACCAGCGGAACCGTTTCACTCGGGATGATCTTGACGTTTTGGCGGCGGTGGCCGTGCAGGCCGCCTTTGCCGTCGAGAATGCCGAGCTGCACGAGGCGGTGCTTCGCGAACAGGCGCTGGCCCGCGAGTTGGCCGTGGCCCACGAGGTACAACGGGGGTTGTTGCCGGCCGACGCCCCGCTGATCGACGGCTACCAGTTTTTTGCGTTTTACGAGCCGGCTCGTCAACTGGGCGGCGACTACTACGACTATGTTACTTTGCTCGACGGGCGCGTCGCGGTGGTCATCGGCGACGTGGCGGGCAAAGGGATTTCGGCCTCGTTGCTGATGGCGCGGCTGTCGGCCCAAACAAGGTATTGCTTGGGCAGCAGATCGTCGCCGGCCGAGGCGCTGCGGCGGCTGAATATGACCTTTTGCGAAAGCGGATGGGACGATCGGTTCGTTACCTTCGCCGTGTGCGTGCTCGACGGCCGCCGCCACGAGGCAACCGTGGTCAATGCCGGCCATCCGCCCCCGTTGCTTCGCCGGGCCAACGGGGAAATCGCGCCGTTGGCGGCTGATCAGGGCGGACTGCCGCTCGGCGTGGATCCGTCCGCTCATTACGAACAAACGGTTGTGCCTTTGGCGATCGGCGATTGCATGGTGTTGTACACCGACGGCATCACCGAAGCGCTCAACAATGCCGACGAGGTGTACGGCCGCGAACGGCTCGAAGCTCAGCTTGCCGCCGCACGAGGTTGCCCGCGCGAAATCGGCGAGGCGATCATGGACGATGTCCGCCGATTCGTCGGCGACCGGCCTCAGAGCGACGATATCTGCCTGAACGTCGTCGGTCGCGTTGCGTGTTAGCAGTCGGCCCGTCTCCGCCGGCCCAAGCGGTGTGGGGCTGTGCGGGCGCGACGCAGGCGATCGAATCCGCATTGTCTCCCTTCTATCGGAAAGGACGAAGAACATGCAGTTCATGACCGAACAGTCCCAATCGGCTCCCATCTCCCGGCGGACGCTCTTGAAGGTTGGCGGGCTGGCCGCGGCCAGCGCTTTTGTTACCGGCCGGAGCAAGACGGTTGCGGCGGAAGCGTCTGGGACCACCGCGGCCGCACCAGTTGCCGCCGATGCGCCCGATCGTCGCCCGGGGCTGAAACTGGGAATCGCGTCATACACTTTTCGGAAGTTCGATCTGGATCAAACGATCGCCATGACGAAACGGGCGGCGCTTCCGTATGTTTGCCTGAAATCGTTCCATCTGCCGCTCGATGCCGACGACGAGCAGATTCGCACCGCTGCCGCCAAAGTCCGTCAGGCCGGCTTGACCCTCTACGCCTGCGGCGTGGTGACCATGCACTCCGAGGCGCAAGTCCGACAAGCGTTTCACTACGCAAAGACGGCTGCGATGGAGACGATTGTGGCTGCTCCCTCGGCCGAGATGCTGCCGGTCATCGAAAAGCACGTGAAAGAAACGGGCGTTCGCATTGCCATTCACAATCACGGCCCCGGCGACAAGCACTTTCCTACTCCGGAAAGCGTTTACGAGAAAATCAAGAGTCTCGACAAGCGGATCGGACTTTGCATTGACGTAGGACACACGGTTCGCATCGGTGGCGACCTGATCGCAGCTACCAAACAATGCGCAGACCGCCTGTTCGACGTACACATCAAGGACGTTACCGAAGCCGCTCCCAAGGGCCGTGAAATCGAGGCCGGCCGCGGCGTGATCGACCTGGTGGCCTTCCTCCGTTTGCTCCGCGAGATTCGATATGCCGGGGTTCTCGCCTTCGAGCACGAGTCGGACCCGACCGATCCGCTGCCGGGCCTATGCGAGTCGGTCGGCTACGTCCGGGGCGTTTGGGACACACTCGCGAAAGCATAATACATTACTCATAAAGTAATGTATCGTTTGCGTCCCGCAGCGAGTCATCGCCCCATTACTCAATGAATAGGTTCAGGAATCGTACTGTTTTATTCCACGAAGGGGTATTGCTTTTCTTGCAATAAAGTTTATCATCTTGCGTAGGTTTTTTGCCGAATTTATGGGATAAGCCCCGTGTCGGAATCTCCGGACGTTTGGCGAGTATCCTTCATGGATGCGAATATCGGCCGATAAACCGCGAAAGGACGATAGCGATGCCCCGAGGTAAATCGTATTCCGACATTGTCGAAACGACGTTTGACACGCCCCTGGTCCGCCTTCGCAAGATTATTCCCTCAGACCATGCGGCTGTTTTCGTGAAGTTGGAGTTCTTCAACCCGCTGTCGAGCGTGAAGGACCGAATCGGTCGAGCGATGATCGAGGCGGCCGAGCGCGACGGGCTGATCAATCCCGAGACCCAGATCATCGAGCCGACCAGCGGCAATACTGGGATCGCTTTGGCATTTGTGGCGGCCGCCCGCGGCTATCGCCTTACGCTGACGATGCCGGAATCGATGAGCCTCGAGCGGCGGTCGCTGTTGGCGGCCTTGGGTGCTCGTTTGGTGCTGACGCCGGCGAAAGAGGGCATGCGGGGGGCGATTGCCAAGGCGGATGAGTTGGCCGCTTCGACCCCGAACAGTTGGATCCCGCAGCAATTCAACAATCCGGCCAATCCCGCGGTGCATGAGGCCACCACTGGGCCGGAAATCTGGGAAGACAGCAAGGGCAATGTTGATCTTTTCGTCGCCGGCGTGGGCACCGGTGGGACGATCACTGGCGTTACTCGATTCCTGCGTTCGAAAAAGCCGGAGGTTCAGGCCATCGCGGTCGAGCCGGCCGATTCGCCGGTGATTTCGGGCGGTAAGCCTGGTCCGCACAAGATTCAGGGGATCGGCGCGGGATTTATCCCGAAGAATCTCGACGTGTCGCTGCTCAACGGCGTAGAGACCGTCACGAACGAAGAGGCCTTCGCTTGGGCGCGCCGCTTGGCCCGCGAAGAGGGCATTTTGGCCGGTATTAGCAGCGGGGCGAATGTGTGCGTTGCCGCCCGGTTGGCGGCCCGCCCCGAGAACCGCGGGAAAACGATCGTTACCGTTGCGGCCAGTTGCGGCGAGCGTTATCTTTCGACGCCGTTGTTTGAACCGGTCTGATTCTGCGATGAAAGGCCGTCGCTGCCGAAATGTTCGTGCGGCCGTGCGCCTTGGGCGAATCAAGGCGCACGCGGCGTCCCGCGTTGATAAAGCACCGGCCGATCCAACGGTTCGGTGCGTATGTCTTGTTCACCCTGGCGCTCGATCAGCATGTTCCAGGTGCGCGGATCGACTCCTTCGCCGGCGAAATGCTCGGGCCAGCCGTCGCCGGGAAACCGCGGCGAATCGACCAGATTCGTCGCCAGGAAGTTCGGCGTGTCGCTGATCGTAAACAGCGCGCGGCCCGGTGCGCCCGTGAGGCGGATCAGATAAATCGCGTGCGGCAGCCGTCCGGTAGTGTAATCACGGCAAACCGCTGCCCGCAACCGATGGGGAACGATCGCGCATTCGTCAAGGCTCGAAAACGGGAATCGCTTGGCCGCAATCGCTGCCGTGCCGCCGGCTGCGACGAACCCGCTTGGGGCATTTGAGCAGTAGTTTCTAGCACTTTTCACCCAGCTTTCCTGAGTTTTCCGGGGTTTGGGGGGCTCAAGCTCGTGTCTCGCTTCGGCTGAATTGCGAAAACCTCGAAAACCGGCGGAAACAGAGGCATTGCCGGCACTGAAAATCCTAGAAACTACTGTTTAAGCGACAAGCAGGAAGAGGAATGCCCCGAGCCGAGCCGCCCGCTGGCGTTCGGTCCTCGTATCGACCAGAATGGGAGCCGGTGGTTTCGCGTAGGATTGGCACCGCGAGAACGCTGCCGGTTGCGGGCGGCTCTCGCTCGGCCGAGCGCGGTACGGTCCTCGGCACGATTACTGAACCGACCGGAGCGAGGTCGTTGGAGGGTTACTGATGCAGAGATCAACATCATGAAGGATTCGATGGCGAAGAAGTCCTCATGGGAAGAGTTTTTCGACATCCATGCGCCCGTTTACAACGAGAATGTCTTCACGAAGAACACGATCCGTGAGGTGGATTTCGTTATTGAGCAACTAAGGCTTGTTCCCCCTGCGTCTGTCCTCGATGTCGGATGTGGAACGGGACGCCACAGTGTTGAACTCGCCAGGCGCGGTTTTGCTGTAACCGGCTTGGACTTGTCGGCGGGAATGCTGGCGCAGGCGCAGGCGGCGGCAGATGACGCGGGGGTTCGCGCGGAGTGGATCCACTGCGATGCCGCGAACTTCTCGTTCTCGAAAAGGTTTGACGCCGCCATCTGCCTGTGCGAAGGATCGATGGGGCTCCTCGGTCAGGCGGACGACCCGATCGGGCAACCGTTGTCTGTCCTTTGCAACATCTCGCGAAGCCTCAAACCGCAGGCCGGGGTCTTGGCGACCGTTCTCAGTGCGGCCCGTATGCTCCGCGCGCACTCAAATGAGGATGTATCGGCAGGGCGATTCGATCCTTTGACGCTGGTAGAGTTTGGAGAAATGCCGCCGCGCGAGGGTCTTCCCGCCGTTGCCGTTCGCGAACGCGGGTTTGTCGGAACGGAATTGCGGATGCTCTTCCTGCTGGCGGGGCTGTCCGTAAGAGACATGTGGGGTGGAACGGCCGGCAACTGGGGCAAACGTCCCCTCGACTTGGACGAGTATGAGATTATGGTTGTCGCAACCAAAACCGGCGAGCCTTCGGCTGGGGCTGAGGCGCTATTGCGACAAACCAACAGCCGCGTCGTTTCCGGAGATTCCGATGTTAATCGCGTCGCGCGCTGAAATGAATGATTGTTCTTGCCGGCCCAGAGAGAATTAGAGAGAACTCGTTTCGCGCCGCGCACACGGGAGCATCGTCGCCTTCGGGCCGTGTGCAACAGGCTGTCAAAACAGTTGCACACGATTGCGCGATCGACCGCGTCGCTTCGTCAGCGGCCGCGTTCGCAATCGTATGGAATCGGTTAGTTGCGAAAACCCTTTTCCGTGCCCGAGCGTTTGATCTTCTTTTCGTCGATGCTGCCCGGCTTCCAGTCGCGGGCGATCTGAATATCGGCGGCGACATCGGCGGTTTGCTTCGGGATGTCGACCACCCCGGCTCGATTGTAGAGCACAGGCTGAACGTATTGGCGGATATAAGCGGCGGTGTAGTCTTTCCAGTGCTCCAACGCTGCTTCGAGGTGCCGCACGGCCGAGGCTTGCCGCGCGGAATCGCCCGTCTTGTCGAATAGCGCCAGTTCGCACGCCCCGCGAATCTTGGCCGCGTAGTACAGCCCAAGATGCGCCATGGCCTCGATGTCGCCGAGTGTGGCCGCGTATTCATTAGCGTTTTCGGCCGGAGCAACGGCTGCCTTCCGTAATTCGGGCAATGCCGCCAGCGCCCCGCCCGCATTCGATTCGAGAGTGGCCGCGATCTCCAGCGGAGTCACACCTTCGGGCTTTTGCTCGGCGAGAACCGCCTTGCGCCATTCGAGGATGTTCAGCACGCCCGCTCCAGGCATCGTTCCGCCTTCGACGAAATGGCGCACGGTGTAGAAGCCGGTCTTCCTCCGGCACGCCTCGGGGAACCATTTCAGATCGATGTCGCCCCAGAAGAACCGCGTGATGTACGGAAACGTTCGCGACGCGCCAGCCCAGGCGGCGGTGAGCTTGGCTGCGTCGGCCCCGGGGAACCGGGCGGCGACCAGCCGTTCGAAGGCGGCCGACGGCAAGTCGGGATCGTAGGCAAGGCGGCCCCAAAGGGCGAACGAAAGCCATTGTTTGTTGATGACCGTTGGGCGCGGCCTGCCCGCTTGTTCGGTCAGTTCACTTTTGGTCAAGAAGTCCCTGCCCCAAACGTATCCGTCGGGGCCCATGTAGAATCCGGCGATCTTGTCTTCGCCGGGAATCGCCTTGATGAAGGCGCGGGCAAAATCAACGTCGGCCCAGCGAAAGCTGTAGATGTCGTCGTTTCGCACGGTGAGCCAGCTTCGCAATTGCGGATTGAGCAGGGGGAGTACCGGTCGGATCATACTGGGATCGGGCACCGAATACATGTGAGCCACAGCATATTTGAAACTGAGATCGAGCGTGCAGGGCAGCTCGGAAAAATTGTTGCGGATTTCGTTCAACCCGGTTTGGTGAAAGCGGTGGATCAGTCGGAACTTTCGGTTCGGCGTGTCTTTCAGACCGTCGCGGACGCCCTCGCCGTAGGTTAACCAGAGCCATTTCTCCTTCGACATGCCCTTAAGCTCTTCAGGCTCCATGGCCTCGCCCGCAGTGATGCCGATGCCCGCAAGCAGCGGATACGTTTTGATCGTTTCGCGGACGCTGGCCCGAAAATACTCGATCGTGCGCGGGGCCGTCTTATCGCTGGTGATGCCGTCTTTGCCCTCGGCGCCGAACAGAAAGATATTCCAGGTGAACCAATACACATCGATGCCGCGATCCTTGGCCAGTTGCATCACTTCGCGCCAAAACCGGATCTTTTCGTCGATAGTCATCCGCCGGACCACCTCGTAATCGGCGAGCATTTCCGGGCGAACGAAGTCGCGTCCTTGCGGGCCGAAGCCGGCGTCGAGCTTTACTTTCGTGCGCCAAACATCATTGAGGGCGACGTTAGGAAACTCGGGCACTTTCACTATGCTTGGGAACGGGTGCAGCGACCAAAGCGTAAGCACGTTGTAGCGATGCCGGGCCATGTCGCTGAGCATTTCGCGCCAGAAATCGATGCTCCACATTTCCGGGATGTTCGCCTGGGCCGCATCCGAGGGTTCGGAGTACGTCGGCGTTCGCAGATCGAGCGGAATATTGAACTTGATGCCGCGCTGTGCGATGTGCGGCGCGTGCTCGGAATCGGCAAGCGAGTCAAGCGTGCCGGTTCGAATCGCCTCGGCGACATCCAGTCCGCCATACATCGCCCCAACCGCATCGGCCCCGCGCACGGTGATCACCCGACGACCGCCCTCATGGCGTACCTCGATGCGGTAGCTCTGCGGCTTGGCCGTGCCTTCCCTTCCCACGGTAATCGCGATGCGAATCGCGCCGGCGCCGCCACCGCCCGGCGAGGCGCGAGTCAAGCCGCGGGCATCGGCCTCTCGGCGGATCTCTTCGACGGCGAATCGGCCCGGCCCGCCCGTCGCGGAATCTGCCGCCACCTCGAACCCGCCGGCCATCGCCGACATTGGAAGCACCATCAATAGTGCGGTCAACAATGCGGTACGGGGGGACGATCCGATCAAGTCCATACGTGACTCCAATTCGCTGTTTGCGGACTGTCGCATTTCGATGGGGCGGCGCCGGTCTGTCGCGACCTGTGTATCGGCGAAAACAACGCACGCGGCCGATTGCGCAATTGTGTGGGACTATTTATCGAGAGTAACGCGAACATTGCGAAGGCCGGCGGATTCGCCGAATACCAGAAAGGTGACCGCGGTTTTCGGCTCCGCGAAAACGGCATGCGTACCCTTGAACTGTACGTCGTTGACCGCAACGGAAGCCTCCTGACCGCGGACGGCCAGCCGAACCGGATACCATTTGTCCGAATCGAGTTTCAGCTTTCGCTCGGCGACCACCACGGCGGCTTCTTTGTCTTCGCCTTTTGACGGGTTCTTGGCCAGCGAGGCCATCGTGCGAGATACCACCAGCCGAAAACTGCCTTCGGGACGCTCGACTCGCAACGAAACACGATTCGCGCCGCGGAAACTCACTTCGAAGTCAATCACCCCATCGACAAATTCCACAGGCGCCTTCAATTGCGCCGCGGCTTCACCTTGCGGTGCGGCCCACACACCGCCGCCGCGGGCCGACCACTGGTTGGTGGAAAACGTCCACGGGCGGCCCGGCAGCGACTCGAGCGAAGCGGCCAGAATCGGCCGGCCTTCAGGCGGAGCCAGCGTTACGATCGGGCGTGCGGCGGGTTTCACACCGGGCGGCGGCAGTTCGCGGCTGTAGCCGCCGTCCCGATAGCGATCGAGCAGCGCCTTCAATTCGGCAACCACCTCTGGGTGCTCGGCGCTCACATCTTTTGTCTCGCCCGGATCCTGCTGCAAATTGTAGAGCTGCGGCCGATGCTGGTCGCTGCGCGACTTCCGCGCGCCGGCCGAAATACCATCGGCGGGCACGCCTTCGATCCATTTCCACGGCCCTTTGCGGATGGCGAATGTTCCATCGGCGCTATGCACGATCAGGTCTTCTCGCCCTTTCGCCGAGGGTTCGCCGAGAATAACCGGCAGGAAACTCCGGCTGTCTTCCGCGCCGACATGAACATCCGGCAGCGGTTCGCCCACCACCGCGGCCACGGTGGCAAGAATATCGACTAAGCTCACCGTCGCATCGGTTACCGATCCGGCCGGCGCCTTGCCCGGCCAGCGCACGATAAAGGGCGAACGGAAGCCGCCTTCCCACACGTCGTGTTTGCCGCCACGGAAGTCGCCGTTGACCTTCAGACCCGCCTTGATCGCGGCGGTTTGCAGCAACCGCTCGTTCTCCGGCTTGCACACGCCGCCGTTGTCGCTGGCGAAGATGACCAGTGTGTTCTCAGAAGCGCCGATGCGGTCGATAGCATCGAGGATCCGGCCGACGCTGCGGTCGAGTTCATGGATCCAGTCACCGAACAGCCCGGCGGCGCTGCGGCCCGCCAAGTCTTTGTCGGGCGTAACCGGATTGTGAACGGCGACAGGCGTGAAGTAAAGGAAAAAGGGGCGGTCTTTCGGCTGTGCTTCAAGCCAATGCACCGCTTTGTCGGTCAACACTTTCATCACGCGTTCGTTCTTCCGGCGGGGCGCGTCCAGGTCGAGGATTCGCCCGGCGCCTTTGCCCGCCTCGGTGTCGCCCGGCTCGTACGTCGCCTGGAAGTCGTCGCTGTCGGCATCCGGGCCGGCGATCTTCATTCCGGGCGGAATCTTGCCCGAGCGCAATCCGTAAACGAACCGGTTCTCGACATAGATTCCGGTGATGTCGCCATGATTGGCGGGAACAGAGAAATGATAGTCGAACCCGATATCGAGCGGCCCCGGCGAAAGCTCGGCGGTGTAGTCCACGCGCCATTTGGGCGAATCGTCGGGCCGGCCGTAGCCCAAATGCCATTTGCCGATCGCCGCCGTGCCGTAGCCGCGTTTTTTGAGCAGCGAGGCGAGGTTCAATCGCCCCGGCTCGATGTGCAACGGCGAAAACGTGCCGAGCACTTCGTGCGTGAGCGACGTGCGCCAGCAGTAGCGGCCGGTCAGCAGCGAATAGCGTGTCGGCGAGCAGACGGACGAAGTGGTATTCGCGTCGGTGAAACGGCGTCCCTCGGCGGCCAAGCGGTCGATTGCGGGGGTGCGGATCAATTTCGGGTCGGCCCCGCAACACGTCGCACTGCCGGCGCCGTAGTCGTCGGCCAAAATGATTACGATGTTCGGCTGCTGGGCGGCCTGCAAAGCGGAAGGCAATGCCGACAGTAGGGCGGCCAGAATGATTGATAGTGGGCGTTTCATGGTTCTCTCTATACGCTATACGTGGGTTGAACAAAGGCGCGATTCGAGGCCGACGCGAACTCGGTGCCGCCCGATGCGGGGGCGGCGCGATTCGAAAGCAATGCAGTTCGGGGGTAACGCGGCAAGGGGTAACGCAATCAGCGGAAACGACACAGCGGGGCATCAGTCGTTATCTTCAGCAGGGCGGTGGGGATTGTCAATCGCCAGTTCCCCGGAAGCGAGGTGCGAGTATCGAGCGAACCGGGAATCCCGCCCGACGTTCCCTTTTTGCGATTCAACGCGGAACGAATGGCTCGCAATTGGCGGCGGTTGTCTCGGAGAAAAAGGGGGGCAGTTCGCGCTGGTTGTTCAACTCCGAGCCATCCCGGCGGGTTATTCTGATGTTCTTTGATAGAGGGGCTTAGTTGGCGTTGTGGTCGATGGGGCGGTCATTTTTCGCGGGGGATACGGGCTTGCAATTCGCCGAAAATCGACCACAATATGGGATTCTGCAA
>Ga0308417_1001201_pt1 | contig 18012 bp, 15 predicted proteins | sample HotsprSampleOS65_FD_203528 | JGI IMG/M metagenome (GOLD analysis project Ga0308417, IMG submission 203528) | Hot spring phototrophic mat microbial communities from Octopus Spring, Yellowstone National Park, Wyoming, United States - 20090730_OS65 ... | reverse complement strand
CCGACGAGTGACGCCGATCCTCCTGCGAATCCTCGCCTGCGCCCTGCTCGGGGCCGGCGCCACCGGCTGGCACGCCGGTTCCGATGCGCTGCGCCTCGGCCAGCGCGTGCTGACGGAAGTCAGCGCGACTGGCCCCACCGCTCCGCCGGCCGTCAGCGGCGAGGCGGACCTGACACAAGTCGACCCGCTCACGTGGCGCATGGTGAGCCTGCGCATGCCCGATCACTCGCATCCGGGCTCGTACCTTGAGGTGGAATTGCTCCGGCCGCTCGGTTGGATCAACGAGCGAAAGGCGGCAGTCGGGCGATGGATCAACTTCAGTGTGCCCGAGCTACGGATCAGCGGGATGGCCGAGGTGACGGGGATCGACGCGTGTCCGCCGATTGAGAGCGGGTACGGCCGGGTGGTGCTGGGGACGTTCACGTCGGTCTCCAGCGACGTGTACGAACTGAAGCTGGCTGGCCAGGACGAGGCGATTGGGGTAACGTATGGCCATCCGATCTGGTCGCTGGATCGCGGCGACTGGATCGCGGCCGGCGCTCTGCGCCCCGGCGAGCGCCTGGCCACTGCGGCCGGCGCGGCGGTGGTCGAATCCGTCACCGTCCTGCCGGGCGAGCGGCGGGTGTACAATCTGAGCGTCGATGGGGATCGGCGGTATCTGGTGGGAGATGTCGGCGTACTGGTACACAACGTAAACGAGTGTACGCGAAAGGTCCTGGCGCAGATGGAGAACGCCGGGCTGCCATATAATAAGGGCGCAGTGCCGTTCAGGCCGAAGTTGAAGGGTACGGGAGGAGAACAGCAGATTCTGAAGCTCAAGCCCTCGACCGGTCCCAAACGTAACAAGCTCGGTTACGTCGATGAGGAGGGCAGGATCTGGATCAAAGAGTATGCTCACGCTGGGTACCCAGACCATTGGGACGTACAGGTCAACGGTGGAGCAACCTATTTCCGTGTTGATTTCAACGGCAATCTACTGTCGTAATATCGGAGCCGAATCTATGAGGAATGCCAGTTCGAACGACCAGCCCAGGGACTTCGCCGTCTTGGCGGTCGGCGCGCACGCACGGGTGACCGTGTGCGTTAGTGAACCCGTGGCCGCAGCGGCACGCGGGCTTTGCCTAGAGGTTGATACACCGCCGTGGGATTTCGCTGTCACCGTCGCGTCATTGGATGAGGTGCGTGCTTTGATCAAGAGAATTAAGGCGAGCGAGATCCAATCAGATCGGGTTGAACTGACTCTGGGCTTCATCGACGCAGTGCCACTCAGAGTCGTGTGCAATGACGGGTCGCCTGGCCGAATGACTCTCATCGTTTCGTTCAAAAATGGGAATTGGATTAGCTGGAGGCCAGATGTTGAGGTTACCGGCAGCATCAAAGCAGCGCTATACGACTTGTTAAAGGATCTGGCTGAGCAGGGCTGAACGCTATCGCCCAGTTTCTGTCGCCGAAACCAAGTGTGCCTCGACCTTCTCTCCTTGCCAGTACGATCGGCACGTAGCGCGAACGTGCCAGACGTCCTTCGCAACAACGGAAAAGATACATGCTCCAACTCCTCCTCATCGCCCTCGGCATCATCGTGATTCTCATGGGCCTCAGCTTCTCGGTCAAACAGGAGCTCAAGCTCTCGGCCTCCAGTAAGCTCCACGGCCGCTCCGCCCTCATCGCCGGCGCGGTCGTCGTCGCCATCGGCGCCGGGACGGTCTTCTACGCGCTGGTGGTGCTGCCCAGATGATGCGCATTTCGCTCCAACACGGACGCCGCGGGCCTCCGCGCCTGGGGCCGGGCCTTCCTCCCGGCGGCGAGAACCCTGTAACACGGGCATCTTGCCCGTGCCCGTCCGCGGCCGGCGCGACGAATGGACCGGCGACGAATGCACGGGCGACGACGCCCGTGCTACGAGCCGCTGGCGGCCGCGTGGCGCTGGTGGTCCTGCCCCGATGACGCGCACAACGGCAAGCTCGGGCGAGGGCGGGACGCTGGGAACATCTCCGTCAGCGCGGCGTCTGATAGACGGTATCCTTTGTTACAGATGTGCCAACCCCGCGACAATTCCGCCCTGGAAACGGTCGATCCGCCGGCAGTGAGCCTGGGCGAGCCGCCTCCGGCCTCCGATCTGGCGCCAACGCCGGCGCGCCCGCAGTCGCGGCTGGCCGCCGGACTGCTCCTGCTGGAGGCGCGGATCCTGCTGGCGCTGGCCCAGGTGTTCTACGCCGGCTATGGCCTGGGCGTGGGGAATCAGACGATCCAAATCCCCTTCCTCCATCATCACATCAACCCCGACCTGTATGCGAAGGACCCGGCCATTCAGACGGCCCGCGACTACCCCAGCTTCTTCTTCCACGGGCTGGCTTGGCTGGCCCGGCGAATCGAAATACCCAGGCTGTATCTGTCGTTGCACCTGCTGACCACGCTGGCGGTGCTGGCGGCGGGTTACGCGCTGGCCAGGACCATCTCCGGCCTGCACGCGGCGGGCATCGTCATGGTGCTGCTGCTGCTGGGCGGACATCATCGGGCGCTGGCGGGCGATGAGATGTACTCCCTGGGCTTCACGCACACCTGGGCCGTCTTCCCCCTGGCCATCGTGGCGATCCTGCTGCTGTATCGCGGCTGGACGATGGCGGCGTTTGCGCTGGCCGGGGCGATCTTCAACCTGCACGCGCTGACGGCGGCCTATCTGGGCGCCATGTTCGGCTTCTGGGCCGCCTGTGAGGCCCTGCGCCGCGAAGGCATCGCGCTGTGGCGCCAATCTCGCCCGCATTTGGATGCCGATCCGTCGACCGCCCCGCTCTCGCAGGACGGCCGGCTTTCGGTTCCCGATGACGCGGAGCCGGCCGTATCCAGCTCCGGTCGTGGCGCGCGGCTGGGCAGGGCCGCGTTCCAGTTGGCCGCCCTGATGGCCGCTTTCCTGATCCCCGCGTTGCCGACAATGTGGTTCATGGCGAGCCATTCGCAGGAGTTCAGCGCCGAGTGGGTGCGCTGGACCATGCTGCGCTCGCCCGATCATTCCTTCCCGACAAGCTGGTGGCAGGTGGGCAGCTCCGAGCTGCCGCGATTCGTGCTGATCTGCGGCCTGGCGGCCGTGGCCCTTGGGTTTCCCATGGAGCCTCAGCAGAGGCGCAAGGGCATACTGCTGGCGGGGGCGGTGGGGATTCTCTTTGTGATCGGATTCGTATTCAGCGAAATCCTGCCCGTTGCGCAGGTGATCCGGGCGCAGCTCTTCCGCAGCTCGCGGCTGCTGATGGTGATTGCGCTGGCCCACATTGCCATGGGCATTGTGCGCGGCTGGCGCGAGCTGTGGACCTCGCGCGGATGGGCTTTACCGGGCGGCGCGCTGGAGTTCGCCGCGGCTTGCGCCACGTTGGCGGCGGTGGCGGTCCCGCCGCTGGTGGCGTATCTGCCGCACGCGCTGGCGCTGCTGCTGGTCGCGGCACTGGTCAACGGGAGGCTCGCCTGGCCCACGGCCGCCTTTGGCGGAACGGCGCTTCTGTTGACGGTGGTGGCGTGGCACCAGATCGAGTTCGCCGTCCCGGGACTGGCAACCCTGACGGGTGAGGGCGCCCTGGTCGAGGCGGGCGGTCTGCGCCAGGCGGTCTCGGATGCGGCCCTGATGGTCCGCGACGGCGCGGCGGCCGCCAGCCAGGGTCTTTCGACCCTCAGCGCCGAGTTCTTCATCGCGCTGGCGGCGGGGGTGGGCAGTTGGATGATCTGGCGGGTGCGCACCGGCGCCATGCTCAGGTGGCTGACGGCCGCCGAAGGCGCGCTGGCGATCGGTCTGCTGCTGCATTTCGCGGCCCCGACGCTCCTGAGCGATCCTCCGGGGACCGCGCGGTGGATCGAGGCTCAGCGCTGGGTGGCGGCCAACACGCCGCCCGACGCCGTGCTGCTGACGCCGCCGGAGATGAGCGGGTTCCGCATCCACTCCCAGCGGGGCATCGTGGGCGAGTGGCGCGATGGGACCCAGATGTACTTCACGGCCGCCTTCGCCGACGAGTGGTCGCGGCGGATGCAGGACCTGCGCCCCGAGATGCTCGTCGACACGCGCGGCCGACAACTGCTCCTGCCCGGCAAGCGCGTGCATGAGCTGACGGATGAGCAGCTTATCGAGCTGGCCGGTAGATACGGCGCCAGTTACATCGTGCTGGCGGCCGGCGCCGAGCGGAACCTGGACCAGGTCTACAGCAACCGCACTCCCGCCGGCGCCGGTTACTCGGTATATCGTCCGCAGACGATCGTGCCGCCGGAGGCGGTCAGCAAGGACGTGTGGCTGGCGCAGCGGCGGTTTATGGAGGAAGTGGTCGAGCCCAACATCGAGCGCTACCGCAAGGGCGAGGCGCGCATCGAGGTGGTGGATGCCGCCGGACGGCCCCTGGCCGGCGCGGCGTTCCAGGTCGTGCAGACGCGGCAGTCGTTCGGGTTCGGCTGCTCGCTGCCGTTCTTCGCGCCGGTGGAGGGGTCGATTCCCGGCGACCACAAGCCGGCTGTCGTCACCCAAAAGGAGCTCGACCGTTTCCTGGAAATCTTCAATTACAGCACCATCCCCTTCAGCGGCAAGTGGGGCTTCGTCGAGTTCCGCGAGGGCCAGCGCCGCTACGAAGACCTGGACAAGTACATCGACTGGTGCGCCGCCCGCGACATCCAGATCGAGTTTCACTACCTCAGCGGCCTGTGGCCGCAATGGTTCCGCTCCAAACCGCGCGAGCAGCAGGGCAAGCTGTTTTTCGAGCACGCGATGGACCTGGTGCGGCGCTACGGTGACCGCGTGAAGATCTGGCAGGTGGTCAACGACGCATATCTGCTGGAGCACTCGCCGCCGGTGTTCGAGGCGATCCGCGTGATGTACCCTGACGCGGTGCTGGGGATCAGCCACTGCACCCACTGGTGGGCGGCGGATTCCCGCAACGAGTCCAGGCTCGAAACCGGCCTGCGCGACGTGCAATGGCTGGCCGCGCAAAAGGTCAAGCTCGACTACTACGCGCCGCACGGCCATGCACCCCACCGCGTGTGGGCGGACGCGCGGCAGATCTACGAAATCCTCGACAACTTTGCGAAGGAGGGCGTGCGATTGCGCGTCAGCGAGGCGATGCTACCGCTGGGTCCGATCAACGGGCCGGTACGCCGCGGACAGTGGACCGAGGAGCTGCGGGCGGAGTATCTGGCCCAGTTCTACACGGTGCTCTTCAGCCACCCAAAGATGGATGCCATCAACTACTGGAACCTCGGCCCGGATGCGGCGCAGGAGGGGGCCGGGCTGCTGGATGACAACTACGAGCCCAAGCCCGCCTTCCAGCGGCTTAAGGAGCTCATCCGAGGCAAGTGGATGACGCGGCTCTCGGGAACGCTGGACCGCGACGGGCAGATCGCCTTCCGCGGCTTCCATGGCGACTATGAGCTGCGCCTCACGCCTGCTGGCGGGCGCACCTTCAGCGCTTCCTTCCGCATCCCGCAGCCTGCCGGTGGCCAGAGCCCCGATGCCAGCGGGCCCCTGCGCTGTCGCTTTGTGTACGATGCTGGACCGGGAACCCTGCGCCTCACCAGCCCCTGAGCAGATCATTGGAACGTTGGCCGCCGGTCGCGCATGTCCTGGCCCTCGTACCAGCGCCCCAGTTTCAGGAGCACTTTGCGCAGGCCGCTGCTTTGGCAGGCCAGAAGCAGTTGCTGCTCGAGGCCCGCCAGCAGAAGCTGGCGCAGGTCGTACAGATGCGACGAGCTGTCGACCAGCACGGTGAGTGTGCCGCGGTTGAGGCCTTCGAGGGCAGAGTGCTCGCGGAGCAGTTCGGGCACGAGCTGCTCCCACGCGTGAGCGATCTGCGCGAGCCTGGTCTGACGGCGGGCCACCGCGTTTTTGAAAAAGTCCAGCAGATGCGGTCCGATCGCTTCGCCCACGGGTGCTGAGCCACCCTTGACGCGCGCCAGCCGGCGCAGCTCGGCGTCCGCCAGGCGCCCAGCCCACAGCGGATTGGTACGGGGGTCGGTCATCGGGGCGACTACTGAATGTTCACCGGCATGATGACGTACTGAAAGTTGGCGCCACCCCTGAGCAGACCGGGGCGGTTGCTGGCGTTCATATCGAATGTTATCTCGTCGGTGTCAACGACCTTCAGAGCGTCGATGAGGAAACCGGGATTGAATCCGATTTCCAGCTCTGCGCCTTCGTATTTGCAGGGGAAATTCACTGTCGCCTCGCCGGCGCCCGGTGCCTGGCTGCTCACAACCAGCCCTGTGCTCGAGAAATGCAGCCGAACGCCCTTGCTGTCCTCGGTCGTGAGCAAGGCGGCGCGGCGAATGGCGCTGAGGAAATCGGCCGTGGCGGCCCGCATCTGCTTGTCGGCGTCGCGGGGAATGACATCCTCATACGGCGGGAACTGTCCCTCAACCAGGTTGCTGGTGAGTGTCGCCGACGGTGTGTTCACGATAATCTGGTTCTCGCGAATGGAAAGGCCCACGGGCTGGTCGGCCTCGGTGATAAGCCTTTCGATCAGGCTAAGGGCCTTTGTCGGAACAATCGCCCGCGCTGTTTCCTTTTCAGTCTTGAAACCCTTCGTCAGCTCCCCTTTGGCCTCAGCCAGCCGGCGGCCGTCGGTCCCCACCAGGCTTATCCGCTTGCCCTTGATGTTGAACAGCACCCCATTGAAGGCATAACGGCTGCTTTCGCGGGCGGCCGCAAACTGAGTCTGGCTGATGAGTTTCTTCAACTGCCCGCCCGGCAGCTCAAACTGCGACTCGCCATCCTCACCAGGAATCGGAGGAAAAGCATCCAGGGGCTGCGTATAAATCTTGAAAACCGAATCCTGGCCCTTCACTTGGGCCATTTCACCGGCGGACTCAAGCGCCAGTGTATCGTCGGCGCTCTCGCGCACGATGTCGCGGATGTGGTCGGCGGGAACAAGCACCTCGCCCGGCTCGGACACTTCTACCTGCGTGTCGCGAAATCTTATCGACACCTCCAGATCGGTGCCGCTCACGATAAGCCCAGTGGCTTCCGCGCTGAGTTTCACACACTGTAAGGCCGGCTTGGGCGTGCGCGCTGCCACGACGTTTCCGGTAACAGTCAGCGCTTCCAGCAGAGCACCCCGGTTGCAGATCACTTTCATGGCTTCTTGGCCTTTCCTTATGCACCGACAAACTCACCGGCGGGCCGATGCCAGCACAGAGCGCACACGGCCCGCAGGAGTGTAACTCTACTGCACTGATCTAGGAAACTAAAGTCTCAGCAGTGGCGATGATGTCTGGCGCATTGTGGACGGCTGATCGTCGGGAGACTGCAAGTTCTTGATTTCCAGTAGCTTATCAGCTAAAAACCGCGTTCGTCCGTGTGGATAACCTGTTGCTCGGGCTGTTGGGACACCGCTTCGGGATTGGCCAGATTGTTGGCCCAGAGTCCTCAAGTAACTGCTGCTGTCCATAACGCCCGCAAATCGAGTCTCTGTGGCGACCCATCAATCAGGTTATTCACAGCAGCCTTACAGCCACCGTGCGGATGGACTGGCCGAGCTGGCCGCCTATTCGACGCCTGGGGCGCTGCGGCGAACCCTGGCCCAGGCATAGACCAACGCAAACTCGATGGCCAGAGTCAGCACAATCGCGGGTCCGACCCGCACAAACGGCCACTGGGAATTGACCAGCGGGCCGAGGCTCGTCGCCACCAGGGCCGCGGTCACTGCTATCGCCACAACGCTGACCATCCGGCGGCTCACGAGCAGCGCGATTGCTCCCGGCAGGATCAGCAGTGCGGCGACCAGAAGGCTCCCAACCAGAGGCATGCCAACAATGATCGTGAACGCGATGAGCAGCACCAGGAGGTAATGGATCACCCCCACGCGCACACCCGACACCTGTGCCAGCACCGGATCAAAGCTGCACGCCAGCAGCTCGCGGCCGAAGACACAGCAGATGGCCAGCACCGCGGCCGAAAAGGACACCGCTCCGGCGGCAAAACGCGGGGCCACCGGGCGGCCGATAAGGTAATCCTCCCAGTCCGGCGGCATCCGCCCGTCGGTTACCTGCGTGTAGATGCCCGCGGCCACGAATCCCCAGGCGATCGATGTCACCAAAAAGATGCCCACGACCGTATCCATGTGGAGCAACTGCCGGCGGGTCAGAGCGGCGATGGTCAGGGCCACCGCCAGGCAGAAGAGCATCGCCACGCCAAACGTCAGCGCAGGGTTGTCGCGGAAGACCCCGGGGAAGACCAGCGCTGCCAGCCACGCCGTGCCGGCGCCGCCAAAGCCCGCATGAGCGATCCCCTCGCCCACGAAAGCCCAACGCCGGAGCACGACGAACACGCTCAGCACTGCGCAGGCGCTGCCAATGGCGCAGGAGGCAATCAAACCGGCCCACAGGTCGCTCATGTGGCCAGAAGTTAGGGCAAGCGCTTCGACGTGGCAAGATTGTCGCGCTTGCCCCCGGCCCGTGGATCAAAACAATGGGCGTTGCCAGCCGGAGACTCCGCATGACCTTCAGCTACCGTGCCGACGACTGGGGCAAGTACAGGATGAACTACCGCGAGCCGCACCGGCAGCTCGAGCCCGACGAGGCGGAGATCGCGGTGGTCGACTCAGCGCTGGCCGCGCTCGTCGAAGCGGACATCCTGCCCCACGTCGATTATGACAAGTCGCGGATGGTGGCTTTTCGCCAGGCGGTGCGGGAGCTTTTTGAAATCCCGTGGACGGCCATCACCCCGCGCATGCAGCGGCTGATCTACGCCATCAACGCCATCGCCCGCCCCCAGCGCATGATCGCGGCCGGCTGCTTCTGCGGCAACACGTTCATATGCAATGCCGGGGCCGCCGTCGGACCGGGCGCCGTCTATACCGCCAGCGATCTGGTGGGCGTTGAGATCAAGCCCGATGAGGCGGCCCGGGCCCTGCGCAATGTGCGCAGGATCGACCCCACCGGCGTTGCCCGCATTGTGGCGGCTGACGCGGTGCAGTTCGTCGCCGGCTACCGCCCAGGCATCGACCTGCTGTATCTCGACGCCGACGGCGCCGGCGGCCGCGGCAAGGGCATATACCTGGACATTCTCGAGACCGCCCTCGAGCGGCTCGCGCCGGGCGCGCTGGTCCTGGCGCACAACAGCGTGAACGCGGCCGAGAAATTGCGCTGGTATCTGGATTTCGTGCGCGACGAGCGCAACTTCCGGGCCAGCGCGAACATGATCGTGGATGGCGAGGGCCTGGAGGTGAGCCGGCGGCCGACCTGACAGCCGCTCTGCGCTGGTTGCCGCCGCACGCCCATCTCAGAACCGGTCCAGCATGTGAAGCATCGGATGCTGCGCCGGGAAGAGCACCGGCAGCAGCAGCCGGCCGTCGCCGTGCAGACGAATCCCGTGGGCCGCGGCGATGCGCAACGGCTCGTCGCTGCCGATCAGAAGCTGGGCCATCTCATCGCCGCCGCGGATCAGATGCGCAGCGCTGCGGGTATCGACGGGTTGAACGTCAAGCCGGCCCCTCTCGATGGACAGCATCGCCGAGTCCGTGCCGTCGGCAATGAGCAGCCGACCCCGCCAGCCGGCCAGCGGCGAGTTTCGGAGGCGCCGGCCAAGTTCGCCGCTCATCTTCGCCAGAGCCTGCGGCAGATTGATGAGGCGCACCATGGCGGCACCACAGCGGCGGTGCTGGATCTCCACGACGCAGTTGCCTGCTCGCAGGGCGGCGGCCAGCTCGCTGTTGTACGGCAGGTTGACGAATCGCACCTCGTCCGCCCCGAAGCGCCGCGCCAGCTCGGCCGCGGCGCACAGACACTGGTGGGCATCGCCGGTGGCCTCGATCACGTCCAGCCGCGCCCCGCGGTCGACCACGCCGATGTACCCTGCCAGGTGGCGGCCCTGTTTCCACGAAAATCCCTGGTGCTTGTACAGCGGGTTGGGGCGCGAGAACGTCGGGCGCACGGCCGTCCCCGTCATGCGCGCGTTGAGGCGGTTGAAAAGCCGGTCGAGCTGAGGGTGGGGCAGGGCGGCCTTGAGAAGCAACCGCGGTTTCTCGACGGGCAGGTCGTTGACTTTCACCGCGTAGTGCAGGTCGCTCCAGGCGCGCGTATAGCCGAAGCGGTGATAGAAGTCGTCGATGCCGAAGAGGATGGACAGGTCGTAGCCGGCGACGCGCATGGCGGCGATGGCGGCGCGGATGGTGCGGCGCATGAACCCGCGCCGGCGGTGGTCGAAGTCGGTGGCCACGGCCCCGATCCCGCCGCAGTGAACGCGCGCCGAGCCGATGCGCATGGTGTAGCCCCAGACGCCGAAGTGTGTCACGATGCGCCGTTGCGCATCCTCGCCGGACTCGAGCAGTCCGATGCGCGAGGTCTTCCAGTCGTAGAGGCTGTGGTCGATGTACCCATGGCTGCACATGTCGCGAAAGGTGAAGTAGCCCCACGCCTGGGAAAAGGCCTTGGCGATGAGGTCGAACATCTCCTGCCGGTGTGTCTGCGGCTGGGGCGCGGCGATCTGGAATTGTCCTGCCATGGAACTCCTGTTTATGCGATCAACCAGGCGGCCATTGTAACCGGGCAACCGCAGCGCCGCCTTGCCTGCCGGCGCCCCTGGTGTTAATATAACGTTCGGGCCGCCGCATCGGCCTTGTGCCCATGCAAACCCTCGGCGCACAACTTCGCCGCAAACGCCTGCGACTGGGACTGACGCTGGACGAGCTGGCCGCGCGCACGGGCATCTCCAAGCCGTACCTGTCCCTGATCGAGACCGGCCGCGTGACCAATCCTCCCAGCGACCAGAAGCTGACGCGGTTGGAGGAGGCACTGGGCTTTGCTCCCGGCGAGCTGTTGGCCCAGGCGCACCTCCAGCGCACCCCGCGAGATGTCCGCGCCGTGCTCCAGAGCCTGCTGGGCGGCCGGGTCCGCCCGGACGCCAGGGGGCAGGACCAGGGCGCGGAACACGCGGGCATCAACCTCGACGATGCCTATGTCTCGGGCATGCTGCGCGAGCTGGTGGAGAAGTCGGCCGGCAACGTCGAGCGCATTTCCACCGGCTCGGTCCCCGTGATCAACCGCGTGGCCGCCGGTTATCCGACGGATTTCACCGACCTGGAATACCCACCGCGCGTGGCCGACGCCTACGTCGGCTGTCCGGACCTTCAGGACCCCCACGCGTTTGCGGCGCGGGTGTGGGGCGACAGCATGGCGCCCAAGTATGTCGAGGGGGACATCGTGATCTTCTCGCCCGCCGCCCCCACCCGCAGCGGCGACGACTGCTTCGTGCGCTTCGCCGACGGCCACACCACGTTCAAGCGGGTGTTCTTCGAGCCAGCCGAGGGCGGGGCCGAGCTTATCCGCCTCCAGCCCCGCAACGAACGCTACCGGCCGCAGGTGGTCGAGGCGGCCGCCATCACCGGGCTGTACCGGGCGGTCTATCGCTATCAGCGCCTGGAACAGGACTGAGCGGGCAGGAACCTGAGGAGCATCGCGACATCCGCCGCTGCGCCGGCCACGAACGGGCGTCGTGCGGGTATACTCGCTCCCATGAAGCGCCGCATCGCCGAGCTTCCGCTGCACGGGGGCAAGGCGCCGACGTGGTTGTTTGCGCGCATGTGGCGGCTGGCGGGAGCCATCACCATGGCCATCGTCGACGAACAGGGACCGGCGGAGATGCTCCGCCGCCTCAGCGATCCGTGGTGGTTCGCCGCGTTCGGCTGCGCGCTGGGCTTCGACTGGCACTCGTCGGGCCTCACCACCGTCACCTGCGGCGCCATGAAGGAGGCCTACCGACGCTTCGGAGATGACCTGGGCATTCACGTGGCCGGCGGCAAGGGCGCAACCAGCCGCCAGACACCTGGCGAGATCGAGGCCGTCGCCCAGCGCCTGGCCATCACTGCCGGCCAGCGGCTCGTCTTCGCATCGAGAATGAGCGCCAAGGTCGATTCGGCCGCGCTTCAGGACGGCTATCAGCTCTATCATCACAGCTTCTTCTTCACGCCCGACGGCGCCTGGTGCGTGGTCCAGCAGGGGATGAATCCGGCCACGCGCTACGCTCGGCGCTATCACTGGCTGGGGCAGAGCGTGGACGACTTCGTGTGCGAGCCGCACAACGCGATTCAGGATATGTGCGCCGCGCGCCCCCCGCCCGCAGCGCCCGGGGGGCAGTTGCTGCTCAACATGGTGGCCCAGGAGGCCGCTGCCAACCGCGCAGCGTCGGTGGAGCTGGTGCACTGGGACCCGACCAGGCTGCTCAGCGAGGTGAGGCGGATGACCGAGGGACCGACCCTGTTCGCCCCGGCGCATCACCGCGTCCTGCCCGCCGACGTCAACGTCGACCGCCTCAAACGCATCGTCACCAGCGCCCACGAACGCTGCCCCGGCGACTTCGCCACGCTCCTGGGCTTGAAGGACGTCGGCCCGGCCACCATCCGCAGCCTCTCGCTGCTGGCCGAGCTGATCTACAGCGCGCCCGCATCGCACCGCGACCCGGCGCATGCGCCGCCGCCGGGCGCGTCCCGGCGCAAATGGGCGGACTATTCGTACGCACACGGGGGCAAGGATGGCCATCCGTTTCCGGTCGACCGCGCAACCTACGACCGCAACATCGCCATCCTCACCGATGCCGTCCGCAAGGCCCGCGTCGGCGAGCCGCAGAAGGCGCAGGCCCTGCGCCGGCTGGCCGAGGCCGTGGGTGGATTGTGAAGGGCGCGGCGAGCCGCCGCGAGGACGAGCCTCCCGGCGCGCCAGGGCCACGCCGCGCTCGGGCACACCGCGCGGCTCCCGGCCGCCGAAACCCCCACGGCGCTGCGGCACCGACGGTGCCGCCGCCGTCGCACTCAGGGGGCGGCGGGCGCCGGCGTGTCCCTGCCGGTCAGGGCATTGTCGATGATGCGGAAGAACTCGCGGGCGACCACCTGCTCGGCGATGACGGCGCTGTGCGCACCCAGCTTCAGGGCCTTGAGCCCGGAGGAGGTGTATTCGGCGCGGGCGATGATCCGCAGCTCGGGACGCAGACGATGCACGATGGCCACCGCCTCGTGCACGATCTGGTCCGAGGGGATGGTGATGGCCATCAGGGTTGCCCGCTCGAGGCCGGCCCGCGCCAGGACCGCCGGGTCGCGAACATCCCCCTGGACAAGCCGCGAGTTCTGGCACCGCCTCACCACGGCCGGATTCAGCTCGATGACGCTGTAGTCAACGCCGTGATAGTCCAGCAGTTCGGCGATGAAGCGACCGGGGAGCCCGAAGCCGGCGATGACCACGTAGTGATCGGAAGGCGGCTGCGAAGTGCTCGTGGCGGCGTCGGCCATGGCTGACCCATGGTGGATTCAGCGATCGACCTCCCCCATGACGATATCGATGGAGCCGATAATGGCCGGCACGTCGGCCAGCAGCACGTTGCGGCACAGTTCGCCGGTGACGGCCAGATTGACGAAGGACGGGCCGCGGATTTTCACCCGATAGGGGATAGGACCGCCCTGACTCTCGATGAAGAATCCCAGGTGGCCGCGGGGGTTCTCGTATTCGGCGTAGACTTCGCCGGGCGGTACCTTCATCTGCCGCGGAAGTTTGGCCCGGAAGGGACCGGCGGGAATCTGGCGGATGCACTGCCGCAGGATCCGCACGCACTGTTTGATCTCGGCCATGCGCACCCAGTAGCGGTCCCAGCAGTCGCCCACGGTGCCCATGCGGCCCTGGCCGACACAGACGTCGAAGTCGAGCTGGGGGTAGACGCTGTAGGGCCGGTCGCGGCGCAGGTCGAAAGCGATCCCCGAGCCGCGCAGCATGGGGCCGGAGATGGCGTAAGCGATGGCCAGATCGCCCCTGAGCACGCCGACGTTGGCGGTGCGCTTGATGAAGATGCGGTTGAAGCTGAGCAGGTCGTTGAACTCGTCGACCTTGGGCTCGAAATAGTCGAGGAACTCGGAGAGCTTTTCGAGGAAGCGCGGGGGCAGGTCCCAGGTGACGCCGCCCACGTTGATATAGGACAGCGTCAGGCGGGCGCCGCACATCTCCTCAAACAGGTCGAGGATGTACTCGCGCTCGCGAAAGGCGTACAGGAAGGGCGTGAACGCGCCCATGTCCAGGCCGTAGCTGCCGAAGCTCACCAGGTGCGAGGCGATACGGTTCAGTTCCGCGGCGATCACCCGGATGTACTCCGCCCGCGGCGGCACCTCGATGCCCGCCAGCTTCTCGACGGCCATGGCCCAGGCGTGGTTGTTGTTCATGGCCGCCAGATAGTCCAGGCGGTCGGTGTAGCCGATGAACTGGTAGTAGGCCAGGTTTTCGCCGATTTTCTCCTTGCAGCGATGGAGGTAGCCCACGTGGGGCACGGCGTCGAGGACCATTTCGCCGTCGGTGCGGAGGACGATGCGGAGCACGCCGTGGGTGGAGGGGTGCTGGGGCCCCATGTTGACGAGCATCTCCTCGGAGAGCACGTCCACGTCCTCGTCGGCCGCTCCGCTCATCAGCGCGTAGTCGCGGATGGTGGTGGAGGGCTGAGCCTCGACGGTCTGGGGGGAGCTGCTCATACTGCGCTCGACTCCGCGGCACATTGACCCCAAGGGGATTCGAACCCCTGTCGCCGCCGTGAAAGGGCGGTGTCCTAGGCCTCTAGACGATGGGGCCGGCCCCGGCCGCCACGGCCGGACTCTTAGCCTATGCGGAGCGCCCATCGCCGTCAAATCACACTTGCCATACCCCTCGGGGGAACGCGTGACACTTTATGCGGCCGACGTCTGGGATCGCGCCGGGGTTCGACCAGGGTCGGTATTGCGCAAAATCGGGCTTGACTGCCAAAAGCCTTTCATGGATAGCACGGATAGCACGGATAGCACGGGCGTCTCGCCGCGCGAGCCGCCGGTACCACGCGCGCCACGGGTGCCACGCGCGCCACGTTCGTTTCGCCCTTCCCATGCAGCCACGCCGCTCGTAACCGCCGTTGGGCGTTTCAGCCCACAAAGCAGCGCGCATGGATGTTCGGTTACCCCGAGATGCCCACCGTCGGGACGGGCGGGCACGCGCACGATATGATGGTCATCATGACTCGTTGGCGGCTGGACCCAGGGCAGATTGAGGTCGTCGATGACGCCGTGGCCGAGGCGCTGCGGCGCAAGACGCCGGGGCAGCGCATGCTCATGGTCAGCGCTGGATGGACGTTTGCCCGGCGCTGGATCGCGGCCGCCGTGCGCAGCCAGCATCCCGACTGGGACCAGAGACAGGTGGACGACGAAGTGAAGCGGAGGCTCCAGCCATGGAACAGGAAGAACTCCTGAAGCGCGTGATCGAGGTGCTGGAGTCGCTGGGCGTCGCGCACATGATCGTGGGCTCGTATGCCAGCGGCGCCTGGGGCGAGCCGCGATTCACCTATGACATCGACATCGTGATCGCGATCGGCCCCGGCGATGTGAATCGGCTTGTCAGCGCGTTTCCGCAATCCGACTTCTACGTGAGCGCGGAGGCTGCTCGTGCGGCCGTGGCCAGCCACGGGCAATTCAATCTCATTCATCCGGAATCAGGGCACAAGGTGGATTTCATGATCGCACCGGCCACGGGCTGGGGTGCCCAGCAGCTTGCCCGCCGCCGGCTACTGGAGTTGCGGCCGGGGCTGCGGGCATGGGTTGCCGCGCCCGAGGACGTGATCATCAGCAAGATGCTGTATTACCGGGAGGGTGGGTCAGAGAAGCATTTGCGCGACATCACCGGGATGCTGAAGGTGAGCGGCGCAGGGGTGGATCGGGAGTACGTCTCGAAGTGGGCAACGGCACTGGGCGTTGATGATGTCTGGCAAGCAGTGCTGGCGCGAACAGACGGCTGACGAGGCCATCGCCCCTCACACCCCACCCAGCCTCTCCTGATCCTCCGGAAACCCCACGACGCGGCCGTCGCGGCACGAGAGGTGTGCCCGTCCGGCTCGGCCGCCACCGAAACGACCACATTCTCATCCACATTCGTGCGCGTAGGGCGATGCGCGGGCGGCGGAGCTGTGCCCCGGACTCAAAACAGCAGGCCCTGGGCGTCGGCCTGGGGGCGGCGGAACAGGTCCGTGCGCAGCGCGGGCATGGGGCCATCCAGACCCGCCCGGCGGCGGGCGAGGCGGAACATGTCGCGAATCTGTTCGGCCAACAAGCCGCTGCCGCACATGCGCGAGCCGAAGTTGGGGTCGTTGAGCCGGCCGCCGCGCGTGTCGCGGATGCGGTTGAGCACTCTGGCGGTGCGGTCGGGACGATGCTCGCTCAACCACCGCTGGAAGAGGTCGGCCACGCCGTGCGGCAGACGCAGCAGCTCATAGCCGGCCGACCGCGCTCCCGTCTGGGCGGCGGCGTGGAGAATAGCCGGCGCCTCGTGGTCGGTCAGGCCGGGGATGATTGGGGCGACCAGCACCTGCACGGGGATGCCGGCGGCAGCAAGCTGTCGGATCGCATCCAGGCGTCTGGCGGGCGCGGCCGTGCGCGGCTCCATGACGCGGGCCAGCTCGTTGTCGAGAGTGGTGATCGAGATCGACACGACGACGAGGCTGTCCTGCGCCATGGCGGCGAGGATGTCGATGTCGCGGGTGACCAGGTGGTTCTTGGTGACCAGCGTCGCGGGGTTGCGGAACTCTGCGAACACCTGCAGGCACTGCCGCGTGAGCTTCAGCCGCCGCTCCACCGGCTGATACGGGTCCGTGGCCGTTCCGATGGCCACGGGTTTGGGCACCCATGACCTTGCGCTCAGCTCCCTGCGCAACAGTCGGGGCGCATCGGCCTTGACCATGATCTTCGTCTCGAAGTCCAATCCGGCCGAGAAGCCCAGGTACTCGTGCATGGGGCGGGCGTAGCAGTAGATGCAGCCGTGTTCGCAGCCGCGATAGGGGTTGAGGCTGACCTCGAAGCCGATGTCTGGGCTGTCGTTGCTGGCGATGACGCTGCGCGAGGCGTCGCGGAAAAACTCCGTCCGCGGCGCAGGCGCTTCCTCCTCGAGGGGCGCATCCGGATCAGCTACGACCTCGAGCCGCACGAAGCGATTGCGGGGATTGGCGGCAGTGCCGCGGCCCCGCAGAGGATGGGCGGGTCTGTCCATGCCGACCACTGTGCATCATGATAGCAGGCAGCGGAGGAAGCTTCAGCTTGCGACCCGCCGGCGCGAGCTTGCCGCGGCCGTCGGCCGCAGCCAAATGGCGCACTATTCTGCATCGTAATTCTGGCTTGGTCATTCGTCATTGATTCGGGCCTCTGGTTTCGGACTTCGTCATTCGCCCGCGGGCGCGCCCCTCTGGACGGGCGGGCGAAGGCACGACATAATCCCCCGCCCCGTTGCGGACGGTGCGGCCTGCAACACGGCCAGGCCAGACCCAGTTTCATCGGTCGCGTTGACAAAAGCGAGGAGCACGCAACTCATCATGACAGCACAACACATTCTCATGTTTCTGGTCCCGCTGGCTGGCATCGGAGCGCTGTATTACGCCTGGCGGCGCACCCGCTGGGTGAGCGAGCAGCCGGCCGGGGAACCGCTGATGCAGGAGATCGCCGGCCACATCGCCGAGGGCGCGCTGGCGTTTCTGAGGCGGGAGTACAAGGTCCTGGCGATCTTCGCGATTGTGGTGGCGTCGTTGCTGGCGCTGGCCAACTGGAACGCCGGGACGGCCGCCATCGCCATCAGCTTCCTGGTCGGCGCGATCTGTTCGGCGACCGCCGGCTTCATCGGCATGCGCGTGGCGACCAAGGCCAACGTTCGGACGGCCAACGCGGCGCGGACGGGGCTGCCCAGCGCGCTGAACGTGGCGTTTTCCGGCGGCCTGGTGATGGGGTTGTGCGTGGTGGGTCTGGGCGTGCTGGGACTGACGATACTCTATTTCATCTATGAGCGGATGTACGACACGGTCGGCCAGGCGATCACGGTCCTGTCGGGCTTTTCGCTGGGCGCTTCGTCCATCGCGCTGTTCGCGCGCGTCGGTGGCGGCATCTACACCAAGGCGGCCGACGTCGGCGCCGATCTGGCCGGGAAGGTCTACGAGGGCATTCCCGAGGACGACCCGCGCAATCCGGCGACCATCGCCGACAATGTCGGCGACAACGTCGGCGACGTGGCCGGCATGGGCGCGGACCT